>Ga0302324_100013194_pt1 | contig 16785 bp, 16 predicted proteins | sample Palsa_T0_1_FD_201949 | JGI IMG/M metagenome (GOLD analysis project Ga0302324, IMG submission 201949) | Peat permafrost microbial communities from Stordalen Mire near Abisko, Sweden - Palsa_T0_1 | ecosystem: Environmental > Terrestrial > Soil > Palsa > Peat permafrost | place: Sweden: Abisko...
AGCCGTGGTGCATCGGCCAGGGCTGGCTCCATTGGCCCAGCAACAGAAGCACGCCAGCGGCGAACGCGAGCGTGAGCGGCTTCCAGTGGGCGGCCGGAATGAAATGCGCTGCAGCCCAGGTAGCCACTAGAGCCGCCCCGGGCAATCCGATATAAAGATAGCGTGCGACGAACATGCTGCTGCCCGTGACCCTGGAGACGGCAAACAGCGCGAGCGGCTGGATTAGCCACCAGGCCGCGATAAGGATCAGCCCACTGTCGACTGAAAACGCTCGCGCGCGAGGCCACCGGAACAAGCGGCTCAGGACAAAAGCTCCTCCGCCGCAGATGAGGACAAGGCCGAACTTGAGCGAAATGCGAAGGTCCCGGAAGGTTGGAAGCGCGACAATGACGTGAGCCGTGGCCTGGCGAAAAAGATGCAGCGCGTCGAGCACTACCGGAAGCAGGGCAATACCGAGCAATGCGAAGATCACGATTGTGGGAAACCAGCCCTTGCGTGTTTCATCCCTCGATAAGCGAACCAGCGCGTAAAATGCCAGCACGATATAGAACGGCCAAAACAGCAGATGGACGCGCCACACCAGGGCCGCGAAAATGACGAACAACGCCGCATCCCACCAACGGCCCGAATCCAGCCAGTGGATCAGGAACAACAAGCTAGCAGCCGCAAGGCACGTGCCCAGCGCGTAGGGACGGGCATCGGCTGCCTGGTCGTTGAAGCCGCGCATGGATAGGCAGGCGAAGACCGCAAACCAGGCTGCGTCTGGAGCGACCAGCCGGGCGGCTAGACGGGCGATGAGGAACAAAGCCATGCCCATCAACAAGATCGAAGGCAGCCGGCAGGAAATCTCGGAGAAACCGAGCAGCGCTTCAGCGGCTTGAGGCAGGCGGTAGTAGATGGAATCGGGCACCTGCGGCGCCACGGCGAACGACGGATGGTGGGGCCCATGATGTACTACAAACACAGTGGCCATCTCGTCCACCCAGAGGCTCGAAGGCAGCGGCATCAGCCACAGGCGCGTGATGCAGGCGGCCAGCAAGAGGGCGAGCAGCCAAGTGTTTTTAAGGGCTTTGCTGGGGGCTTTGGGAGAAATCGCGCCTCAATGTTACAATAAAACTGAGGCATCAGCAAATTCCCCTATGGCATTCAAACCAGCTTTTGCGCAAGGCGCGCAGATTGAGCATTCGAAATACGGCCTTGGTTCGGTGACTTCCTGCACGGAAGAATACATCGTGATCAAATTCGACGATCACGGGGAAAAGAAGTTCGTGCTTGCCATCGCATTGACGGCGTTGAAGAAGAGCGATCGCCAGCCGCCGGTGGAAAAGCGCCGCGCCGCCCGCAAGAAAGCCGCTCCCGCAGCCGCCGCGAAATAGTTTACACGGGACACAGGTCTTGGCCGGTATCCCGCGCTTGACTTGACCGGTTATGCGGTCGGGACCTTGATTTTTTCCCGCTGCTCGCGCAGCACTGCCTTGCGGCTCAATTTGATCTTGTTCCCATCCAGCGCCAGCACCTTCACCAGGATCTGATCGCCTTCCTTGAGCTCATCGCGCACGGCCTTGATCCGGTTTTCCGAAATCTCGCTGATGTGCAACAGGCCGTCGGTGCCCGGGAAGATTTCGACGAACGCGCCGAATTCCGCCAGCCGCACCACTTTTCCGAGATAGGTCTTACCCACTTCGGCCACCGCGCAGATATCGGTGACGCGCTGGATCGCGAGTTTGGCCGATTCGCCGTCGGAAGCGAAAATCTTCACCGAGCCGTCGTCCTCGACGTCGATTTTGACTCCGGTCTCATCAACGATGCTGCGGATCATCTTGCCGCCCGGCCCGATGAGATCGCGGATCTTATCGGTCGGAATCTGAAGCGTATAAATGCGCGGCGCATACTGCGACATCTCGCTGCGCGGGGTGGCGATCACGGCCACCATCTTGTCCAGGATGAACAGCCGGGCGCGCTTGGCTTGAGCCAGCGCCTCCTTCATTATCGCGGTAGTGACGTTGGGGACCTTGATGTCCATCTGCAGGCCCGTGATGCCCTGGTGCGATCCGGCGACTTTGAAATCCATGTCGCCATAGTGATCCTCGGCGCCCGCGATGTCGGTGAGGATGGCGTAGTCCTTGCCTTCCAGCACCAACCCCATCGCAATGCCTGCAATAGGATCGGCAATCGGAACGCCCGCATCCATGAGCGCCAGTGTCCCGCCGCACACGCTTGCCATGGAGCTCGAACCATTCGATTCCAGGATGTCGCTGACTACGCGTAGCGTGTAAGGGAACGTTTTGTCATCGGGGATAACGGCCGCGATGGATCGCTCGGCCAGCGCGCCATGTCCAATTTCGCGGCGTCCCGCTCCGCGCATGAATCCCACTTCGCCCACGCTGAACGGCGGGAAATTGTAATGCAGCATGAAGCGCTTGGAGGTTTGGCTAAGATCGAACATCTCGATGCGCTGTTCGTCGTCCTTGGTGCCGAGCGTGACGGTGACCAGGGCCTGCGTCTCGCCGCGCGTGAATAGCGCCGAGCCGTGCGTGCGGGGGAGCACGCCCACTTCGCAATCGATATTGCGGATTTCGTCGAACGCGCGACCATCCGGCCGCCGCTTCGCCTTCAGCATTTCATCGCGGAAGATGCGCTCCTTCAAATGGTCGAACAGCTCTTTCGCTTCGGCTTGCTCTTCGGCGGGCAGCGCCTCTACCACTTTCTTCTTCGCTTCGTGAACGCGATGGTAGCTTTCGAGCTTGGGATACTTCTTGGTATCGAGAGCGTCGGTCAGCTCCTTGCGGATCTGCGATTCGATTTTCGCGTACAGCTCCTTGTTCGTGGCCGGAGGCTCGTAGTTCCACTTCTTCTTGCCAACCTTGGCGGCCAAGGCGCGGATGCCTTCGCCGATCTTCTTGCAGCAAGTGTGGCCGTACTCGATGGCCTGCAGCACTTCCTCTTCGGTGGCATGCTGGGCGCCGGCTTCCACCATGACGATGCCTTCTTCGGTGCCCGCGACCACGATGTTGATTTTGGCCTCGCGCGTTTCGTCGTAGCTGGGGTTCGGTTTCAGCTTGCCACCGACCAGGCCCACCCGCACGGCGCCCAGAACGTGGTGGAAGGGAATGTCGGAGATCGCGAGCGCCGCTCCGGCGCCGACGATGGCCAGCGTGCTCGGGTCGCGTTGCGGATCCGCCGAAAGCACCATGGCGATCACTTGCGACTCGTTCATGAAACCTTCCGGGAACAGCGGCCGGATAGGCCGGTCAATCAAGCGGCTGGTCAGGATCTCCTTCTCCGAAGGCCGCCCCTCGCGCTTGATGAAGCCGCCGGGAAACTTGCCCGCGGCGTAAGTATATTCTCGATAATCGACGGTGAGCGGGAAAAACGCGGCGCCCGCCTTGGGCTCCTCATTCGCGCAAGCGCTCACCAAAACGACGGTATCCCCGGAGCGGACCACGACGGCGCCATTGGCCTGCTTCGCGATCTTGCCTGTCTCCAGGGTAATTTTTTGACCATCCAGGTCAATCTCTACGGTATGTAGCATCTGAAATTCCTTTTAATCCAGGCAACGCTTTCCGCCTCGCCTGCTTTTACGCAACGCGCACAACGGAACCCGGCGGCAGCACTTCTGATTCATCTGACGCCGCCGCGCCCTGTGCGCTTCCTACGATTAAGAGGAGACTTTGGAGTGAATGAAACTGCGGGAACGCCGCCCACCGGGGCGGTTTACCTGACCTGGGAGCACCTAACGGCGGATGCCCAGGCTTAGAATCAGGCTCTTGTATCTTTCCGGGTTACGGCTTTTCAGGTATTTCAAAAGGCGACGGCGCCGCGCGACCATCGACAACAATCCCCGGCGGGAATGATGATCTTTGAGGTGCGTCTTGAAATGATCCTGGAGTTGCAGAATGCGCTGACTCAGGATTGCTACCTGTACTTCTGGCGAACCGGTGTCGGTCTTGTGAACGCGGAACGTTGCAACTACCTGCTGTTTTGAATCGGTCGCCAAAGCCATGCTCGAATCGATACTCCTCGTCTTTCCTTAATCTTTTTTGTCCTTCACAGGATAGCACAAATTGGATGTGCGTGATCTGTTAGTGGGTCAGCTTGGAGCTCTAGGCGGTTCGGCAGCCTTGAAACCGCGAATGATCCAACTCATGAGCGCGACGACCCCCGTTAGGAGAAAGTACAAAAGAACGGGTGGAAGAATAAGGGCGGCCGGAAATACGATGCTTGCCGGCAGGCGGGGCTGAAGAGCAAGTTCCAACTTCTCCATGTTCAGGTCCGCCGCCAGGTACTCGATAAGGTGTTCATTTTGTGGGGTGTGTGGATCACCCAGTAGCCAGATCCTTCCCGTCCTCGGGCGAGCAAACCACTGATAGGAGTTGAGCTCAGATGGAAAGACTTCTTTGTAGAGCTTATTCCGTGCGTCCGAGCATCTTTTTATGCCGAGATCCCTTCGGGCTTTGGCCTCGTCCACTGAGCGATCAGCTTCCAAGAATGCATGCAGGGCCCGCAAAGCCGTGGCGTGCTGCGCACCTACCACATTCACTTCATCAAGCCAGCGACCAGCTTCATCGCGTTCACGAACCGCCTCATCGTATGGCCCCTTTACGTCGTCAACACATAATTCATGGAAACCTCCCACCTTCTCACGAACCACTACATCGCGTTGCTTGCGGAGGTAGAACGGATACAGAAGTGCCAGAGGTATCCAGACAGCGGTAAGAGCGACGCAGATTCGTCTGATTCCTCTCCTGGCATTCACTGTCGTAGATCAATCCTCGCGCGGCAGTACGCGATCGTAAAGGGCAACACAGGTTGCGCGTGCTATTGGAACTCCTCGTTGGTAGGGATTGCCGTTTGTATGACACCACTTGGTAAGGCGCACCCTGTGCCTTCTGGTGGGTTCGCCATGGAGCTCAAGGTCCGCCAAAATTTCGCGGGCCATTCCAGCGTCATCACAATTCGGTCGATTGGCCGACATCGCAACAATGAAGTTCCCGAGCTGTGCTCTGGCTTCTCTGATATTTGGCATAATTTTAACAGCGCGAAGCAAGGATGCGCGATTAAACTGATCCACTGCCCGTGAGCCGCGTCACTTCTGACGATGTTAAGGCGGATCGTGTTGTACCGACCGCGAGGAGCCGTCCCAGGTTGAATTCGACATCATAGTGCTTGGATGCGGCGAATGTTATCATCAGGACATGAAGGGCAAGACGGACAGAGCCGTGGAGAAGATCGACGCCATCCTCGAAGGCCATTTCTCGTCCCTTCCGCCACTGGAGCGTGCACAGAAGGAGCGTGCCTTCATCAAGGCCGCTAAGAAGATCGATACTCGCGCCAAGCAGCGAGAGCAGCCAAAAAGCGCGGATCGCCCGGGCGAAGCCCGGCGGCACGCATAGCCTCGACAAACTCTTCCTCAGTTCCCAATTATCGAAAAAGTTCGGCGGTCGGAATCGCGGTTTTACTCCTACTGGGACCTAGAAGTCAAGCTAACGCTCTAAGTGCCCTAAAATGAAATGGCTACTGACACCGATGTGACACCAGTGCAGGAACGGGTTCCTGCCATAGGGCGCGGCCCAGTCCGCATCAAATCCAGGGGATCTGTGTTACATTGGGTGTCTTCGGATTTGTGCCGGTCTGTTGTGCCCAACCTAGCCTACAGGAGATAGATTATGAACCTTCGTCCGCTCCATGATCGGGTGCTTGTCAAGCGGCTGGAAGAGCAGGAAACCAAGCGCGGGGGCATTATCATCCCCGATAGCGCGAAAGAGAAGCCGCAACATGCCGAGGTGGTGGCCGTCGGCAGCGGTAAGCTCCTCGAGGACGGCCAGCGCGCCGCTCCCGACATCAAGGCCGGCGACAAAATTCTGTTCGGCAAATACTCCGGGTCCGACATCAAGATCGATGGCGAGGAGTATCTGATCCTTCGCGAGGACGAAATCCTGGGAGTGTTCGCAAATGAATAAGCTGCTGATCGCGGTGCTCGCGCTCGCCAGTATCGGCACGGCCAGCGCGCAGATCAAGCTCGCCGTAATCAACACCCAAAAGGCGCTGCTCGAAACCGACGAGCTCAAAAAGGCTCAATTGGCGATGGAAGCCAAGTTCAAACCACGCCAGGATCAAATGATCAAGCTGCAAAAGGAGCTGGAGGACATCCAGGCTCAGTTGAACAGCGGAAAGCTCAACGAATTGGGCACCCAGGAACTGAATGCCGAAGGTCAGCGCAAACAGCGTGAACTGCAGCGCGACCAGCAGGATCTGCAAGAGGACGTGGAGCGCGAGCGAACCGAAATTATTCAGCGCGCCGGCATCCGAATGCAGGAAGTGGTAAAGAAAGTGGCGGATGAAAAAGGGCTGGACATCGTGGTGGATTCGGCGAGTACGGTCTTTTTCAAATCCTCTTTTGAAATCACCGCCGATGCCACCGCCGCATACAACAAAACCTATCCGGTAACTCCCGCCGCTCCTGCCGCGGCTCCTGTAAAATAGCAGCAGGCAGATGTCCAGCTATCTGGAAGCCTACGGAGCCGCCGAGCAACACCGCGCCCGGGTTGTCGGGCTATTGGAGAAGTGTTCGATCGGGCTGGCTGGCGTATTGATGGCGGGACTCATTTTCTACGCCCTCTTCAAGAATCACGCCGAGGAGCGCCAGGCCAAGAACTTCCTCGGGTTGCTGGCGGCCCACAACTATTCAGCCGCATATGCGATGTGGGGCTGCACTGAAACCCATCCCTGCCCGCAGTATACGTTCCCGAAGTTTCTGGAGGACTGGGGGCCGAAGAGCGAGCATGCCGGCGCTCCCGCCGCGGCGTCGATCGGACTTTCGCAATCCTGCGGCTCGGGTGTCGTGATCCGGCTGGACTACAAGGGTTCGGACCCCGTGCCGTTGTGGGTGGAACACGACACGGGGACCATCAGCTTCGCGCCATGGCCGGAATGTCCAGGCCGCCATTTACATTTCGGCGCGTGGTTCAAGTCGCTCTTTAGTTAGCGCACACACTCCGCGCTACCGGTAACCGGCGGCCTGCAGCTCGAACAATTCAGCGTATCGGCCGCCCAGCGCAACCAGCTGACGATGCGTGCCCTGCTCCACCAGTTCGCCATCGGCCAAAACTAAAATGCGGTCGGCCATGCGAACCGTGGAGAAGCGGTGCGAAATGAGCACGGCCATGCGCCCGCGCGTGAGGTCGGCGAAGCGCAGGAAGACTTCGTACTCGGCGCGCGCGTCCAAGCTGGCGGTGGGCTCGTCCAGGATCAAAACCTGTGCATCCCGCATATACGCTCGTCCCAAAGCCACTTTCTGCCACTGTCCGGCGGACAGATCGACGCCGTTTTCAAAACGCCGGCCGAGCATCTGATCGTATCCGCGCTGAAACTGCGCGATCATGGGTTCCGCCAGGCTTTTGCGCGCGGCGCTTTCCACGCGGGCTTGATTCGCGAGCTCCTGGATGCGCCCGAAGCCGATGTTCTCGCGGACTAGCATGTCGTAGCGCATGTAGTCCTGAAAGATGACGCCAATTTCGGCGCGCAAGCTGTCGACATCATATTCCCTAAGGTCGACTCCGTCGAGCAGAATAGCGCCGCCGGTGGGATCGTACAGCCGGGCCAGCAATTTTACGAGAGTGGTCTTGCCCGCGCCGTTTTCGCCAATCAGAGCGATGCGCTCACCGGCATCGAAACGAAAGCTCAGGCCATGAAGCACCTGGCGGTCGGAGCCGGGATAAGCGAACGACACGGCGCGAAATTCGAAGCCGGATCGAATGGGCCGAGGCGCCGGCAAAGCATTTGGCGGAGAAGTGATATTGGGCTCCGTTTCAAAGAAATCGAACAGGTCCTTGATGTACAGCGCCTGTTCGGCGATGTTGTTGAAGCCGGAAAACAGCGTCTCGATCAGCGAGCGTGAACGCGCGAAGGCGCCTGCGACGAAGGTCAGGCTGCCCACCGTCATGGCGCCCGCCAGCGTGCGGATCAGGATGAGAACGTAGGCGCCATAATAGCCCGCCGTCGGCAGCAGATTCAGCAGCGACCCAGTGACTGCGCGCTTGATGGCCAGGGCCTTGTTTTCCTCGTAGAAGCGGTCGAAGAGGGTGCGGGAGCGGTCCGCCAGGTACTGGCCGAGTCCGAAAATCTTCACTTCCTTGGCACTCTGGTTGCTCGCGCCGAGCATGCGCAGATAATCCAACTCGCGGCGCTCGGGCGTCCAGCGATACAGCATCGAGTAGGCCAGCATCGCGAAACGCGTTTCGCCGAGGAAGGACGGGATCACGGCCCCCACCAGAAGCAGCAGAAACCAGGGCGAAAACGAGACCACGGCGGCCAATAGGGACAGCAGAGTGATGAACTGCTGGCCCATTCCGGCGATGATGCCGAGCATACCCAGACGGGCCGTGGTTTGACGCCGGGCGCGCTCCAGTTTGTCGTAAAACACTGGATCTTCGAAGGAAACCAGATCCATGCGGTTGGCGTGCTCCATCAACCGCAGGCTGACGTGGTTAGTGAACTTGTCGCCCAGGAGGCTGTCGGAAAGGTTCACTGCGCGCGATAGCAGGTCGCTCAGCACGGCCAAAGCGATCTCGTAGGCTAGGTAGACCCAGATTCGGCGCGGGTCTGTCATGCGCCCCTGGATCGCGCGGACGACTTGGTCGATGATCAGCTTTCCGACCCAAAGCTGGCCAACGGGGATGACGGACGACACCAGCCGCAGAACGATGGTCGCCATCGTGAGGCCCGGGCTGGTGTCCCACACCATCCGCAACAGCGGCGGGACGTTCCGGAGCGCCCGCAGGCGCTCGCGCCAGGTGACAGGAGCTTCAGCCGGCTTAGGGAGTGGCGGATGTGGCGGAATCAAGTACCAGTGTAGCGCCGGCTGTTCAGAATGGGCCCTCAGCTTCGGAATGGGGCCCTGAGGCCCCATTCGACACCATCTGCCTGAATCTGAACAGGCCCCTTGTTTATCACAAGGGCGATGTATGGGAGAAATCAGATTCGACGGAAACACAACCGTCAAAACCTGTTTGTGATTCAGATAATAGGGCCACGAAGGTTGCGAGTCAAGGGAAAAACTGGTTCGTGAGGATAGGGTTCCAAGGGCCTGATCCAGAAGAGCTTAGGGACCGGAATCGTTTCGGAAATCTTGTGGATAAGTTTGTGGATCGTGCCGCGGTGGGCAGGGCTTTGGTTTGTAAGGTGGAGAAATCGGGGGAGTTATTTGCCCTCGAGATGAAGCGTGATGAGGCTTCCTTCAGCAGCTGAGTAGCCAAACCGCCTGGCGATCCGCAGCGTTCCGCCGACCGCCAGCCCCGAAAGCAAGCAAAAACCGAGCACCACCGCTGCCAAGCTGATGATGGCAAGGATCATCTGGCCCGCGGTTTCAGGCTTCAGTTCGAGCGGCTTCACCGGCGGCTTCTCGTTTTCGGCGACCACTCCTTGATAATTCACGGTGTCAAGCAGCTTTGCCGAGGCTGTGAACGGCCCGATCGCGACCGCTACCAGCGGTCCGGTGCGCTTGACCGTCGCTCCCGTAATCTTCTGAAACTCAGGGAGTTGCTGGCGCGCCATGGAGGGAAGCGGGAACGAAAAGATGGCTAACATCACCGGCCCCGCGGGCGTTCGGTAGCGGCCGATCTGGCCCTCCGTTCCGAAATCGAAGTTGACGGCCGCATCGGGGATACCGGGAGCATTGGCCTTGAGACCCACCGGCCCCAGGATGTAGCGCTCCGAGCGCGGAAGCAGCCCCTTTGAGGGAAGGTAAGTGGCCAAAGTTGGTACGGACGCATGCGACACCTGGGGCAGCGATGCATCGGCGAGTTCCGCCAAATTCCTGGGACATTTTCCCTGGCACGTCACCACGTAGTTGCCTACTCGGGAACCGGCTGGTGAATCCAGGGCCGCCGCGTACGCCCCCGTGGTATCCCTGAAGCGCGATGCGCTCACTTGGAAAGACCCGTAATCGGCGCGCTCGGCGGCCTCGAAGCCATATTCCAGGCTTTGCGGCTGGAGGAAAGGAGCAGCGGATTGGCGCTGATATTCGCCCAGCCGGTTGGGCCAGATGGCGGCGCACGCACAGGAAGCAAAAAGTACCGCTAGGACTAGGCTCCGTGGCATTTCTTATATTTCTTGCCGCTGCCGCAAGGGCAGGGATCGTTGCGGCCGGCTTTCTTGGCGGAGACGGCTTGCTTTTTCTGGGAGGCGCTGCCGTCGCCGCCGGCGAATTGCAGCTCGGCCATTTCCTTGTCCTTCTTGCGCTGGATGTTGCGCGTGAAGTTTTCGACCGTGGATTGAGCGGCCCGGCGCTGCTCGGAATTCGCGGCCACCAGCGCTTCCTCGTTGTCGTTTTCCTCGCCTTCGTCTTCGTCGTCCTCGTCTTCATCGGAGAACGGCAGCACTGGTTTCGGTCTTTCCGGCAAACCACCCGGCCCGCCTCCGTTGCCCGCTTGACCGGGAGGGCCGCCGGTGGTGACTTGCAGGAAGAACAGATAGCGGATGGTCTCGTCCTCGATGCGATCCATCATGTCCTGGAACAGCCCGAAAGATTCCTTCTTGTATTCGATCAGCGGATCTTTCTGCCCGTAGCCGCGCAGACCGATGCCTTCCTTCAAGTGATCCATCGACAGCAGGTGATCCTTCCACTGGTTGTCGATGACGTTCAACATGACGATGCACTCGGCTTCACGCATGTTCTCGGGGCCGATCAGCTCTTCTTTTTCCTTGAAGCGGCGTTCCAGCAGATCGTTGATGTGATCTTCGATCTCCTGCTTCAGCAGCCCGTTTAATTCTTCGAGATCGATTTTGACTCCGAACTGGCTGAGCACGTCCGACTGCAGCCCGGTCAAATCATAGGTGCTGGCGTGGGCTCGCTCGGGACAACGGATGTCGCTGAACGAGGCCACGATGCCTTGGATAATCTCCTTGATCCGCTCGCTTTGATCCTTGCCTTCGAGCAACTGCCGGCGCATTCCGTAGACGGCCTGACGCTGCTTGTTCATCACGTCGTCGTATTCGAGCAGGTGTTTGCGGGAGGCGAAGTGCTGGGCCTCGACGGCCTCCTGCGCGGCGGCGATGCGTTTGGTGATGAGCCGGGACTCGATCGGCACATCTTCTTCCATGCCGAGCCGCAGCATCAGGTTCTGCATGCGCTCGCCGCCGAAAATGCGCATCAGGTCGTCTTGCAGCGAGAGGTAAAAGCGCGAGCTGCCGGGATCGCCCTGGCGGCCGGCGCGTCCCCGCAACTGATTGTCGATGCGGCGCGATTCGTGGCGCTCGGTTCCAAGCACGTGCAGTCCGCCCAGGGCGACCACTTCATCGTGTTCGGAGGCGGTCTCGTCCCGGAACCGCGCAAAGACCGCGTCCCACTCGGTGCGCTCCGGCGATCCCGCCGGGCTGGTCTGATAGAGATCGGGGTCCTTGTTCTGCTTCTTGAGATATTCCTTGGTCAGGAACTCGGGATTGCCGCCCAGCAGAATGTCGGTGCCGCGGCCGGCCATGTTGGTGGAGACTGTGATGGCGCCCTTGCGCCCCGCCTGCGCGATAATGAACGCTTCGCGCTCGTGGTTCTTGGCGTTCAAGACCTCGTGCTTGACGCCCATTTTCTTCAGCGCGCTGGCGAGCCTCTCGGATTTTTCGACCGAGATGGTGCCCACCAGCACCGGCTGACCCTTTTCGTACAGCGTCTGGATTTCTTTGGCCGCATTGCGGAATTTTTCTTCCTCGGTCCGGTAGACCATGTCCTGAAATTCCTTGCGGACCATGGCGCGGTTGGTGGGAATCACCATCACGTCGAGCTTGTAGGTCTTTTCGAACTCGGCCGCTTCCGTTTCGGCGGTGCCGGTCATGCCGGCCAGCTTCTTGTACAGGCGGAAGTAATTCTGAAAGGTGATGGTGGCGAGCGTCTGGTTTTCGCGCTCGATCTTGACATTTTCCTTGGCTTCGATGGCTTGGTGCAGACCGTCGCTCCAACGGCGGCCGGGCATCACACGGCCGGTGAATTCATCGACGATGATCACCTGGCCGTCCTGCACCAGATAATCCTTATCGCGATGGAACAGCACCAGGGCCTTGAGCGCCTGCTGGACGTGATGCAGCGTGGACCAGTTCTCGGGCTGATAGAGGTTGCCGCAGCCCAGCAACTTCTCCACTTTCGCGATGCCTTCTTCGGTGAGAGCCGCGCTGCGATGCTTCTCGTCGACGGTGTAGTCGCCGGTGGTGTAACTCTCGCCCGGCTCCTTGCCCTTGATTTCTTCGCCGCGGGTCAGCTTGGGAACGATGCGGTTGATCTTGTAATACTTGTCGGTGGACTCTTCGCTCGGACCGGAAATGATCAGCGGCGTGCGCGCTTCGTCCACCAGGATGGAATCGACTTCGTCCACGATCGCGAAATTGTGGCCGCGCTGGACGCAATCCTCCAAGCGGAACTTCATGTTGTCGCGAAGGTAGTCGAATCCGTATTCGTTGTTGGTGCCGTAGGTGATGTCACAGTTGTAGCTGGCCTGGCGCTCCTGGTCGTCCAGGTCGTGCACGATAATGCCGACGGACATCCCGAGGAACTTGTAAATGCGGCCCATCCACTCGGCGTCGCGCTTGGCCAGATAATCGTTGACCGTGACGACGTGGACGCCCTTGCCTTCGAGCGCGTTCAGGTAGCAGGGCAGCGTCGCAACCAGCGTCTTGCCTTCGCCCGTTCGCATTTCGGCGATCCGGCCGCGGTGCAGAACGGTGCCACCGATAAGCTGGACATCGAAATGCCGCATGTTGAGGACGCGGCGTCCGGCTTCGCGGCAGACGGCGAAGGACTCAATCAGGAGGTCATCAAGAGGCTCGCCGTTGGCGATCCGCTGCTTGAATTCGGCGGTTTTCTGGGCGAGTTCGGTGTCTGAGAGCTGCTGGAGCCCCGGTTCGAGATCGTTGATGGCGGTGACAATCGGACGCAGCCGCTTGACTTCGCGTTCGTTCCTGGTCCCGAAGATTTTCGCAAGAGTGGCGTCGAGCATGGGCGGGGGCCTGCAACCATTTTAGCGGATCTTGCGGATTCTGACGCGTTTTTTGGCTAACAGTGTGTCACCGGGTGGCGGATCGTCGCTAGAATGACTGTACGCATGCTACTGCGACAGGTCAAGTTAGAGAATCTGCTGTCGTTCCGGGACACCACCGTCGAGCTTCGAGGGCTGAACGTACTAATCGGCGCAAACGCGTCCGGGAAGAGCAATCTCATCGAGGCGATCGGTCTGCTTCAAGCAGCGCCGGTGGATTTGAGTGCCGCTATACGGCGCCTTGGCGGCGTTCACGTGGTTTGTTCACTTGCGATTCCATCCCCCATCGCCGCCATCGAGTGTAGCGGCATGAATTACGAGCCACTAAGGTACCGGTTGGAGTTCTCCGAGGAAGCGCATGGTTTCATCATCCGTAGGGAACATCTATTGGGACCGGCACCAGGCACGGAAAACGGCGATGACGTGACGTATTTTGAACGGTTAGTCGGCAGCGCGCGCTTCGGAACGGAAGTGGGCACAGTTTCTCCAGGGCAATCGGTGTTTGAGCTGTACAAAAGCCCGGCGGATCAGACGCCCATTACCCGTATCGGGGGCAAGTTAGAGCAAATCCGAATCTACCGCGAATTCCAGACGGTTGGCGATGCGCAGGCTAGGTTGGGCGCCTCGACAGCAATGCGCAAGGAGTTCTTGCACGACGGCGGGGGCAACCTTCCGCTGCTGCTGCTTGAGATGGACTTCAAGAGCCTTCACGATCAAGTTCGGGGCTACCTTCGTCGCTTCTGCGATCGTTTCAACGATGTCAAGGTGCGGCTCGACGGCTCAATGGCGAAAACCTATATCGAGGAAAGCGGACTGCTGGAGCCGCTGGTTTCTTGGCGACTGTCGGACGGCACTCTCAAGTTTCTTTGCCTCTTGGCCGTATTGCTCGAACGAGAGCTCCCGCCTCTGATTTGCATCGAAGAGCCGGAGGTTGGCCTGCATCCAGAGGCCATCCAGATTGTTGCCGAGGCGTTGGTCGAGGCATCGGAGAGGACGCAGCTTGTTGTGACCACTCACTCCGAAGCGCTCATCGACGGGTTGTCTGAGCGGCCAGAGGACGTCTTGGTAACCGAACGAGACGCGGACAATAGTACCCAGTTCCGGCGATTGGACAAACAACAGCTCTCATTGTGGCTGGAGCGGTACAGCCTCGGCCGACTCTGGCGCATGGGGGAGATTGGCGGCACGCGCTGGTGAACGAACTCAGAATCTACTTCGAAGGTGATGATCGCCTACGCCCCGGTTTCAGATTGTTCTTGTCGGAGATCGCAGAAGCAGCACGTACGAAAGGCTGGCGTTGTGCACCGCCGATAGCAACCTACGGGAGACCGGTTCAGGCGTTTCGCATCGCTCTCCAAACCCATTCCAACTCGTGGAACGTGTTGCTTCTCGACCAGGAGGACTCCGACGAGGCCGAACTCCGCAAGAAGCGTCTCGAGGGCTGCGATGTGGAGTCGGTTTTCTGGATGGTTCAGATCATGGAATCTTGGTTTCTCGCGGATGTTGACGCGTTGAAGAAGGTTTTCGAGGGCTTCAGCGAGGCCGCTGTAAGAGGGAATCCGAACGTAGAAGAGATTCCCAAGGCGGATGTCCTTGCGCGCTTGAAGAAGGCGGCCAACGGTGAGTATCACAAGGTCAAGCACGGGATGAAGCTGCTCGAGTTGATTGACCCGGTGAAAGTCCGGAACGCCGCTCCAAATTGCGAACGCATGTTTCGCGTGATTCTCGCCCGATTACGCTAGCGCCGCTTCCAGACGCCCCAAAACCGAACATTCAGGCCGCCGCAGCTGTTGTTATCGTTCGCCAGAATATACTTGCCCCACAGCGCCAAATCGATCTTGCAGGAGTCATCTTCCACGTGCAGCTGGTTTCGAGCGGGGATTGCTTCACCGGAGAATTCGCCGGAGTGGACATTGTCTCCGAAGCCATGCCAATACGCCTCGCCTTCGAGCGCCAGCTTGCCGGTAGTCTTCGAGATTTGAATGCGAATGCGGTTTTCGTCTTGCACCCACGTTCCGGCCCACGCAGCGAGAGGAGGGTTTGGATCGAAGTCGACCAAACGAATTTCTCTGGATTGAACCCATCCCTGGCCGGAGCCTTTGCTGGACGTAAGATATCCGCACGTCCAGTCGCCTTCTACTCGAGTCACGACCACCGGATAGCCGCTCTTTATCGCCTCCGCCAACTTCGCCTTGGTGTCGAATCCGTCAAAATCGCAAGGCGTCTTCGGAGGTTGCTGCGCGGCAGCCACCGAAGTTATCGCGGCGAAAATCAAGCAGCTGATTCTCACGCTAGCGCGGCATGCGGCAGCGCCCCGAAGCGGCGCTCACGCGAGTGGAATTCCGCGATGGCGGCGGCCAGGTTGGAAGCGGTGAAGTCCGGCCACATCACGGGCGTGAAGATCAGCTCGGCGTAGGCGCATTCCCAGAGCAGAAAATCGCTGAGGCGCTGTTCGCCGCCGGTGCGGATCAGCAAGTCGACATCCGGGCCGCCGAGCGCCGCTGAGAGTTTTTCCCGCGTGGCTTTGCCCCTCGACGGATGAGAAATGACCGCCATAGCCGCGTCCAGGATGGCGTCGCGCGAGGAATAATCGACAGCCAACCGCAGGTTCAGCTTGCGGCCGCGCGAGGTAACGCTCTCGCATTCGTCGATGGCCGGCAGCAGCAGGCGCGGCAGGCGGTCGCGACGGCCGATCACCGAAACACGCACGCCCTTCTCCACGCACTTGGCTTGCTCGCGGCGCAGGTAAATGTGGAACATCTTCATCAACGCGGAAACCTCGGTCTGGGGACGCCGCCAGTTGTCGGAGGAAAACGCGTAGACGGTCAGCACACCAATGCCGAAATCGGGCGCGGCTTCGACGGCACGGCGCAAGGCTTCGGCGCCGGCGCGATGTCCGGCCACTCGCGGGAGTCCGCGCGCGGAGGCCCAGCGGCCGTTGCCGTCCATGATGATCGCGGCGTGCAGGCCGCTTGAAGGTCTTTGCGACACACCAGAGCTTTTAAGCATAAAGAATGGCTCCAAAAAAAGGGGGCTATATTAATAAACTCAGCGTTCCCGAATGGCTTGGATCAGCGCTTCCATGTGATTCAAATATTTCTCCAGCGCGCGCCGGCCGGTCTCAGTCAAACGGTATTGGGTCTTGGGCATGCGGCCTTCAAACGATTTCGTGCAGACGATATATTCGGCCTCTTCCAACTTGCGCGCGTGAACGCTCAAGTTTCCATCGGTGGTCTCAAGAAGCCTCTTTAGTTCGTTAAACGTAAGCGAAGGGTTGACGGCCAGAGCGCTCACGATCCGCAGCCGGATGGGCTCATAGATGAGGCGGTCCAGCCCCGCGAGCGCTTGACCGGCGGGTATTTGACCCGCAACGGCCCGCGTATCTTGTCGAGCAGTATTTTGTCTAGCCACCGTACCTCCTGGCGATGATCGCTCCGAAAATAAGATGCAGCCCGCCGAAGCCGGCGGCCAGCAGCGCCGTTCCCCAGGCCAGCGGACAGAACAGCGCCACCGCGCCGATGAACATAAAACAGAGGCCCATGACGGGCACCACGCGCACCGAAAACGCGCCGCCGGTCACCACGCCGGTTCCATACAGCAGCAGCCAAGTTCCAGGGATGGCGGCAGGAATTCCCGCACGGTATAGCACGGCGGTCAGGAGCCCTCCGACAATTAATGGCGGCGCAAAACTGAGGACGAATCGCCGAGCCGGCGCCGAGAGCACGGGGCCTTGAGCGGCTTTGGCTTTCCGCCGGATCGCGAGCAC
>Ga0302324_100013195_pt1 | contig 16785 bp, 15 predicted proteins | sample Palsa_T0_1_FD_201949 | JGI IMG/M metagenome (GOLD analysis project Ga0302324, IMG submission 201949) | Peat permafrost microbial communities from Stordalen Mire near Abisko, Sweden - Palsa_T0_1 | ecosystem: Environmental > Terrestrial > Soil > Palsa > Peat permafrost | place: Sweden: Abisko...
CGACCGCGCGAAAGCTGCAGATCAAGACCGCGCAGCCGACGCCGAGCACGATCGCCGCGGCGAAGCTCACCACCGTGACGAACAGCGTGTCGGCGCCGTTGCGCGCGATCGAGCCGGCGCTCTTCGTCAAGGTCTGGAGCACGGCGAAAGGCGAGGGCAGGAGATAGGCCGGCGCCCCGAGCACCGACACGGCGAACTGCCAGGCCGCGAGCAGCAACAGCACGGCGAGCGCCGGCTGCCACGACGCGGCAAGCATGCGGCGAATCACGCGAGCCGCCGGACCGGGCGATCGACCAAGGTTTCCTCCGGGTTTCGTTGCCGGATTTCGGTGCCGGATTTCGGTGGCCGTCAGCCTATGCCACGTCGACGGCCAGGTTCAAGCGCGAGGGCGGGCGCGGGACCGGCGTGCGCTCATTCGCCCGCGACTATTCACCCGTCAGGGCGGCTTGCATCGTCCCGCGGGTCAGCGGCGCGGCGGCGCCGAAGCCGATCAACTGATTGCCGGTGACCCGCACGAAGTCGGCACCCGAGCGCAGGAAGGCCGGCGGCTCCTGGTCGTCGAGATACGCGATCCAGGGCGGCGAGACGCGGGCGACGCGGTCATGCAGCTCGGCGCGCGCCCACGGCTCCCAGAAGATCCGGCAGGACAGGCCAAGCAATCCCTTGGCGGTGCATTCGGGGCCATGGGCGCCGAACACGGCGCGGCGATCGACCAGCCGCTCGTGCGCCGCTGCGAAGATGATGAGGCAGGCCGAGTCGCAGCTGCTCGTCACCACGGCGGTGCTGCGCGGCACGCTCTCGAGCCAGCGCGCCATCGTGAGGGCGGCGCCGAAATCGCCGCCGCCGCTGGCGAGAAACACCACCACGCGCGGCGGCGCGCCGTGGGGCGGGAACAGCGGCGCCATCTCGTCGATCATCTCGGGCGAGATCCGGCCGCTGATCGAGAGCTGCACCGACGACCCGTCGCTCGGGGCGTCGCTCGACGCATCGCTAGCGGGGCGCGCTGGGGCGCAGCCGGCGACCACGAGCAGGGCGAGGACGATCGAATGGAGCCGGCGTGATGCGGTCATGGGTGCGACCCATCCTGACGCATTCGACGTCGCGACGCACGGAAAGTTCCGCGGCGGCGCCGGCCGGCATCACGCGAACGCCTTGTAGAAGAACGTGAGAGCCGTCATGAGGTAGAGCACGTGCAGGGTGCGCTCGAAATTGCGCCGATCGAGCCGGTCGCCGATCTTCTGCCCGATCAGCATGCCGGCGAACACCGGGATCAATGCGAGCGCCGAGAACAGCGCCTGGTGCAGGCCGAATGCGCCAACCGCGGTCAGCGCAATGCCGAACGAGGCGGCGCCGGTGCAATAGAGCAGGGAGACCGTGGCGATGTACTCGGTCTTGTCCATCCGCAAGGTCAGCAGATAGATCATGATGACCGGCCCGAACAGCGACGACGCGCCGCCGAGCAGGCCCGCCACGGCGCCGACCAGCGGGCTGAGCCAGCGCTCGGCGCGCCGGCCGATGGCGAAGCGCGGCGCCAGGCGGATCAGCGCGGTGATCGCCAGGATGGCGACGCCGAGCGCGACGTAGAGGATGCGCTCGTCGACGCTGACCAGCAGCTGGGCGCCGACCGCGATCGCCGGCAGGAACACGACCAGGAACGGCCAGAAGCGGCGCACCACCGGCACGAACGCGCCGCGCTGGAAGGCCTGGAACAGGTTCGAGACGACGGTCGGCAGCACCAGCAGCGCGACTGCGGTCGGCAGGTTGACGACGAACGCGAGCAGCGGGATCGCGATCATGGGGAGACCGAGCCCTGCGATCCCCTTGGTGAAACCGCCGAGAAACAGCGCCACGGCGCAGATCATCACTGTCTGCGGGTCGAGCACCTCCGATGCGCCGCCGCCGCGCGGGCGGCCGGCAGCCTCCGCTCAGTGGATCTCGTTCGAGCTGGCGAGCGCCTTCTCGAGCATGGCGATGTCGAACTTGGGATCGCGGGCGGCGTCCAGGATTACCTTCTCGCGCCGCGCCACCAGGTCGATCGCCTTCAGGAGATCCGGCACGGTGCCGGGCGGGATGACGACCGCGCCGTGGCGGTCGGCATGGATCAGGTCGCCATGCTTCACCGTCATGCCGACAATGTTGACCTGGTGGCCGAAATCGACCGCATGCACATAGGCGTGGCTCGGTCCGATCATGCCGCCGATGATCTGGAAGCCTTGTGCCAGCATGTCGAGGTCGCGGAAGCTGCCGTTGGTGACGCAGCCGAGGCAACCCAGGCCCTTGTGCACGTTGCTCTGCACCTCGCCCCAGAACGCGCCGTAGCCGGGATTGGGATCGAGATCCTGGATGATCGCGATCGAGGGCTGCGGGCCCTTGGCGATGTAGCGGTAATATTCGACGCGCTTGACGCGCATCTGGTCGGCCGGCACCGAGGTCGGCTGGACCGCGCGGATCGTGACGGTGCGCGCGAAGCCGACGATCGGCGGCAACGCCGGGTTGGCGCACACCAGGTTCTCGACCGTGTAGCCCAAGCCGCGCCGCTCGGGCACCACGATCTCGAGCCCGTTGCAGATCGTCGGCGTGTCGAAGCGCGCCAGAGCGGCGAGCTGCTCGCGCGTCACGTCCGGCTGGTGGTCGGATTGCGGCATGGCGGTTTCCTCGCTTGGGTTCGTGGGGCATTCGGCGGCCGCGATCCAAGCATGGGCCGACGGGATCGTCAAACGCTCGGCTTCGCGCTACCGTGATACACGGCAAGGAGGCGAGTGTATGCAAGCGATCAATCTGCAGCGCTGGATCGAGGAGCACCGCGAGCTCCTGAAGCCGCCGGTCGGCAACGCCCAGATCTGGCGCGACGCCGATTTCATCGTGACCGTGGTCGGCGGCCCCAACCAACGCACCGACTATCACGACGACCCCTACGAGGAGTTCTTCTACCAGCTCCAGGGCAATATGCGGCTGCGCGTCATCGAGAACGGCCGCCCGAAAGACATCCCGATCGACCAGGGCGGCATCTTCCTGCTGCCGCCGCATATGCGCCACTCGCCGCAGCGGCCCGAGCCCGGCTCGGTCGGGCTCGTGATCGAGCGCACCCGGCCGGCCGGCGCGATCGACGGGTTCGAATGGTACTGCCCGTCGTGCCACGGGCTGCTGCATCGCGTCGAGGTCCAGCTGCGCAGCATCGTCGATGATCTGCCGCCGCTGTTCGAGCGCTTCTACGCCAGCGCCGAGCTGCGCAAATGCAAGAGCTGCGGCACGATCCATCCGGGGAAGGCGGAATAGCCTGGAGGGTTTTTATCTCCTCCGTCATTGCGAGCGCAGCGAAGCAATCCAGGGCAACGTGACGCAGCTCTCGTCACGTTGCCCTGCATTGCTTCGTCGCTCCGCTCCTCGCAATGACGATCTCGATAAGGGGCCGAGGACGCGCACCCCGCCATGTCCTCCGCATTCAGACCTTTGACGGTCACAGCGGCAGCTCGGCGGTGCCCGTGACGTCGGTCGCCTCGGCGATCAGGGCCTCGGCTTCCTCGTCGAGCAGCGCCTCGATCGCGCTGCCGTAGACCGACTCACGGCCGATATCGAGCAGCACCGGGACGGCGAGCGGCGACACGCGGTCGAGCCGGCGGTGGCGGATCCGGCCCTTGATGCGCGCCAGCATCTCGCCGAGCCGGCCGACATCCGTAAGACCACCCGCGGCGTCCGCCCGTGTCGCGCGCAGCAGCACGTGATCGGGCTCGTGCCGGCGCAGCACATCATAGATGAGGTCAGCGCTGAAGCTGACCTGGCGGCCGGTCTTCTCCTGGCCGGGCAGCCGTCGCTCGATCAACCCTGCGATTACTGCGACATTGCGGAAGGTGCGGCGCAGCATCGAGGATTCGTCCATCCAGGCCTCGAGATCGTCGCCCAGCATGTCCTGGTCGAACAGCGCATCGAGCGCGCGCGCCGGCTTGAGCGACCAGATCGCGATCGCATACTCGGTCGCGACGAACCCGAGCGGCGCCAGCCCGGCGCGCTCCATGCGCCGCGTCAGCAGCATGCCGAGGGTCTGGTGCGCGTTGCGGCCTTCGAAGCAATAGGCGACCAGGAACTCCTTGCCGTCGCGCGGAAACGTCTCGACCAGCAGCCCGTCGCGCGCCGGCAGCACCGAGCGCCAGCGCTGCAGCTCGAGCCATTCCTTGACCGCCGGCGGAAAGTCGCGCCAGCGCCGCGGGTCGGCCAGCAGGGCGCGCACCCGGTCGGCCAGCTGCGTGGTCAGCGGAAGGCGTCCGCCTTGATAGGCCGGCACCTTGGGCGCGTCTCCCTGGCCCTGCGTCACCTCGACGATGTTGGCGCGCAGCCGCTCGAAGCGCAGCAGCCGGCCGGCAAAGATGAAGGTGTCGCCGGGCGCGAGGCCGGTGACGAAATATTCCTCGATCTCGCCCAGCATCGGGCCGCGCTGCAGCTTCACGCGCAGCAAATCGGCCTCGACGATGGTGCCGATGTTCATGCGGTAGCGCCGGATCATTTCGAGATTGCGGACATGCAGGCGGCCATTGCTGTCGCGCACCAGCCGCCGGAATCGCTCGTAGCTGCCGAGCGCGTAGCCGCCGGTCGCGACAAACGCGACGATGTCGTCGAACATCTCGCGCGCGAGCCCGGCATAGGGCGCCGCGCTCCTGATCTCGCGATAGAGCGCGCCGGGCTCGAACGGCGCACAGCAGGCCGTGCCGAGTACATGCTGCGCCAGCACGTCGAGCGCGCCGCTGCGCGGCGGATCGCCGTCGAGCGCGCCCGCATGGACCGCCTCCTTGGCGGCGCGGCATTCGAGATATTCGAAGCGGTTGGCCGGCGCGAGCAGCGCGCGGCTCGGCACGTCGAGCCGATGGTTGGCGCGCCCGATGCGCTGCATCAGCCGGCTGGCACCCTTGGGCGCGCTGACCTGGATCACCAGGTCGATCGCGCCCCAGTCGATGCCGAGATCGAGCGACGAGGTCGCGACCACGGCGCGCAGTGCGCCGCGCGCCATCGCGGCCTCGACCTTGCGGCGCTGCTCGACCGCCAGGCTGCCGTGATGCAGCCCGATCGGCAGGGTCTCCTCGTTGAGCCTCCAGAGCGCCTGAAACACGATCTCGGCCTGGGCGCGCGTGTTGACGAACACCAGGGTCGTGCCGGCGCGTCGGATCGCCTCGTAGATCTCGGCGACCGCGTGGGCCGCCATGCGGCCGGCCCACGGCAGATGCTCGCGCGTCGTCAGTATGTCGATCACGGGGGCTGCGCCCGGCGCGCCGACGATGCGCCGCACCGAGCCGTCGAGCGCTCCGCGCGGCGACAGATAGGCCTCGAGCGCGTCGGGATACGCCACCGTCGCCGACAGCCCGACCCGGCGCAGACCTGGCGACAGCCCATCCAGCCGCGCCAGGTTGAGCGCCAGCAGATCGCCGCGCTTGGTGCCGACGATCGCGTGCAGCTCGTCGAGCACGACGGTTCTGAGCTGGCCGAACAGCAGCGGCGCGTCGGGCAGCGAGCACAGCAGCGCCAGCGACTCGGGCGTGGTCAGCAGGATCTGCGGCGGCCGTGCGCGCTGGCGCGCGCGCTTGGAGGGCGGCGTGTCGCCGGTGCGGGTCTCGGCGCGCACCGGCAGATCCATCTCGGCGATCGGCGTCATCAGATTGCGCTGGACGTCGACCGCGAGCGCCTTCAGCGGCGAGATATAGAGCGTGTGCAGCGTCTCGCTGGGCTGCTCGATCAGCTCGACCAGGCTTGGCAGGAAGCCGGCCAGCGTCTTGCCGCCGCCGGTCGGCGCGATCAGCAGGCTCGACTGGCGCGCGCGGGCCGCCTCGAGCATCGCGAGCTGGTGTTCATGCGGCCGCCAGCCGCGCCCAGCGAACCACTCGACGAAGCGCGCCGGCAGCAACGCCGGCAGGGAGGCGGTATCCATGCCGACACGCTAGCATCCCCAAAAGTAAAAGGGGGGAGCCAGCGGGTCGCTCCCCCCTTCGGTCCGCGATACGCGAGACGCTATTTCGCCGGCTGTTGCCAGGCGGTGTTGGTCTTCGCGCAGTTGGCCAGGGATGCGGTGTCCTTCACCTGGCCTTCCTTGTTGGGGTTGACCCACCAGCTGACCGAGCCGTCGCCGAGGCAGGTGCTGGGATTGCTCGCAATGCCACCACTCTCGCAGGCCGCGAGCGCCAAGCCGTAACAAACCACCAGAATACCAAGCGTGATCTTCATGAGTTAATTCCCTATCGACAACAACAAAGCAACATCGCCGAGGATAGTACGGCGACGCGGAAATTCCAACCAGCCCGGCCGATCTCGACGACTGGGTTTCGATCAAGCATACGCATTCCCCTTATCGTCACCCGCGGGCTTGACCCGCGGGTCCATGGATCGCCGGGTCAAGCCCGGCGATGACGGGTAGGGGCATGGAGTTGATGGGAGTCGATGACTAGTATGCGCGCTCGATCGCGAATTGCGCGGCCTCGATGAGGGCGCGCCGCTCGATCCCGTCCGGGAAGATTCCGAGCGCGTCCTTGGCGAGCGATCCGTAATGGCGCGCGCGCTCGACCGTCTCGGTCAGCGCGCCGTAGCGCTCGAGCAGCACCTGGGCGCGCGCCAAATCGTCGTCGCTTTGGTCGAGCGCCTCGAGCGTGCGACGCCAGAACTGCCGCTCCTCGGCGCTGCCGCGGCGGAATGCCAGGATCACGGGCAAGGTGATCTTGCCCTCGCGGAAATCGTCGCCCACGGTCTTGCCGAGCGCGGCCTGCGAGGCCGCGTAGTCGAGCGCGTCGTCGATCAGCTGGAACGAGATGCCGAGATTGAGGCCGAACCGGCCGAGCGCGTCCTCCTCGGGCTGGGCGCGGTCGGCGACCACGGCGCCGATGCGCGCCGCCGCGGCGAACAGCTCGGCGGTCTTGGCGCGGATTACCTGGAGATAATCGTCCTCGCTGGTGTCGAGATCGTTCGAGGTGACGAGCTGATGCACCTCGCCTTCCGCGATCACGGCCGAGGCCGAGCTCAATATGTCGAGCACCTTGAGGGAGCCGTCCTCGACCATCAGCTTGAAGGCGCGGCTGAACAGGAAGTCGCCGACCAGCACGCTCGGCTTGTTGCCCCACACCGAATTGGCGGTCGCGAGCCCGCGCCGCAACGCGCTGTCGTCGACCACGTCGTCATGCAGCAGGGTCGCGGTATGGATGAACTCGACACAGGCGGCCAGACTGTGATGGCGCTCGCCGCGATAGCCGCACAGACGGCTCGCGCCCAGGGTCAGCATCGGCCGCAAACGCTTGCCGCCGGCCGCGACAATGTGTCCGGCGAGCTGGGGGATCAGCGCCACCCGGCTGTGCATGCGCTCGATGATCAGCCGGTTGACGCTTTCCAGGTCGGCCGCGACGAGGGCGGTCAGCGCGTCGAGCGACGAGCGCTCGCGACCGCGGTTCCCCTTGTCTTCGTACTCGACGAGCGCGGCCACCTGCCCGTACCTTTCCTCGACACTCTTTCACGGCTTGGGCGGCGGCTCAACCGGCGCGTCCCCAGTCCGGAGCATAGGTGCCGCCTTGGCCGGGTCAAGCTTGCCGCGTCGCCGCCGACCCCGATCCTGAAATCGATCCAGACCTTTACGCATCGCCCCAGCCCGCAACCCCACCGGAATCCGCCATCCCCGCCATGCGTGAAGTCCTGCGCAGCAACGACGCGGTCCGGCTGTCCTGGCTGGTCGCCCTCCTGGCCGATGCCGGCATCGCGGCGGTGCTGTTCGACACCCATATGAGCATCGTCGAGGGCAGCATCGGCGTGCTGCCGCGCCGCCTGATGGTCGAGGACGACGACCATGACCGCGCGTTGCGCGTGCTGCGCGACGCCGGCGAGGAGCTCGGCCGTGCCGGCGCCTGAGACCAGCCTCGATCATGTGCTCGGCGGGCGGGTCGCGCTGGCCCAGCCGGCTGCCGGGTATCGCGCCGCTATCGATCCGGTGCTGCTCGCCGCCGCGGTCGACGCGGCACCGGGCGAGCGCGCCATCGATCTCGGCTGCGGCGTCGGCACCGCCGCGCTGTGCCTGATGGCGCGCGTGCCCGAGCTGCGCGTCGTCGGCATCGACCGCGATCCGGCGGTGGTTGCGCTGGCGGCCGACAATGCGCGACGCAACCGCCGCGACGGCTTCACGGCGCAGACGCTCGACCTGCTGGGCGTGCGCGCGCCGGTGGCGGCGCTCGGGCCGGTCGAGCATGTCCTGACCAACCCGCCGTTTCATGCCGCGTCGGCCAGCGACCCGTCACGAGATCCCGCCAAGGCGCGTGCGACCGTCGCCGGATTTCCGCTCGCCGATTGGCTCGAGCGCGCCGCTGCACTGCTGGCGCCGCGCGGCGACCTGACCATGATCTACCGGGCCGACCGGCTGGACGGGCTGCTGGCGGCGCTGCCCAAGGCGCTGGGCGGTGTCACCCTGGTGCCGCTGTGGCCGCGCGCCGGAGCTCCGGCCAAGCGCGTGATCGTGACCGCCGTCAAGGGCTCGCGCGCACCCTGCACGGTCACGGCGGGGCTGGTGCTGCACCGGCCCGACGGCGGCTACACGGCGGCCGCCGAGGCGTTGTTGCGCGACGGCGCCGGCATGGGCGAGCTGGTCGCCGGGCTCTGGAAGGCCCGGCGGCGGGCGCAAGCGCCCGGCGCCCTCCGGAAAGCCAACCGCCGGGCGCCGGCGCGCGCGGATTAGCGGGGAGACTTCATGGCGCTGATGGATCTGCTGGCCGGCCTGCGCTTGGCGCGGGCACGACCGACCGTCTCGGTGTTGCGGCTGGCCGGCGTGATCGGGCCGCTGGTGCCGTTGCGCGGCGGCCTGAGCGGCCACGAGCTGGCCGGGCCGATCGAGCGCGCGTTCGCCGGGCGCGGCCTGGTCGCGGTCGCGCTGGTGATCAATTCGCCGGGCGGCTCGCCGGTGCAGTCGGCGCTGATCCAGCAACGCATCCGCGTGTTGGCCGAGGAGCGCGCGATCCCGGTGCTCGCCTTCGTCGAGGACGTCGCGGCATCCGGCGGCTATTGGCTGGCGCTCGCCGCCGACGAGATCTTCGTCGATGCGAATTCGATCGTCGGCTCGATCGGCGTCATCACGTCGGGCTTCGGTTTCGACCAGGCGATCGGGCGGCTCGGCATCCAGCGCCGGCTCTACACTGCCGGAGAGCGCAAGTCGCTGCTCGACAGCTTCTCGCCCGAGCGACCCGACGATGTCGGCCGGCTGAAGCGCCTGCAGGCCGACATCCACGACAATTTCAAGGCGCTGGTGCGCGCGCGGCGCGGCGCGCGGCTCAAGGGCGATGAGGCCGACCTGTTCAGCGGCGAGGCCTGGCTGGGCCAGCGCGCGCTCGAGCTCGGGCTGGTCGACGGCATCGGCGATCTCCGCGCCACCCTGCGCGCGCGCTTCGGCAAGCGGGTGCGGCTGCGCCCGGTGCCGACCCAGCGCCGCACCTGGCGCCGCCGCCTCGGGCTGATCGACGCCGACCTGCCCGGCGACCTGCTGTCCGGCCTCGAAGCGCGCCAGCACTGGGCAAGGTTCGGGTTGTGACGCGCGCGAGACGTCGTCACGGCCCCGTCATTGCTTCGCTGCGCTCGCAATGACGGGGTTGAGGCGGCTATGCGCTCTGAAGAATATTTGCGCGGCTGAAGCATGTTGAGCGACGTCGATCTGGTGCTGCTGCTGCTGGTCGCGACCACGCTGCTCGCGGTGCTCGCCCAGCGGCTCAAAATCGCCTATCCGATCGTGCTGGTGCTCGGCGGGGTGGCGCTCGGGCTGGTCCCCGGGCTGCCGCGGATCGCGCTCGATCCGACCCTCGCGTTCGACCTGTTCCTGCCGCCGCTGCTGTTCTCCGGGGCGTTCTTCATGCCATGGCCGGAGTTCAAGGCGAATCTGCGGCCGATCCTGCTGCTCGCGGTCGGGCTGGTCGCCGCAACCACGGTCGCGGTCGCCTACGTCGCCTGGGCGACCATCTCGCTACCGCTCGCGGTCGGCTTCGTGCTCGGCGCGATCGTGTCGCCGCCCGATGCGATCGCGGCGACCGCGATTGCCCACCGGCTCGGCCTGCCGCATCGGCTGGTCGTGGTGCTCGAGGGCGAGAGCCTGATCAACGATGCCGCCGGCCTGGTGCTGTTCCGCTTCGCCGTGGCCGCGGTGGTGACCGGGGCGTTCTCGGTCCCGGCGGCCGGGCTCGAGTTCGTCCGGCTCGCGCTCGGCGGCATCGCGCTCGGCCTCGCGGTCGCCTGGCTCGCGCTGTGGCTGCTGCGCCGGCTGGTCGATCCCGACATCGTCACCGTGCTGACCCTGCTGGCGCCGTTCGCCGCCTATCTGCCGGCCGAGCTGCTGGGCTTCTCCGGCGTGCTCGCCACGGTCGCCGCGGGCATCTACGCCGGCTGGCATGCGCCGACCAGCTTCACGCCCGAGGCGCGCGTTCATGCCGGCGCGGTGTGGAGCACCTTCGTGTTCCTGCTCAACGGGCTCGCCTTCATCCTGATCGGGCTGCAGCTGCCCTTCATCCTCGCCGAGATCGCGCACCAGCCGCCGGCGCTGCTCGGCGCCGCCGCGCTCGCCGTGATCGGCGTCGTCATCGTGGTCCGCATCGCCTGGGTCTTCGGGGTGAACTGGCTGACCAGGCGGCTGGTGCCGCGGCTGCGCCGCGACGCGCCGCCATGGCAGAGTCTGGCGGTGCTGTCCTGGGCCGGCATGCGGGGCATCGTGTCGCTCGCGGCGGCGCTGGCGCTGCCCGACGCGATCGCCTCGGGCGCGCCGTTTCCGCAGCGCGGCCTGGTCCTCTTCCTGGCCTTTTGCGTCATCCTCGTCACCCTGGTGCTGCAGGGCCTGACCTTGCCGGCGCTGGTGCGCGGGCTCGGCGTGGTCAGCTCGGCCCATGACGAGGAGCGGCTCGAAGCACGCCGGCTCGCGCTCGAGGCGGCGCTGATGCGGCTCGACGAGCTGGCGCTGCGCGACGATCTGCCGGCCGACGGGCTGGCCCATCTGCGCCAGCGCTACGAGCACGCGCTGCGCGTGCTCGACGAGCGCGATCTCGAGGCCGGCGATGTCGAGACCCATCAGCGCGTCCAGCGCGACCTGATCGACGCCGAGCGCAAGCTGCTGCTCGACATGCGCCGCCACAACGCGATCTCGGACGACATCTTCCGCGAGCTCGAGCACATGCTCGACCTGCGGGCCACGTGGTTGGGCTGAGTGGGGCTTGCTTGACCCGCCCCCGGGCGGTCCCTACAACGCTCGAATGTTCGGCCTCTCGCTGCCCAAGCTGATCGTCCTGCTCGTCGTCTGCGGCGCGGTCTGGTACGGCTTCAAATTTCTGCAGGCGCGGGATCGCCAGCAGGCGCGCCAGGCCCAGCGGACGGCCGCCGAAGCCACCGCGCGGGCCGGCGCCCGGCGCTCGGCCGAGCCGGCCGCGGTGACCGAGGAGCTGGTCAAGTGTCCGGTCTGCGCGACCTATGTCGCGCCCGGCGCGGCGCGCTGCGGTCGCGCCGACTGCCCGCATGCGGCTGGCTGAACCGCCCATGCCACCCCATGTGACTCGGGTGGGGACCCCGCCATGAACTTCCGGTCGATCTACCACCAGGGCTTCGCGCGGGTCGCCGCCGGTACGACGCGCTGCGCGCTCGCCGATCCGGCGACCAACGCCGCGTCGCTGCTCGGCATGGCGCAGACCTGCCACGACCGGGCGGTCGCGCTGGTCGTGTTCCCGGAGCTGTCGCTGTCGGGCTACGCGATCGACGATCTGCTGCTGCAGGACCCGCTGCTCGATGCGGTCGAGCGCGCGCTCGACGAGATCGTCGCGCGCTCGGCCGAATTGATGCCCCTGATGCTGATCGGCGCGCCGGTGCGCTTCGGCGCGCGGATCTACAACACCGCGGTCGCGATCCAGCGCGGCCGGCTGCTCGGAATCGTGCCCAAAATCCATCTGCCCAACTATCGCGAGTTCTACGAGCGCCGCCAGCTCGCCTCGGGCGACGGCACCGCGGGCGGCGAGATCATCATCGGCGGCCACCGCGCGCCGTTCGGCCCCGACTTGCTGTTCGCCGCCGAGGATTTGCCCGGCCTGGTCGTCCATGCCGAGATCTGCGAGGACATCTGGATCCCGGTGCCGCCGAGCTCGCAGGCGGCGCTGGCCGGCGCGACCGTGCTGGCTAACCTGTCGGCCAGCAACATCACGATCGGCAAGGCCGACACGCGCCGGCTGCTGTGCCAGTCGCAGTCGGCGCGCTGCCTGGCGGCCTATCTCTACGCCGCCGCCGGGACCGGCGAGTCGACCACCGACCTGGCGTGGGACGGCCAGGCCTCGATCTTCGAGAGCGGCGCCGTGCTGGCCGAGACCGGGCGCTTCCCGGAAGCCGATCAGCTCTGCGTCGCCGACGTCGATCTCGACCTGCTGCGCCAGGAGCGCGCCCGCATGGGCACCTTCGACGATAATCGGCGCCTCAACGCCGCATCTGCGGCGGGGTTTCGCCGGGTCGGGTTTCGGCTTGCGCCGCCTTCCGGCGATGTCGGGCTCGAGCGCGCGGTCGAGCGCTTCCCGTTCGTGCCGGCCGATCCGGCGCGCCTGGCCCAGGATTGCTACGAGGCCTACAACATCCAGGTCGCCGGGCTGGTCCAGCGCCTGCGCGCGACCGGCACCAAGCGCGTCGTGATCGGCGTGTCGGGCGGGCTCGACTCGACCCACGCCTTGATCGTCGCGGCGCGCACCGTCGATCTCCTGGGCCTGCCGCGCGCCAACATCCTGGCTTACAGCCTGCCGGGCTTCGCGACCAGCGACCATACCAGGGGCAACGCGCAGCGCCTGGCGCAGGCGCTCGGCGTGACCCTCGGCGAGATCGACATCAGGCCGGCGGCGACCAAGATGCTCGAGGATCTCGGCCATCCGTTCGCCGGCGGCGCGCCGCAGTACGACATCACCTTCGAGAACGTGCAGGCCGGCCTGCGCACCGACTATCTGTTCCGCCTCGCCAACCACCAGGGCGGGCTGGTGCTCGGTACCGGCGACCTGTCCGAGTTGGCGCTCGGCTGGTGCACCTACGGGGTCGGCGATCAGATGTCGCACTACAACGTCAATTCGGGCGTGCCCAAAACCCTGATCCAGCATCTGATCCGGTGGGTCGGCAGCACGCAGCAATTCACGCCAGAGGTCTCGACGGTGCTGGACGCGATCCTCGATACCGAGATCTCGCCCGAACTGGTGCCGGTTCAGGCGGGCGAGACGCCGCAGAGCACGGAGGCCACGGTCGGCCCCTACGAGCTGCAGGATTTCAACCTCTTCTACACGCTGCGCTTCGGCTTCCGGCCGTCCAAGATCGCCTTCCTGGCGAGCCACGCCTGGGGCGATGTCGGGCGCGGCGCCTGGCCGCCAGGGTTTCCCGCGGACCGAAGGCGCGCCTACGAACTCGCCCAGATCAAGGGGTGGCTGCGGGTGTTCGTGCAGCGCTTCTTCGGCTTCAGCCAGTTCAAGCGCTCGGCCATGCCGAACGGCCCCAAGGTCTCGGCCGGCGGCTCGCTGTCGCCGCGCGGCGACTGGCGCGCGCCGTCGGACGGCAACGCCCGGATCTGGCTCGATGAGCTCGAGCGCGAGGTGCCAGACGCCTAGGGTCACTGCCTTGACCCCGCCGGGCAGCGGGACTTAAGGTTCGCGCCGCTTTCAACCCTTTTTGTTCGGACTGTGGCTCATGGGCCAGGCGGGCGCGCCGGCGTCCAGTTTTCAAGCGTTGATCCTGGCGCTGCAGAGCTTCTGGGCCGACCAGGGCTGCGTGATCCTGCAGCCCTACGACGTCGAGGTCGGCGCCGGCACCTTCCATCCGGCGACCACCCTGCGGGCGCTCGGTCCGGCGACCTGGAATGCCGCCTACGTGCAGCCGTCGCGCCGCCCCACTGACGGGCGCTACGGCGAGAACCCGAACCGGCTGCAGCATTACTACCAGTTCCAGGTCATCATGAAGCCGTCGCCGTCCGACATTCAGGGGCGCTATCTCGACAGCCTCCGGCGCATCGGCATCGACCCGTTGAAGCATGACATCCGCTTCGTCGAGGACGACTGGGAGAGCCCGACCCTGGGCGCCTGGGGGCTCGGCTGGGAGGTCTGGTGCGACGGCATGGAGGTCACCCAGTTCACCTATTTCCAGCAGGTCGGCGGCATCGAGTGCAGTCCGGTGTCGGCCGAGCTGACCTACGGACTCGAGCGCCTGGCCATGTATGTGCAGGGCGTCGAGAACGTCTACGATCTGGATTGGAACGGCGTGAAGGGGCCCGGCGGCAAGCGCTACGGCGATGTGTTCCTGCAGAGCGAGCGCGAGTTCTCGGCCTATAATTTCGAGTACGCCAACACCGACATGCTGCTGCGCCACTTCGTCGATGCCGAGGCCGAATGCAAGGTCTTGCTCGCCGCCACCCTACCGCTGCCGGCCTACGACCAGTGCATCAAGGCGAGCCATCTGTTCAATCTGCTGGATGCGCGCGGCGTGATCTCGGTCACCGAACGCGCCGCCTATATCGGCCGCGTGCGCGCGCTCGCCAAAGGCTGCTGCGAAGGCTGGCTTGAGCGTCAGCAGCACCAGGAGTTGGCGGGACTCAAGCCCGATGCCTGAGCTGCTGCTCGAGCTGTTCTCGGAGGAGATCCCCGCGCGCATGCAGCGCGCGGCTGCCGAGGACCTCAAGACATTGCTGCTGAAGCGTCTGGCGGATGCCGGTATCGCGGCCGAGGATGCGGCCAGCTACGTGACGCCGCGGCGCCTGACCGTGCACGCGACCGGCGTGCCGGCGCACCAGCCGGACCGGCGCGAGGAGCGCAAGGGCCCGCGCGTCGGCGCGCCCGACCCGGCGATCAACGGCTTCCTCAAGGCCGCCGGGCTCGCCAGCCTCGACCAGGCCGAGCAGCGCGAGACCGGCAAGGGCGCGTTCTGGTTCGCGATCAGCGAGGTCAAGGGCCGGCCGTCGGCCGACCTGCTGCCCGCGCTGCTGATCGACACCGTGCTGGCGCTCAGCTGGCCCAAATCGATGCGCTGGCGCGACACGCGGCTCAGCTGGGTGCGCCCGCTGCGCTCGATGATCGGGCTGTTCGATGGCAGCCGGCTCGGCGGTGGCCTGCAGCTCGGCGCCCACCGCCCGGGCGGCGCGCAAGGTGGCTATGAAGCAAGCGGCGATGAAAATTTCGTCGGCTTCGGCACGCGCACGCGCGGCCACCGCTTCCTGGCGCCCGACGAGATCGAGGTCTCGTGGTTCGCCGACTATCGCGACCAGCTCGCCAACGCCTTCGTCGAGATCGACCCGGCGAAGCGCCGCGATGAGATCCGGCGCCAGGCCGACGCGTTGGCCGCGGCGCATCAGCTGAGCCTGATCGACGACCCGGCGCTGCTCGACGAGGTCACCGGGCTGGTCGAGTGGCCGGTCGCGCTGATCGGGCGGATCGACGACGCCTTCATGGCGCTGCCGCCCGAGGTCCTGACCACGTCGATGCGCGCGCACCAGAAATATTTCGCGCTGCGCCGGCCCGACGGATTTCTGGCGCCGCGCTTCATCGTGGTTTCCAACATGGTGACGGCGGACGGCGGCGCCGCGATCGTCGCCGGCAACGAGCGCGTGCTGCGCGCCCGCCTGTCGGACGCCAAGTTTTTCTGGGACCAGGACCGCAAGACGCCGCTCGAGCGCTTCGCGCACAAGCTCGACCAGCGCGTGTTCCATGCCAAGCTCGGCTCGGTCGCCGACAAGGTGACGCGGCTCGAGGAGCTGGCCGGCCACATCGCCGCGCTGATGCGGCTCGATCCGGCGCCCGCGGCGCGCGCTGCCCAACTCGCCAAGGCAGACCTGTCGAGCGGCATGGTCGGCGAGTTCCCCGAGCTGCAGGGCGTGATGGGGCGCTACTACGCGCTGGCGCAGGGCGAGCCGGCCGAGATCGCCGAGGCGATCGCGCAGCATTATGCGCCGGCCGGCCCGGACGACGCCTGTCCGACCGCGCCGGTATCGGTCGCGCTGGCGCTCGCCGACAAGCTCGATACGCTGGCCGGCTTCTTCGCGATCGACGAGCGGCCGACCGGCTCGAAGGATCCGTTCGCGCTGCGCCGCGCCGCGCTCGGCGTGCTGCGCCTGGTCGGCGAGAACCAGCTGCGGCTGCCGATGCGCGAGCTGTTCGGGCGCGCGCTCGCGCTCTATCCGAAGGTTGCGGGCACGGAATCGCACGGCGCGATCGTCGATGCGCTGCTCGGCTTCCTGGCCGACCGCCTGAAGGTCCATCTGCGCGGCGTGCAGGTGCGCCACGATCTGGTCGAGGCGGTGTTTCGGCTGCGCGAGGACGATTTCGTGCGCCTGCGCATGCGGGTCGACGCGCTCGCCGGCTTCGTCGGCAGCGCGACCGGCCAGGGCCTGCTGGTGGCGTTCCGCCGGGCGGTCAATATTCTGAAGATCGAGGAAAAAAACGACGGGAAAAGCTATAATGGCCCGGCCGCACCCGGCTTGATGCGGCAAGCGGAGGAAACGGCGCTGAAGCGGGCGCTCGATGCGGTTCGGCCGGCCGTGATGCAAGCCATCGCGGCCGACGATTTCGTGGGCGCGATGACCAGGCTCGGTGAGCTGAGGGCCCCGGTCGACGCGTTCTTCGAGTCCGTGACGGTGAATTGCCCGGAAACCGATCTGCGGCAGAATCGTTTGCGGCTGTTGAGCGACATCCGCGACACTTTCTTGGAAGTCGCCGACTTCTCGGCGATCGAAGGGGCCTCCGACGATGGCAAGCAACGTGACCACAAAGTGGGTTTATAGCTTCGGCGGCACCCGGTCCGAGGGGGGGGTCGAGCTGC
>Ga0302324_100013196_pt1 | contig 16784 bp, 19 predicted proteins | sample Palsa_T0_1_FD_201949 | JGI IMG/M metagenome (GOLD analysis project Ga0302324, IMG submission 201949) | Peat permafrost microbial communities from Stordalen Mire near Abisko, Sweden - Palsa_T0_1 | ecosystem: Environmental > Terrestrial > Soil > Palsa > Peat permafrost | place: Sweden: Abisko...
GTTTCACGTTCCTCTTCGTCGCGCTCCTGGTCGCGCCGATGATCTGCAACCATGGTTCTTGCCTGGTTGAGCCGAGCTACCGCATTTCTGCAGCTCTGGGTACTACACGGCCACCGGTTCCGCGGTATGCAGCGCGGAGTGGGCGGGATTCGTGCTTTCGATGATCTCCTTCGCCTTGGCCACTTCTGCACCCGTGCCATGGACGATCAGCAGAAACTGATCCGTCGTGAGCGCCGCCTGGTACTTCACAATGCTGTCCTTGGGGATGCCGATGCTGAATAGACCGGCTCCCAAAGCACCCAACGCACCTACCTCTACGGCACCTTCCAGTCCGGCTACGATCCACGCCACCAGAGGTCCAGCCACTAAAATTGGGCCGAGCCCCGGGATCACGAACATCGCGGATCCGAATAAGAGGGCCCAAAAGCCTCCCAGAACGCACCAACCTTGCCCCAATATTTCATTCGGTCGCCGGTATTGTAGTAGCCGACCACTTGCTCATCTGTGTGATATCCCTTCCCGACGATCGACAATTTGTGCATGTCGACTCCGCCACGCTGAAGTTCCTTTACCGCTCGATCCGCATCCGTATGAGTGTGATAAATGGCAACAACTGAATTTTCGCTAGACATTGGTTAATCTCCTCGGCTACCCGCCGGAATTTTCAACCGGTCGAGGTAGAGTCCCACTCGCAGTATGACAACGCATACACACGAAGACTGGTCCTTATTGCTCAGTGTCGGAGTTTAGTTCGGTGTTCGATTACACGCCCACGAACTCGGGACGGTAATCCTTCCAAATCCCCGTAGCCGGCGAGATCACACGGACGGGAGCATCTTCCGCGTGCTTCGCGGTCCTCGCCCATTGCCAGGCGTTCTGCATTTCGGAAGATTCGAAGTAGCGGGTCTCTGACTGGAGGACGGCGGCTCCGGCAGTAAAGAGCTCCACAACCTCTTCCCAACGGTGGGCCCCGACGACTGCCATACGAGCGATATGACTTGTGTGCTTCTGGAGAAACCGCAAATCATCCCAGCGTGCTTTCCATTCGGCTCCGTGCATTTCCGTCAGGTCCACTAGGATGCCGATCGGGTGCTTTTTGTGCCGGGCAATGAAGAACTCAAGCTGCGGCTCGAATGTCTGGAGTTCCTCGTCCAATAACTTTCCGACTACCTTAAAGCCGAAGGCGACTCCCCCAGTTTCCTTAAGACGTTCAATAACCGGCACACCTCATGGTTTCGTTGAAAGCCGTACGTATTCTTTCGAGGCATTGGGATCTGCGACCAACCCGCCGCGTCGGATCCTGGAAAAGCCCCGCCGTTAGCGGTTAAGCGGGGCTGACACGCTGCAGTTACTAGTTGTCAATTCGTTTTGCCGCCGAGGAAAATAAATATTCCATCCTCACGCGCATGCCACGCTCCCTCACATTGCTTGCATCGTCACCTCGCCGCGCATACTGGGCAAACTCCGCGTTTGTGGTGAGGCCTTTGTCTTTCAATAGTTGGATTATGCCGCCAATCTGAGCGTCAAGTGTTTCGAGATAAGGCAGCATTTCCTCGAACACTTGTTCGGCAGGGAGCATCTTCTCAAACTCAGCAGGGTCGAGCTTCATCTCATTCTCCTAGCCCACGATTCCCAACGCGCAAGGCCTGTCTGGGAGCGGGACGACACCGTGGCCCCAGTCTCTCCATCGCAGATCACGTACTACGGATCCCGAATCGACGAGTGCCCTCCACACCTGAGGGTAAAACTCAAGCGCTAGGCTTTCTGGTCAAAATTGAGCACCCTACCTAAACGGACAGATGATGAAGGTGAAACCTTCGAGTTTGGAGCAAACTGGCTCGCGCCGGGCGGGGACGCTGCCAGGGCTCTTCTGGATTCAATCTTGACGCGGCTACTCGCGTTCACACTGTATTGAGCGAGAGAGCCGGCATCCGTTTGCTCGCCCGAAACTTACAGGGGTTGTCTCGGCCTACGATTTGCTGTGCTGATCGGGAACTCCTGCGGCGTTATGGTGAATCCGTTCCGCAGCGAACGTCCGAGATACTCACCACATAATCGGCTTCTTACCGCTTCTTACCTGCTTTCGTTGACTTGTCCCGACTCGCCCACGTAGGATTCCTCTCCAGTGATCGGGCAAACTATCTCGCACTACCGAACCGTTGAAAAGCTCGGCGGTGGCGGCATGGGGGTGGTCTATAAGGCGGAAGACCTCAAGCTGCGCCGCTTTGTGGCCCTGAAATTTCTGCCTGACGAGGTCGCCAAAGATCCACAGGCGCTGGCCCGGTTCCAGCGCGAGGCCCAGGCCGCCTCGGCGTTAAACCATCCCAACATTTGCACCATCTACGAAATCGACGAGCAGGACGGCCAGGCCTTCATCGCCATGGAGTTCCTGGACGGCCTGACGCTCAAGCATGCCATCGCTTCCCGCCCGATGGACAATGACACGCTGGTAAACCTGGCGATTGAAATCGCCGATGCGCTGGACGCCGCCCACGCGGAAGGCATCGTACACCGCGACATCAAGCCGGCGAACATCTTCGTGACCATCCGCGGCCACGCCAAGATTCTCGACTTTGGCTTGGCGAAAGTGGGGGCGGCCAGAGGAGCACAAAAACCAGCTGCCGATAATTTGCAAACCATGGACGACGCCCACCTCACCAGCCCGGGCACGATGTTGGGCACGGTGGCCTACATGTCGCCGGAACAGGTGCGCGGACGCGACCTGGATGCCCGCAGCGATCTGTTTTCGTTCGGCGCGGTCCTTTACGAAATGGCAACCGGTGACGTTCCCTTCCACGGCGAAAGCTCGGCGGTGATTTGCGAAGCCATCATGAACCGCGCTCCGGTGCCAATTGTGCGGCTGAATCGCGATGTGCCGGCCAAGCTGGAAGACATCATCAACAAGGCGCTCGAGAAAGACAGCAACCTGCGTTATCAGCACGCCTCGGAGATGCGGAGCGACTTGCAGCGCTTGAAGCGGGACACGGATTCGGGGCGTGGCCCGTTGTTGATGGATTCTGGAAGCGCGGCGGGTGCCGCGGGGCCGGCGAGTTCTGGCCAGCGAAGCGCAGTCGCCAGCAGTAATGTTGCCCCGGTTGCAGAGCCGAAACGTTCTTACGGAAAAATCGCGCTGGTTGCTGCTGCGGTTGCAGTGGTTGCGCTGGCCGCCGTTTTCTTCTGGCAGACACGGCGCCAGGCCGCGCCTGCCGGAGGCTCTGCCGGTCCCAGAACCCTCGCGGTTCTCCCGCTGCAAAACCTGGGAGCAGACAAGGATCTCGATTTTCTCCGCCTTGCCCTGGCCGATGAAATTGCCACCTCGCTGAGCTACGTCCGCTCGTTGACCATCCGTCCCTTCGCCACTACCAGCAAATACGATTCACCCACACTCGATTTGCAGGAAGCTGGGCGCGCCATGCACGTCACCGATGTGGTCACAGGACATTATTTGAAGGAAGGTTCTCAGATCCAGATCACGCTGGAGGCGATTGACGTCGAAAACAACCGTACCCTTTGGCGCGATACCACGACCGTTGCCGCGCCGGACCTGATCGCCATGCGTGAGCAGATTACGGCTAAGGTGCGTCAAGGCTTGGTTCCGGCGCTGGGTGCGGGAACGAGTTCCAGCGAAGGCGCGACCCGCCCAAAGAACGAAGAGGCCTACGATCTCTATCTTCGCAGCGTGTCTTTGCCGCATGATCCTCTTCCCAACAAAGACGCCATCGCCATGCTGGAACGTGCCGTGGGGCTGGACCCCAACTACGCCCCCGCTTGGGGCGCGCTGGCCCTTCGCTACCACTACGATGCGGCTTACTCGAACGGAGGTGACGCGGCGTTCCAGCGTTCCAACAGCGCATTTGAACGGGCGCTGGGTCTCGATCCGAACCTCGTCAGCGCGGCCGGCCAACTCATCACGAATCGCGTCGAAAGGGGGGAGATCGTGAAAGCCTACCAGGCTGCGAAGGCGCTGGTGACGGCGCATCCGGAGAATGCGAATGCGCACTTTGCGCTGGCGTATGTGCTGCGCTACGGCGGAGCGACCGAGGAATCGGCGCACGAGTGCGACACGGCGCTGGCGCTTGATCCGGGGAATTACACCTTCCGCTCCTGCATATTCACCTTCGACCAGATGGGCAACTATGCGAGGGGGGCGGAATTTGTTCAGTTGGATGCGGGGTCCCAATACGCAGAGGACAACATGCTGCGCCATTACCTGCGCGAGGGAAATGTGGCGCGGGCAAAGGAAATCGCGGTGAAGCTGAAGCCGAAGATTGTGGGGTGTCTCAGCGATTCGCCGGCGCCGAACCAGGCCGCCCTCGATCGGCAGGCGGAAGCCGCGATTTTGGCCGATCCTGACCCAGAACCGCATTACGAGGTTGCGCAAGACTTCCTCTTCTGCGGCTACAAAGAAATGGCTCTGGAGATGATCAAGAGCGCGATCGACCATCACTTTTGCGCCTACTCGGGTTTGCAGAACGATTCCGCCTGGGCCAAGCTGCGAGGCACGCCGGAGTTTGCCGAGTTGGTTTCGGCGGCGAAGAAGTGCCGGGACGATTTTATGGCGGAGAGAGACAAGTAGAGAAGGCGCGGGCCAGTGGACTGCAAACTGCTCAGCGGTTCGGCAGCACAGCAATATCCGTCAATTGGACAAGTTGTTCATCGGCGGTTACCAGCGTGAGGCCGAATACCTTTGCAGTCGCGGCGATAAAGCCGTCTGCCCGGTCGTTGTGGGGCAGGTTCAATTCGGATATTGCCAGCGCGACCTCAACCGTAAGAGGCGCCTCTATGAGCTTTAGTTCAGTCATTGTGTTAGCCACCCAGACCGGAAGTTCTGGTAAGGTTCTGAATCGGCCTGTGCGGCAAAGAACACGCAATTCCCAAACGCTAATTGAGGACAGCCATAGTTCGTTCTCGGGATCGTCAAGAACCTTGCCTACGCGAGAAGCCAGACGATTTGGATCGAGGGCCATCCAAAGCCAAATGTGGGTATCGAGAAGCAATTTCACTCCCGCCAGGCCTTCCAGTCGTCCAGACTCCCGGTGGGCCAACGATATCGCCCAGGATTTCAGCGGTGCCAGCCAGGCACCCAAGTCGGCTTCCTGTAGACCTTCCGGGAGATGGCGGCACGACTTCGGCCACCGGCTTCCCGAAGCGGGTCACTCGAATCGGCTTACGCGTCCTCCGAACCTGTTCCAGGATGCCGAGGCACTTGGCCTTGAACTCGGAGATGGCTATTTCTTTCATGGATCATTTGTACCGTGGTCAATGACCATGGTCGACGGCTCGCACGATGCGGTGGTGTCCTTCTAAATCAAATCAGAAGGACACCGCCGGATTTCTCGTGATGCATTCATGCAGGAGGCCGATTTTGTAGATGCGGTGCATGAGGCCCCGTATCTTCGACATCGTCGTCCAGGCAAGTCCGTTAACTTCGTTAAGGGATTTCAGCCACTTCTGGATTTCAAGGGGCTTGATCTCCTCCGCGATGGATTCGCCGAAGCGATCGACGAGATCGTCGCGGACATACGGAATAAGCCCAGTCAAATTTGGCGGAGGCAACGGGTATGCTAGATTCGTCCAGCATTTTTCAGCCTTTTCTTAATTAGGTTAATACTCTCCTGTCCCCTAGAGAAGTAGCATCACGACAACCCATACCAAATAGCCCGGCCGGCCCCGCGACGCACCAGAAGCCCCTTTTTCACCAGGTTGGCGAAGGTCGCCTTGGTGGTGTTGGGGCTGGCTGCATGCTCGCGAACCATGTCACGGGTGGTGACCCTGCCGTGGGCCTGCACGTAATCCATGATGTGCACTGCCAATTCAGACAGGACAGAGAGTGCGGCTTTCTCCCTCTCCAGCTTCGCGGCGAGGCGGCGCTTCTGTTGCTGCAGCCCGCGCAGGAAAAACAAGAGCCACGGTTGCCAGTTTGGCTTCTCGCTGTGCAGGCTGCCTTGTGTCTGGCGTAGCGCCAGGTAATAGGACTCCTTGCTGTTCTCTATCACGCACTCCAGAGAGCTGTAGGGCACATAGGCGTAACCTGCCTGCAGCAAAAGCAACGTCGTCAGAATGCGGCTTAAGCGGCCGTTGCCATCTTGAAAAGGGTGGATCTCCAGAAAGACAACGATAAAGACCGCAATGATGAGCAGCGGATGCGGCCTGCGACGCTCGCGAGCGTCCTTCAGCCATGCGATGAGCTCGGTCATGCGCCGCGGCGTGTCGAACGGCGAAGCGGTTTCAAACACGATGCCGATCATTTTTCCGTCTGCATCAAAAGCGCCCACGTCATTGCGAAGCGTCTTGTATTCGCCACGGTGACGCTCATCCTTGGAGCTGTGACGCAGAAGGTCCCGGTGCAGCTGCTTAATATGATTCTCCGTGATGGGTATGTCGGCCCAGGCATGGAAGACCGTTTCCATGACCTCGGCGTATCCCGCAACTTCCTGCTCGTCCCGGGTGGCGAATTTCTTGATGTCGAGACGAGCGAGCACCTGTTGAACCTCTCGGTCGGACAGCTTGCTTCCCTCAATTCGCGTCGAAGACCCGATACTCTCAATGGTGGCGATCCGCCGAAGGGCGTTTAGCCGGTCTGGAGCGATGGTCCCCAGCGCCCGCCATGCACCTTTAAATTCATCGACTTCCGAGAGAAGCTCCAGGATATCGGCGGTGATCTGGATGGTTTCTATGGCGAGCATACCCAATTGTATGCCGGATTATACCGGATTTGGGGATCGCAAAAAGACACCGGATTATACCGGATTGTGGAGAAGTGACCTGATTTACATCCTCTGCGCGTCTGCAGTCGATCTCGAGTAGAGAAAACGCTAAAAGCAAAGTTTAGGAATTCTCCCGACTGCGTACAGGAGCCTAACGCCATTAGAGTGTAGTGGTGAAAGCACGCAAGGTTCCCCACCTCCGAGTCTCTAAGCCATATCCCCCGACATTTGGATGCTCGGTATGCGCGGCTACTTTTGAAGGCCCAACGAACCGCAAGGGATTGGCCAAGGAGTTTGCCGATCACGTTCGACAGCAACATCCACGAACCGAGCAGACCACGGCAAAGAACTCCTCAATCTCGGAGTGACACCTCAGTCGCATAGAGCTGACGCAATCAGCGTCGCACGGCGGCTGCTCCCTGCTGCCACCTTGTTCGGATCCAGCTTTTCCTTCAGCCCTCCCACCAGTTCTGCCAGCACTGCCTTCGTATCCCGCTGCACTGCGCCCCGCGATTTCGCCCGCTTCGTGGTCGCTTCACTCTTTTTTCCAGAGTTGCTATGCTTCCTCAAGTTCGATCTCCTTAGGCGTTTTGATTGCAAACTTAGAGGTGAACGATATTCAGAAGGCCAGGGAATGTTATGGCAAAACACTGGAGCTTGAGGTTTCCAGCAGTCCGGGAACGTACCCTGGGTGTGCCACTCTCCGGCGGGACCAACGCGCTGATGTATCCGAAACCAAATCACCAGCCGGCCACTTTCACAGTTCTGAATTTTCCCGTCGACAATGTGGAAAAAGTTGTGGATGAACTGAGCCAACGCGGTGTGCGATTTGAAGTCTATAACGAACCCAACCTGAAAACCGGCGCCCGAGGGAGCTCTCGCGGGAATGGCCGACGATCGCATGGTTCAAGGATCCAGCAGGGAATATCTTGTCGGTGCTGGAAGTCGCTTAGAGGGGATCGTCTTGCCCTTTCCGATAATCAGGAAGCGGAGGTGGGTGCGCTGCGCTAAATGAAAAATGATCGCACGAGTTCATTTCAAATAGACGTTCCCGCGGCGGTATTGAGCGACTTGCAACAGCGGCTGGCCCTAACCCGATGGGCTAACTCGCCGGAAGAGACAGGGTGGGACGCTGGAACCGACGCACGCTACCTTCGGGAACTCATTCGCTACTGGCAGACCACGTATGACTGGCACAAACACGAGACCGCGCTCAATCAATTTGCCCACTTCAAATCAGAGATCGACGGCGAGCCGAAGACGCTTTTGATGTGATCGTGCCTGATTTGCCGGGCTCTGGTTTTTCTGACAAATCAAAGAAGCCGGGGACGATCTTTCGAGTCAACGATCTTTGGGCGCAGCTGATGACAGATACACTTGGCTATCAGAAATTCGGTGCCCATGGTGGAGATTGGGGAAGCACCGTCACCGAACAGCTCGCACGGAGTCACCCGGATTCGGTTGTAGCCATTCACTTGACGGATGTTTCTTTCGGGCACCTTTTCCAGAAACCCGACGACCCCTCTCCGGCTGAAGCAAAGTTCTTTAAGAAAAACGACGAATGGCTGCAAAAGGAGGGTGCCTACGCTTTGATTCAGTCTACGAAGCCGCAGAGTCTCGCCCCTGCTCTAAGTGACTCACCCGCTGGACTTGCTGCATGGATCGTTGAAAAAGTTCGCGCCTGGAGTGACTGCGGAGGAGACGTTGAATCCCGGTTCACGAAGGACGAACTGCTGACTCACGTCATGATCTATTGGATCACCGAATCGATAGGGAGTTCATTCCTTCCTTACTACGACTACTCAAATGCCACCCCTTTGACATGGCTAAGGGAAGGCATCAAGAACTGGGTCGGTTCAAGCAAGGTTCCGGCAGCATTCGCTCTCTTTCCAAAAGATATCAGCCATCCACCGCGAGAATGGGCAGAACGTTTCTTTAATGTACAACGCTGGACCGAGATGGCCCGCGGTGGTCATTTTGCTGCGATGGAAGAACCGCAACTGCTTGCTGAAGACATCCGCGCTTGCTTCGGAATGTTTCGCCACTGACCCTATTGGCTACCTTCAACGCGGGGTTTGGGAGCACAAACTCTTGCCGACTTCAAACGACGTGTCCTGTCAGCCACAGTCATTTCCATACTCAACGTCGCGACCGAAGCGCTGAGTACCACAATTATGCCGAGATACAGCATTTGCTGTAGGCCAAATGTTCTCGGTCCCTCGCCGAAAACTCTCGGTGGTCGACTGATCAGCCGCCTACCCCGCACAAAACACAAGTTGCAAATCAACGGCACGGCGCGTGCAAGCACAACAAGCGGCTGAGGCTGGAGAAGAATATGCTGAGTATCCATATTGAGAACATCGGCGAAATGGCAGTCATTGAGTGCCAAGGCCGAATTGTCCGGAGCGAAGCCGCTTTCGAATTACGCCAAGCGGTCAACTTACAAAGCGATGCCCGAATCATTGTCCTCGATCTGTCGGAAGTCACCGCCATCGAAGGCGGAGGTCTGGGCATGCTCGTGTTTCTGCAGCGATGGGCTCACGACCACGACATTCGACTTAAGTTGTTCAATCCCCGTCACTCTGTGCGGCACAGGCTGGAGCACGCCAGTTCGATGCGAGAGCTCGATATCGCTACGCTAGACGAAATGATGGCTCTCCTGGCGTGCGCCGATGGCCGATACGCGCAGGCTGCCTGACTCTGTTGCGTCACCATGGTCCGTCCCCCTTGGCCTGTCCGAACAGTTCGAGATGTTCGCCTTATCAAGTATCCGCGCGAACGAAGATGAAAACGTTGTTTGAGCCGCTCAAGCCAATCAGGCTCATCCAGTGAACATCCAGAACATCAGTGTTCCAAACTTTGCTGTGCCAAAACAATTCTTATATCCCACCCGTTTTTGCTGGTTACGGAATTGGCCGTTTGCCGAAGACAACTAATATCGCCACAGAAAGTGATTGGCAGCCCATGATCCCAACCCGAAGATCTACAGGAAAAATTCCTCCCGTTTACGATTTTCACTGTATAGCTAGCTCAACGTGGATACGAAAAGCTTGGTCGAGCGCAGCCGCTGCCATTCGACAGCGCGGTGCGGCTGGCGTCACCGCAACATATCCGTTCTAGGAGACCTCATGAAGAAAAGGATATTCGCGTGCGCGATGAGCGCATTGTTACTTGCAATCACTAGTTGGGCAGACGACAAAGAAAAGGACGAGGATCGTCTGAAGAATGCCAGCACGGTGCTGACAGAGATTCTGAATATTCCAGACGATATTCCTCAAGATCTACTCGATAAAGCTGACTGTGTGGTTGTTTTTCCATCGGTCCTCAAGGCCGCGTTTGTGGTCGGTGGTAGTTATGGCCGCGGTGCGATGACGTGCCGCACGGGCGAAACTTTCAACGGCCGTTGGGGCGCGCCCTCAATGATGGCTCTGGAGGGTGGCAGCGTAGGCTTTCAGATCGGCGGGCAAGCGACTGACTTCGTCCTTCTCGTGATGAATGACCGCGGTGCGAACGGAATCTTGAGCAGCAAGGTGAAGCTCGGAGGAGATGCCTCGGTAGCAGCAGGACCAGTCGGTCGTGACGCGTCGGCAGAAACCGATGTCTCGATGCGTGCTGAAATATTGAGCTATTCACGCTCGCGCGGCCTGTTTGCCGGCATTTCGCTGGAGGGCTCGACCATTCGACCTGACAACGACGCAAACAAGAGAATCTACGGGGAGAAAATCTCGGCGAAGGATATTGTAATTGCTCACGAGACGCGTGTCCCTCCCGCAGCCGAGGGCCTGATCTCGACGCTTAACGCGAAGACACCGAAGCACAAGTCGCCATAGCAGTCGTCTCAAAAGAGTTTCGCCGGTTCGGCGCAAGGGGCCGAAAATGTCGCAAGTGTGTCCTTCAGCCATCGACGACATCGCCGATTTGCCGTGTCCCGTCGCATTTCAACGCTGTGGAGGCACGGTTGCCTCTCGAATGACAGACGGCGGTGCGTCTCGATTTGTTGGCAAATTACCGCTGTGGTTGTCTCTATCGCCGGAAAAGACGCTGAAGCTTTTGCCAGGGAGAGGAGTATGGCAAAAGTTTACGTAGAGGCCAAAAAAGAAAGGATGCTCTAAAAGGAAGATGAACACTGGGGTTGCAGACCCAGCATTCCCTTTCTGAGCATCCATCACTTGATACGAAGTGTTTTATCACAACTGAACTTCTCCTTCCACCGTCATCCATCCATCCGGAGCAACCTCTGCCTTGTAATTACAACCTGGTACAACCAATCAGCGCCCTTCACGGCGATGCCAGAGCCGGAAAGGATCAGCTGCGAATCGGGTCCGATCAGAATGTGGTTGGTCGAAAGCTTCCTTTGAGTTCCCTTAGGGGATGAAGAACGGGCTGTCACCACCGTGGATTTCCAATGCCTTCTGCCAGTGTGCCAACTCGATCGTCGGGTTTGCAGATGTCGTTTCGTGGGTTGTTCATCGGAGTTCATCATATATATGCCTTCTATCTGCCCTTGCCTAAATAACTGACAAACCTAACTTAATAAGCAACTGATGAGGACCGAAAGGAGTCTTAGTGTCGTACTCAATTGAGGAGGCACACATTGGCGGCACAATCTTTACCGCGCCCGGTGCTAGATCGGGAGATACCTTTCAACGTCGCAAAAAACGAAGCCCACGCTTCCGGCGTGTCATGGGCAGCGGTAGTTGGAGGAGCTTTTGTGGCCGCAGCTCTTTCCCTCATCCTGTTGTCCTTAGGAACGGGGCTTGGGTTCTCGGCCCTGTCACCTTGGTCCAATAACGGAGCTTCAGCAGCGGCGATTGGAAGCGGGGCCATTGTATGGCTGATCCTGACTCAGGTTCTAGCTTCTGCTCTCGGTGGGTATCTGGGAGGTCGACTGCGCACAAAGTGGACTGGGGTTCACACCGACGAAGTGTATTTTCGTGATACTGCAAACGGATTACTCGTGTGGGCCGTAGGGCTAGTGATTACAGCCGGATTCCTGGCATCCTCAGCAGCGTCTTTTGCGGGTACTCAAAAGAGTGTGGGCACGAGCGGTTCCGCTCAGGAAACGTCGATCGATCCCACTGCATACTTCGTCGACAAGCTTCTTCGTGGCAGCGGTTCGGCCATCGGGAAGCCAGACGGGTCCGAGCGAGCTGAGGTATATGGGATGTTTGCGCACGATCTCCACCAAGGATCTCTGCCAAGCGGGGACCAGTCGTATCTGGCCCAATTGGTATCGGCGCGGACTGGGCTCAATGCATCTGACGCGGATAAACGAGTGACCGAAGTCTTCGGCCAGGCTCGGGAAGCGGCCGATCGCGTGCGGAAAGCGATCGCGCATCTCTCTCTTTGGCTGTTTGTGGCCCTGCTCAGTGGCGCATTCTGCGCGAGCTACGCAGGGACGATCGGTGGGAAGCAGCGGGATCACAAGCTTGCTTAGATTGTGCATGAGGAACTTAATGAAGGAGGCCGTATGCGGTCAATTTTGCTTTTGCTTCTGGGCGTGCCGATACCGATCGTGATTCTCATCGCGCTTCTGAGTCGCTGACTCTTGAAACCGGCGCAGGTTCATGGAACGGGGCAAGGGGTGTTGGTTGGTACCAAAATGATTCGACGATAAGGAGTTCTAAGATGGCTGACAAAGAAACCTTGAAGGACCTGCTGGAAGACGAAATAAAAGATCTGTATTCCGCCGAAAAGCAGCTCACCAAGGCCATTCCGAAAATGGCGAAAGGGTCAAACGATCCCGCGCTGCAGGACGCGTTCAAAGGGCACCTGAAGGAAACCGAAGCGCAGGTGCAGCGGCTCGAACAGATGGCCGAGATCCTTGAAATCAAGCCGAGCGGGAAAAAGTGCGTTGGCATGGAAGGCTGCATCAAGGAAGGAGCCGAAGCATTGAGCGAGGACGGAGACGAAACCGTCCTTGATCTGGGCATCATCGGCGCCGGAAGCCGCGTTGAGCACTATGAGATGGCCGGTTATCTGACCGCCATCAGCCTGGCGGAGCAGATCGGCGAAAAACAGGTTGTCAGTCTGCTTAAGGCCTCCCTGGCCGAAGAACAGGGCGCGGAAGACAAGCTGAGGAAGATTGCCGCGAATTTATTGAGTGGCGCGCCGAAGAAAGTTGCAGCCTAATATTCCTTATCTTTCATCGCGGAAACGCCGCTTCCTGCGGGAGCGGCGTTTGAGCATCCCACGAGATCCGGCGTCAACAGGAGTTCCTGTGCTGATCGGTCGAACCACGGGCTACGCAGCGGTTTTGGGTCTGATCGTGCTGATGTCGACAGCGTGCAACAACGGCAGCGAGACCGACATGAGCTACAAAGCGGCGATCAACGATCATTTCAAGGTCTTCCCGATTTGTATCTGGTCGCAGCCCAAAAAGTTCCCTGTCCAGGCGGCCACGTCGGACGATGCCAAGACTGAGGGATATGACGCGCTGACCGAAGAGGGATTACTCACCCGGACGACTGCCGAGAAGAAGGTCCTAATCGTCGCCTCGAAGCAGGTGAACAATTACGACCTATCAGAGAAAGGCCGGACCTCGTGGACCCCGGATTCCACGCAGCCCGGATACGGCAACTTCTGCTACGGAAACCGCGAGGTAACGTCGATCGACAATTCGACCGTGAGCACTCACGGTGAAGCCGCCAAAACGGTCGTGGTTTCCTATCACTACCAGATCGCGCACGTCGCGGGTTGGGCGAATTCGCCCGAAATGAAGACCGCCTATCCGGGAATTTCCTCTGCGCTCGGCTCAAATCCTTCCGACACCGCGACGTTGGTCATGACCGGGGATCATTGGGCATATACGAAGTAAAAGACGGAGCTCACCGGCGCAGGATCGGCTGTGTGTGCTCGGAAGCGAAAGCCCGCCAATCACAACCTAACCACCTTAAATGACATCCAAGGCGACTGGTCAAAGCAACCGAAGTCGGAGGAAACAGGTGAGAAGATCAACGAAGGCCATCATTGGCGGATTCTGCATCGGTACCATCCTTCTCTACGGCTGGCGTTGGTATGATGGGCGCCGCAGAGTCCGAAATTTTCACCTCACGAACGACGATCTCAATTATTCGGATCGGTCAGCCGAAGAACTCGTTTCCCAGCATCTTCTCGATTTAAATTCCGCCAGCGCCGATCAACTGACGGATCTCGGGCTCTCCGCCGAGACCCAGAAGCGTGTGATTGAAAATCGTCCGTATCGTAGCAAGCTCGAACTGGTCTCCCGCATGATTCTGTCACAAGACGAATACGCCGCGATCAAGGAGAGGGTGTCGGTTGCCGAAGCGAATGAGCCGGTCAAGATCGCATAAGCGTCCGTCACTTCGGTTGAGTCATCGGGCAGAAACAGGAGAGAGCCGCTATGGTCAGAAAAAAAAAGAAAATTACGTCTGGAACTCGCAGCCCGAAAAGGCCATCAGCAGCCCATCTCGAGGTACAAGCGGCCGCCGGAGGCGAACTGCATCAGATCGCCGGGGGCCAGCACCCGGCACTGACCACCAACCAGGGTGTCGCGCTCTCAGATAATCAGAATTCGCTCAAGGCCAATCCGCGCGGTCCTGTGCTTCTGGAAGACTTCATCCTGCGCGAGAAGATCACACATTTTGATCACGAGCGGATTCCCGAGCGTATCGTTCACGCGCGGGCGACGGGGGTACATGGATATTTCGAGCTGACCTCTTCGCTGAAGAAATACACCACCGCTCGAATACTCACCGAGGTCGGTGAGAAGACGCCGGTCTTCACACGCCTGTCGACCGTTGCCGGCGGAGCAGGTTCGGTGGACACGCCTCGGGACGTACGCGGATTCGCGGTGAAGTTTTACACGAAAGAAGGGAACTGGGACCCGCATCGGCGATTTCAATCGCCAGGTTTACCAGCGTGTCATTGTCCATCGGGCGGGAAGCGATGGCATGCTTGAGCGTCAGGCCGTCCAGGAACTCCATGGCGATGAAGGCCTGGCCGTCTGGACGCCGCCCACGCGGAAGGCATCGTACACCGCGACATCAAGCCGGCGAACATCTTCGTGACCATCCGCGGCCACGCCAAGATTCTCGACTTTGGCTTGGCGAAAGTGGGGGCGGCCAGAGGAGCACAAAAACCAGCTGCCGATAATTTGCAAACCATGGACGACGCCCACCTCACCAGCCCGGGCACGATGTTGGGCACGGTGGCCTACATGTCGCCGGAACAGGTGCGCGGACGCGACCTGGATGCCCGCAGCGATCTGTTTTCGTTCGGCGCGGTCCTTTACGAAATGGCAACCGGTGACGTTCCCTTCCACGGCGAAAGCTCGGCGGTGATTTGCGAAGCCATCATGAACCGCGCTCCGGTGCCAATTGTGCGGCTGAATCGCGATGTGCCGGCCAAGCTGGAAGACATCATCAACAAGGCGCTCGAGAAAGACAGCAACCTGCGTTATCAGCACGCCTCGGAGATGCGGAGCGACTTGCAGCGCTTGAAGCGGGACACGGATTCGGGGCGTGGCCCGTTGTTGATGGATTCTGGAAGCGCGGCGGGTGCCGCGGGGCCGGCGAGTTCTGGCCAGCGAAGCGCAGTCGCCAGCAGTAATGTTGCCCCGGTTGCAGAGCCGAAACGTTCTTACGGAAAAATCGCGCTGGTTGCTGCTGCGGTTGCAGTGGTTGCGCTGGCCGCCGTTTTCTTCTGGCAGACACGGCGCCAGGCCGCGCCTGCCGGAGGCTCTGCCGGTCCCAGAACCCTCGCGGTTCTCCCGCTGCAAAACCTGGGAGCAGACAAGGATCTCGATTTTCTCCGCCTTGCCCTGGCCGATGAAATTGCCACCTCGCTGAGCTACGTCCGCTCGTTGACCATCCGTCCCTTCGCCACTACCAGCAAATACGATTCACCCACACTCGATTTGCAGGAAGCTGGGCGCGCCATGCACGTCACCGATGTGGTCACAGGACATTATTTGAAGGAAGGTTCTCAGATCCAGATCACGCTGGAGGCGATTGACGTCGAAAACAACCGTACCCTTTGGCGCGATACCACGACCGTTGCCGCGCCGGACCTGATCGCCATGCGTGAGCAGATTACGGCTAAGGTGCGTCAAGGCTTGGTTCCGGCGCTGGGTGCGGGAACGAGTTCCAGCGAAGGCGCGACCCGCCCAAAGAACGAAGAGGCCTACGATCTCTATCTTCGCAGCGTGTCTTTGCCGCATGATCCTCTTCCCAACAAAGACGCCATCGCCATGCTGGAACGTGCCGTGGGGCTGGACCCCAACTACGCCCCCGCTTGGGGCGCGCTGGCCCTTCGCTACCACTACGATGCGGCTTACTCGAACGGAGGTGACGCGGCGTTCCAGCGTTCCAACAGCGCATTTGAACGGGCGCTGGGTCTCGATCCGAACCTCGTCAGCGCGGCCGGCCAACTCATCACGAATCGCGTCGAAAGGGGGGAGATCGTGAAAGCCTACCAGGCTGCGAAGGCGCTGGTGACGGCGCATCCGGAGAATGCGAATGCGCACTTTGCGCTGGCGTATGTGCTGCGCTACGGCGGAGCGACCGAGGAATCGGCGCACGAGTGCGACACGGCGCTGGCGCTTGATCCGGGGAATTACACCTTCCGCTCCTGCATATTCACCTTCGACCAGATGGGCAACTATGCGAGGGGGGCGGAATTTGTTCAGTTGGATGCGGGGTCCCAATACGCAGAGGACAACATGCTGCGCCATTACCTGCGCGAGGGAAATGTGGCGCGGGCAAAGGAAATCGCGGTGAAGCTGAAGCCGAAGATTGTGGGGTGTCTCAGCGATTCGCCGGCGCCGAATCAGGCCGCCCTCGATCGGCAGGCGGAAGCCGCGATTTTGGCCGATCCTGACCCAGAACCGCATTACGAGGTTGCGCAAGACTTCCTCTTCTGCGGCTACAAAGAAATGACTCTGGAGATGATCAAGAGCGCGATCGACCATCACTTTTGCGCCTACTCGGGTTTGCAGAACGATTCCGCCTGGGCCAAGCTGCGAGGCACGCCGGAGTTTGCCGAGTTGGTTTCGGCGGCGAAGCAGTGCCGGGACGATTTTATGGCGGAGAGAGACAAGTAGAGAAGGTGCGGGCC
>Ga0302324_100013198_pt1 | contig 16780 bp, 12 predicted proteins | sample Palsa_T0_1_FD_201949 | JGI IMG/M metagenome (GOLD analysis project Ga0302324, IMG submission 201949) | Peat permafrost microbial communities from Stordalen Mire near Abisko, Sweden - Palsa_T0_1 | ecosystem: Environmental > Terrestrial > Soil > Palsa > Peat permafrost | place: Sweden: Abisko...
CTGCTTCTTCGCCAACGCGTCGAGGACATATGGGCGGCCGACTGCCACAACGTCGAGCCGGGGACCGTGCTGGCTTGGGTGCAGGACTTCCCGGCGTCCCCGGGGACCTCACCCAACAGCGACTTCTCGGAGGTGGCGAGCGCCGCGCAAGCGAAGCTGTTCACGTGCTTCCTGGGCGAAGGCGGCGGCGGGCCGGTCGCCTCGTTCAGCGCGTGGCTCAACACGGCCCTCCCCAGCCCCAAAAAGCTCGACTCTCGATCCCTCGTTCGGGTCGACGAGATCCGCGCGGGCGTTCGTGACGATACCCTCCTCGACGCCTGCGGGCGCGCCGTCCGGGCGATGCAGCGCATCCCCGCGCCGACGGCATGCGTCGCGCCTCCGATCGACGTGAGCCCGGCCATCACCCGTTGGACGTCCCTCGCGTCGCAGAGCGATGACTCGAACGTCCCGCTCACCTTGTGCCGTCAGTACGCGCGCATGCTCTGGGAGGGACAGGCCGCGAGCATCGCGCCCTCGTTCGAACGGCCGCCGACCGTCGCCGGGATGATCACGCGCGAGCGGGACGCCGAGGCGACCCCGCTGGAAGAGCTGCGCAGCGCCTGCAAGAACCGCGTGGGCTCGGAGGACTCGTTCGCCCACAACCTCGCGACCTTGGCGGCGCTCGCCCGTGGCTTCGGCGAATCCCTGGACGCCGACCCTTGGCGCGCCGATCGGAGCGGAGCGCCGCTCGAACTCCGCCGCTTCTCCGAGGCCGCCACCGTGCCGGGCTGGATCGCGCACATCGCTTCGAGGGAGTCGGCATGCCGCGCCCTGATGCTGGCCGATTCACGGTGCGAGCAATGCGACACGCTCCAGCACGGCACCGTCTACGACTGCGACCTGCGCGAACGGCTCGAGCAGCGCTGGGTCCGTTACCAGCGCGTCACGGCATCCTCGTTCGCCGGCGTCCTCGCGATCGTGGGCTTGGTCCTCTGGGGCGGGCGCATGCGCCGCGCGCGAAGGTCGTTCACCAACTGGGCGCGCCGGACGCAGACTCGAATGAGCGCCCTCGGGTTCGTGTCGACCGCCGATCGACTGCGATTCATCCTGCCGTCCCGGAACGACGTGCTCCACGTCGCGCTGCCGCGCGATGCCGCCTGGGAGCGCTGGGGTCACGACGCATGCGTGGTGCGGGTGCGCGGTGCCAAGGTCCAGGAGCAGCACATCCAGCATGCTGTCGACGTATGCCGCCGCGTCGGAGCCCGTCTGGTCTTCGTGCTGCACGACGACGCCGCGTCGCTCGACCTCGGCGCCGTCCGAGCCGTCCTCGATTGGGCCGGAAGGGGCGGCACCCGCACGGTCCACGTGCTGCCTGTCGCGGTGTCTCGCCTCGAATGGGCGCGGGTATCGGGCGATCTCCTCGACCTCCTGGAGGAGACGTCCCTGCGCGGGAATCCCTTCGAGGTGCGCGGCCGTATCACGTCCTCGAGTCAGTTCTGGAACCGTGAGCGACTCGTGTCCGGACTGCTCGCCGAGACGCGCGCCGGGCGGTGGGTCGTCATCACGGGCTTGAGGCGGTTCGGCAAGTCGTCGTTGACGCTCGAAGTCGCCCGTAGGCTCCCTGGCCTTTCCGCCTATGTGGACCTCGCAGGCTTTCACCACGAGATCGCCTTCGACGAGGATCCTTCGCGCGCCGTCGACGCGATTCTTCGATCGCTGTGCGCGCGCCTCGTCGACTCCGCCCGCACCCTCTACCCCGCGGCGACGATCCCCGAGGCGCCCACGGGCGAGGTGGACGCAGCGGCTCTGACGAGGGCGGTCCGCGATCTCTGCGCGGCCTGCGCCCCCTTTGCCGACGGACGCCCGCCGCCGATGCTCCTCGTGGTCGATGAGCTGGAACAGGTCCTCGCGATGGACACGAAGCGCGTCGGGCACGCGCTCGACGTGCTCGCGATCCTGCTGGGGCGGCTGCGCAACGCGCTGGGCGACAGCTCTGCGCAGACCGGGGGCGGCTCGGTCGGCGTCCTGCTGTGCGGCGCGCTGCATCCGCTGCTCTGGGCTCCCTTGCGAACGCTCGGGCAACAATCGATCATGGGTGCCTTCCCCTCTCTCTGCGTGCCTTGCCTGTCCCACGAGGCGGCGTCGGCCATGATGCGGGGCCTCGGGGCGCGTCAGGGCATCCGGTTCGCCGACGACGCGCTCGACTACATCGTGCAGCAATCGCAGGGGGTGCCGTTGCTGCTCCGCCGCATCGGCACGTCGTTGCTCGAGCTCTACGACGCCGACCACGCCCGTCAGGGGAGTCTGGGTGCCGTGAACGTCGGGCGAGAGGGCGCCCGCGAAGCCGTCGCCCGCGAAGAGACCGAGGGCGCGCCCCTACGCGTCTGGGTCGAATCCGAGATCGCCGAGCGCACGGGGCCAGCGGGCGCGATCCTGCGCGCCCTCGCGGCGAGGGGACCCATCCCCGTGTCGGAGCTCCGTCACGTGGCCGAACACAGCATCCTTGCCCAGTTTGCCTCGAGCGGAATGATGGAGAGCTTGGCCCGACCCGAAGTGCAACGCCGCGCGCAGGAGGCCGCGAGCGTCATGCTGCGATTGCTGGGCGAGACCGGTCTGCTCACGCCGATCGGCGACCCGATCTCGCCGGAGAGCTACGCGCTTCCCGATGGCTCCATACGGCGCGCGCTGCAACCGTCGCCCAGCCAACCGTAGAGCGACGCGCGATCGCGTTATCGCGTGCCCCAGCGCTCGTCACGTACGGTGATGAGTGCCCAGGGCAGGATCCATTGCAGGAAGCACGCGCTGAAGATGGCGTACAGCAAGCCGTAAGCGAAGCGGAAGCTCCGCTCGATGCGCAGGTAGTAAGCCGCCGAGAACAGCGCGCCGAGCGAGAGAGCCACGGCCGCCTGGATGTGAGTCGACGCATCGTCCGCGAACGCGAACGGCAGCTGAAGCAGGCCCCACGTGAAGAGGACGAGGCGCAGGTTGGACGCGACGAACGTGACGATCGGGAGCACCCGGTTCCGGTCGCGGTATCGCGTGAACATGAACCCCGCGAACGAGAAACCCTCGACGATGTAGCTCCTGTCCCAGCGCAGGAACATGCGCGATAGCTGACGGTACGTCGTCGGCGCCAGCGTGTGCACCGTAGCGCGGCGCTGGTACACGGTGTCGTAGCCCTGACGAAGGACGATGTTCGTGAGCGCCTGATCTTCGCCGTGCCCGACCGGACGTCCCAAGAAGGTCTGGTTCGTCCACTCGGCCAGGTGGGGGACGACGGCCGCTCGGCGGAATGCCGCAAGAGCCCCGGGGCAGCACGCCACCGCGCGGTACACGGACTGCGACGCGCGGCCGAAGTCGAACGCGAGCGCGTAGTGGACCTCCAGCATCCTGCTGATCGTCGAGTCTCGATTGAGCACCGCCACCCGCCCGGCGACCCCGCCGATGCGCTCGTCCGCCAGGAACGGCGTCACCATCTCGGCAATCGTGCGCGGCTCGACTTCGCTGTCCGAGTCGATCGTCAGCAAGATGTCGCCGGACGCCTCGCGGAAGCCCTCGGCCAGAGCGGCGCGCTTGCCGCGATTGCTCGCGAACCGCAAGAGACGGACGAGATTGGGAAACTCGCGCCGCAACCGCTGCATGTGGAAAAACGTGTCGTCGCGCGACCCGTCGTCGACGACGATGATCTCCAGCTTGTCGGCCGGGTAGTCGGATCGAGCCACGGAGCGGATGCTCCGCTGCACCATCGGTCCCTCGTTGAACGCGGGGATGACGACCGTCACCTTGGGCCACACGGCGTCGCGCGGTCGGTCGAACGGACGGTACCGTTGCCAGAGCAGGCTCTGGAGCGCAGTGTAGAACGCCTGAATGAGGACAATCGCGCCGAGCGGGTGCGTGACGCACCCGAGCATCCAAGCCGCGATCGCCGCGCCCCACATTTCTGGCCGCGTCTTGACGAGGAGCATCCCCAGGATGCTCAGCACCGCCCCGACCAAAGGCAGCAGGCCGAGGGCTGCTCGTACCGCGCGTCGCGCCGGGCTACTTCGCATCGTCATGCGGTTGGGTCGCTCTGCGATGAACGCGCCAAGAAGCGCATCGGGTCGACAGGCGGCGCCAACGTACGACGTGAAGGCCGGTCGGGCAAGTCGCCGCCTGCCTCTACACCTGATCTCCGTACGAACATCGCTCGTATAGACGGCCGTGACGCTGAAAACATCCAACGTGACCATTGAAGGGGTCGTCGAGCGCGTTACCTTCGAGAGCCCAACGTCGGCCTACCGCGTACTGAAGGTGGCGGTGACCGGGCGAGCCGAGCGGCTCGCCGTCGTGGGAACATTCCCCCCCGCCCCGGTCGGGGCGCGGGTGCGCGTGCGAGGTCGCATCGAACACGACCGCAAGCACGGCGAGCAACTCCGCGTCGATTCGCTCGTCGAGCTGGCGCCGGACACGCTCGCCGGGCTCGAGAGGTACCTCGCGTCGGGCCTTATCCGGGGCGTCGGGCCGAAGCTTGCCGCGCGGATCGTGGCGACGTTCGGCCTGGATTCCCTGCGCGTCCTCGACGAGGCGACCGAGCGGCTCGCGGAGGTGGACGGGCTCGGGCCAAAGCGGCGCAGCGCGCTGGCCCGCGCGTGGCGCGAACAGCGAGCGGTGCGGGACGTCATGGTGTTCTTGCAAGCTCACGGTGCGAGCGCTTCTCTCGCTGCGCGAATCGTCAGGCGATACGGGCCGCACGCGATGAACGTCGTGTCGCGCGAACCGTATCGGCTGGCGCTCGAGGTGAACGGCGTCGGATTCAAGACGGCGGATCGCATCGCCGCAACGATCGGGGTCCGCCCCGATTCGCCCGAGCGGATGCACGCGGGCGTACTCCAGGTGGTGCACGACCTGACGCTCGCGGGACACATCTGGACCTCCGAGGCCGAGGTGACCACCCGGGCGGCCCAGATGCTGGGCCTGAGCGAGGACGACAGTGACGTCCGCGGTCGCCTCGCCCGCGCGCTCGAGGCGAGCCTCCTTTCGGGCCACGTGGCGCTCGAACCAGGACTGCCGGAGGGCGATCGCCGCGTGTACGCCGCGGACACGTATGCCGCCGAGGTTCGCCTCGCCGGCCGGCTCGTCGAACTCGCCAGCGCCGCCCCGACCCCGCTGCCGGGCGCCCCCCAGGCCGTGGCCGCGTTCGAATCGCAGGCGCGCATGGAGCTCGCCCCGGAGCAGCGGCAGGCCGTCCAAGCGGCCGCGCGTCACCAGGTGCTGGTCGTGACCGGCGGTCCCGGCGTCGGCAAGACCACGATCGTGCGCGCGATACTGGCGGTTCTCGCGAACGCCGGCGTCCACGTCCGGCTCGCCGCCCCGACGGGCCGCGCCGCCAAGAGGATGAGCGAGGCGACGGGCACCGAAGCGACCACGCTGCACCGGCTGCTCGAGTTCGATCCGAAGTCGGGACGGTTCAAGCGGGATCGCAGCGCACCGCTCGAGGCGGGGGCGATCGTGGTCGACGAAGCGTCCATGCTCGACCTCCCCATGGCCGACGCTCTGTGTCAGGCCATCGCTCCGGGCACCCGGCTTCTTTTGGTCGGCGACGTAGACCAGCTGCCGAGCGTGGGTCCGGGCGCGGTGCTAAGAGATGTGATCGCTTCGCGGGGCGTCCCCTGCGTCCGCCTCAAGACCATCTTCCGTCAAGCTGCGCGCAGCTTGATCGTGACGAACGCGCACCGGATCAACGAAGGCCAGCCACCGGTCTCCGCGGCGCCGTCCGCGGAGGCCGATTTCTTCGTCATCGAGCGCAGCGACCCCGAGCGGGCCCGCGAGACCATTCTCGAGCTCGTGACGTCGCGGATTCCGGCCCGCTTCGGACTGGACCCGATCCGAGACATCCAGGTCCTGACGCCGATGAATCGGGGGCCCACCGGCGCCCTTGCCCTCAACCAATCGTTGCAGGCCGCGCTAAATCCTGCCATTCGCACGGCGGAGGGGCAAGACGCCGTGTCCCTCGTTCGCGGATCGCGCACCTTTCGCGCGGGCGACAAGGTGATGCAGCTCCGCAACGACTACGAAAAGAACGTCTACAACGGCGACGTCGGGCGGGTGGTCCGCATCGAACCAGACGAAGTCGGGATGACCGTGCGCTTCGACGACCGCGACGTCGCGCTCGAAGCGTCGGATCTCGACGACCTCGTCCTCGCGTATGCGTGCACCGTACACAAGTCTCAGGGCAGCGAATATCCCGCGATCGTCGTCCCCCTCCTCACGACGCACTTCATCATGCTGTCCAGGAACCTCCTCTACACGGCCGTCACCCGGGGCAAGCGACTCGTCGTCCTCGTCTGCGACCCTCGCGCCCTCGACATTGCGCTTGCGGGAGGCCGCCGTGAGGAGCGCCGTACGCATCTCACCGACCGTCTCGCCGATGCGTTTGCCCGTCGTTGACGTCCCGCTGCCCTATGGCCACCCTGTAACCCGATGCTCCGTCGCCTGATCCTCGGGATGTTGGTGGGCCTCGTCGTGGGGGCGGGGCTCGCGGCGGGCCTGGCGAGGCTCATCGGGACGAGCTTCGTCGTTCCTGGCGGTTTCGCCATCGCCTTCGCCTCCGCGGCGGTGGCTGGGGCGCTGACGGGCATGGTCGCGGGCAAGCCGATCTGGGCGGCGGGGGCAAAGGTCGAGGCGGGGGTCAAGGCCTTCTTCGGTGCGCTGCTCGGCGTGGGGGCCATGTTCGCGCTGCGCCGGTGGGGGGTCACCATTCCCGGCCCCGCGTGGCTCGGCGGCACGGCGCCCATCGGCGAGTTGCCGGAGGTCTCCATTCCGCTCATCGCAGCGACCCTGGGGGCGCTGTTCGGGCTCGACAACGTCCCGGACGCGCCGCCGGGGGCGGGATCGCCTGGTGCGCGCAAGCGCGTCGGCCCCGGCGCGGCGTCGAAGCAGGCGGGTGCGGCGCCCGATCACGCCGACTCGGACGTATCGGAGCTCGATCCGCGTCGCGCTCGTCGGTGATGCCTCCTGCCCGGGCTGCCCTGTATGGCGCGACGGCGGTCGCCCTCGCCACGACAGGCTACTCCCTGGCCGTGCGGCCCGTGCCGTTCGGCTGGGCTGCGTGCGCCCTCTTCGGCTACATCGCCTTGCGGCTCGCGGGCGTGCTCGTGCTTCGGCTGCGTATGTATGCCGACACGGTCGTGCGGGGGCCGCGGGGCGCTCGGGGGGTCGCGCTGACGTTCGACGACGGCCCGCACCCCGTCTGGACCCTCCGGGTGCTCGAGCTTCTCGCCAATCACCGCGCCGTGGCGACGTTCTTCGTCACGGGTCACAAGGTCGAGGCGTACCCGCACGTGCTGCGGGCGATCCTCGACGCCGGTCACGGCGTGGGCCTCCATTCGTACGCGCACGACCGCTTGTTCGCGCTCCGGAGCGAGCGCCGCGTGCGTCAGGATCTGGAACGCGGTGTGGCCGCGATCGAACGCGTCGCGGGCGAGCGCCCCACGTTCTTCCGTCCGCCCATCGGCCACACCAACCCGACCATTGCGCGCGTGGCCGACGAGATGGATCTCGTCGTGGTGGGCTGGTCGGTGGCCGGTCTCGATGGCCTCGCAAGCGCACGCCCGGCGGCCGTGGCCTCCAGGGTGCGACGGGGCCTGTCCGATGGCGCGATCGTGTTGCTGCACGACGCCCCGGAGCGTGGGGATCGGGAACCGGCTGCCATCCGGGCCTTGCCCGAGATTCTAGAGGCCGTCCACGCCAGGCGCCTCGAGACCGTCCCCCTCGACCGGCTCGTCGAGGCGGCCGGGGTTCAACCGAGCAGGTCGGCCAAGCCGTAGCGTCCCGCCTTCTTCCCGTGAATCCAACGAGCGGCGCGAAGGGCGCCGTGCGCGAACACGTCGCGGTTGGTCGCACGATGCGTGAGCTCGATGCGCTCGCCGCCACCGAACAGGTGCACCGTGTGGTCTCCGAGCACGTCGCCCCCGCGAAGGGCGTGCATCCCTATCTCGGCGTTCGCCCGCGCCCCCGGTGTTCCTTGCCGCCCGTGCACCAGGCGCGTGCCCGCGCGGGCGCCCTGCGCCACCTCGGCGAGCCGGAGGGCGGTGCCGCTCGGAGCATCCACTTTTGCGCGATGGTGGGTCTCGACGATCTCGATGTCCCAGTCGGAGAGCGCCGCGACCGCCTGGGATACGAGCCGGGAAAGGACGAAAATGCCCAGGCTCATGTTCGGTTCCCAGAGGACCGGCACCCGGGTCGCTGCGTGCTCGAGCGCATGGCGCCCGGCGTCCGAGAGCCCCGTGGTCCCGCTTACGATGCCGATGCCCACCTTGGCCGCGATGGGCAAAAGCGCGGCCGTCGCGCCGGGGGACGAGAAGTCCACCAGGACATCGGCCTTCGCGTGTTCGAGCACCGCGAATCCGTCGACGACGCTCGTCCCGATCGGACCCACGCCCGCGAGCTCTCCGGCGTCGCGTCCCACGTCACCGGCGCCGATTGCGCACGCGACGTCCAGGCCGCCCGTCACGGCGAGGCGGACGACCGCGCGGCCCATTCGCCCGTTGGCCCCGACGACCGCGATGCGCATTCAGCGCGCGCTCCGCGCGTACGCTTCGAGCGCGGCACCGATCGCGGCTCGCGACCCCTCCGTCGGCGTCACGATGGGCGACCTCACCGCGCCCGTACCGACGCCCCGCAACGCCAGCGCCGCCTTGACGGGCCCGGGGCTCGCCTCGATGAACATGGCCTCGTGCACGGGCAGCAGCGACAGGTGGGCGCGGCGCGCCTCGTCGAGCTTTCCGTCGAGGGCAAGCCGCGTCGCGCGAGTCACTTCGGCCGGTAGCACGTTCGACGTGACGCTGATGACGCCGCGCGCGCCGACCGCGACCATCGGCAACGTCAAGGCGTCGTCGCCGCTCAGCACGACGAGCCGATCTCCCATCGTTTGCGCCAGCTTCTGCGCGCGCATCACGGTGCCCGTCGCCTCCTTGGTGGCCACGACGTTGGGCGAGGCCGCGCAAATGCGGGCGAGGGTCTCGGGCGCGAGGTCGACCACGGAGCGGGCCGGGATGTTGTAGATGACGACGGGCAGCTTGGTGTGTGCGGACACCTCGACGAAGTGGCGGAACAGGCCCTCTTGCGTCGGCTTGTTGTAGTACGGGACCACCACCATCACCGCGTCCGCGCCCGCGCGCTCGGCATGCTCCACGAGCGCTACGGCTTCTCGCGTCGAGTTCGAGCCGGCGCCCGCGATCACCTGTACCCGGCCTGCCGCGCGCTTGATGGTGCGCTCGATGACCTTGCCGTGTTCCTCGTGCGAGAGCGTGGGGCTCTCACCGGTCGTGCCGCACGGCACGATGCCCGCGACGCCGGCTGCCACCTGCGAATCGACGAGCGCGTCGAGCGTGGCCCAGTCGACCGGCTGGCCCGGTTCGTCGAGAAACGGCGTGATGATGGCGGTGTACGTGCCCTCGAGGCGAAGCGGCATGGGCCGAAGTTAGCATCCTGCGGCGCCCGCGCCGCGCTCGCGGTGGCGGCCCTCCCCGGCGCACGCGTCCGCGAGTGCTCTTAGCTGTCGAAGGGCGCGCGCAAGTCTTCGCCGCCCACGGCCGCAAGGAAGTTGTCGCGGCTCCGGAGTTCGTCCAGCCAGATGCCGTCGTTCCCCTCGACCGTGCCCGTCTCCACGAGGTGGCCCAGGTGCCGGAGGCGGTGAACGTGGGCGCGCACGCGAGCTTCGGCGTAACGCGTGGATGTCCCCGTCTTGATGATGAACGGCCAGTCGCTCGACTGCAGGAGAAGGAGCTCGCGGATGGCTTGATCGAGCGCCTCGCCCACCCTGCCGCCGGCTCGTCGGTGCCTTCGCACCAGCCAAGCTGCGTAGCGGGTGGCGTGATGAACGTGCCGCCACGTCCATCCCGCCTCGGGTCCCACCCACACCTCGCCGTAGCCTCCCGCTCCCCACGAACTCGCGCTCGGGGTCGCCTCCACGCACAGCGGATGACGATCGAGGTAGGCACGAAGCGTGATCGGCTCCACCTCTCCGTTCGTCTCGGGCAGGCGGCGAAAGACCGACTCGAGGAATGCGGGGCCCTCGAACCACCAGTGCCCGTAGAGCTCCGCGTCGTAAGGAGCCACCACGATGGGCGGTACCGGCATCGCCCCACCGCCCCCGAGGGCAGCGACCTGGCGCGCGCGGTTGTGGACGAAGTCGCCGGCGTGCTGCCACGCCTTGTCGCGGGCGATCCCGGGCTGGTAGGCCTCCTTCTCGATGCCCTTGCCGGTGATCCGGTAGTACTTCAGGCCCGTCATGAGCCTCGAGCCGTCACCCGCGACCTCGCCCCGGAGCTGGTCTTCCGGGAGGTCGAAGCCGATGTCTCGATAAAAGTCGCGGTAGAAGGCGTCTCCCGGGTACCCCTCGTCGCGCGACCACACTTGCTTGCTCGACTCCGCGTCGCGCGCGAAGAACGCGACGCCGTTCGGGCTGCAGATGGGCGCGTGCACGCCGAAGGGCGGTCGGGGCCGTGCGTGCACGACGCCGTGCGTGTCGAGGATGGTGAACCGGATCCCGGCTCGAGCGATCTCCTCGTCGAAGCTCGGGTGGTAGGCGCACTCGGCGAGCCACGCGCCCGTCGGACGTCGCCCGACGATGCGCTCGAACCCGGCCACGCCGAGCTGTAGCTGCGGCCGGATGCCCTCGGCCGCCGGCAACATCCCTGGCAGGTAGCAGTGCGTCGCCGAGCACGTGAGAAGCTCGAGGTGACCCGCGTCCCAGTGACGCACCAGGCCACCGAGGACGTCGCCGTGGTGGCGATCCCACACTGCGCGCATCCGCGCGAAGTGGTCTCGATAAAACGTCGCCACGGGGGCGAAGCGCTCGTCGCCCCACAGACGCTTCATCTCTTGATCCGCGAGCTCCTCGAGGCGGGTGAGATGCTCGGCGAAGCGCGAGCGCAGCAGGTCGTCGCGCATCATGGACGCGAGCGGTGGAGTGACGCTCATCGTCAGACCGAACGGCACGCCGTCGCGCTCCAGGCGGTCGAATGCATCGAGCAGCGGCAGGTAACACTCGACGAGCGCCTCGTAAAACCAACGCTCCTCGAGGTGCCGCCGATGCTCGGGGTGCCGGACGAAAGGGAGATGCGCGTGAAGGACCAGCGCGAGATAACCGGCGGGCATGGAAAGGACCGATGGCGCTCGTAGCACGGGAGCCGAGCCGCTCGCTCGGGGCGCCCCAAATCAGGCTCGACTTTACAACGGGGCGACTGCCCCTATACTGCCGGCCCTCGATAACCCCGCCGCGCGGCTCTCGGTCCGCGGCATGCTCAAGAGGGCGCTTTCATGTACGCGGTATTCAAGACGGGCGGGAAGCAGTACCGGGTCGCCGCCGGCGACAAGGTCCGGGTCGAGAAGCTGCCCGGCAGCGTCGGCGACGCGATCGCCTTCGACAGTGTGCTCCTCGTGGGTGGCCTCGACGGGGCGGCGATCAAGCTTGGCCGGCCGCTCGTGGGCGGCGCCAAGGTAGAAGCCAAGATCGTCGGTCAGGGCCTCGGCAAAAAGCTCATCATCTTCAAGTTCCGCCGCCGCAAGAACTACCGCCGCAAGACGGGCCACAGGCAGCCGTTTACCGCGCTGGAAATCACGAACATCGTCAGCTAACGGAAAAGAGTAGTGCCATGGCTCACAAAAAAGGTGCAGGCAGCACGCGCAACGGGCGCGACTCCAACTCCCAGAAGCGCGGAGTCAAGGTCTACGGCGGCGAGCGGGTGAACGCCGGCAGCGTTCTCATTCGCCAGGTCGGCTCGACCATTCACCCGGGCCGCAACGTCGGTCTGGGCAAGGACTTCACGCTCTTCGCGCTGGTCGACGGGGTCGTCAAATACGAGTGGCGTTCTCGCACGCAGCGCAAGGTCTCGGTGTACGCCGAGTCCGAGCCGGCGAACTGAAGTCGCCCGCGCGGGGCGCTGCCGCTCCGGGGCCACCCGCGATGCGCCGCCACCTGCTCGCGATCGACCTCGACGGCACGCTGCTCGACATCACCGGACGGCCGCACGAGCGCGACGTCCGAGCCGTGCACGCGGCCAGGGCGGCGGGCGTGTCCGTCACCATTGCCACCGGGAGGCTCTACTCGGGGACACGCGCCTCTGCGGCCGCGCTGGGTTTGTCCGGTCCGGTCGGCTGCGCCGACGGAAGCCACGTGGTGCACGCGGGCGATCACGCGACCTTGGTTCACCGCGGAGTGTCTGGCGCCGAGGTCGAGCTCCTCCGGACCGCGCTTTCCCGGGCAGGGCTCGCCACGTTCGTGTTCGCCGACGACGCGATCGGTCACGACCACCGCGGCCACCCCTTCGTTCCTTATGTGAAGACTTGGTCGACGGACATCCGGCCGGCGGTCGACGTCTACGAGCACGCGCTCTGGGGCACGCAGCAGGGGGTCACCGCCGTGGTGGCCCTCGGTTCACGCGAGCATGTCATGCAGGCCGCGAGCGACCTCGGGCGGGATCTGAGCGGCGCCGTCTTCGTGGTCCACTTTCCTCTTCGGCGCGAGCCGCACGTGGGAACGTGGGCGATCATGGCGCGTGCTTCCGGGGGCACCAAAGGGACTGCCGTCCGGTGGATCGCGGAGCGCGAGGGGATCGCGCTGGCGGACGCGGTCTGCGTAGGCGACTGGGTGAACGACCTTCCCATGTTCGAAGTCGCCGGCCGCTCGTTCGCGATGGGCCAAGCGCCCGATGAAGTGAAGACGCGAGCCACCGACGTGCTGAGCGAGACCTCGGAGACGGGGGGCGGCGTTGCCGCGGCGGTCGAGAAGGCGTTCGGAATCGTGACCCGGCCGCGCGGCTAAGGCGGCGCGCGGCGGACGGTGCGGCCGAGAACCCTTGCCAGCACCAAGCTTTTGCTTCATCTTTTCGAATATGACTTTCAACTTCGACCCTGTACCGCCGGCGTCGACCGCGGTGCACGGCGGGGCCGTGGGCATCCAGGCCCCGCCAAGGGCGGAGGAGTCGAAGGTCCGGCGTCGTGCGCTTCTCGTCGGCCAACCGAACGTCGGCAAGAGCGTCATCTTTGGCGCCCTCACGGGGACGTACGTCACGGTCAGCAATTACCCGGGGACGACGGTCGAGATCTCGAGCGCGCCCGCCCGGTTCGGCGACGATCCGTGGGAGGTGGTGGATACCCCTGGCACGCACAACCTCGTGCCGATGAGCGAAGACGAGGGCGTGACTCGGGACCTCTTGCTCACGGCCACCCACGACGCCCTGGTCCAGGTGGGGGACGCCAAGAATCTGTCTCGCACGTTGCTGCTCACGTTGCAGCTCGCCGAGCTGGGGGTCCCCTTCTGCCTCGACCTCAACATGCTCGACGAGGCACGGGCGCGCGGGATTTCGATCGACCTCCCTGCTTTGGAGCGCGAGCTCGCGGGCATCCGCGTGAGCGCCTCCACGGCGACGGAGGACGAAGGACTCGACGCGGTCCGCGATTATCTGGCGGGTCCTCGGACGGCCGCGCCTGACATCCGGGCGCCGCTCACCTGCGCGCCCAGTTTCCCCGCCGACGTCGAGGCTGCCATCGCCGACGTCGAGGCTGCGTTGCAGGGCCCCCTGCCGGTCGCGAAGCGCGCCGTGGCGACGATGCTGCTCGCGGGTGAGCGGGGGGTCGGCACGCCGCTCGTGGATGTGGCGGGCGTCGGCCCTGAGGCGATCCGGGTCGCCGCGGAGCGCGGCAAGGCTCTCGCTCGAGCCCACGGCGTCCCGCTCTTCGCCTTGCTCAGCCGTCTCCGGCTGGCCCGGGTGCAGACCATCGTCCGCACCGTCCAGCGGCGCGGCGTCGGAGCCGAATCGCGAAGTCTCGAAGGCCGTCCAGGGTGGACCGCTTGCGTGTTGACGGCGGCCGCGGCGGCGCTCGTTGCGGCGCTGACCTACGACGGCGGCGTGGCCCGCCTCACGGCGGCTGCCTCCGCGCGTGTCGATCCGCTCGCCGACTTCGGCTTCTTCGACGTGATCGGGCGCCTGTTCTCGCGCGCGCTCTTCACGGGTTGGACGGTCGGGGGTCTGGTGGTGCTCTCCGCCGCCGCGGCGCTCGGGGTCGCCGTTCTTCGCCGCCACATGCGCCTTCGATCCGGGACGTGGAAGGTCGTCGCGGCGTTTGGGGCAGGCTGGTTTGCCTACTGGGCCGCCTCGGGGATCGAAAGGGTGTTCGAGCGCACCTACTCGACGGCGCCGATATACGTTGGGGCCGTCGCCGGGCTGTCCGCCTTGGCCTTCGCGGCCCGCGCCGGAGACGCGCGAGATGCTGCCTGGTCGCGCGCCATCGGGCATGCCTCGACGGACCCGCTGCTCGGATGGCCCATCCTCGCCGTCGTGCTGCTGCTCGCGTACAAAATCGTGGGGGTGTTCGGCGCAGGTACTGCCGTCGACTTCGTCGAGAAGCGCGTGTTCGGCGAGGTTCGCGCGCGCGTCGCCCTCTCGGTCGCGTCGAGCGCGCAAGCGGCTGACGTCGAGGACTTCGCGGCCGATGGTACGGAGCGCCTGGTCGCGTCGAACGCCGGCGGGGGAGCCGTTCGCGTCGTCGCCCAGCGCAAGCAAGACGGCGTTTACCGCCCCGACCCCGACGCGCGCATCGACGTGTATGGTCGGGCGCTCGAGGTGACCCCTACCGAAGCCGGCGTGATCGTTCGCGGCGACACCGCCGCAGCCGAGGCGCGCGTCTGGAGTGGGACCCTCAACCGGTGGGCGTACCGGGGCTTCGCCTGGATCGCCATCCCGCTTTTGACGGCGTTCTTCGTCGGGCCGTACGGCCTCATCACGATGGGGATGACGTACGCGGTCGCCATCGTCCTGCCGGTCGTGACGACGTTCTTCTTCGTCTTTTCGATGCTCGAGGACTCGGGCTATTTGCCGCGCCTTGCGGTGATGTCGAACCGGGTCCTCCGGGGGATGGGGCTCAACGGCAAGGCTGTCTTGCCGATGGTCCTCGGGCTGGGGTGCGACACGATGGCGACGCTGACGGCGCGCATCATGGAGACGCGCAAGGAACGGATGCTCGTGACTCTGCTCCTGGCGCTCGGGATTCCGTGTTCGTCGCAACTGAGCGTCATCTTCGCGCTCATGCAGCGCACCTCCGCAGCCGCGACGCTCGTCTGGGTCGCCGTGGTGCTGGGGACGCTCCTCGGCGTCGGCTGGGTCGCAGCTCGCGTCCTACCCGGCGACAAGAGCGACTTCTTGCTCGAGATGCCGCCCATCCGGCAGCCGATGCTCCAGAACATCGCCGCCAAGACGATGGCGCGGATCGAGTGGTACCTGAAGGAAGCCGTTCCCCTGTTTCTTGCGGGCACGGCCCTGCTCTTCGTCCTCGACGCGACGCACCTGCTCGGCCTCGTGCATCGCGCGGGCGCACCCATCGTGCAGCACGTCCTGGGTTTCTCGGCCGCCGGCGGACTGTCGGACCGCGTCAGCGAGGCGCTGCTCGTCGGCTTCTTGCGGCGCGACTTCGGCGCCGCGGGTCTGCTGGATCTGGCGCGCGCGGGCAAGCTCTCCTCGGCGGATGTCGCCGTCTCCATGGTGACGATCACGCTCTTTATCCCGTGCATCGCCAACGTGTTCATGATCGCGAAGGAGCGCGGGTGGAAGGTCGCCGGCGGGATGAGCGCGTTCATCTTCCCGTACGCCGTCGCGGTCGGCGCCGTCGTGCGCTTCGGCTATCGCGCTTTCGGAGGAGGCTGACGTGATCGACTGCGGCATGTGTGGTCATCCCTTCACGAAGGACGAAGGCGCGGCGTGCCGCAGCGGCTGCCCCGTCGCTGGAGGATGCGGGATGGTCACGTGTCCATCGTGCGGATACGAGTTTCCCCCGGAATCCAAGCTCGTGACGCTCGTGACGAACTTGCTGCGCCGCCGGCCCGCACGGGAGCCCGCCCGATGACGTTCTCGCCCGCCCGAAGTCTCGTCGTTTGTCGTGCGGGCGACTGCGTCGTCGTCGGAACGGTGGACGCCGACCCGGCTCGCGTGAACCGGCTCGCGTCGCTGGGCATCCTCCCGGGCGCGGAGCTGCGCGTGCAGCAGACGCGCCCCGTCGTCGTCGTCGAACTGGACGAGACGGTATACGCGCTCGACCGCGAGATTGCGGCGGCCGTCCTCGTCGTCGACGTCGTCGAAGAGGCGGCCCGGGCGGCCGAATGACGTAGCTTCAGCCCCGTGAGCGACATCGGCCCCTCCGGTTCGAGCGCCCTGCGATCGCCGCCGCGTGCGCAGCTCGGGTTGAGGCTGCAGATCGTCCTGTCGCTCGCGGGCTTGATGCTCCTTGCCTTCGTGCCGCTCTTCTTCGCCGTCGCGAGCCTCGCGCGCGCGACCGTGCAGGGCGCCCGCGAGCGGGCGGCGCTCGACCTCGGCGAGGTCGTCGCCAGCGACGTCGCGGCAGCATACGCACGCGGTGGGCCGGACGCCGTCGCGCACGATCTCGCGCGCCAGACGGGAAGAAACGGCGTCGATGCCATCTGTGCCTTCGGCTCCGACGGGACGACGGTGGCGTGCAGCGGCCCGCCGATGGATTCCGCCGCGTTCCTCCGGCCAAGCCCCGGCCGTGCAGTGTCGTCCGGCATGGTCCACGGGCCCTGGGGTCGGCAGATCGAGGTCGTCACGCCCGGTCCCGCGCTCTCCGTCGTGGCGCGCGTTCGCGTCGACGGCGACGCCGACCGCGACCCGCCGCTCGTCCGTCTCGTCGCGCTTTACATGACGGTGTTCGCGCTGGCCCTCCTCGTGTTTGCGTACTTTGCCCTTACGCGCCTGATCGTTCGGCCCGTGGAGCAGCTCGTCGACGCCGCCGACCGGGTCGCCACCGGGGC
>Ga0302324_100013199_pt1 | contig 16779 bp, 14 predicted proteins | sample Palsa_T0_1_FD_201949 | JGI IMG/M metagenome (GOLD analysis project Ga0302324, IMG submission 201949) | Peat permafrost microbial communities from Stordalen Mire near Abisko, Sweden - Palsa_T0_1 | ecosystem: Environmental > Terrestrial > Soil > Palsa > Peat permafrost | place: Sweden: Abisko...
GCTTCAGCTGATTTCTTCACAAGAAAATTATACCGGCTCAAATCTCCTGTTCCCTAATTCCCGGGAAACCTGTAGCATGAGCGCAAGCAGGCGTAGTACATTCATTCCATTCGCCCCAGCGAGGTTACCCCTTTGATTAAACAAGACATCGTCCATCACGTCATCGAGCGCACCGGACTGCCGCGCACCAAGGCTGAGTCGGCGGTGGATACGGTCTTCGAGGGCCTCAAGCAGGCTCTGGCCGCAGGCGAGCGCATCGAACTGCGCGGATTCGGCGTTTTCAGCGTCCGTGCCCGCAAAACCGGGATTGGCCGCAATCCCCGCACCGGTACCGAGGTCAACATCACCCCGGGCAAAGCCGTTCGTTTCAAGCCCGGCAAAGAGCTGCACACCATCGCAACCGCCGAAGCCGCAAAGAGCTAGTGCCGGCAGTCCGCCTCTTTCCCGTTCCGAGTGGCCGGCTTGCATCGAAAGGAGCGGCGCGCCGCTCTGCGACTCACAGCGCCCCGAAGCATACGAGTTCAATCTCCCCGCCGTAGTCGCGCCGATGCGAAGCGAAACAATCTCCTGTGAGCGAATAGCGAGCGCCCGTCCACCGCAGGCGTTCGCAGGGCTTACATTAACCGCAGCGCGTCCACATCCACAATAACGTTCCGCCGCGGAATCTCCTGCGCATCCGCATGTGCCAGCATCCCGCGCAGCGCCGCGTTCAGCGCGCTCCGCTTCTCGGCCTTCAAAATCATGTGAAAGCGGTACGTCCCCTTGATGCGCGGGATCGGCGCCGTGCACGGACCCAGCACCCTCACGCCCGGCGGCGCGGCCCGTTCAAACCACTTGCCCAACGCCGACGACCACGCCACCGCCTCTTCCAGCTTCTGCGATTGAATCAGCACATTGGCCAGCACGCCGAATGGCGGGTAGTGCATCCAGCGGCGAAACTTGAGCTCGCGTTCCACAAAGCTGGCGTAGTCGTGCTTCGCCGCGGCAAGAATCGCGTAGTGATCGGGGTAATAGGTCTGCACCACCACGCGCCCCGGCAACTCTCCGCGTCCTGCCCGCCCCGAGACCTGCGTCATCAATTGAAAGACGCGTTCGGCAGCGCGAAAGTCCGGCATCGACAGCGAATGATCGCAGCCCACAACACCCACCAGAGTGACCCCGTGTATATCGTGCCCCTTGGCGATCATCTGCGTGCCCACCAGCAAGTTGATCTCGCCAGAGTGCAGCCGCGCTAATAACCTTTCCAGGTCGCCGCGCCCCCTCACCGTGTCGCGATCCATGCGCCCGATGCGCGCCGCAGGAAAGATCTCTGCAAGCCGTTCTTCACCTTGCTCCGAACCCGCACCGAGGTAATACAAATGTTCGCTGTCGCACTTGGGGCAGCGAGCCGGCACAGTGCGCCGATATCCGCAGTAGTGACACTCCAATCGTTGCCCTTCGCGCGCGATCCCCGCGTCATCCCCGGCCGGCTTGTGATGCGTCAGCGAGATGGCGCAATTCTGGCACTCGAGCTTTTCTCCACAGGCTCGGCACAGCACCGAAAACGAATACCCGCGGCGGTTCAGCAGAATGAGCGCCTGCTCGTTGCGGTCCAGTGCCTGCTGCGTCTCCTCCACCAGCGCGCGCGAAAAGAGCTGCTCCTTGCCCGTCTCCTGAAACTCCCGCCGCATGTCGATCACTCCTACCTCGGGCAGCGGACGATTCATCACGCGCTTGCGCATCTCTATACGCTGATACCTTTTTTGCACCGAGTTCTGCCAGCTTTCGAGAGCCGGTGTGGCAGATCCGAGCACCACCACCGCTCCAGCCAGCTTGGCGCGCATCACGGCTACATCGCGTCCGTTATACCGCGGCGTCTCCTCCTGTTTGTAGCTCTGGTCGTGCTCCTCATCCACCAGGATGAGGCCAAGATTCGGCGCCGGCGCGAAGATCGCCGACCTCGTGCCGACCACGATCGGAGCATCACCGCTCTTGATGCGCCGCCACTGCTCACTGCGCTCTTCGGGCGTGAGCGCGGAGTGCAGCAGCGCCACTCGTTGCCCAAATGCGGCAAACAGCAACCCCACCGTCTGCGGCGTCAGTCCGATCTCCGGAACAAGCAGAATCGACGACAGGCCTCGATCGAGCGCGCGCTGCATCGCCGCCAGATAGACCGCGGTTTTTCCAGATCCCGTCACGCCATGCAGCAGAAACGGCTGAAACGCGCCCAGCGCCGAAACGATGCTGGCGAGCGCCTCAGTCTGCGGCTCGTTCAGCGGGAACGGCGCGGCTGCAGGCGCCAGCCCGCCCAGCCGAAACACCGCAGGGCGCTCTTCAATGCGGACCAGACCGCGCCGGACCAGCGTTTGCAGCGTCGACGACGGCAAGCCCTTCTCTCGCAGCGCCGCCAGCGCCAACTCACCCCCGCACGCCGCCAGTTCCGCCAAAATCGCCTGTTGCTTTTGTGTCAAGGCCGGCAGACGCACATCGGTGACAAGCACGCAGAAGCGCTCAATGCGCCGCGCGTCTCGCTCCACAGCGAGCGTCTCGCGAACAATCAGCTTCCTGCGCAGCAGCGACGCCAGCAGCGGCAGCGATGCAGCGGTTGCGGTGCGCAGCGTGGAAACCTTCAACGGCTCGCCGCTCGCCAGCCGCTCCAGCACCTTCCGCTCCGTGTCCTGCTCTTCAGGTGACAAGCGGCTGCGCCGCGCGCTGCGCCTGCCTCCCGGTGCATTCAATCCAAAAACTCCGGGCGCCCCAGGTCTCGCGTTTGAGACCTGGGAACCTCCCATCTCCCCATCCAGACTCTTCGCCAGCGCATCGCGCCCAAGATCGGTGATGCGGTAGTAGACCGTCCGCCGCACCTCCGCCATCAACGGCAGCATCCCGCGCAGAACTTCGCCGAGCGGCGCCAGGTAGTACTGCGCCATCCACTCGGCCAGGGTCAGCAGTTGGTCGCTGAGCAACGGTTCGGAATCAAGCACCGCTTCCAGGCGCCGAACCTCAAACTCGGGCGGCGCGGTTACGGCCAGCGCAGTCACCACCCCGATCAGCTTCTCGTTCCGAAACGGCGCAATCACCCGCGCGCCGCGCTGCGGCAATTGTCCTTCCCGGATCGCGTAAGTGAAGGTCCGGTCGAGCGGGACAGGCAGTGCGACTTCGCAGTAGGCGGGCATGACGGGTTCACCCAAGTTTAGGCGATGGGGGTCTTGTGCATTTCCGGTTCACCTGAGGAGAACGCCGTCGCGTAATACATCTCCCCGAAGCCGCCGCCGCCGAGTACAATTCATTGCTGATGACTGCCAAAGCCAAAAAGACCTCCTCTAAAAAAACCCCGGCACCCGCTGTAAAGCCGGTCGACCTTTCGAAAGCCAAGCACCCGCTCACAATCTGCATCGACATCGGTGGCTCCGGGCTCAAAGCCATGGTCCTCGATGCCAACGGGAAACCCGTCAGCGAGCGTCAGCGCGTCCCTACACCAAAGATTCCCACGCCGCGTGCAGTGCTCAAGGGGCTCGACAAGCTTAAGAAGCTCTCCCCGCCCTTCGACCGCGTATCCGTTGGCTTCCCCGGCGTCATCAAGAAAGGCTGCACCTATCTCGGCTTCAACCTGCATCCGCTCTGGGCCAAGGGTTTCCCTCTGCAAAAGGAGCTCGAGAAGATGTGGCACAAGCCGGTGCGCGTGGGCAACGACGCCGACGTGGCAGGATATGGCGCCATTAAGGGCAAGGGCGTGGAACTGGTGCTGACTCTCGGCACAGGCATGGGCGCAGCGCTCTTCACCAACGGCCATCTCGTCCCGGGCCTCGAACTCGGCCACCATCCCTGGATGAAGAAAACCTACGAGGACTACCTCGGACGGCGCGGACTCGACAAGTTCGGAAAGAACCGCTGGAACACCTTCGTCCTCAAGGGCATCAAGGAAACCGAGAAGCTCTTCAACTGGGACCACCTCTACATCGGCGGCGGCAACACCAAGAAGCTGAATTTCAAGCTGCCACCAAATGTGTCCATCATCTCCAACGCCGAGGGGATCCTTGGCGGCGTGCTGCTCTGGAAGGACCAGGGCTGAGTAATCCAACTCGGCAAATAGCCTTCCCGTCCCTGTTGGCGTTCTGCGTTGTTTGCGGATAGGGTGGGATGCAGTGCCATTCCTGGCACCCACATCAACCCGGTAGGCAAATCATCCAATTGGCCGTATGCTGGAGTCGAATTCCCCTGCGGTATTCGGCGAGCAATCCATGGCCGGCTCTTTCTTTATCGGTTCCCATCGTCACGCGCGGTCCCTCTGCCGTGCAACCGCTTTAGTCTGGCTGCTTCTGTCCCTCAGCCCTCACCTGGCTCCCGGGCAAGCCAAGGGCTTTGACATGAGCACCTCCGTAGCTCCCCCGGGCCGGCGTCTCGCCCTTGTCATTGGGAACAAGGACTACCCCTGGAAACCCCTCGCAAATCCGGTCAATGACGCCACCGACGTGGCGGCGGCGCTCAAGCGCGACGGCTTCAAGGTCAACCTTGCCACCAACCTCAGGTTTCGCGACTCTGATCCTGCCCGCGATATGAAAGCAGTCGTCCGCGAGTTCGTAGAGTCGGTCCAAATGAATGACTTCGCCTTCGTCTACTACTCTGGTCACGGCGAGGAAGTGTTTGGCATCAATTACCTGCTGCCTATCGATCTGCCCGCGAATGCAAGTGCCGGAGAAGTAGAAGACGAGGCGGTATCCGCTCAGCGCATCGCCAATGACCTCGAAGATCGAGGCGCGGCAGTCAGGGTGATCGTGCTCGATGCCTGTCGCGACAACCCGATCAAGGGCTCCCGCTCCGCTAGAGGGGGACTTGCCCCCATGGAGGGCCTTGGCTCGCTGATTGTCTTCGCCACCGAAGCCCGCAAAACGGCGAGCGACAATAGCGGAGGTCGCAATGGCCTCTTCACCCAATACTTGCTCAAGGCGCTGACCGCACAAGGCGTTTCCCTCGACGATGCCGTGCGCGACGTCGCTCGCCAGATGGCCGCCGATACCAATCGCCAACAGGTGCCTGCCATATACGGCCTGCTCGAAAGGCCAGTCTTCCTGGTCAACAGCCCGGTCACAGTCAACGTGAATCCCCCCCAATCGCACCCCGACGCGGCCTTCGAAGCCTGGAACGCCATCAAAGATACCCACGACCCCCAGGACCTCGACGACTTTGTCGCTGCATTTCCCCAGAGCCCTTACGCCGCCTCTGCGCGTCTCATAGCCAACCGGCTGCGGCGGGAGTCCGCGGCAGCAAGCCAGCCAAAGCCCGCCCCCTCGGAACCGCCGCGAACAGCCGCCAACGAAGGCGTACTCACGCTGGCCGTAGGCTGTGACCTCGCCTGCGATTTGCAGGTCGATGGAGTCCAGTACGGGACAGTCCAACCGGGAGACGCGACGCATGCCGAGGTGGCACCCGGGGAACACGTCCTCCTCGCAAAGTCGATTGATGGCCGCGACCGCACCAGCCAGACAGTTACTGGAATCGGCGGGACCACCAAGAGTGTCATCCTGTTTCTCAATAGAATTCGAGAACATCGGATCTTCTCCGCGAACGCCGCGGCTGACCGCGGATTGTCCCTCTACAACCAAAAGGATTACGAGCATTCACTCACTGCAAATCAGGAGGCGTGCGAGGGAGGAAACGGTGCGGGTTGCAGCAGGCTCGGCCGCCTATACCAAAACGGCCTTGGCACAACACCCGACGACAAGAAAGCGGCGGATTATTATGCTCAGGGCTGCGACCTGGGCGACATGCCGAGCTGCTACGGCCTCGGCTACTTGTACGAGTACGGAGGGGGCGTGAACCAGGAGTATCCAAAGGCGTTGGCTCTGTACAGCCAGGCTTGCCATTCCGGATACCTGTTGGGCTGCACCAATCTCGGTTGGATGTACAAGAATGGCAGAGGGGTGCCACAAGACTACTCCCAGGCTTTCTCGCTCTTCAAGCAGGCTTGCGATGGAAACGAGATGATAGGCTGCGAGAATCTGGGGGACTTGTACCAGGACGGTCAATCCGTGCCAGTCAACCTCGATAAGGCGCGCGAACTCTTCGCCAAGTCGTGCAGCGGCGGCCATAACCTCGCGTGCATTGAATTGAAGGCGCTCGATACAAAGTAAAACGACCGGCGTGAGAATGATTCAAGACGTTTGCCCGAAATGTGCCTTTACCTCAACCCTTCCCCGGCGCCTTCAGCCCCAGTTCCCGCATTGCAATCTGCAGATCGGCCCACGCTTCCTTCTTCTGACGAGGGTCTCGCAACAGATACGCCGGGTGATAGGTCACGATCAATTGCGTGCCCCGTACCGCGTGCACGCGTCCGCGCAGCCCCGCCAGCGGCTGCCGCGAGCCCAGCAAATACGTCGCCGCAGTAGCCCCCAGCGCGACCAGAACCTGCGGACGCACCACATCGATCTGGCGGAAAAGAAACGGCGAACACGTCGCGCCTTCCTCAGGCTCCGGCGTGCGATTGCCCGGAGGGCGGCACTTCACCACGTTCGCAATGTAGACCTCTTCGCGCGTCAGGCCCATCGCCGCAATCATGTTGTTCAAAAGTTGCCCCGCGCGGCCCACAAACGGAATGCCCTGCGCGTCTTCGTCGGCGCCCGGCCCCTCCCCCACAAACATCAGTCGCGCCGTCGGCGATCCGTCTCCGAAGACCAGCTTGTTGCGGCCCTTGTGCAGCGCACAGCGAGTGCACTCGCCGATATCTTCCCGGATGATCTCCAGCCCCGCCGCCCGCTCGGCAAGTGGAACTTCAGGAGCGATGAAGGGCGATGAGAATTGAGCCTTGCGTGCGCTGATGGCTTCCTCCACGGGCAGAATGGATTTCGAATCGACTTGGCCTTTTGCGGGCACTCTTGCGCCCGAAGAGACATTTGGCTGCTCAGGACGATCGCTGATCTCCGCGGTTGTTTCTTCAAGACTCGCGCCAGCCGATTCAAACTCGCCAAGGGTCGCTGGATCAACAGGCCGGCGATAAAACTCCGTCAATCCCAGGTCGCGATAGAAGCGCATTCGCAGAACCAGCGCTTCCCGCGTGGCAACGTCAAGGTGTCGGGCCACCGCGCTACTCCACAATCAGTTGCCGGCGCGAACCAGCCGCAGAAGGAATGAACTCATCATCCGTAATCGCCGCCGCATCGCCGGCCTCCGACGTCTTCAGCACCGCGTCCTGCCTCGCCCTTTCGCCTCCCGACTCGCCGAACTCAACCAGCAGCGGCTTCGGCCGGCGCAGCGTAAGCACCTCGTCGAAAATGCGGTCGGCCAGCGAGCGCTTGGGCATCAGCGGCAGTTCGATCGCCGTCGAGAGCGTAAGAAATGTTGCCGCATTTGAGTCGGCCTCGATCCCGACGCCGTCTCCCGTCACAGCATTCACCACGATGGCATCCGCACCTTTGCGTAGCAATTTGGCCCGGCCGTTTTCCAGCTTGTCATTCGTCTCCGCGGCAAATCCGATAATGAGCTGGCCCGGCCGCCTTCGCCGCACAACCTCCGCCAGAATGTCCTCGGTCGGCGCAAGCTCGAGAGTCATCGGACCGCTGCGTTTCAGCTTCTGGTCAGAGACGTTCACAGGCCGATAATCGGCCACAGCCGCTGCCTTGATCACCAGCGTTGCCTCCACCATGCGTTCGATCACAGCCTGGCGCATCTGGTCCGCCGTGGTCACCTTGATGACCTCGCAGTGCGCTGGCGGGTAGAGCGCCGTTGGGCCGCTGATCAGAATCACCTTCGCTCCGCGGCTGAGCGCTGCATCGGCAAGGGCGTAGCCCATCTTGCCGCTTGAGCGGTTCCCTATAAATCGAACCGGATCGAGTGCTTCACGCGTGCCGCCCGCCGTCACCAGCACAATTTCGCCGGCCAGATCGTGTCGCCGTCCCAGCGCGCCCAGCACCGCATCGGCAATTGCCTCTGGTTCGGCCATGCGCCCCGGGCCCACCATGCCGCACGCCAGCGAGCCCGCGCCGGGTTCGATCACGTGCACCCCGCGCTCTCGCAGCAGCTCAAGGTTTCCCTGCGTGGCCGGATGCTCCCACATGTTCACATTCATCGCCGGAGCCACCAGCACTGGAGCCTGCGTTGCCAGGTACATCGTGGTCAGAAAATCGTCCGCAATCCCATGCGCAAACTTGGCCAGGATGTTGGCCGTGGCCGGAGCGACCACCAGCGCCTCGGTCCACTGTGCTTCGCTGATGTGCTCAATGCCGTTCTGTTCCGGGGTCTCCGCAGACGCGTAATCTTCCCACAGGCTCGTCAGCACCTTGTGCCCGGTGAGCGCGGCGAAAGTCAGCGGCTGGATAAACTTCTGCGCCGCCGCGGTCATTACCACGTGCACTTCGGCGCCCTGCTTCTGCAAGGCCCGCACCAGTTCCGCCGCTTTGTACGCTGCGATTCCGCCTGCGACGCCGACCGTGACTCTCATGGAACGATTGTAGAACAGGGGCGCGTCATCGATGCGACAGGGAAGATGCGCGGTCTCTCAACCCCGCGCCAATTCGCGCGACAGATCGCACGGAGGCGCGGATCGCCTCGCACACAAGCTCCGGCCCTCCCGCAACGGATGGAGGACGGAGCCAAGCCGCCTTGCACTGGAAAAAGCCTAGCTGAGCAGAATGGGGATCGCCGGGCCTTCAATTAATGGCTTCTGCACTTCTTTTGCGATCTTGACATAAGCGATCTTGCCGGCCTCGATCTCATCCTGGGCGATGCGGCAGGCTTTGTTCGAATGAGTGGGGACCAAGGCGTGTGCGCCGCTCTGAATCTGGCGGGCCCGCCGTGCGGCCACCAGAACCTTGCGGTAATTTGAATCGAACTGGGTCTCAATCGTCATCATCGTCTCCAAACAGTAGTTGCTGCTGGCCGGATTCGCCCTCGATTCCGAAGGCCTCCAGCACAGGCTTGAGCCGCTCATGCGAATTCATCTGCAGACATGCCGCGGCGACCTCCAACACCCTTCGCGAACGGTAGGCAATAGCTTCGCCATTCCTGTAAAAGCGTTCGGCAAGAACGATTGCCTCAAGCTGAGCTACCGCGCGGTCAAGGATGTCATTCACCAGAATATAGCCGTATTCGCGATATTTCTCAATCTCCTTGCTGGCCTCCGAGAGCCTGCGGTAGATCTCCTCCTCATTCACCACGCCTTCGGCGCGCGCGCGGTTGCGCAGACGCGTGCGCAGAACTCTTGGATTCGGAGGCAGCACAAAAATGCTTACGGCCTCAGGCATCTTTGCCCTTACCTGCGCCCCTCCCTTCACATCGATATCGAGCAGCAGATCGTGGCCGGCGGCCCGCGCCTCCTCGAGCGCCTTGCGCGGTGTTCCGTAGAGGTCTTTGCCAAAGACCTCGGCGTGTTCCAGAAACTCGCCGGCGGCCGCCATTCGCTCAAACTCTTCGCGTGTTGTGAAATTGTATTCGCGCCCGTTCTCCTCCGAGCCGCGCGGCGCGCGCGTAGTCCAGGAGATGGCAAAATCCACGCCGCTCACCTGTTTGCGCAGCTCGCTCACCAGCGTGCTCTTTCCTGAGCCCGACGGAGCCGAAATGATAAAAAGAATTCCTGCCACGTTCCTTCTGTCCCTCTTGCCTTCTATCAGAGTCCGCTGCCGGCTCTGGTTGCCATCCCCGGTTTGTGGGAGTGGATCGGTTCGATGATGCTATTCGACATTCTGGATCTGTTCGCGCGCCTTTTCGATCTCCGCCTTCATTGCCAGACCCAGTTCAGTCATCTTCGTCCCGCGTCCGGCAGTGCCTCCGGTCTTCGATAGCAGCGTGTTTGCTTCGCGGTTCATCTCCTGCAATAGAAAATCGAGCTTTTTTCCGGCTTCGCCGCCCGCCTCGAGCAACTCGCGAAAGTGTCCAATGTGCGTCGTCATCCGTGTCAACTCTTCGGCAATGTCGCTGCGCTCGACAAGAATCGCAACCTCCTCCAGCAGCCGTTGCTTGTCGAAGGTCGGCCCAACCGCAGCCTGCAGCCGCTCAGCCAATCGTGTTTGATAGCGCTGCTCTACTTCGGGCCGTAACTCGGCCACCCCGGCCGTAGCTTCTTCCAACCTGTCCATCGTCTCATTCAGGATCGCGGCCAGCGACTCGCCTTCCCGCGCGCGCATGATCTTCAGCTCCTCGAGCAGTGGTCCGATCTGCGCATTCACGCTCTTTTGAAGAGCTGCAAGATCGTCCTCCGTGCGGTTGTCTCCCTGCAGTGCACCGGGGATGCGCAGCACCGCGTTCAGATCGGGCTCGCCCGCCAGGCCAAAGTCCGCCCGCGCCGCGGCAAAGGCCGCAACATAGCTTGAAACCAGGTCGCGATTGTATCCGGCGCGCGACTGCGCGTTGCGGTCCACGTTAAGCGTCAGGTCAACGTGGCCCCGCACCAGTGAATCTTTCAGCGCCTTGCGCAGATCGTTCTCCAGTGCATCCATCCCGTTGGGCAGGCGCATCTGGACATCGAGAAATCGGTGATTCACAGTCTTCACGCTCAGCGTGTAGGTCAGCGCATCATGAAGGTTCACCTGAGCGCGAGCAAATCCGGTCATGGAATAAATGGGCATTTCTCTCTCATAGGTGTGTCGAACTGCGGATCGAAACAAATGTCGAATTCCGGCTATGCGGCAAAGTTCCTTGACCGGCCAAAGTGAGGGCAACTCTCATTGCTCAACCTCTTCAAGTGACTCCGGCACCTCCGACTCCGCCGCTGCGGCCTCGGGAATGTCGGTGAACTGGAGCTGATAAAGTCGTCCGTAAGTCGGCGAGTTTGCCAGCAGTTGCTCATGCGAACCGATGGCTGTGATGCGCCCGTCTTCAAGAACGGCGATGCGAGTGGCGCGGCGAATTGTAGACAACCGGTGTGCAATCACCAGTACCGTGCGATGCTGCATCAGATTCGCCAACGCGGCTTGCACCAGCGATTCGCTCTCCGCATCCAGTGCCGATGTAGCCTCGTCGAGAATCAGGATCGGGGCATTCTTCAGAATGGCGCGGGCGATGGCCAGACGCTGCCGCTCGCCGCCGCTCAGGCGAAATCCCTTCTCGCCAATCACTGTGTCGTAGCCCTGCGGCATGCGGAGAATAAAATCGTGTGCCAACGCGGCCTGCGCAGCCTGCTCCACTAGCGCCATCTTCATCTCGGGCTGTCCGTATGCGATATTGTTTCGCACCGTGTCGTTAAAGAGAATCGTCTCCTGCGTCACCTGCGCCACCTGCCTGCGCAGCGAACCCAGCGTTAGCGAGCGTATGTCCTGCCCATCGATCAGGATCGCGCCGGAGGTAATGTCGAAGAAGCGCGGGATGAGATTCACAAGCGTCGACTTCCCGGCTCCACTCGGCCCAACCAGAGCCACCACTTCGCCGGCCTTCACTTCAATATCGATATTGTGCAGGATCTGGTGCTCGCCTTCCGCCGTCGAATAGCAGAAGCCGACGTCTCTGAATTCAAGAGAGCTCGAAAAGCCTTTGAGCACCGCCGCGCCCGGGCGCTCTTTCACATCGTCCTGCGTGTCGAAGAACGTGAAGATTGAGGCCGACGCCCCCATCGCCTGCTGGAAGCTGTTGTAGAAATAAGCAAACTTCCGCACCGGATCGTAAAGCTTGAACAGCAGCACTATGAACGCCGCAAATGTGCCCATCGTCATGCGGCCATGCATGATCTGGTTGCGGCCAATAAACAGAAAAGCGCCGATGGCAATTGCGCCCAGGCTGTCCATCAGCGGCGAGCTGATCGCCTGGATACGGACGCTGCGTAGGTTGGCCCGAAACAGCCGCTTGGCCGCATTCTTGAAGCGCAGAATCTCCCACAGTTCGGTGCTGAAGGCCTTCACGATGCGATTGCCCGTGACGGTCTCGTGCAGAATGTTCTGGATCTCCGCGAGCTTGTCCTGCCCGGAGCGTGTGCGATGCCGGACTTCCCTGCCGATCCTGCGAGCCGAAGTAATCACCACGGGCACAAACAGCAGCAGTCCCCAACTCAGCTCGCCGCCCATTTTGACAACCAGCACCAACCCCACCAGGAAGGTAAAAAACTGCTGCAGAAACTCGCCGATCACTGCGCTCAGTGCAAACTGCACCTTGTCCACATCGTTGATCAGCGTGGAGAGAATTGTCCCCGTAGCGTAGCGGTGAAAGAAGCTCGACGACCTGCGCATAGTGGCTTCGTAAAGATGATTGCGCAGATCGGTAATCATACCGAAGCCGGCATAATTGATCAGGTAAGTGCCGGCGTAGTCGCACAGCCCTTTGGCCAGGGTTGAGGCCACCAGCGCGATCGCCACGACGGCCCAGTCATTGTGCACGTGCAGCGAGGGCGGGAACAACATCCGCAAGTCAAACTGCCAGCGGCTATTGCGCAGGCCCAGCAAAACGGGGCCTTCGGCCGCATCGGGCCGCAACACCTGGTCGAAGATTGGCTGGAAAAGCAGTACGCGAAACGTGTCGAGCGCGCCCACCATCGCCAACAGCAATACCCCCGGCAGCCACTCGATCGAGTAGGGCAACCCGTAACGCAGCAGGCGTAGGACGCTCTTCATGCCGGCTGGCCTGCCGAGCGGCAACTGCGCGAATGGGGCTGTCCCGCGTGGGTTGCTGACACCATCCAGTAATTGTATCCGGCGCTCTCGGTTGAGTGCCTCAGCTCCGTCTGAGGCCGCCTCAGCTGTCCTTGTCCGCACCGCGCGCGATGAGGCGCGTCGTAGAGAAGCCGGGCACAATGGGGACGATCTTCACCTGCCCACCCCACGACTGGACCTCTTGCGCGCCGACAACCGTGTCGAGGTTGTAGTCGCCGCCCTTCACCAGCACATCGGGCCGCGTCGCCAATATGAGTTCCATTGGCGTCGACTCTGAAAACACGCACACAGCATCGACCGCGGCCAGCGCGGCCAGGACGCGCGCCCGGTCCGTCTCGCCAACAATCGGGCGCGTCGGCCCTTTCAGGGCGCTCACTGACGCGTCGGAATTGATGGCGACGATGAGCCGGTCGCCAAAGCTGTGGGCCTTCTCCAGCACAGTGATGTGGCCGACGTGCAGCAGGTCGAAGCAGCCGTTAGTAAAAACAACACGTTCGCCATTCGCCTTCCACAGTGCCACGCGCGTCACCAGCTCGGCACGGCTCACCACCTTGTCTTCCGCGTGCAGTGCGATGTTCGGCGAAAGAGCGGCGAGCAGCTCGTGCTTTTCCACCGGCACCGTACCCACCTTGCCCACAACGATCCCGGCCGCGACATTCGCCAGTTGTACGGCAGTCTCCGCGCTGAGGCCGGAGGCAAGGCAAAGCGCGAGAACCGCGATGACAGTGTCTCCTGCGCCGGAGACGTCAAACACCTGTCGCGCTGCCGCCGGCGCCACAAGCCGATTGCCCGGCCGCACCAGGGCAATGCCCTTGTCGCTGAGCGTCGCGGTCAGGAACTCGAGATCCAACGCGGTGACCATCCTCTCCGCAGCAGACAAGAGCTGCTCCATGTCTCCTGCTTCCAACCCCGGTGCGCCCAGCCTTGCGGCAGTTGAAAGCTCGCCCAGGTTTGGGCAGACCGTTGTCGCGCCGCGATATCGCGAGAAGTCGGCGGTCTTCGGATCCACCAGCACCGGAATCGACAGTCGGCGCGCCTCCTGAATTACCGCCTGGCAGACCTCGGGCGTGAGGACGCCCTTGGCGTAGTCCGAAAGCACCACGGCGTGGCTGCCGGGCAAGTGCGCAAGAGAAGCCGCGATCAGCTTGTCGTAATCCCGCTGAGGCCGCGCGCCCACTCTCTCCGAATCCAGCCGCAGCATCTGCTGCCGTCCGCCCACGATGCGCTGCTTGGTGATTGTTGGAAAACCCGCCGAAACTTGAAACTCCTGCGCGATGCCCTCGGCTCTCAGACACTCGGCCAGCAGCCCCTCGTCGTCGTCGCCTCCCGTAAAGCCGATGACTGTAGCCTGCGCGCCCAGCCGCGACAGGTTCATTGCTACGTTGGCCGCGCCACCGGGCTGCCGGCTCTGGTGCGTGGCGCGCACCACCGGGACCGGCGCCTCGGGCGAGATTCTTCCCACCTCGCCCCATATGTATTTGTCGAGCATCACGTCGCCCACCACCAGCAGGCGTTTCGACGCCCAGTTGTGCTCAATTTCCTGAATGACGGCGTGCAGGTTGCCGATTGGCTGGCTCACTTGGCCACCTCGGTTCTCGCTGCCTCGGCGCAATGAATGCAGTCAATCTCGATCCAGTCGCACAGCATGTGGCCGGCCAGGATGTGCGCTTCCTGGATACGCGCCGTCTCGCGCGATTCAACCGCAAACAGATGATCGGCGAAGGCCGCTGCCTTGCCGCCGCCCTCCCCGGTGAACGCCACCGTAACCAAACCCTGCCCGCGCGCCTGCTCCAGCGCCTTCACCACGTTGGGGCTGTTGCCCGAAGTTGAAATGCCCACCAGCAAATCCCCCGCGTTCCCCAACGCTTCCACCTGCCGCGAGAACACGGTTTCAAAGCCGAAGTCGTTTGCCACCGCAGTCAGGATCGAGGTGTCTGTCGTGAGCGCGATCGACGGAAGCCCGCGCCGGTTCTGGCAAAAGCGACCCACAATCTCCGCTGCAAGGTGCTGTGCATCGGCTGCGCTTCCGCCGTTGCCGCACCATAGAATCTTTCCGCCGGCATGCAGCGAGGCCGTCATCGCCAGCGCGATGGCCTCCAGCAAGGGCTGCCGGTTCTCCATCTGTCGAATTACATCCTGGTGGGCCTGAATCGCCCTTCCAAAAACGCTTGCGGCATCGGGACCGCTCGGCATCGCTCTTCCTCGATTTCGCGAATATGGGACCTGCGTCCCTTTCGGTATGATGCGCTCCGCAAATCCGCCTGTTGCTATCATAACGATGTGCTCAACCCCGCCAACATTCCCCGGGCTTTCTTCCTCAAAACCGTCTTCCTCGACCGCGACGGCGTTATCAACGAGAAGATGCCTGAAGGTGAATGGGTAACCCGTTGGAGCGAGTTCCAGGTGCTGCCGGGGGTCATCCAGGCCATCAACTCGATGAGGCTTTCAGGATTGCAGGTGTTTGTCATCTCGAATCAGCGCGGGGTTGCCCTCGGAAAGTTCTCCGCGGAAGATGTCCGAGAGATTCACGATAGATTTCAGCAGATGCTCGAGGCGTTCGGCACCCGTGTCGACGGTTTCTACTTCTGCCCCCACGATCGCGGCCGGTGCAACTGCAGAAAGCCGCTGCCGGGCCTCTTTGAGCAGGCCGTCGCCGAGCACCCGGAAATCCGCGCCGAAACCAGCGTCATGATCGGCGACTCCAGGTCGGATATGGAGTTTGGGCGTGGGGTGGGCATGATGACAGTGTTTGTCGAGGTCGATCCTGCGCGCCAGGCGCCAGGCTCCGACGTCGCTCGCGAACTGGCCGACTTCCAGGCCACCTCACTGTTTGATGCCGTAGAGCGCTTGCAGCAGATGCGAATGCCAGACACCAGTCCCAGTTCAATCTGCCTCGGCTTTCCCGGAAAATAATTGTGTGCATGGATGAAGATGATCGGGTGCGTGGATATTGATCCGGGTGCTTGGATTCCGATCGTGTGCCCCACCCTCGCCACGTATTTTTTTGTGGCTAAGGTGGGATACAACTCTGAGCCTGGACAGGATCACGAGATGCCCATCGTCCTTAGCGTCGCAAACGTCTCAGCCACCCCCTCCTCGAGCGGCGTAAAGGGCAGATCGCAGCCGAGCGCGCGCAGCCCCGTCAGGTCTGCTTCGGTAAAGTGCTGGTAGCGGCCCTCGAGATCGGGCGGGAATGGAACGTACTCGATCGGCACCACGCCATGCACGGCCATCAGCGCCTTGGCAACATCGTTGAAGCTGCGGCTCACCCCGGAACCCGCGTTTGCCACGCCGCGATAGACCTTTGCCGGCTGACCCGCGCCCGGCGCAAAGGGCCCGATCTGCGCAAAGAACATATTCAACCGCGCAAGGTCGCGCACATAGACAAAATCGCGCCGTTGCTCCCCATCTCCGTAACCGCCCGTCCCTTTGAAGAGCCTTACCTTGCCGGTCTCCTTCATCTGCCTGGTGAAGTGGTGCATTACCGAGGCCATGCGGCCTTTGTGCTGCTCCCGCGGGCCGTAAGCATTGAAGTAGCGCAGGCCGACCGCGGTAATCGGCACCTGGCCAACCTCCAGCTGATGGCGGAAGTAATGATCGAAGACGAGCTTGGAAAATCCGTAGACGTTCAGCGGGCGCTCGTTCTCGATGCTCGGCGTAAAGCGCCCCGGGCCTGACAATCCATACACCGCCGCTGTCGATGCAAACACCAGCCGAGTCTCATTCCGAATCGCGAAGGCCAGCACTTCCTTTGTGCACCGGAAGTTGTTGTCCATCATGTACACGCCGTCGTCTTCAAGCGTGTTCGAACAGGCGCCCTGGTGGAGAATCGCCTCGATCTTGCCCGCGCCAAGTGCATTCTCACGGATCGCGTGGCGAAACTCACCCTTGTCCATGTAGTCGGTGTACCGCGCCCCGTGCAGATTTTCAAGTTTGCGTGCATTGGCCAGGTTGTCAACGATAAGAATGTCGGTGAGGCCATGCGCGTTCAACTCGTGAACGAGGTTGCTGCCGATGAATCCGGCGCCTCCTGTAACAATCAACATGCGAGTCTTGCCTCCGGGCTTGAACTAAATAGTATGAACTGTCCGGCCCAACACCCGTTCAACCGCGTCAGTCATCTCATTCACCGTGATTGACGTCAGGCAGCGCCGGCCTTCCACCGTGCAGGTTTCAAGCTGGCAGCCGTGACAACTTGTGCGGTGATATATCACCTGGTGATGCTGTCCCGCGG
>Ga0302324_100013200_pt1 | contig 16778 bp, 17 predicted proteins | sample Palsa_T0_1_FD_201949 | JGI IMG/M metagenome (GOLD analysis project Ga0302324, IMG submission 201949) | Peat permafrost microbial communities from Stordalen Mire near Abisko, Sweden - Palsa_T0_1 | ecosystem: Environmental > Terrestrial > Soil > Palsa > Peat permafrost | place: Sweden: Abisko...
AGCTCCAGTCCGCCGTTCCCGAGCAGCCGGTGCTCGAGGAATACTGGCCCGACATCGAGGGTCTAGACCTCCGGGACACCGTGACCGACGAATCGCTGCCCGACGGAACCTTTTTCGACCTCGCCACGATCCATCTCCTGACCACCGCCACCCTTGACCGCCTCCGCGCGGTCTATCCCGCCGGCCGCTTCGAGGTCAGGCGCTTCCGACCCAACATCGTCATCCAGACCCCGCCCGGCGAGAGCTCGTTCGTCGAAGGCGACTGGGTCGATCGCACCCTCGCGATCGGCGACGAGGTCCGTCTCAAGGTCACCGCCGCCTGCCCCCGCTGCGTGATGACCACCCTCCCCCAGGCCGATCTCCCCCGCGACCCCGGAATCCTCCGCGCCGCCGCCCAGCACAACGACGCCCACGTGGGGATATACGCCGAGGTGGAGCAGGGCGGGTCCGTGCGGCGGGGGGATGTCGTGCGGTTCGAGTAGGGGCGCCGGGGCGGCGCCAGGCAGGTCGGGCTTGCGCGCGCCGCTGAACCGCGCCGCGCGCCTCGGCGCAGCGCCGCGCGCCTCGGCGCCGACCGGGCAGTCCGGAGCTCCCGGCGGCGCCCAAGCCCGCGCCGGCCGTCGGCCTATCTAGAATCGGACCAGATGCCAGGCCCGGTAACTAAGGTGCTCGGCCGGACCGCCGAGCGAGTGCCGGGGCTTCGGCGGATCCCGATCGTGCGGCTGCTCGCCCTCGCCGAGATTGCCGTGCTTGCGCGTGAGCACGTCTCTAAGCTCGAGCTTGCCGAATGGCGCCGGATGGCCGAGCTGATCCGCATCGGTCGCGGCCGCCCGAGCAACCTGTCGGCGCGCCAGCGCCGCGAACTCAGGTCTCTCGTGGCCAAGGCCGAGCCGAGGCTGTTCGCCGGCGACGCGATCGACAAGCTCTCGCCCGTCTCCCTCCCCGACCGGCTCCTCTACGGTCAGAAGAGCAGCAGGAGGTAGGCCGCCTACGGCGCCGCGCCGGCCGGGCTCGCCGCTTCCGCTCGTCGCTCCCAGCGCGCCCGTGCCTTGGCGGCCTCGACCTCGCGGTCGCGTGACGGCGCGCTGCTCACCAGCTCGTCGAGCAACCGCGCCGTCGCCGCGGCGACGGTGTCGACGGCGAGCTCGAACGCCTCGGCGTTGGCCTGCGAGGGCTTGGTGAAACCGCTGACCTTTCGTACGTACTGCAGTGCCGCGTCACGGACCTCGGCGTCCGTGGTCGCGGGCTCGAAGTTGTAGAGGGTTCGGATATTTCTGCACATGCCTGGAGCTTACGCCTGTAGCTCGCGCGATTCGAGGGGCGGCGCGCTCGGCCGGATGCTCGTCAAAACGGCGCTCAGCTCGGGCACCCAGCAGCGCACGTAGTCGCCGTCGTGGCGGCGCTGCCGGGCGACACGGGCTGAGGAGGCCGCGAAAGTAGGGTCAACCGCCTCAGTGCAACAGCGTCCTCACCGCGATGATCGCGAGGCCCATCACCGCCCCGGCACACACCTGCACGATCAGTTCAGTCCCCTTCAGCTGCGCGCGGATCCCCGCGAGCACCTCGAAAGCGAGGATCGTCGCCGCCGAGGTCCAGACGGCGAGGAGAACGGACGTCGAAAGGGATGCCCCGAGCGCCGAGACGATGAGGAGGACGAGGATCGGGAGGGCCGCTCCGCGGATGATCGCCCGGTCGCGCACGAGTGAGCGCGCGATGCCGGCGGCGCTGAGCGGGGTCTGCCGGTCGAGACGGTCTCCGAGCGTCTCCGCGTAGGCGTGCGCGAGCCAGTACAGGAGCAGGGCGACCAGGGTCGCCCCCACCGTCTCGAGCAAAGTCTCGCGGCGGGCGCTCTCCGTGGCGAGCACGGCCCCGATGATGAGCGTCCCGTAGACGACGCCGGCCGGGTTGTCATCGGGCAAGGTCCAGTCGATCGCTCGACTGGCCAGGTGCCTCCAGCTGCTCGCTTTGGACTCCGGCCCGATGACGGCATTATCGGTCAGAGGGCGGCGGCTGCCGCACCAGGCGCGCGGGCGCTTCACTCCAAATATCAGCCTGCTGAGAGCGAGGTTTCGCCACCGGATTCGATAAGCGGGACCCATGCAGTTCACATCGAAATTCGATGGGTAAAAAAGCCGCTATTTGCGGATATTTTAATTTCCCGCGCACGAGCTTCGTATCCATCATGATTGGCAACGAGATAGGTTGAATCGGCGCTATACGTGCCTGTCCAGCGCGCCCGAGAGAGAGGGATGGCCCGTGCCCATCGCAAGTCCGTCGCCGCATGAGTCTTCGCGCACCTATCGATCGGCTGCGCGCGCGACGCGGCGACTCGACCATCAATCAGCCAGCTGCGAGCTCGCCGAGCTCACGGCAGAGGAGGTGTCGCCATGAATGCTCGCGACCTGTTCGAACTCATCGAACCGGCTCTCGCCGCCGCGAAAAGCAAAGTCACCCCTTTGCTCAGCCTTTTCTCCGAGCAGGCCAAGGAGCTCGTCTCCCTAGACCAAGCCAAGGAACGACACGCTGAAGCAGGTCCGGTGACACGTATCGCTTCCGGTTTCGCGGCCGGGATCCTCGCGGGAAAGGTGGTGAGCAGCCTTGGTCGCTGAACTCCGCAACCTCAAGCCCTGGGTGAAGCCATGATCAAGAACAGGATTCAGGCGTTCTTCGTCGGGGTGGGCGAGAAGCTCCTGGCCCAGGCCGAGGCCAGGGTCAAGGAACAGATTCCGCAGATACAGGCTGCGATCGAGGGACTGGTCAAGGAGAAGCTTCCCGAGCTGCGCGCGCAGGTCGAGGAAATGGTGAAGGAGAAGGGTGGTCAGGTTGCCACGCAGGTTCGCACCGTGGCAGAGGCGCAGATCAAGGCGCAGCTGAGCGGCGAGAAGCTCATCCCACGCGCGGAGACCTTCGCCGGTGGAGTGATGACCGGGGATGGGCTGGTCACCACGCCCTTCGCCGTTGGCTTCCTCGCCAGCGGCGGACTCGCCGGCGCGTTGGCAATCCCGTTCAAGTTGATTCGGGTGGTAGTCCTCCGCCCGATATTTAGCAGCCGAATGGAGGCACCGAAAGTGAAGATAGACAGGAACAGCAAAGATCTCGGCCGCGCCCTCGCCGCGCTTGCGTCCGCCGATAAGCGGCTCCGGCGCCGGCGCAGCATCATCGGCTTGTTCTTGCCGAGCTTCAAGAAGGTGGTCGTGCTCGGCGGAGCCGGCGCCGCGTACCTCGCGGTCAACAGCCAAAACGGGAACGGCGATCTCATGGCGCAGATCGAGCAGCTCGCCCCCAAGCTCGAGAAGGTCAAGGAAACCGTGGGGAGCACGGAGCTCTACGCGTTGATCGCGCCGGACATCGAGAAGGCGGTGGCGCAGCTCGGCGAGCGGGTCGACGCCATCAGGTAGCGATCCGGCCCTGCGCGGCGCGCCGGCGCGCGGCACGCCGTCGTGCGGCACGCCGGCGCGCGTCGGGCTCCCAAATCGAATCTCACGAAGCGGCACTCGTCGACGTTCAAGTTGGCGAGTGTCTTTTGGGAACCATAATTCGCGAGCCCATGCGCTACTGCACCGTCGATAGCCCCATCGGCGAGCTCCTCCTCACCGGCGACGGCGAGACGCTCCAGGGACTGCACATGCAGGGAGGCCCCCACCCGACCCGGGTGGGAACCGGCTGGACACGGAGCGAGGAGCCTTTCGCGCGCGTGCGCGCGCAACTCGCCGAGTACTTCGACGGTCGCCGACGCGCCTTCGACGTCCCCCTGAAGCCGGCCGGCAGTCCCTTCGAGGTCGCCGTGTGGGGGGCGCTGGTCGAGATCCCGTACGGCGAGACCCTGAGCTACGGCGAGCTGGCGTCGCGGATCGGGCGTCCCGGAGCGCCGCGAGCCGTCGGGGTCGCCAATGCCCGCAACCCCATCGCCGTGATCATCCCCTGCCATCGAGTGATCGGGGCCGACGGGAGCCTGACCGGCTTCGGCGGCGGGCTCGAGCGCAAGCGGCTCCTGCTCGACCTCGAGGCCGGGGTTCAGGCGCTCCCGGTCTAGCTGCACCGTGGCGTGTTGCGGGTTGATTAGGAGCGCCCCGCAACTCTGAAAACGGGGTTAGATTGCTGGCCTTGCTGGATCAAACCTCGGAGGAGGCCTTGTGCAGGCATACAGAACTTCGGTACTGACCGTACTTTCGGTACTTACCTCAGCGGTCGTCATCGCCGCATGCGGCTCGTCGAGCTCGACGACGCCGTCGTCATCATCATCGACGCCCAAGACCGGCGGCACCGTCTCGCTGGTCATGGGTACCGCGCCGCAGTCGCTCGACCCCGGCCTCGACTACACGACCCAGGGTGGTGAGGAGAACTGGCTCGCCTACACGGGCTTGACCTCCTACGCGCACGCAGAGGGCCTCGCCGGGACGCAGCTGATCCCGGGGCTCGCGACGACGCTGCCGACGATCAGCGACGGCGGCAAGATCTACACGGCCACGCTGCGCAAGGGCCTCGTGTTCTCGAACGGAACGCCGGTGGTGGCGAGTGACTTCACCTACACCGTCGAGCGCGCAATCAAGATTCCCTGGGGCGGCTCGGGTGAATTCATCACCCCGGTGATCGTGGGCGCCCAGGCCTACGCCAGCGGCAAGGCCAGCACGATCTCCGGGATCACCACTAACAACGCGACGGGGGAGATCGTCATCCACCTCACCGCGCCATACGGCCCATTCGACAACGTGCTCGCCTTCCCCTCACTGGGGATCATCCCGGCGGGCTTCCCGATGAAGGTCGAGCCCACCAGCCCGCCGCCCGGCGTCGGGCCGTACATGACCACGCACATCGTCCCCAACGTCTCGTTCGAGGGGCAGATTAACCCGCTGTGGAAGAAGATGAACATCCCCGGCATCCCCGCCGGCCACGTGAACGTCGACGTCAAGATCGATTCCAACGTCGCCGCCAACGCGCTCTCGGTGCTCAATAACACGGCCGACGTGTTCGACTGGGCGGACGTGATCCCCGGCAGCCTGCTGCCCAAGATCAAGGCGACCGCGTCGGACCGCTTCCAGTTCAAGAACCTCGGCGGGTCGACGTACTACATCTTCTTCAACTCCTCGGAGAAGCCGTTCAATAATCAGCTCGCCCGCGAAGCGGTGGTCACCGGGCTCAACGAGGAGGCGATGCGCTCGCTCGGTTCGGGGACGCTGAACCCGGCGTGCTTCTTCCTCCCGCCGTACGTGCCCGGCCACGTCTCGAACGCATCGTGCCCGTACAGCAGCACGCCTCCCACCACGGGCAACATCGCCAAGGCGAAGGCACTGCTCAAGCAGTCGGGCGAGGCGGGCGCACCGGTAACGGTGTGGAGCCAGGAGCGCTCGCCGCGTGAGCAATGGATGACGTACTACACCTCGTTGCTCAACCAGATCGGGTTCAAGGCGACCCAGAAGTCGATCGCCGACGCGACGTACTTCACGACGATCGGCGAGAACGCCACGCTCCATCCCCAGACCGGCTTCGCCGACTGGAACATGGACTTCCCGAACCCCGTCGACTTCTACGGAGTACTGCTCGACGGCAAGTCGATCCTCAAGACCGACAACGAGAACTTCGGGGATACCAACGACCCGTACATCAACTCGCAGGTGAGCAAGCTCGAGAGCGTGCCGACGGCCGATCTCGGCTCGGTCGCCAGCCGCTGGCAGGCGCTCGACGAGTACGTCGCCAAGAAGGCCTACGTAGCCGTGTTCGGCTACCAGACGTTCCCCGAGTTCACCTCGAGCCGGATGGACTACGGCTCGCTCGTGTTCCAGCCCGAATGGGGCTGGGACTGGACCTCGTTCGCCCTGAAGTAGTGAGCTCGCGGGTCGGGGCAGCTAGGCTGTCCCGACCCGCCGCTCCGCGTCTGCAAGGCAAGCATGTCTGCTATCCGCAGCGAGTTATCCGTAGAGATCCCCGACGCACTGCTCGACGAGGCGAGCGATCTGCCGCCGGGGGTCGGTCCCTACAAGCTCGCGTGGCGGCGACTGCGCCGTAACCGTGTCGCGCTCGCCTTCGGCGGACTGTTCCTACTCATCGTCGTCCTCTGCCTGCTCGCGCCCGTCTACTCGAGCGACATCGCTCACCAGAGCCCCAACTTCGAGAACATCACCGGGACGGTCAAGGTGGGAGGTAAGACCGAGACCATCGTCAGCTCGAGCGACATCCCCATCGGCCCGACGTGGCAACTCAGCCACTACTTCCTCGGCGCCGACCAGAACGGCCGCGACGTGGCGGTGAGGGTGCTCTACGGCGGCCGCAACTCGCTCGAGATCGGCGCCGTGGCCACGCTCATCACCATGGTCATCGCCATCCTCCTCGGACTCGTCTCGGGCTACTTCCGCGGCGTCCTCGACGGGATCATCAGCCGCGCGCTCGACGTCATCTGGGCCTATCCGGCGGTGCTCCTCGGCATCGCCCTGGGCACGATCCTCGCCTTCGGCGGGATCGGGCCCCTCCACGGGACGACGCTGATGGTCCCGGCGGTGGTCATCGGCGTTGTCTACATCCCCTACGTGGCCAAGCCGATCCGTGGGCAGGTGCTGCAGCTGCGCGAGCGCGAGTTCGTCGAGGCCGCCAGACAGCAGGGCCTCAGCCACTGGCAGATCATGTGGGGCGAGATCCTCCCCAACCTGTCGTCGACGATCGTTGTCTTCATCCCGCTGATCCTGGCCAACGCGATCCTCCTCGAGGCGGCGCTGTCCTATCTCGGCGCCGGCGTCCAGCCTCCCAACCCATCCTGGGGGACGATGATCTCCGAAGGCATCAACCTCATCCCGGCCTCGTTCAGCCTGACGCTCGTCCCCGGCCTCATGCTCGTCCTCGCGGTGCTGTCGGTGAATGTCTTCGGCGACGGACTGCGTGACGCGCTCGACCCGCGGGCCAAGGTCCGCATCGCCCGATAGCCGATGGGCCGCTTTGCCATCCGCCGGCTGTTCTCCATGGCCGGCGTGATGATCGCGATCTCGATCGTGACCTTCCTCCTGTTCGCGGCGATCCCGGGCGGTAACCCGGCCAACCGGCTCGCCGGTCGCCTGGCCAACCCTGAGGAAGTCCACCTGATCGAGGTCAAGTACGGCTTCAACAAGCCCCTCTACGTCCAGTACGTACGGACGATGAAGAACATCTTCACCGGCCAGGCCTACTCGTACCAGCAGGGCTTCAACGTGCTCACCGAGATCAAAGCCGGAATCCCCGCGACCTTCTCACTCGCCCTCGGCGCCGGGATCATCTGGCTGCTGACCTCGATCGCCGTCGGCACCCTCGCCGCGATCAGGGCGGGCAAGTACACCGATCGTCTGCTCACTGTGCTCTCGATGACGGGCGTCTCTATGCCGCCGTTCTTCCTCGGCGCGGTCCTCATCTACTTCGTCGGGTACAAGCTCAACCTCCTCCCCATCGGCAACTTCGTTCCCATCTCGCAAAGCCCGTGGGAGTGGTTCAAGCACCTGCTGATGCCGTGGTTCACGCTCTCGGTGCTGTTCATCGGCTTCTACTCGCGTGTGCTGCGCTCGACGATCCTCGACACCATCAACGAGGACTACATCCGCACCGCGCGCGCCAAGGGGCTGTCTGAGCGCCAGGTGCTGTTCCGCCACATCCTCCGAAACAGCCTGATCCCCATCATCTCACTGTGGGGGCTCGACCTGGCCCAGGTGATCGGCGGGGGAGCGATCCTCACCGAAACGGTCTACAACCTGCACGGCATCGGCCAGCTCGCGGCCACCGCGATCTCCAACCTCGACATCATCACGCTGATGGCGATCACCCTGCTCACCGCGTTCTTCGTCGTCCTCCTCAGCGCGGTTACGGACATCGTCTACGCCTTGCTCGATCCGCGGATCCGGCTCTCGTGAGCGCGGCTGCGCCGCTCCTCGAGGTCTCCGACCTCAAGGTCTCCTTCGAGACCGAGGACGGCACCGTCAAAGCGGTCGACGGCGTGTCCTTCTCGGTGCGGGCGGGCGAGGTGGTGGCCGTGGTCGGCGAGTCGGGCTCGGGGAAATCGGTGACGGCGATGACGCTGATGGGCCTGACGCGGGGACCCAACGCCCGCTTCGAGGGCGTGGCGACGTTCGAGGGGCGCGATCTCGTCGCGGCGCCCGAGGACGAGTTGCGGCGGATCCGGGGCGGGGACATCGCCATGGTCTTCCAAGACCCGATGAGCTCGCTCGACCCCGTGTACCGGATCGGAGACCAGATCGTCGAGCAGATCCGGGCCCACGACAACGAGATCTCCAAGGCTGCGGCGCTCGACCGCGCCGTCGAGCTCATGGAGCGGGTCGGCGTCCCCAACGCCCGCGCTCGCCTGCGTTCCTACCCGCACGAGTTCTCCGGGGGCATGCGCCAGCGCGTGATGATCGCGATGGCGCTCTCGTGCTCCCCCAAGCTCCTGATCGCCGACGAGCCGACGACGGCCCTCGACGTCACCATCCAGGCTCAGATCCTCGAGGAGCTGCGTCAGCTCCGTCAGGACACGGGCGCCGGGATCATCCTCGTCACCCACGATCTCGGCGTCGTCGCCGACATCGCCGACCGGGTCGTCGTCATGTATGCCGGACGCGTGGTCGAGCAGGGGACGCTCGACGAGCTCTTCTACGATCCGCAGCACCCGTACACGTGGGGACTCCTGGGGTCGATCACGCGCGTCGACAGCGACCGCTCGAAGCGACTGCCGGCGATCCCGGGGACGCCGCCCTCGCTCCTGCGGCCCCCGCAGGGCTGCCATTTCCGCCCCCGCTGCCCGCACGCATTCGAGAAGTGCACGGAGGTCCCTGAGCTCACAGCCAGGGTCCCTGCCAACCCCGACCACCTCGATCGCTGCTGGCTCGAGCCCGAGCGCAAGCGAAAGCTGCGGGTGGTCGACGGCCGCATCGGGCTCGCGTCCGAGACGACGGTGATCGCATGAGCGACGAGGGCGCGCCCGGGCCGGCACCCGAGCCCGCACCCGAGCCCGCACCCGAGCCGGCGCCCGCGCCCACGCCCCCCGCCGACGGCAAGCGCCTGCTCGAGATCGACCACCTCCAGGTCCTGTTCCCGATCAAGTCCGGCGTCGTCATCAGTCGCGCTGTCGGTCACGTCCACGCCGTCGACGACGTCTCCTTCGTCCTTCACGAGGGCGAGACCCTGGGGATCGTCGGGGAGTCGGGCTGCGGTAAGACGACGCTGATTCGCGCGCTGGTTCGACTCATCCCCGCCACCGGCGGGTCGATCCGCTTTCGCGGCGACGACATCACCAAGGCGGGATCCAACCAGCTCGCGCCCATCCGGCGCCAGATGCAGATGGTCTTCCAGGACCCGCAGGCGTCGCTCAACCCCCGCAAGCGGGTGGGTCAGATCATCGCCACTCCCCTGCGCAAGCGCGGCGTGCCCAAGAACGAGATCGAGCCCGAAGGCCAGCGACTGCTCGAGCGCGTCGGTCTCAGCCCCGAGCATCTCAATCGCTTCCCGCACGAGTTCTCCGGCGGTCAGCGCCAGCGCATCGGCATCGCGCGCGCCCTCGCCATGGCGCCCCAGCTCATCCTCCTCGACGAGCCGGTCTCGGCCCTCGACGTCTCGATCCAGGCGCAGGTCATCAACCTGCTCGAGGACCTCCAGGACGACCTCCAGCTTTCCTACATCTTCGTCGCCCACGATCTCTCGGTCGTGCGCCATGTCTCGGACCGGATTATCGTCATGTACCTGGGCAAGCTGATGGAAGTCGCACCGGCCGAGGAGCTCTACTCCAAGCCCATCCATCCCTACACCTCGGCGCTCCTCGGAGCCATCCCTCTCCCCGATCCGCGCCAGAACCGGGCCCGCACGCGCGCGCTCGTCACCGGCGAGCCCCCCAACCCCATCAACCCTCCCTCCGGCTGCCGCTTTCACTCACGCTGCCCGCGCGCCACCGAAGTGTGCGAGGCCGTCGAGCCCCGGCTCACCGAGTACGCCGGTGGTCATCTCGCGGCGTGCCACCATCCCCAGCACGTGAGCGCCGAGGAGGTAACCGCGGCCCGGCGCTCGGACGCCTCACCCCTCAGCGCGGGAGACCAGCCACCGGCGGCGGACTCGCAAGCCGCGCCAGCTTCTTCCCCGGATTGAGCAGTCCCTTGGGGTCGAAGACATCCTTGACCTGCTCGTGCAGGGCGAGCGCGGCGGGTCCCCACTGGCGCTCGAGCGCTCCGCGCTTGACCCACCCGAGGCCGTGCTCACCCGAGACGGCGCCGCCGAGCTCGCCGGCGAGCGCGAACAGATCCTCGGCGGCCCGCTCGGCGCGCTCGAGCTCGTCGGGGTCCTGGGGCGAGATCAGGAAGGTCGAGTGGAGGTTCCCCTCGCCGGCGTGACCCCAGCTGCAGGCCTGCAGGCCATGACGCCGCCCGATCTCGACCGTCGCCTCGATCCCCTCGAGTAGGCGGTCGAGAGGGACGACGATGTCCTCGCTGACCTTGCCCCCGCGCTGGGCGGTGACGCCCGGCGAAGTCCCCTCGCGCCAGCGCCACACCGCGGCGATGGCGCGTGTCTCGCGCGGCGCGTGGATCGACGTGGCGTCCTCGCCCAGCACCTCGACGAGCTCTGAGTGGAGCCGCGCCGCCTCCTGCTCGGAGCCGTCAGCCTCGGCGATGACCATGAAGGCGGCGCCCTCGGGCAGCGCCACCGGAAACGCGGCCCGCGTCGCGGCGAGTGCGCCCGCGTCGAGGTATTCCAGCGCGGCCGCGGCAAGCCCGTTGGCGAGCACGCCGAGAATCGCCGCGCAGCCAGCCTCGGCGCTCTGATAGCACGCAACGACAGGGAGCGCCGACTCGGGTGCGGGGATGAGGCGTAGCCACGCGCCGGTGACGATCCCGAGCGTCCCCTCGGAGCCGATGAGGAGGGACTTGAGGTCGTAGCCGGCGACGTCCTTGCGTACCGGGCCGCCGATCTCGATCAGCTCACCCGGCGCCACCACCGCCTGCAGGCCGGTGACCCAGGTCCCGGTGACACCGTACTTGAAGGCGTGGGGACCGCCCGCGTTGGTGGCGATGTTGCCGCCGAGCTGTGACTGCTCGGAGGCCCCGGGGTCGGGGGGAAAGTAGAGGCCGTTCTCGCGGGCGCGCCGTCGCAGCTCCGCGGTGCGCACGCCGGCGTCGAGCTGGATTCGCCACAGCTCGGGGTCGAAGCGGCGGACCGAGCGCATCCGCTCGAGCCCGATCACCACCCCGCCGTCGAGCGGCACCGCTCCGCCGGCGAAGCCTGTGCCGCCACCGCGGGGGATGATCTGGACGTCGTGCTCGTAGCACCAGCGCACCACGCTGGCGACCTCCTCTGGACTGTGTGGGAGCGCGACCGCGTCCGCCCGGCCGCGGATGGCGCGGCTCTCGGTGGCATCGGACAGGTAGGCACGGTCGCTGCCGGCCAGCACCGCTCGATCGCCGAGGATCGCGGTGAGCTCCTGCCGGATCGCCCTCACTCGTGGCTCAGCTTCCAGTTCTCCCGCCAGGGCAGGCCGGCAGGCGGGAGGCGCGATTGACTGCCATCGGGAAGACACCCTACGCTCCCACGATGGCGACGGACGGCGCCACCGCGCTCCGCGACCGGCTTCGCGCGGGCGAGCTCACGTGCGTGGCGGTGGCCGAGGCGTTCCTCGCCGCCACCAGCGAGGACGAGCTCCGCGCGTGGGCGGCGATCGACGAACCCGTGCTCCTCGAGCGCGCCACCGCCCTCGACCGGCTCAGCGCGCGCGAGCGAGCGGAGCTCCCCATGTTCGGCCTCCTGGTCGGCGTCAAGGACAACTTCGACACCGTCGACTACCCGACCGCCTACGGCTCGCCGATCTACGCGGGGCACCAGCCCGCCCGCGACGCGGGCGCCGTGCGCCTCCTGCGCGCGGCGGGAGCGATGATCGCCGGTAAGACGAAGCTGTCGGAGTTCGCGTGGATGTTCGCCACCGACACCGTCAACCCCCTCGACCACGCGCGGACCCCCGGAGGGTCCTCGAGCGGATCGGCCGCCGCCGTCGCCGCCGGCACCGTCCCCATCGCCACCGGTACGCAGACGGCGGGCTCGATCAACCGCCCCGGGTCCTACTGCGGCGTGATCGGCTTCAAGCCGACGTTCGGCGTGTTTCCCCGCGACGGAGTCAAGCTCCTCGCCCCGTCGCTCGACACGGTCGGGCTCTTCGCCAGCAGCATGGCCGACCTCAGGCTCGCCGTGAGCGTACTTGCCGCCGGAGATCCCGCCTTCGCAGCGCCCGAGGATCCAGCGCGCGCGGCGGCGCCCGACCCGGCGCGCGAGGCCCCGTGCGTCGCCCTCATGCGCACGCCCCACTGGTCGCGCGTCGAGGCGGTCGCCCAGGAGGCGATCGAGGCCGTCGCGCGCGCTGGCGCCGAAGCGGGCGCGCGCGTCGAGGAGATCGACCCGCCGACGGGATACGCCGAGCTCGTCGCCGCCCAGACGACGATTCAGTGGGTCGAGTCGGCGGCGAGCCTCGCGCCCGAGCTCGCCGAATCACCCGACCTCCTGAGCGACGAGGTGCGCTCCGCCCTGCACGAGGGCGCGGCGACCCCGGCGGCACGCTACGCGGATGCCCAACACACCGCCGCCACCCTCGGCCCGCTCCTGGCCAAGGTGCTCGACGGCTACGACGGCGTCCTCACGCCGAGCGCGAGCGGTGTTCCGCCCGTGGGCCTCTACTTCACCGGCGACCCCCGGTTCTGCCGCGTCGAGACGCTGATCGGCGCGCCGTCGATCTCGCTTCCTCTCGCGTGGACGGCGGACGGTCTGCCCGCCGGGCTTCAGCTCATCGGCGCTCCGTCGCGCGACGCCCGGACGATGGCGTGCGCGGAGTGGCTGCTCGAGCGGCTCGCGGGACTCTAGATCTCGAGTCGTGTCTCTTCCAGGTCGAGCTCCTGCACCACCCGGTTCATGACCTCGTTGGAGATCTCCCCATCGTTGCGAAGCTTGATCAGGGCGTCGCGCTGGGCGCCGAGCACGGTCTGCACCAGGTGCTGGTAAGCGAGGGAGCGGTCCTCGTAGCCGTCGTCCTCGATCTTCCCCGCGCGCGCGGCGAGGCGCCGCTTGCGGTACTCGTAGGCGCCGCGCATCCGCTCGATCGTGTCGTCTCGGGTCCAGTCAGCGGCGGCGAGCTCGTCGATCTGGGCGAGCGCCGCCTTGGTCGCCACCAGGCGCGCCCGGATCTCCTCGTCGTCCTCGGCTCCGTCGCGCACGACGCCCAGACGCCTGATCAGGGCGGGCAGCGACAGGCCTTGCAGGATCAGGGTCGAGAAGATGACCGCGAAGGTGAGGAAGATGATCAGGTCGCGATCGGGGAAGGGCGCTCCGTGATCGGTTCTCAGCGGTAGGGCGAGGGCGGCGGCCAACGACACGGCGCCTCGCATCCCGCTCCACGCGATGACCACCCGGGGCCGAGCTCCGACGCGGCGCGAGCGCTGAGCGGGACGCCGGTCGAGCAGGCGAATGAGGTAGGGCACGGTGAAGAACCACACCCCTCGCGTGAAGATGACCACCGCACTCACCGCGAGCCCGTAGCCGGCCAGCGTCACCGCAGACTCGCCGCTCAATCCGGACACAACCGTCCGGAGCTCCAACCCGACGAGCACGAACAGGCTCGCGTTGATGATGAAGTCGAGCACGTCCCAGACGAAGAACCCCTGCAGGCGCGTGCGCGCGTCGATGATGCTGGGACCGCGCACCCCCATATAGATCCCCGTGGTGACCGCCGCGAGCACACCGGAGGCGCCGACGGCATTGGCGGGTATGAAAGCGGCGTAGCCGCTGAACAACGAGATCGTGATGCTGGTCTGTGGATCCTGGATCCGGGCGCGAATTTGGGCGATGACCCAGCCTGCGGCGAGACCGATCGCTACGCCGCCGACGGCGGCGAGGATGAACTTGCCGCCGGCGCTCAGGAGCGAGAACCCGCCGCCCAGCACGGCCGCGACCGCCACCTTGTAGGCGACGAGCGCGGTCGCGTCGTTGAACAGCCCTTCACCCTCGATCGCGCTGACCAGCCGGCGCGGGAAATCGAGCCGGCGCATGATCGTCGCCGCCGCCAGCGGATCCGTCGGGGAGACCACGGCTCCCAGCGCGAACGCCGCCCCCCAGGAGAGGCCGTGGATGAGCCCATGTGCGACCACGGCGACGAGGATCGTGGTGGCAAGCACGAGACCGATCGAGCTCAGGGTGAGGCCCCGGAGGTTGGCGCGCATGTCGCCCAAGTTCGCGAAGAAGGCGGCACCGTAGACCAGGGGCGGCAGGAAGACCACGAGCACTACGTTGGGATTGAGGGTGATCGCGGGGATGCCGGGCACGAAGCCGAATAGCGCTCCGCCGACCACGAGCACGATCGGATAGGGGATCGAGATCCGGCGCGCGAGCGAGCTGAGCCCGGCGACGGCGATCAACAGGCCCGCGATGAGGATCTCCGCGTGTCCCATGGCGCGGTAGTTTGCAGGGCGGAGCGCCCCGCGGCCAGTGATCGCGGGTTACGCGGCGGCGACCGGCCGGGTGTCGCGGGCCTTGACGGGCTCGCCACACGCCTCGCATACGAGCTGGGTCACGAGCCGATGGCCGCAGTGGTGCTCGAATACCCGCGGTGGTCCCTCGGGGCCGGCCAGGTGCCGATCGCCCCAGTTCATCAGGACCATGATCACCGGGTAGAGCTCGCGCCCCGCCTCGGTGAGGCGGTACTCATAGCGCGCCGGGTGCTCGGAGTACTGCCGGCGCTCGAGGATCCCACCCGCGACGAGGGTCCTCAGGCGCGCGGCGAGGGTGTCGCGCGGCGCGCCGGTGAGACGGACCATCTCGTCAAAGCGCCGGTTGCCGAGGAAGACCTCGCGCACCGCGAGCAGCGCCCACTTCTCCCCGACGATTTCGAGCGTGCGGGCGACGGAGCAGGCTCTCGGGTGTATGGATGCCATGGTCTTCGCAGTATATCCGGTGCATCAGATATCTGGACGGACATTACTCCTGCGTGTTAGTCTCCCTGACAAGTGCATCCAGATTTCCGACTGACTACGGGAGACCTGCCGTGACCAATGCCACCGCGATTACCGACGCCGCCACACGAAGTGGCGCCCTGGCCGAGGTCGAGACGCCCCAGAGCTCGCGCCGGGTCGCGGCCGTCGTGGGCGTGCTGGCCCTCGCCGTATTCATGTCGAGCCTCGACCTGTTCATCGTCAACCTCGCCTTCCCGTACATCGGGCGCGAGTACCGGGGCACGAGCCTCAGCTCGCTCTCCTGGGTGCTCAACGGCTACACCATTGTCTTCGCCGCCGTGCTCGTGCCCGCGGGGCGCTGGGCGGACCGGATCGGGCGCCGGCGCATGCTTGTCGCAGGCCTCGTGACCTTCAGCGTTGGCTCGCTTCTCTGCGGTCTGGCGCCTGGGGTGGGAGCGCTCGTCGCGGCCCGGGTCGTGCAGGCGTGCGGCGCGGGGATGATGGTTCCGGCGTCGCTGTCCCTGCTCCTCGCCGAGGTTCCGGCCGCCGCCCGGCCCCGCGCCATCGGAACCTGGTCGGCGGTCGGCGCCCTCGGCGCGGCCCTCGGACCGGTGATCGGCGGAAGCCTCGTACAGATTAGCTGGCGGCTTGTGTTCTGGATCAATCTCCCGGTCGGGCTGATCGCCGTCGTCCTCGCGGTGCGAATGGTCACCGACAGCAAGGACGAACGCGTCCAGGGGCGACCCGATTTCGCCGGCGCCGCCCTGCTCGCCGCGTCCGTCGCCCTCGTCGCCCTCGCTCTGGTCAAGGCGCCCGACTGGGGCTGGAGGTCGGCGGGCTTCATCGGTCTGCTCATCGCGTCTGTGTCGTGCGGTGGGGCGATGGTGGCCCGATCCCGTCGCCACCACTCACCGGTAATCGAGCTCGAGCTCCTGCGCTCACGCACATTCAGTGGCGCCTTCGTCGCCTCGATCCTCTACTACGCCGCGTTTGGCGCCTTCGTGCTCAGCTCGGTCGAGTTCCTCACAGGCGTCTGGGGTTACTCCGCCGTTCGAGCCGGCCTGGCCATCGGGCCGGGTCCGCTCATGGTCCTCCCCTTCGCCCGACTCGTGGCCCCCCGGCTCGCCGAGCGGCTCGGCGGAGTGGGACGCGTCGCCGTGCTCGGCTGCATCGTCGGCGTCGCCGCGCAGCTGCTCTGGCTCACCCAGATGACCGCGCACCCGGCGTACCTGACCCACCTCCTCCCCGCCCAGCTGCTCGGCGGCGCCGGCGTCGGCCTCACCATTCCCTCGCTGCTCGGCGCCGGCAGCGCCTCCCTCGACGCCGCCCGCTTCGGCACCGGGAGCGGGATTCTCAACATGGCTCGCCAGGTCGGCACCGTCCTCGGCGTCGCGAGCCTGGTGGCCATCCTCGCCCACGTCTCCCCCGTCGATGCCCTTCCCGTCTTCCGGCACGCCGTAATTCTCGTAATCGCCTTCTTTGCCTCGGCGGCCATCGCGTCGGCCGCCTTCCTCACCGGGCGGCCGGTGACGGCGCCGCCGCGGGTGGTGCCGGCCTCGGCTTCGGGGCCCGCGGGGGAGCCCGCCGCCGCCGCTGAGAGCGAAACCACCATCGAAGCAGCGGCATGAACCCGCCCCCACGACACCGCGCCGACGCCGCCGCCGCCTGGGAACCGCCACGCTCCAAGACCGTCACCTGGTACGACCCGACGGTCATCCCGAGTGGCGGCGCCGGCGTGAGCGGCCTCGAGTTCATCGAGGCTCTGGCCGCGAGCCGGCTCCCGCCGCCACCAATCGCCTTCTCCTCAATATGCGACCCCGAAACGTAGCGGCGGGGCGAGTTACCTTCGAGTGCACCCCGACG
>Ga0302324_100013202_pt1 | contig 16776 bp, 11 predicted proteins | sample Palsa_T0_1_FD_201949 | JGI IMG/M metagenome (GOLD analysis project Ga0302324, IMG submission 201949) | Peat permafrost microbial communities from Stordalen Mire near Abisko, Sweden - Palsa_T0_1 | ecosystem: Environmental > Terrestrial > Soil > Palsa > Peat permafrost | place: Sweden: Abisko...
CGATAGCTGAGATGCAGCGTTTGTTGGAGCCGTCGCAAGGACCATCCATCCGTGACCCTGGCGCTTATCGACCGGCCCTTAAGGCGGAAGCGAACTGATTGTTCCGAGCGGCGGAGCTTCCGAGCGATCTCCTTGACTGAATCGTAACCGGCCCGCACAAATAGCTCCTGTTCCTCGTCCCTTGTCCAAGGTCGGCGGCCATCGTTCTTTTTGGTTCTCCGTTCTCCTTCCAGCCAACCTTGACTCCGGGCAAATCTGGACACGGCGTATCCCGACAATCCCGGATAAAGTGCTCTGACTGTCTTGATTGCCGCAACCTTTTTTCGCCCCCCACTCCGATAGCCATCTCGAAGGGTTTCAATGGCGTCCTCGCTCCAGTCGATGGGTCCGGTATGCTTACCGCGATCCTTCTCCCGCAGGTGTCGCATCCGACGCCAGATTTGGGCGGGGGAAAGTTCTGGAGCGAGCTGCCGTAGCTTCTTGACTGCCTCATGCGTACCTTTGGGACCATACTTCATCCCGACGACCAGAACCTGGTCAATCTGCGGCAACCAACTGAAGGGTTGGTTTGCCTTTTTGCCCTTGGGATCGGGACCTTCTTCCATGAGCACATCTCACTGCAAATCGTCTGCTTTGAGCAGCCGCGATCAAGTTTCGAACTCGGAGGCCCGTGCGTGTGATTGTGCCAATCAAAGTAGAGGGACTGTTTTTATAAGCGCCAGCTGCCTTCCAAAAAACACGGCTGCGACTGCGGACACTCATCCTCTAGTCATCCCCGTCAATTGATATCCGTGACACGAGCGCGCGTATGGGCATCTCCAACGCCAGTTCTACTGACGAACAAGACGAAGTTGCTGCAACTGATTGAGTTGAAGGACTACCGGATCAAGGCAGGACGAAGAAAACGCGCGTGCGGTTATGGTTGCCCACGTTTCGCGGGTAGGAGAGTTCCGTTCGGCAAATCGCTGAATGGCTGGCCAGATCCCCATATTGGTTCACCACCGGCGACGCCGACCATGCAGCAAGAAGAACGACACCGTGTCCAGTCAGTCCTCGCCCCACGCGTCGGATGTCGCTTAGGTCTTTCGGTTGCTGCTCCGTGTGCCGCAACCTGTTCGTACAATTCATTGATTCTGTCTCTTCGATCCTTAACCTCGGAAACGCTATAATCGTTTCCCCTCGCACCAAAGACAGGGCACTTGTAAACACTGAAACCCGCAAATCGTAAAAAGTTGCCTTGTCCAAGGGATTTAATTTTCCTGTAACGGCGGTCCGTACCGCTCGGCAGGCGAGATGAGACTGTGGCTAATGCTCCGCGGGGGTTTAGCATTTATCTTAAGGGCGACGACCGAAAGACCTGGCGAGAGAATCGTGTCATCTGCGGTCCGGACTCGGCGCCAACTTGCACAGAAGCTTCGGAACCGCCAAGCGCGATGACTAAATCGAAACAAACCGCAGAAACTCCGTTGTCGGATATTCCGGCGCTCGAAGGGGCGATTGCAGACTTCGATCGGACGGATCTCCTATCGGCCATCGCTGGATTGCAGTTGCTGCCAGCGAATGCGGAGCGCATCGTTCGACTTGAGGCATTCGCCTATCTCGTGGCATCGGGCAAATCCAAAAAATCCCGCAAGGTGGCGCCTCATGCGCTTGCTCCGCTGTGCAATTGTGAAGCCCTTCAGACCATTGCCCATGCCGAAGATCCGTTCGACGGGGTGTTTTGCGAGGAAGTTCTTTTCCATGGCGGTTCGTATAAGGTTCTGCCGGGCATTACAGAACACGCGACATTTATCTTGAAGAGGATAAACGAAACGATCTTTTTCCACCGGGACTCATTCCCAGACGCTTCGTTCGTCCGAACCGCAACCCATCTGATTCACGGTACCTTGGCGCTCAGCGATCGCATGTGCAGGCTCGCGGGAGTGCAGAGAAATCCCGATCTGGGTACGACCGGGGATGGAAACATCGTAGTACCGGACGGAAAACGACTGGCTGAACTCAAAGCAGCGGTTCGCTTGAGTCATGCCGCTTTGGGTGATTTTCTCCGCAATAGGGGCCACCCAACAGATTGCTTGGCGCCGCTCACGGTCGCGGCAGAGGGCCTACCACGCGAGAACGAGCTCCAGATATCTGGCGTGTTGTCCCAGCGTCCCCTCGTGGCCGGAAGTACTGACATTGTCATCGCATCGCCCTCTGAACTTCTGCCTGCTCTGCGGAATGCATTGATTGCGCTTGCGCAAGATCGTGGAGTTGAAAAGGAACTCGCAAGCCGCTTCGGAAGCGCAACATGGCAAGCGGTTCATGAACATCTACGCTATATCAATTGCGATCCACTTCCATTAGTGGTCCCGGCATGGGACAACGCTCCAGCAGTTGTCCGCGACGGCTATTTTTCGCTCGATACGGACAAGCTCAGCTATTGCCTCCTAATCTCAGACTCTCTTGAGGGCTACGATCGAAAGGATCCGTTCGGTCTTTGGAAGGCGCCTAACCTGTCTGCTGTTGTGACCGACCGCCTCCGTCAGGTCGTAAAAGACGTGTATTCACAGCATCCTCAAATCAACGAGGTCTTCGCCTTAGTGCTAATGCAGACGGTCGGCCGCTTTGTCGCGATTGGGTTCGACGGCCCAGATATTATGAGCCTGCCGATCGGCGCTGCCGATCTGTGCACACTGTGTTTACTGGAGGGCGGGAAGGATCTGATCTTATGGCAGTTTGCGAAAAGCAAAGAGACGATTCGCAGATATGCCCATATCACTCCAACCGGAGTCCTGGATGAATACTCCGTGTATCGGAAGAATCGTTACAGCTATTACGCCGGCGATGATTATCGACCGAATGTGATTTGGATGGTACCGGGGGGCGCGGGGAGCCTCAGACGTGAGGTCTACCGGGAACGCGACTGGCATGGCGTTCAATCGTACGAACCGAACCGACTTATCGAAGTTTCCCTCTTGCATACTCCCGATGTGCCGGTCTATGTCCCGTCCGAGCGTCTGGGAACGAGGCTCGCTCTGCTGGTGGAAAATCTCCCCTTGGCTGTATGGGTGACAGGGCCGGACGGCCACATTCCTCATGATCAGCGGAGCTTGTATGGTGAATACGTCGATGCGCTCGCATACTGGCTTTGGCAGTTCGAGTCGGCGATCCGACCGGCTTTGCAGTACTACTCAGGCGCCCACAAGTCCCTTCGTGTGATTGTTCAATTGGACTGGGAAGGCGACCCTGTCGAGTCAACTGAGGACACTAGCAACACTAAGACGGATGAGAAATTGGTAACCTCAGAGGTCTTGGGGGATCAAGGACTCGTCATCCTCCAGCTTTCATATGGAATCGAAACACTGCTCTCCGGAGCTGACAATGCGGGCGAAAGGCTGTTCATACGCGAAGTTCTCTTAGCGATTTGCAGTTTAGCTCCTCTTCATCTCTCGCGTGAGTTACGTGACATGTCGCTTGAGCTGACGCTGGATCGCCTCGCGCCGCTCGGCCTGAAGAAGAAGATCTTTTATCTGAATCTTGGGCAAATGCCCCAACTCGATCGGAGGGGACTTCCGGATCCGCGTCACGTGCAGCAGGTGGACAAGAACGCGCTGCTCGATCCGATTGGAGAGCACTTTCGGGAGGACCAGCATTTCGAGGTCGGGCAGATCGAGCCGGCGCGTATCCCGAAGGTCATTAACGACATCGTCAAGTTTTGCTATGACGAGTTCAGCGCGATCGTCGCGTCCCTGTCTCCTAACGGGCTCCTCGAATGGCTCGTTGAGCGCCACGAGTCAAATGTCAGTTCTGCTGCTAATTCTCGTCTGACGATCGCGACCCGTATCGCATGTTTCGGCCGGTCGCCCGAATTTATGCAGGAGGCTTCGAGAGGTCTCTCTGAGGCATCCGAAGCCGCAGTCGCAGGGCGGTTCCTGATTGAGTATGTTTCGGCCCAACCACCGTCTGGGTTTCGCGCAATGAGTTTGAGCGTCTACGACGCGCTGTTGGCTCGCGCGGCGATTATCGCGGGATACGGAATGGTAAGCGATATCGTGCACTTCGACATTGCAAAAATCGAAGTGGCGATGCTGAGATCGGGTCGTCTCGGGTTCAGCCCGGATCAGTATCGAGCAGCGATGGATGACTACGTAAGCCGCTTTGCGTCGTCTCAAGTGGCGAGCGCAGGGGAAAGCTTTCGGCGGAATTGGGATCGTCCGAATGAAGTCGATGAAGAGTGGCGCAGTCAAGTAGAGCAGGCGACAGAGGCCGAGTTTGGATTTCCGCTATCGAGACTTCTGGAATTACTAGCAATCGCGATTGAAATGGGATTGCAGAATCCACCCATCGTAAGGATGAAGTATGAGGACGCCGTTGCACGGTTCGCGCAACATGCCGAGTGGGACGAGCAGACGGTCCGGGCGGCTTTGGAAATGCTCTTGAGCCGCCCACGTAAGGATTTCTTTCCGAAAGGAAACGGGTTCACGCGTGAAGATGTCTATCCATGGCGCTTCGGGCGACGACTTTCCTATCTGCGAAAGCCGTTCGTCGTAGAGGAATCTGTGGATACATGGCTCATTTGGGGCCACCGCCATGTGAGGGATGCGCAAAGGTATCTTCTCCAGACATGCTTTGGCGGACGGCTGCAGGCCGTCAGCGATGATATGAAGACTCTCGTCAGTCGGCACGCGAACCGTGAGGGAGAGGCATTCAATGACGAGGTGGCGAACCGCCTCGAACAAGTGCCTGGGATGCTGGTAAGACGACGCGTAAAGAAGGTTGGTTCGAGTGGCCAGGCAGTCCAACCTCCCGGCGACATCGACGTTCTGGTCTTCAATACGCTTACCCGCACAATCTATGTGCTGGAATGCAAGAATCTGGCCTCTGCACGAACCCCTTTTGAGCTCGCGTCTGAGCTGAGGGCCCTTACGGAATCGACTCCCCGTCATAAGTCGATTATCCAAAAACATCAGCGTCGAGTTCAGTGGGTCAGAGAGAATCTGGCAGCGATCCGAACCTGGGTGGGCCTTGATGGAGGGGAACCGTGGACCGCGCGGTCTGCCATCGTGGTCGACGAGCCTGTGATGAGTCCAAAGCTGCGGGATTTAGGCGAGCCGGTGTTCGGCTTCCCGGATCTTTCAGACGACGCATCGGACTTAGGGCTTGATGCTCTTTGTACCGTCGTGTTCACTCCGTTTCGAGTGGCTGATGAGGCCGCTGATCCACTGGGTTAGTCCCTGATGAAATCGGTTGTCGAGGTTTCGAATCCCTGGCGGCCCACTATTTTCCGGATGGGCGCATCCGGAAGAAGTCCAGCTCGTCGCTGGCGAATAGGTACTGACAAATCGGCATACCCAAAGCGAATTCGCGCGGAGGCCTCACACATCCATTGGATTAGCTCCCAGAAGACGGGCTAACCAGAACGTGGCAGATTCTCCGGAATTTCCCGATTTCCAACGGATCACGGGATCAGAGCCCATTATGAATTCCGATGCCAGACATCCAAAGGAATTTTCAACTGAGAACACTCTGGGTGGTGACTCTGTGCTTCGCGGCGGCGCGTGGTTCGTCAGAGCGCCAGCCAGCTCTGGGTGGTCTGAAGAAGGTTCGTTGAAATCGCGAACCCTCAGTACATCCTTTTGACGTTCTGAGCGGATTCATTGCCTCAAGACGACGATGCCTTAGGCAAGACACGCGTCGGAAAGCGATGTTGTGCAAGGGGTACCTGACGAACCGGCGTGGGAGACATTCTTTGGCCCAGCCACGCGGCAACAGATGCCGGATCGAATCGCACCGATGCGCCGATCTTGAACGAAGGAATGCGATTGCCGGCGGCGAGCTTGTAGAGTTGCCGCTGGCTGATCCTCAGAAGAATGGCAAGTTCCGAGACAGTAAGAGCTTGAGATTTTTCTTGCAAGATTTCAACCAAGTTCATGGATTTACACCCTCTTTTGGCGCTCCCGCATAACAGAACGTGGTGTCCGGGAAATGGGGACAGTCGTGCGCTTGCCATCGTTTTGAAGCGCGCTGCAACGCCTTCGCTCTGACTTCATTAAATCAGTTCGCTGATTCCGTCAAACGGACTTGACCCAGCGGATTTGACCCTGCGGGACGGTGGTCAAGAAAAAGAAGAGCCCCGGAGACTCGGGAATCTTTCAGTCGGAATTGGCTCGGCTCCGCAAAAGAGCGGGCTCCAAGCCGGGTGAGAGACAGAAAGGAACAACCAGTGCAGCGTGCTCGAAGCCAGCCTGGGTCAGCGAGCCATCGCCACCAATTGTCCGCGCCGCGGCTCGGTGCTGATCGAAGGAGAGAATGCCGTTGCCAGCAGTCCGCCGTTTACTTTGCGACGGATATCGCTCCCTCGCGCATCCTTAAGGTAAATCATCGTCGTTTTCACGTTTTTGTGGCCAAGCCAAGCGGCAACGGTTCGAATATCCACACCGCTCTGCAGATGCATGGTGGCAAACGTGTGCCGGAATTTGTGAAGGTAGAACCGTTCGCAATACGGCCCGTCGGCACAGCTGCGACCTTGTTTATCGACGCAGCGGCCGCAATTCAGCTCGGCGCGCTCGGCCACAGCTTTGCAGTCTTCGAGAAACTCATCTGATGGTTTGCCACCGCGCCGGATAAGCGGAGCCTTCGAATGGGGGCGGGAAGGAAATATCAAATCGCTGCTCGACCTTTTCCATCGGGCCCTTAGCAACTCGACCAAAGCATCCGGGATCGGAACTTCACGGCATTGCTTGCCCTTGGGGCTAAATTTGTAATGCGGTTTTGGGGTGACCCGAACAATTCCCGCTTCCAGATCGACATCGCCGAAGAAAGCATGGCGGACCTCCTGGTCGCGGAAACCAGTGTGCAGAAAGAACTGAAAGAGGATGTATTCTTCATGGTTACAGGCGTTGAAAAATCGCTGCATTTCCTCCGCCTTGTAGGTCTCACGCTCGGGCTCGGTGTATGTGGGCCAGTCGTCGTCCGCCAGCAACCCGCTGACGCCGAACTTCTTCAGGAACTGCACGACGATGATGGTCTTGTTTTTCACGGTGCGGGCGCACATGCCCAGCTTGTAGAGGTATGCCTGAAAGTCCATGAGGTCGTCGCGATCGACGCTCTGGATCGTGGCCTTTTCGAGCGACGCCTTGAACAGGTTGAGCGTTTGGCGGTAGTGGACGTAGGTGGAACGCGCCTTGTTCATTTCCACGTCTCGCAGGTACTTGGCGCTGGCATCCTGAAGGTAAGTCATTCTCGCGGACGGCTCGGGTTCCTTCACCTCGACGCCGGTTGAGCGCAGGTTCAGGATGGCTCGTTGCCGCTGGGCAGCGGCCAGGATCTCGGAGGGAATCGTGCCCACCGCCTTACGACGGCGGCGACCTTCGTGGCGCCACTCGATGAAATAGCGGCCTTCGGGATGGCGCATTTCCACGCCTTCGATGAGGACCGTATCCCAGCGAATGTTACCGTTCGGTTTGCGGGCGAGCGGAGCGAAGCGCCAGCCCTCGTCGAGCTTGACGTACTTGATGATGTTGACGCGATCGGAATAGGTGTTGGTTGGCATGGCCTGTCCAAAAATTGAAAAAATCAGCGCGAAAATTCCCAAGCTGTGGTGGACAGTATGGTGGACAGTAAGGGCCTTGTCAAACGGCAAGTTGTTGATTTGTATGGGTCGGCCTGTGGAAAAAGTGCAAGCTGGCGTTCTACCGCTGAACTACTCCCGCTCGGACGCTGAACGAAATTAGCTTATCACTGCCGCCATCTGGCAACAACCTAGGAAAACCTGCGTCACCCTCGCGGCATTCGTGGTTAAATAGTGCGCGCGATACGAACCTCGACCCAGCGAACTCAGGAATACTCGACCCATGTCCAATGCCGGCATGTTCAAACCTGGCCTGTTCAAAGGCCTGTTCAAACCTGGCCTGTTCAAACCTGGCCTGTTCAAACCTGGCCTGTTCAAACCTGGCAAGACCGCCAACCGCCGCTCGTTTCTGCAAGCTACGCTCGCCACCGCAATCGGAGCTGCGCTTCGTCCGGCTCTGTCCGCTGCTCGCGACGTTTCCCCGGCATCTACTGCCCCTGGATTGCCACAAGCCGGCGCCGTCGGCGTTCCATCTTTCGAACTGGACGAACTCAGCATCACCGATTTGCAAGACGGGCTGAAGTCGGGCAAGTTCAGCGCGCGTTCGCTGGTTGAGAAATACGCCAGCCGCATCGATCAAATCGACAAACACGGCCCTGCTATCAACAGCGTCATCGAACTGAATCCCGACGCGCTCGCCATCGCCGACTCGCTCGATCAGGAACGCAAGGGCAAAGGACCGCGCGGCCCGCTGCACGGAATTCCCGTGCTGATCAAAGACAACATCGACACTGCCGACAAGATGATGACCACTGCCGGTTCGCTTGCTCTGGTCGGCTCCAAACCGCCGAAAGATTCTTTCGTGGCGCAAAGGCTGCGCGCCGCCGGCGCGGTCATCCTCGGCAAGACCAATCTCAGCGAGTGGGCTAACATTCGTTCCAGCCATTCCACCAGCGGATGGAGCGGCCGCGGCGGCCTTACCAAGAACCCTTACGCTCTCGACCGCAATCCCTGCGGTTCCAGTTCCGGCTCCGGCGCGGCCGTCTCGGCCAATCTGTGCGCAGCTGCGATCGGCACGGAAACGGACGGTTCCATCGTCTGCCCTTCCTCCGCCAACGGAATTGTCGGCATCAAGCCCACCGTCGGTCTGGTCAGCCGCGGCGGCATCATTCCTATCTCTCACAGCCAGGACGGCGCCGGTCCCATGTGCCGCACGGTACGCGACGCTGCGATCCTGCTGGCTGCGCTCGCCGGCGTTGATGCCGACGACCCAGCCACTGCCGCCAGCCAGGGGAAATCGCACACCGACTACACCCAGTTCCTCGACCCCAACGGTCTCAAAGGCGCACGCATCGGGGTGGCAAGAAAGTACTTCGGCTTCAGCGAAGCCGTCGACGCACTTATGGAGCAGGCGCTCGATGCGATGACGCATCAAGGCGCCACGCTGGTCGATCCTGCCGATATCGAAACCTTTGGAAAGTTTGACGACAGTGAATTACTCGTCTTCATGTACGAACTCAAAGCCGATCTCAACTTCTATCTCGCGCGGCTCGGCCCCGGCGCTCCGGTGCGGACCCTCAAAGACATCATCGAATTCAACAATGGCAACCCGCAAAAAGAAATGCCGTACTTCGGCCAGGACTTATTCGTCAAAGCTGAAGCCAAAGGTCCTCTCAACGAGAAAGAGTATCTCGACGCCCTGGCGAAGAATCATCAACTGGCGCGCACCGAGGGCATCGACGCGCTCATGGATAAGTTCCATCTTGATGCCATCGTTGCTCCCACCGGCGGCCCAGCCTGGATTACTGACTTGGTTAACGGGGATCACGTGGCCGGAGGGAGTTCTAACGCTGCCGCGGTCGCGGGGTATCCGAATATCAATGTGACCGCGGGATTCGTCTCCGGCTTGCCCGTTGGTATTTCTTTCTTCGGGCGCGCCTGGAGCGAGCCCACGCTGATTCGGCTTGCCTGTGCTTTCGAGCACAGTACCAAGGCCCGCCAATCCCCACGTTTTCTCTCCACGATTGGCCCGACCTGAGAACTGGCACGCGTTCGCGATATTAGTCGTCCGCTCAGTGTCCCAAACCGGTTCGCGGCTCGGCAGCGTCTCAAAGAAACCGGGCACGCGTTCGACAAAACCACTCCCTCGCGTGTTAGCCTTGCTTACAAGGGGGTCACTTAATGACCACGTTGAACAAAGTAGTTACTTCCTTACGAAAAGAGTACTCCCGTCTTGATAAAGAGTTGGGGCGGGTAGGGAAGGCGCTCGACGCTCTTGGCCATGCCGGTGGGAACACGCTCAAGAAAACAGGTCGTACCTTGAGCAAAGAAGCCCGCCGGCGAATCGCCGAAGCGCAGAAGCTACGCTGGGCGAAAGTAAGGAAACAAGCCGCCAAGCTAGTGAAATCGTAAGTGAAGTAGCTTTCGCAAGCACCGCTAAACGGCCTCGTTCGTAACCTGCCTCAGACTTTTGCGGGCGAGGCCTTAGCCGGTAGGCAAGCGGCTCCATAGCAGGAAAACATAGCGGATGCGCGAAGAGTTCTCGCCGTCACGCCAAGAGTCTCGGTCGCCTCTCCAAGCCTGTCATTAATCCTTCTTCTTAACTCGCACAACCGTGATCTTGGCGAAGCCTTCGTCAAAGGAAGGCGGTTTCAGCTTAGCCGCCATGCGCCGCATCACATCCTCCGGTACAACGCGATCGCGGCGCTGGTGGCGCTCGATGCACACCTCAAGCGGGACGTCAAAAAAGACCGCATGCACTTCGTAATTATGATCCTTCGCCAACTTGATCCAGTGATGGCGCTCCTGGGGTGTCAGGTTGGTGGCGTCTACATAGTTCATGGGACGGCGCGCGATCAGGCGGGACTTAAGCATGGAGCGGAGGTTGGAAAAGACCAGATCCTGAAAACGTTGCTCGTGCACATCGTCGAACAGCAACGTCCGCATCATGTCGCTGGAGAGTGGCGCAACGTTGTGGCGCTTGAACCAGGAGGTCTTGCCCGATCCAGGCAGGCCAATCGCCAGCACAACCACACCCTTGGGCGCGCGCTGCGTCGCTGTCGCGGTTGCCGGCGCTTTCGGCGGTTGGGGCAGAGCTTCCATCGCTCCATCTTCCGCCTCCGGCACAGCTTTTTCCTCAACCGGAATCGCCTCCGGTCCTCTTGCCACCGACGGCGAGAACGCTTCGGCCACCGCCTTCTGCCGACCACCGCTTCCCACTCGTCCGCGGCCCCCGCGCCCACGCCGGCGCCGCCGGCCGCGCTGCCCCTCGCCGCCGCGGGCAGACTGTCCCTCCGGCTGCTCCTTGTTGGCTGGCTGCTCCTTGCTAGAGGGAGCTGCAGACCCAGATCGGGGACGTTCCGATGAAACGGGCTCCGGTTCGGACTCTGGTTGGAACTCAACAACGCCCGATTTTTTGCCCTCTACCCCGTGGTTCTTTGGCGCAGCCTCCGGTCCGGGCGTTGGCTCACCGTCGAAATATGCCGGCTGCAGGGGCGGTGGTGTTGGTTGATCGGACGAGTCTGCTGGGGTTTTCTTGCGGCGCTGCATGCGCTCGCGCATCCATTTGCGCATGATTGGCTTTTAACACAGAAGGCAAGGCGGGAGCAATGCTGAGCATCCATCGGAACCATGCCCGACAAGCCGCGCACCGCCTCACCCGCGCCGAGGCAGAATTCTCGATGCCCCTCACCGATCACCCGCTACAATGGCGCCATGCCAGCCGAAATTCCTTCCGCCATCCGCGGTCAGAAGTACATCGCTCTCACCACCTTCCGCAAAAACGGGGACGCGGTCGCAACCCCGGTTTGGTTTGGAGAAGACGGCGACAAGCTCTGTGTGATGACTCGAGGCGATATGGGCAAGACCAAGCGCATCCGCAACAATCCGGCCGTTCGCGTCGCTCCCTGCACCATTCGCGGCCGGGAGATTGGACCGCAGTCCGCGGCCACTGCGCGCATTCTGCCGCCGGAAGAACATGCCCTCGCGCGGCAGTCCATCAATCGCAAGTACTGGGCCGCTCGCCTGCCGCTAATTTGGCGGCGAACGGATACCTACCTGGAACTCAGCTTTTCGATTGCTTAGAAATTGCTCATCCGTCTCGAATCGCATGTCGCCTTTTGCGCTTACTCGTTACCTTTGTCAATGACTGCGGGCAATGATCGCTGCCAACGACCGCAGGCAAATGATCCTGTGGTGGAAACGCGGGCTGCCACACCATGGGCGTCAATCATAGGCGTCGATGATTTTACGCCGTCCCGCGTCCCTGCTAACATCATGTGTTTACGGAGTGGCTGCTTAAGCTTTCTGGTTTCGCCATCATACGAACGGAGGAATCATGGCAATTAAAGTTGGCATCAACGGCTTCGGACGCATCGGCCGCAACGTCCTGCGCGCCTCGCTTCACGACTCAAACCTGGAATTCGTGGCGGTCAATGACCTCACCGATCCAAAAACTCTGGCGCACCTTCTGAAATACGATTCCATTCTTGGCAACCTGCCGAACAAAATCAGCGCCGGAGCCGACGGTATCACGGTCGACGGAAAGGTCATCAAAGTCTTCAAAGAAAGAGACCCCGGCGCTCTTCCCTGGGATTCCGTGGGCGCGCAGGTCGTAATCGAATCCACCGGCCACTTCACTGACGCCGCAGATGCGAAGAAGCACCTCCGCGGCCCGGTAAAGAAAGTGATCATCTCGGCGCCTGCGAAGAACGAAGACATCACGCTGGTTCTAGGCGTAAACCACGAGAAGTACGATCCGGCCAAACACAACATCATTTCCAACGCATCCTGCACCACCAACTGCCTGGCTCCGATCGCCAAGGTGATCAACGACGAGTTCAAGATCGTCAGCGGCACCATGACCACGATTCACTCTTACACCAACGATCAGGTCATCCTCGACTTCCCGCACAAGGATCTGCGCCGTGCGCGCGCCGCCGCGATCAACATGATTCCTACGTCCACGGGTGCAGCTAAGGCGCTGAAATTGGTGATTCCCGATCTCGCGGGCAAACTCGACGGCTTCGCTATGCGCGTACCCACGCCGAATGTCTCGGTGGTCGATCTCGTCGCATGGGTGGAAAAAAAGACGACCAAAGAAGAAGTCAACGCGGCACTGAAGAAGGCGTCCGAAAGCGGGCCGCTGAAGGGTTATCTTGGCTACGAGGAGAACGAGTTGGTCTCCTCGGATTTCAAGGGCGACTCGCGCTCTTCCATTGTGGATGCTCCCATGACGCTGGTGGTCGGCGGCAATTGCGTAAAGGTGATCTCCTGGTACGACAACGAATGGGGATACTCCAGCCGCGTCCGCGACCTAATCAATTACCTTGCGAGCAAAGGTCTGTAGGTTTCTTGTAGCGCCAGCATCTTGCTGGCTGCCGGGCGCGGGCGGGATGCCCGCGCTACAGTCACCGACGCCGGTCCTGGGCGAAGTCGAAGGAACGGCGCCGCCGCTTTTCATATCGCCTGTAATAAGGACGCCAAGCTCATGTCCAAACTTTCTATACGTGATCTCTCTCTTACCGGCAACCGCATCTTCATGCGCGTGGACTTCAACGTTCCCCTGGAAGACGGTCGCGTGATGGACGATACCCGCATTCGCGAGACGCTGCCCTCCATCGAGTACGCGCTGCGGCACGGCGCGCGGCTCATCCTCGCCTCGCATCTCGGCCGCCCAAAAGGCAAGCCCAATCCAATGATGAGCCTCAAGCCGGTAGCCGAACGCCTGCGCATGTTGCTCGACCGGGAACTCGCGCGCGGCGAAAACGTCGGCTTCTCGCCCGATTGCGTCGGCCCCGAGGCCGAAGAAGTTGCCACGCAACTGGAAAAAGGCCAGACCCTGCTGTTGGAAAATCTTCGCTTCCACGCCGAAGAAGAGGCCAACAACGAACATTTTTCCCGCCAGTTGGCCAATCTTGCCGACTTCTACGTCAACGATGCATTTGGCACCGCGCATCGTGCCCACGCATCGACCGTGGGCATTACGAAATTTCTGCCGAAATCGGCCGCGGGATTGCTCATGGAAAAAGAACTTCAGTATCTGGGCAAAGCGCTGGAGCATCCCGAACACCCGTTCGTTGCGATTCTCGGCGGCGCAAAAGTTAGCGACAAGATCGGCGTGATCCGGCACCTGATGAACAAAGTAGATTCGATCATCATCGGCGGTGGCATGGCCTACACGTTCCTGAAAGCGCAAGGGCATGAAATTGGCAAATCGCTGCTCGAGGCCGACAAGGTAGACCTCGCGCGCCAGTTGCTCGCCGAGGCCAAGAAGCGCAACTTGAAACTCCTGTTGCCTGTGGATCATGTGGCTGCGGTCAAACCTGCGATCAGCGCCGTGGTGCAGCAGATCGGCCAAGGCCAGCCCATTCCCGCCGACAAAATGGCGCTCGACATCGGCCCCAAGACGATCGAGCTTTTCTCGGACGAAATCTCGCGCGCCCGCACCATTGTGTGGAACGGCCCGATGGGAGTTTTCGAGGTTTCCCCGTTTGCCAAAGGGACTTTCGCGATTGCGCACGCCGTGGCAGAGAATGCGGGTGCAACTTCGATTGTCGGCGGAGGCGACTCGGTGGCTGCCGTTCACGCCGCAGGAGTCGCTGACAAGATCACGCATATTTCCACCGGCGGCGGCGCTTCGCTGGAATTTCTGGAAGGTAAGAAACTGCCGGGAGTGGAAGCGTTGACGGACAAGCGGTAGAAGAGAAGCGACCTCGGACGTCAGACCTCAGACCTTGGCCTTCAAACCTCGGGAGCTGAAGTCTGAGGTCCAAGGTCCGAAGTCCGAGGTCCGAATTTGGAAAGGATTCATGTCACGAACCAAGCTCATCGCTGCCAACTGGAAGATGTACAAAACGCCCGACCAAACCCGCGCCTTCTTCGCCGACTTTCTGCCGCTCGTCTCCGGGCATACGCGGGATGAAATCGTGGTCTGCCCGCCGTACGTTGATCTGGCTGCGGCGCTCGAAGCGGTCAAAGGCTCGAATGTCGGCGTCGGCGCGCAGAATCTTCATTGGAAAGACGAAGGCGCGTTCACCGGCGAGATCTCTGCCCAAATGCTGCTGGCTCTGGGCATTACCCACGTGATTGTCGGCCACTCCGAGCGCCGGCAATACTTCGGCGAAACCGACGACACCGTCAACCTGCGCCTGAAAGCCGCGCTGGAAGCCGGACTCACGGCCATCTGCTGCGTCGGCGAAGTGCTCGAAGAACGCGAAGCCGGACTCACCGAAGAAGTCCTGCGCCGCCAGTGCGTGCGCGCCTTTCACGCGATCTCCGCCAAGAAAGCCGCGAAACTGGTGGTTGCCTACGAGCCGGTGTGGGCGATCGGCACCGGCAAGACGGCTACGCCGGAGCTCGCCGCCGAAGCTCATGCCGTCATCCGCAGCGAGGCCACGGAAGTGTTTGGCGAGGAATTCGCTGCCGAACTTCGGATTCTCTATGGCGGTTCGGTGAAACCGGATAATGCATCGGCGCTGATGTCCCAGGAAGAAATCGACGGCGCGCTGGTCGGCGGAGCCTCGCTCGACCCGAAGTCGTTTGCCGCCATTGTGAAGTACTGACAGGGAGGCGCTGCTCCGTGACCTTGTCTAGTCGCGAGTATTCTTGCGATCTGCTAATCTTTTCTGCTTGCACTTCTCTGCTCACAATTCTCGACTCACAATTCCCTGGGAGTTCACTCTGCTCGACGACGACGATAGAGAGCGCGGATGACGAAAACTGTGCGTCCTGAGCCGAGCCGCTTGTACCGCTGGCTGGTGTTGATCTTTGTCAGCCTGGCGATGTTTGGCAGCTACTACGTATACGACGCGCTCAGTCCACTCGCCGATGTGCTCAAGCAACAGCTTGGGTTCTCGGATTTGGATATCGGCTTCTTGCAGGCCATTTACAGCTTCCCTAACATTTTCACGGTGGTGATCGGCGGATTCATCATTGACCGCATCGGGCTGCGCAAGTCGCTGATGATTTTCGGCGTGCTTTGTTTTATCGGTCCAGCGGTCACCGTGATTTCCGGCCACCTTCCGATGATGGCAACTGGACGCCTCGTTTTTGGGATGGGCGCCGAGTCGCTCAACGTTGCCGTCACCACCGCGCTGGCCCGCTGGTTCCGGGGCAAAGAACTGAGCTTTGCTTTTGGATTGAACCTGACGGCATCGCGCCTGGGCACGTTTGCCGCGCTCAACTCGCCGACGTGGGCGCGTTGGGCGTATGCGAGCTGGCGAACTCCTTTCCTGATCGCATTGGCGTTCTCGGCTTTGTGCGTGGTGGGAGCGGCCATCTACTGGGTAATGGAAGAATGGGCCGAGAAGAACTACAGCCTGGGAAAAGTTTCCACCGATAAGGTGGTCTTCGCCGACCTGTGGAAGTTCGGCGTGAGTTATTGGCTGATCGTGGCGCTGTGCATTGTTTTCTACTCAGCTGTCTTCCCTTTCCAGACGTTCGCTGTCAAGTTTTTCATGGAAGCGCACGGCACCTCGCGTGAATTTGGCGGATTTCTCTCGAGCATGCTGACGCTGTTTGCCATGATTGCGACACCGCTATTTGGTCTGTGGGTCGATCACGTGGGCAAACGCGCGCTGCTGATGATGTTCGGGTCTTTGCTGTTGATCCCGGTGTATCTGATGATGGCTTACACGCAGATCAGCTTGTACGTGCCGATGGCGATGATGGGGGTAGCGTTTTCACTGATTCCTGCGGTGATGTGGCCTTCGGTGGCTTATATCGTCGACCAGTCGAAGCTGGGGACGGCTTATGGGTTGATGACCATGATCCAAAACATCGGGCTGTTCGGCCTTAATTTGTTGGTGGGATGGGCCAACAACTACGGCCACGCCGATGCCAGCAACCCCGCCGGTTACCACTTGGGGATGTGGATCTTCTCAATCCTGGGCTTTCTGGGAGTGCTGTTTGCCTTCCTACTGCGGCAGCGGGAAATCGGTCCGCACGGACACGGGTTGGAGACGATTACCACGTGAGCTACTAGCTTCTAGCTCCTAGCTTCTAGCTTCGACGTCCGGCTTCCGGTGGAGCGCGGCGCGGAGACGGTCGAACTGTCGGGCCGATCAGCAAATAGATTGCCGGAGGCTGGCTGGGATTTGTGGGTTTACCAGTTTGCAACGGGGTGGTACCCCTACCCCCCCACCCTATTAGAATCATCGAGTTAGGTGGGAAATTCGGCGCAAAATATAGTTTTCAAAGAACTTAGAGGCAAAATATTTCAAACAAAG
>Ga0302324_100013203_pt1 | contig 16775 bp, 12 predicted proteins | sample Palsa_T0_1_FD_201949 | JGI IMG/M metagenome (GOLD analysis project Ga0302324, IMG submission 201949) | Peat permafrost microbial communities from Stordalen Mire near Abisko, Sweden - Palsa_T0_1 | ecosystem: Environmental > Terrestrial > Soil > Palsa > Peat permafrost | place: Sweden: Abisko...
GGCATCATGCCGGGGTTCATTCACAAGAAGGGCCGCGTGGGGATTGTATCCCGCTCGGGCACCCTTACCTATGAAGCAGTGTTTCAGACCACCAACAATGGTCTGGGGCAGAGCACGTGCGTCGGCATCGGTGGCGATCCGGTGCGCGGCATGAATTTCATCGATGTGTTGGAGCTGTTCGAGGGCGATACCCAGACGGAAGGCATCGTGATGGTGGGCGAAATCGGCGGCAGCGACGAAGAGGCCGCCGCCGCCTACATTCGCAAGAACGTCAGCAAACCGGTGGTGGCTTATATTGCGGGGATGGCAGCGCCGCCGGGGAAGCGCATGGGTCACGCCGGAGCTATCGTGGCCGGCGGCAAGGGTACGGCCGCGGCCAAGTTCGAGGCCCTGGAAGCGGCAGGGATCACGACCGTGCGCTCCCCGGCCGACTTAGGCTCCGCCATTGCCAAGCGTTTGTCCCGCAGACTGGGGTCGGGAGGCGCGAAGGCGCCGACAAAGGCAGTCAGATCAAAGGTGGTCAAGTCAAAGACGGTGAAATCCACAGTGAAAAGCCAAGGTCGCACCGTGCGGCGTCCGAAGTAGGAGGCGGCTGTGAGTGATCCGCGGCAATTGCGTTGCGTGATGGCGCAGCTCAATTTGGTGGTCGGCGACGTCGACGGCAACACCTCGCGCATCGTTGCGGCCGCCAACGAAGCCCGAGATCGCTATCGCGCGGACCTAGTGATGCTGCCGGAACTGGCGGTGTCGGGTTATCCGCCCGAGGATCTGCTGTTCCACTCCGGCATGCGCCTCCAGGTCGCGCGCTCCCTCGAGAGATTAAAGAAAGAAGTGCGCGGTATCGTGCTCATCGCGGGATATCCGGAATACGTGGACTCGCGCATCTTCAACTCAGCCATCGTCATTCGCGATGGGGTGGTGCTCGCCAACCATCGCAAAGCCTGTCTGCCGAACTATCGGGTTTTCGATGAGAAGCGCTATTTTACGCCGGGCACCGAAGCCACCATCGTCGAGGTGAAGGGCGTCAAGGCGGGGGTTCTCGTATGCGAGGACGTGTGGGAAGCGGATCCTGCCAAGCAGGCGCAGCTTGCCGGCGCGCAAGTCCTGCTCATCATCAATGCTTCGCCCTACGAAGTGGAAAAGCAAAGCCAGCGCGAGCAGCAGGTCGTCGGCCAACGGGTGAAGGAAACCGGTTTACCGGCAGTTTTTCTCAACTTGATCGGCGGCCAGGATGAGCTGATGTTCGATGGCAATTCCTTCGTCATGGACGCGAGCGGTGAGGTCACGCAGCGGGTACCGGCCTTCACGGAAGATCTGTACGTCGTCGACCTCGAACTGGATACCGCAGGGATCGTTCACCCCGTCCCGGCCGCCATCGTGCCGCTGCAGAGTCAGGAAGAAAGCGTGTACGGCGCGCTGGTGCAAGGCACCCGCGACTATGTCGATAAGCATCGTTTCCCCGGAGTGGTAATGGGCCTGTCCGGTGGGATCGATTCGGCGCTGGTTCTGTGCATTGCGGTGGATGCTCTAGGGGCTCACCGCGTGCATTCGGTGGCCATGCCCTCGCGCTACACCTCTCAAATGAGCAAGGATGACGCGGCGCTGCAAGCACGGAATCTGCACGTCAAGCACAGCGAGATTTCCATCGAGGGCATGTTCGACGCGACATTGGCCGCACTGAAAGACGAGTTTGCCGGTCGGCCGCCCGACACGGCCGAAGAGAACATCCAATCGCGCTGCCGCGGCGTGTTGCTCATGGGCATATCGAACAAAACGGGCAAGATGCTGCTCACCACGGGCAACAAAAGCGAAATGGCCGTGGGCTACGCCACCTTGTATGGCGACATGGCCGGTGGTTTCGCGCCAATCAAGGACTGCAGCAAGATGCTGGTGTACCGGCTCGCCCGCTGGCGCAACGCGCGGTCACAGGTCATTCCAGACCGGGTCATCGATCGGCCGCCCTCGGCGGAATTGCGATTCGATCAAAAAGATACGGATAGCCTGCCCGCTTACGAAGTGCTCGATCCCATTCTCGAGGCTTTCATCGAAGAGGATTTATCCGTCGATCAGATCGCGGCGCGCGGCTTTGACCGAGCTACGGTGGGCCGAATTTTGGACCTCGTGAAACGCAACGAATACAAGCGGCGTCAAGCGCCACCAGGCGTACGGGTCAGCGGCAGGGCGTTTGGACGCGATTGGCGCTATCCGATCACCAGTGGATATAAGGCGCGTTGATCAGAAAATCGCCCACCAATGCTTCTTCGGCACGACGTCGCCAACGCTGCCGGGATAGTTGGCGGCGTACACTTTCTCCGCATTCGCTTCCAGATCGCTCATCTTCAGAGCGCGATAGGCATCGACGATCACCTTCATGGAGCCTTTGACGGCGGGCGACCCGTCGTAGTTCTCCACGCAGAATTTCGCGCGATTCAGGGCGCCCACATAGGCGCCGCGGCGCATGTAGTAAAGCGCGACGTGCAATTCAAAGTCCGCCAGGCGATTGCGCAGAAACACCATGCGCTGCCGCGAGTCGGTGGCGTACTGGCTGTGCGGATATTTCTGGATGAGCTGTTGGAAAGCATCGAAGGACTTCTTGGCGTTGACCGGCGGACGCTGCGATAGGTCGACATTGAAGCGTCGCTCCAGCCAATTCGATTGGCGCTCGAAATAGACCAGACCCTTCATGTAATAGGCATAGTCGACCCGTGGATTGGTGGGGTTCTCGCGGATGAACGTGTCGGCGGCATCGACGGCCGGATCGACCTGACGGTTCTTGTAGTAGGCATAGATCAAATCGAGTTGCGCTTGGCGCGCAGGTTCGCTGAAGGGGAAACGGGACTGCAGTGCCTCGAGTTGTTTGACGGCCTCGGCGTAGCTGGAATTGCGGATCGCTTTTTGCGCCTTGGCGTAGATGACCTCGGGGCCGGATCTGGCCTCATCCGCACGATGACTACGGCACCCCGTGGCGAGTAGCACGGCGGCGGCAGCGACGAGCAGCGCGCGGCTCGGACACAGAAGATCACGCAGTCTCACAAGCGATTCCTTACAATGGGCCGGTAGGGCGAGCCCGAAAGCGCGGCAGTATACCCGATGGCCCTCGGGTCCCCTCAACGCCTAGCTTCGAGTGCCGGAATGAACCCAGAGTTCCAAGTCATTGATCTGGAAATCCCCGCGGAATTGGCTGGGCAACGCTTGGACAGCGCACTGGCGCGCCTGATGCCCGAGCATTCCCGCACCCGTATCAAGGGATGGATCGAGGAAGGCGGCGTTCTTCTCGGCCGCCGGCCGTGCAAACCGCGCGACACGGTGGAAGCGGGCGTGCACGTCCGGGTGCGCATGACCGCGCCAGTGCCTCGAGCCCAGATCCAGCCGGAGGCGATTGCGCTGAATGTGGTGCATGAGGACCGGGACGTCTTCGTGGTCGACAAGCCGGCAGGATTGGTCGTCCACCCGGGGGCCGGAAACCCGCGCCATACGCTGCAGAACGGCCTGTTGGCGCTGGATCCAGCACTTGCGGGGCTGCCGCGCGCGGGGCTCATTCATCGGCTCGACAAGGACACGAGCGGGTTGCTCGTCATCGCGCGCAATGAGACGGCGCAGACTTCGTTGTCGCGGCAGTTGATGGCTCGCACCATGTCGCGGGAGTACTTGACGGTGTGCGTGGGGGTCATGGTCGGGGGCGGCACCATCGATGCACCCATCGGCCGAAATCGCAATGACCGGCTGCGCATGGCCGTGCGCGAGAGCGGCCGGCCTGCCGTGACGCACTATCGCGTGCTGGAGCGCTTTCGCGCCCACACGTACTTGTCCGTCAAGCTCGAGACCGGGCGAACGCATCAAATTCGACTGCACCTGTCGCACCTCAAGTACCCCATTGTCGGTGATCCGGTGTATGGGGGCCGATATGGCCGACCGCGCGGCGCCAGCGCTGAACTGATCGATGCGCTGGGCGCCTTCAGGCGGCAGGCATTGCATGCTGCGACCCTGTCTTTCGACCAACCGCGAAGCGGCAAGCGGCTGACGCTGCAAAGTCCGGTGCCGGCGGACCTGGAGCATCTGTTGGGGGCTCTACGGTCCGATCTCGCCACTGCCCCATGAGTCTCGGCTGGCTGGATCCCGACTGGCCAGTGCCCTTAGGGATAAGGGCCCTCTCCACATATCGCGGCGGCGGCGCCAGCAGCGGGCGATTTGCCTCGCTGAATCTGGGTGATCACGTGGGCGATGAGCCTAAGGCAGTGGCTGAAAACAGAGCGCGGCTGGCGCGTGAAGCGGCCCTGCCCTCCGAGCCGCAGTGGCTGGCGCAGGTGCATGGAGTCAGGGTGGCTGATCTTGACGCCGGCCCCCCGCTCGAACCTGCGGATGCCGCCTTTACACGCCAGCAGGGCCGTGTCTGTGCCATCCTGACGGCAGATTGTCTGCCGGTCCTTTTTGCCGCGGAATCGGCTGAGATCGTGGGGGCGGCCCACGCCGGTTGGCGCGGCTTGGCTGCGGGGGTCCTCGAGGCCACGGTGCGTGCCATGCATGTGGCCCCGGAGCGAATGCTGGCATGGCTTGGGCCGGCCATTGGTCCTGAGCATTTTGAAGTGGGCGGCGAGGTTCGGGAGGCGCTTTTGGCGCAGGATGCGGGGGCGCACGAGGCCTTCAGGGCGAATTCCCGCGGGCGTTTCATGGCGAACTTAGAGCTATTGGCCCGGCGCCGGCTTGAGGCCCTCGGGATCAGCCGCATCTACGGTGGAGGCGAGTGCACTTATTCCTCGACTGACAAGTACTTCTCGCATCGGCGCGACGGCAATTCCGGGCGCCAGGCGACCCTCATCTGGCGAAATCAGCGTTGAATTGCATCTCCTTCACCCCCATCTCTCGAGCACTAGAAATCGACTTTCAAGGGTATTTTCATGCGAATGGACAAGCTCACGACCAAGTTTCAGCAGGCCCTCTCTGAGGCCCAGTCCTTGGCCGTTGGCCGCGACAATCAATACATCGAGCCCGTGCATTTGATGGCGGCGCTGCTTGATCAGCAAGGCGGCACCGCCCGGCCCTTATTGGAAAAGGCCGGCGTGCAAGTCGCCAAACTGCGCTCGGATCTCGGGGCTGCGCTCGATCGTCTGCCCCGGGTGGAGGGGTCGGGCGGCGAGGTGCTGCTCGGTAACGATCTCAACAAACTGCTGAACGTCACCGACAAGCTGGCGCAGCAACGACAGGATCAATTCATATCGAGCGAGCTTTTCGTGCTGGCTGCCTGCGAGGACCGCGGTGAACTCGGGCGCATGCTCAAGGCGAATGGCGCCGCGAAGGCAGGACTGGAGAAGGCGATCGACGAAGTGCGCGGCGGCGCCAAGGTAGACGACGCGGGCGCCGAAGAGAATCGCCAGGCGCTGGAGAAATACAGCATTGATCTCACCGAGCGAGCCACGCAGGGCAAGCTGGACCCGGTCATCGGCCGCGACGATGAAATCCGCCGGACCATTCAAGTTTTGCAACGCCGCACCAAGAACAATCCGGTACTGATCGGCGAGCCGGGCGTGGGTAAAACGGCCATCGTCGAAGGCCTGGCGCAGCGCATCGTCAATGGAGAGGTGCCGGAAGGCCTGCGCAACAAGCGCATCCTGGCTTTGGATATGGGCGCGTTGATCGCCGGTGCCAAGTTCCGCGGCGAATTCGAAGAGCGGCTCAAAGCGGTGCTCAACGATCTCGCCAAGCAGGAAGGACAGGTGATCCTGTTCATCGACGAGCTGCATACGATGGTAGGGGCCGGCAAGGCTGAAGGCGCCATGGACGCGGGCAACATGTTGAAGCCTGCGCTGGCGCGCGGCGAATTGCATTGCGTGGGCGCCACGACGCTCGATGAGTATCGCAAGTACATCGAAAAGGATGCGGCGCTCGAACGGCGCTTCCAGAAAGTTTTGGTGGACGAGCCTTCGGTGGAAGACACCATCGCGATCCTTCGGGGTTTGAAAGAGCGCTACGAGGTGCACCACGGGGTCGAGATCACGGATCCGGCCATCGTGGCGGCGGCCACATTGTCGCATCGCTACATCGCGGATCGTCAGTTACCCGACAAAGCCATCGACTTGATCGATGAGGCGGGCTCCTTGATTCGCATGGAAATCGATTCAAAGCCCGAGGTTTTGGACAAGCTCGACCGGCGCGTCATCCAGCTGAAAATCGAGCGCGAAGCGCTCAAGAAAGAGACGGACGAGGCTTCACGCAAGCGCCTGCAAGCGCTGGAGGACTCGCTCAAGGCCTTGGAAAAGGAGTCCTCGGATCTCGAGGAGATCTGGAAGGCGGAGAAGGCCACGGTTCAGGGGGCCGCGCACATCAAGGAGGAGCTGGAACGGGCCCGTCAGGAAGTGGACACCGCGCGCCGCGCCCAGGATCTGGCGCGTATGTCGGAATTGCAGTATGGGCGCATTCCAGCGTTGGAGGCGCGCCTTGCCAAAGCGTTGGAAGTCGAACAGAAGCCCAACCAATTGGTTCGTAATTCGGTCACTGAGGCTGAAGTTGCAGAAATCGTCTCGAAATGGACCGGGATCCCGGTATCGCGCATGCTCGAGGGCGAGCGCGAGAAGCTGCTGCGTATGGAAGAGGTTTTAGGTAAACGAGTGGTGGGCCAGCAGGAAGCCGTCAAGGCGGTTGCCGATGCCATCCGTCGCTCGCGCGCCGGACTTTCCGATCCGAATCGCCCCAGCGGTTCGTTCATGTTCTTGGGACCCACGGGCGTCGGCAAGACCGAGCTTTGCAAGGCCCTGGCCGAGTTCATGTTCGACACCGAGGAAGCCCTGGTACGCATCGACATGTCGGAATTCATGGAGAAGCACTCCGTGGCGCGCCTCATCGGCGCGCCTCCGGGCTACGTGGGTTACGAGGAAGGCGGATATTTGACCGAGGCGGTGCGCCGGCGTCCTTATTGCGTCATCTTGCTCGATGAAATCGAAAAGGCACATCCGGACGTGTTCAACGTGCTGCTGCAGGTGTTGGACGATGGGCGGCTGACCGACGGTCAGGGACGTACCGTGGATTTCCGCAATTGCGTCGTGATCATGACCTCGAACTTGGGGTCGCAGGTGATCCAGGAACTGGGCGGCGAAGCCAATTACGCGAAAATGAAAGAAGCGGTCATGCAGGTGGTCACGCAGCATTTTCGGCCGGAATTCATCAATCGCGTCGATGATATCGTCGTGTTTCATTCCCTGGGACGCGAGCAGATTCGCTCCATCGTCGACATCCAGTTGGGCCGCTTGCGGCAGCGGCTGGCCGAGCGTGATATCACGCTGCGGTTGGACGACGATGCGCGCGACAAGATCGGCGAGGCGGGGTTCGATACCGTATATGGCGCGAGACCGTTGAAGCGCGCCATTCAATCGCAGATCGAGAACCCGCTGGCGCAGCGGATACTGCGCGGCGATTTCGCCGCCGGCGACCGCGTAATCGCCAAATTGAAGCGCGATGCCTTGGTGTTCGAAAAGGAACGCCTGCATTAACCGCGGCGCTGCGGGGTTGGCGATCGGTTCGCTATACTCTGCAGCGCATTTGCTTTCAGAGGGATGACATGCCTTTTTACGAGTATCAGTGCAAGAGTTGTGGCCACGAGTTGGAGGCCATGCAGAAGGTCAGCGACCCGCCGATAAAGAAATGTCCGCATTGCGGCAAGTCGCAGTTGCAGCGGCTCATGTCCGCACCGGTGTTTCGCCTGAAAGGCGGCGGCTGGTACGAGACCGATTTCAAGGGCGATCAGGACAACAAGCGAAATCTGGCCGATCGCCCCGACGCCGAATCCGCCAAGGAAGCCGCGGCAGCCACGGACGCGAAAACCGATGCCAAGGTCGGCGAAGCGAAAGGTGGTGAGACGAAGGGTGGTGAGACTAAGCCCGCCGAAGGCAAAGCATCAGACAACGGTTCCGGTGAAGGTTCCAAGGCCAAAGAAAAGCCAGGCGACAAGTCGGCCGATACGACGCCGGCGCGCTCGACAAAACCAACGGCTAAACGGGCACCCAAGCGCGCAAGTCGGCCGGCGAGAAAACCCGCCGCGAAGGCCAAGCGCCGGCGCTGAGGAGTAGATCGGCGCCTATACAGCACGCTGCTTGCGAATCTCGGTCTCGAGGAAATCCTCGAGGGCGCGAACGGACGTTTCGTCCCTGAACAGCGCCTTGCGGCGTTTGGGAATCTCGGAGCGCAATTTCTTCAGTTTGCGCTCATCCGCAGCGAAGTCGACGGCCTTTTGTACGAACTCGTGATGCGACGTGGCGACCAGTTCCGGCATGCCCATGTTTCGCATGATTCCGCTGGCCAATCGACCACGCATGAACTTGCCCTCGTAAGCGAGCACCGGCAGGCCGCACTCGAGACCTTGGAGGGCCGTATTGAACCCCGAAAAGCCGAGTGTATCCAGCAGTAGAGTGCTCTTTTGCATGAGACTGTAGAATCGCGATCGGTCGAGCACTGGAATTACGCATACGTGCGAATCGAAATCCACCCCCGATGCTGCGAAAAATTTTCTCAGACGTGCGATCAGCAGTATGTGCATGGAGCCGCGGCTGCTCGCGAAAAACACCAGCTTGCCTCTGCTCGTTCTGGACAAACCCTTTGCGATCTCCACCCACACCCAATCGTGGGTAGGCATGTACTTGAACGGTGTTCCGGGGCATAAAAGGAGCGGGACGCCCTTGGGAAGACCGAGGGAAATCAAGTTCGCGTCTTTTGCCTTCGGTTCGAGCGGTTCCACGAACGCGCCGAAGTTTGGCAAACGAATCAGTTTCTCGCTGTAGTTTTGCTGTGCGTCCGGAGGCTCGAACGCGTCGCCGGAGAGGTAATAGTCGATCGTTGACAGACCGCTCGTTTCCGGATGACCCCAGGAATTGGCTTGCAACGGTGCCAGACGTAACGCCGAAAGCTGATATCCCAGCGAGTCCATACCAATACCGGGATAAATCAAGATATCCAAATTTGATTTCTTGATGGAATCCACCCAACCTTCGACACTCTTTGTTTCACCATCAAAGTAGGCCGCCATACGCTGCGCTTCCAGCGTCTCCTTGTCAGTTTGGGCATTCAAGCTGAAGAGGTAAAGTTCAAATCGCTTTCTGTCGAGTCGCAAAGCCCAACCCTTGGCAACGGCAATCCAGACGGAGTGATCGCGGATATGCGCAGAGGCGATTCCGATGCGCATCTTGGGGGTCCTAGCTACAGACTTCCGCGGAAATTGCGGCACAGCCTTCAGAGAAGACATCCAAGAACAGCACAGGTCGCCGTAGCGCGTGAGCAAGTGACGGTTGTTCAGTTCGTGATACGCGATAAAAAACGGTTGCGAGGCCCCGACTGCTTCATACGCACGCGGATTCGCAGTCGTCTTGAACCAGTCATCCAGCTCGGTCATCGCTTCCGAAAGTTTCTCTCGCGCGGCTTGAACCTCGGCGTCCGTCTCGTAGATCGGCTTCAATACCGACATTGCAAGTATCCATCGCGCCATGGGGTTGGCGCCGTCCATATCGATCGCACGGCGCAAACACTCCGCGGCTTCATCGTTGAGCCCGCTGGTGATTAGTGCATTCGCAAAGGCGCACAAAATCTGAACGCTTGGCGAGTGTTTGACCGCTTCTCGGTAGCTGGCTATTGCTTCGTCTATCTTACCGAGCTCGAGAAGCGAGGCAGCTTGCGCCGCCAATGCGCTGGACGAGTCCGCACGTAGCGCGATCGATCTGTTGGCACACTCGAGCGCGCGCTGGTGCTCAGAAAGAGCGTTTAAAGCGGTCGATAAGTTGGCCCAACTGTTGGCGTCGGTCGGAGATGCCTGGGCGGCCGCCTCGAACTCTTGGGCGGCGCCGCTTGCGTCTCCGGTTTTCAGCAGACACGAGCCCAGCAGGTTGCACACGTGCGCCGAATTCATCGACAGACTGCGCGCCTGCCGTAAAGTAGGGATTGCATCCTGAAATCGACCCATTTCATGCAGTGTGGTACCGACATTTATCAGCGCATCCACAGATTCTGGGTCCGCACGCAGTGCGCGCTGCCCCCACTCGAGCGCCTGCTCAAATTGAAAATCGCGCAAGTAGGCTGCAGTTAAGTTTCCCAGCGCCGGTACGTCACCGGGATTTTGCTCAAGTGCCGCCACGATTCTGCTTTGGGCCTCTTTTAGCCTGCCTTCCTGCAGTGCGATTACGCCCATCATGTGTAGCGCATCGAACTGCTCGGGCACATCGGCGAGAACCTTCTCGTACATAGCGAGTGCTTCAGCGATACGGCCGGCTTGGTGTAAGGCGACCGCCGTTGGCAGCAGCGGATGAAGGCCGGTACCCGGGGTGTCGGTCATTCTCGATCTTGTCGCTAGCGGCTTTTCGACGCGAACATCACACGTCTGACGATATCGAGCGAAAAAGTCTTGATAAATGGTTTTGGGTAGCCGAAAGCGGTCATTCCTTCTTGTACCCTGCTTGCCAGTCGGGCCTTCTGATAGATATTCAATTTTGACGATTGGGTGAACGTACTCGTTCGCTGGGCGATCCGCTTGTCAAGCCGATCAACCTTTTCGGATACGTTCTTAAGGCTTGGGTCAAACGCTGCAGGCAGCGTGCGTTTAACCTCTTCGACGATCCAATCCGCGTATTCGTCGACCGCCGTCGTGTCAAAAAATCTTCCGAACATAAGCTCAAATCCTCTTTAGCTCATGAGGCCGCGCACTTGGCGGCTCATCCTATCCGCGGATAAGTTAACATTAAAGGGCGGCGCAGCCTGTGACATCAATCTCGGAAGCAACAGTGGTTTGGCTTGCTGAGGTCTGGGAGGAGCCGCAAAATTATGGACTAACCCTCTTTTTTTGTTGATTTTTTGCTATGCGTACTCATTATTGCGGACAGGTCGAAGTCTCCCTCGCCGGCCAGATCGTAACCGTTGCCGGCTGGGCGCAACGCCGGCGTGACCATGGTGGCGTGATCTTCGTCGATCTGCGCGATCGCGAAGGATTGGTTCAGATTGTGTTCGATCCGGACCGAGCAGCTGTATTCGCGCAGGCCGAGCGCGTGCGCAACGAATATGTGCTGAAAGTCACCGGACTCGTACGTCCCCGCCCGGCCGGGACAGCGAATGCCAGCCTGAAGTCGGGGCAGGTGGAAGTGCTGTGCCAGGAGCTGGAAATCCTCAACCGTTCGGAGCCGCTGCCGTTCCAACTCGATGAGACGGTGAGCGAGGAGGTGCGGCTGCGGTTCCGTTACTTGGACTTGCGCCGCGAGGAGATGCGCGGACGGCTCATGCTGCGTCATCGGATCACCCGGGCGATGCGCAACTACTTGGACGAAGCGGGCTTCGTCGATATAGAGACCCCGACCTTATCTAAAGCTACTCCCGAAGGCGCGCGCGACTATCTGGTGCCAAGCCGCACTCATCCGGGCAAGTTCTTTGCGTTACCGCAATCGCCGCAGATCTACAAGCAGCTTTTGATGATGTCGGGCTTCGACCGCTACTACCAGATCGCTCGCTGCTATCGAGACGAGGATTTGCGCGCCGACCGGCAGCCGGAATTCACGCAACTGGACATCGAGACCTCGTTCTTGGACCAGCGCGAGATTCAGGGTCTGATGGAAAAGCTGATCCACGAGCTTTTCAAAACAGTGCTCGCTGTCGAGCTACCCAGTCCTATGCCAAAAATGAGCTATCAGGACGCTATTCGGCGCTACGGGTCGGACAAACCCGACCTGCGCGTTCCGCTCGAACTGGTGGACGTGGCTGATCTCGTCAAGGGCTGTGACTTCAAGGTGTTTGCAGGCCCGGCTGCAGATCCAAATGGACGCGTCACCGCGTTGTGCGTGCCGCAAGGCGGCAAGTTGACGCGCAAGGAGATCGACGATTACACGACCTACGTGGCCCGCTACGGCGCCAAAGGCTTGGCGTACGTCAAGGTCAACGAACTCGCCAAAGGTCGCGATGGCCTGCAGTCGCCCATCCTCAAATTCTTGAGCGACGCTGCCGTGAGCGGCATCATGCGACGGACGGGTGCGAAAGACGGTGATCTTATTTTCTTTGGTGCGGATACGGCGAAAGTCGTGAGTGATGCGCTTGGTGCGCTGCGCCTGAAAGTGGGGCAGGATCTAAAGATGGTCGAACCGGGCTGGAGGCCGCTGTGGGTCGTCGATTTCCCTATGTTCGAGTGGGATACGGAGACCAAGCGGTGGCAAGCCGTGCATCATCCATTTACCAGCCCGGCGAATCTCGACCCCGCTGCGCTGTCCGCCAGTCCCGGTGAGGCCATCGCCAAGGCATATGACATGGTGCTCAATGGTTCGGAAATCGGCGGCGGCTCGGTGCGTATCTACAACCAAGAGCTGCAGTCGGCGGTGTTCGATCTGCTTGGAATATCTGATGAGGAAGCACGCATCAAGTTCGGATTTCTGCTGGATGCGCTCAAGTACGGCGCCCCTCCGCACGGCGGTATCGCCTTTGGCTTGGACCGACTCGCCATGCTGATGGCGGGCGCGGACAGCATCCGCGATGTGATCGCATTCCCGAAGACGCAAACCGCAGCGGACCCATTGACCGACGCGCCCACGGAAGTGACCGAACAGCAACTGCGAGAAGTTCACATCCGCGTCCGCACCCCGCCCAAGATCGAGTGAATGCAGCGGTTCAGGCGCCCGGAGTCGGTCCTCATCGTCATCCATACCGACGCCAAGGAGTTCCTGATTATGGAACGACGCAAGCCTGCGGGCTTTTGGCAATCGGTGACGGGGAGCCTGGAGTGGGGAGAGATGCCGGATCGCGCCGCCCGCCGCGAGGTCACCGAGGAAACCGGCATCACGCAGGGCGTGCTCATCAATCTGCAATGGACTCAGGTGTATGAGATTTTGCCGGCCTTTGGCAAGGTGTACGCGCCGGGTGTCACTCGAAATCTCGAGCATGCATTTTCCTTGAGGTTGCCGTCGCGCGTTGGCGTGACTCTGAGCGAAAGCGAGCACGTTCAATATCGCTGGGCGAGCGACATTGATGCGTTGGCCACCGTCTCCTCAGACACCAATCGCGCCGTGATCGCCGAATTGCGGCTTTAGGGGGCGCGCTTTGGTGAAGACCGCGGTCGTGTATGTGCATGGCTTATGGATGACCGGTATCGAAGGCGTGGTGCTGCGACGGCGCTTAGGGCGGGAACTGGCCGCCGAGACGCCCCTGTTTCGATACCGTTCCGTCGGCGCCGGCATTGCGGTAAATGCGCGATCGCTGGCCAAGCGCTTGACTCGATTGCGCGCCGACACCCTGCACCTGGTCGGTCACAGTCTCGGCGGCGTGGTGATTTGCAAAATGTTCGAAGAAGGGGGCGGTGAGTCCTTACCCCCGGGGCGCGTTGTTTTGTTGGGCTCGCCCGTAGCCGGGAGTCGCGCCGCCCACAGACTTGCCCAATCGAAGCTCGGCAGGTGGATCATGGGTCGAGGCGTGCGCGAGGAACTATTGGTCGATCGGCAACGTCGTTGGGCATATGGCCGCGATCTCGGTGTTATCGCCGGCACCTTGAGCCTTGGATTGGGCCGCATCGTGAATAACCATCGAGGCAGCAGCGATGGAACCATCTACGTGGATGAAACCTGCATCCCGGGCATGAAGGAGCATTTGGTCATGCACGTAAGCCACACGGGCTTGCCATTCTCTGCCGCGGTGGCGAAGCAAACTGCGGCTTTCCTGCGGTCAGGCCGCTTCAATAGCGGCGTTGGTCAGGATGACTGATCCTCATCGAGCTGCCGCAGCCGAAACACCAAATCCAAGGCAGCTTTTGGGCTCAAGGATTCCGGATCGATCGTCCGTAGTTCAGCGAGCGCGGCCGAAGGCGGGGATGTAACGGGCGCAGCGCCGCTTGGCGGCGTGAACAAGGCGAGTTCGCCCTGAGGGGAGTTGAACGAGCGTAAGGCGTCGCGTTCGCGTTCCAACTCGGTAAGGTAACGCCGTGCTTGGGTCGTGACGGTCTTGGGTATTCCCGCCAGCGCGGCTACTTGCAGGCCGTAACTCTGACTGGCGGGCCCTTCCTTGACGCTATGCAGAAATATCAACCGCTCACCGTGTTCCATCGCCTCGACATGCACGTTGGCGACTCCAGGGATTTCTGCCGGCAGGCTGGTGAGTTCGAAGTAATGCGTGGCGAACAACGTGAACGCGCGAATCTTCCTGGCGATATAGGCGGCGCACGCCCAAGCCAGCGATAGGCCATCGAACGTGCTGGTACCGCGACCCACTTCGTCCATCAGCACCAAGCTTTTGTCCGTGGCGTTGTTGAGAATATTGGCCGTCTCGGTCATTTCCAGCATGAAGGTGGAACGACCCCCGGCAAGATCGTCCGATGCTCCAATACGCGTGAAGATGCGGTCCAATGGCCCGATCAGGGCGCGCTTAGCCGGCACGAAACAGCCGATGTGCGCCAGGATTACGATCAGTGCGGTCTGGCGCATGTAGGTACTTTTGCCGCCCATGTTGGGTCCGGTGATGATCAACATGCGACGCGAGTCGTCGAATCTCAGGTCATTGGGGATGAATGGGTCGTTGCTGGCGCGCTCCACGACCGGGTGCCGTCCAGCTTCGATACAGAGCATTGGCTCCTCGACGAGTTGCGGCTGCACGCAATCGAGCGAGACGGCGCGTTCCGCGAAGTTGTTGAGCACATCGATCTGCGCTATCGCCGTTGAGGTGGCTTGCAATGCCGCGAGCTCTGCCGACAGCGTATCCAGCAAACCCTCATAAAGACTTCTCTCACGTGCCAGCGCCCGATCCCGGGCTCCAAGCACTTTGTCCTCGAAAGATTTGAGTTCCGGCGTAATGAATCTTTCCGCCGATTTGACCGTCTGGCGCCGCAGATAATCCGCCGGGACTGCATCGGCTTGACTGCGGTTTACCTCGATAAAGAATCCTTGCACGCGGTTGAAACCCAATTTCAAACTGGACAAGCCTGTACGCTCGCGCTCTCGCCGCTCCAGATCGAACATGAATGATTCCGTGTCGCTACCGAGCAAACGAAGCTCGTCGAGCTCAGCATCGAATCCGGTGGCAATCACGCCGCCGTCGCGAACGTAGTGCGGTGGGCTTTCGACGACCGCCTTGCTCAACAGGGCGTGCTCGTTCCGATGCTCGCTTACCTCGCCGCTCAACTCGCGCAAAAGGGGTGAGTTCAATTCCTTGAGCGAGAGCAGCAACTGTGGCAGCGTTCCCAGCGCGGCGCGTAATTGCGTCAAATCTCGCGGTCGAGCGGAGCGCAGCGCGACTCGAGCGAGAATCCTTTCCAGGTCGCCGATAGCGTGCAGCGCAATTGTGATCTTGGGATGGCGCGCATCATCGATCAGCGTTGCTACCGCATCGTAGCGTGCGCGCAGGAGCCCGCGATCTCTTACCGGGCGGTGCAGCCAGCGGCGCAACATGCGCCCGCCCATGGGTGTGGCGGTGTGATCCAAAACGCCCGCCAGCGTGAAGTCTGGATATCCGGCAAGGCTGATGTCGAGTTCCAAGTTGCGTCGCGTCGCCGGATCCATGATCAGGGCCGCATCGCGATCCTCGGTGCTCATCGATAACAGATGCGGCAGCGCCGATTTTTGAGTTTCCTTCACATAGGCGAGCAGTGCACCCGCGGCCGCGATGGCCAGGGGTTTTTCGGCGCAGCCGAATCCAGCCAGGTCCTTGGTCTTGAACTGCCCGGTCAGGGCGTGGATGGCGGAGTCGAGGTCGAAATGCCAAGGCGCACGCAGACGTGGGTTGCGCGAAAAACTCGATGACTGTTGCAGCAACGTGGCGGCATCGTCGGGCATCAGAATCTCGGCCGGATGCAAGCGTTCCACTTCGGCTTCCAATGCCGCAATTCCGGTCAGCTGCATGACGCAAAATCGTCCGGCCGACAGATCGAGCCAAGCCAAACCGTAGCGCCCATCTCGCTCCAAAATACTGGCCAACAGTGTGTCGCGCCGCTCCTCTAGCAAGGCCTCGTCGGTGATAGTGCCGGGCGTCACGATGCGCACGACTTCCCGTTCCATGGGCCCCTTGGTCTTGCCAGGGTCGCCACGCTGCTCGCAAATTGCCACCGACTCGCCTCTGCGAACCAGTTTCGCAAGATACCCATCCAGGGTTATCGCGGGCACACCTGCCATGGGGATCGGCGCGCCCGCCGAGGCGCCGCGATGTGTCAGTGCAATGTCCAGTAATTCGGCCGCTCGACGCGCATCGTCATAGAACATCTCGTAGAAATCGCCCATCCGATAGAACAACAGCACGTCGGGATGCTGCGCCTTGATGCGCAGGTATTGCTGCATCATGGGGGTGTGGGCGATGGTCCCTGGGGCCTGGATGGCTGAGTTCAAGTGTCTGGGCCGAAATTAAAGCACGCAACCCACTTAATGTGGGAGCTTGCATACGAAGGCTTGCCCGGAGGCAAGGATGATCGGCATCTCATGTTTATCTGCGAAGAACTCGTCGACAGCCCGGCGCGCACCAGGATTATTCGGAAAGCCGTAATCATCGAATACAAGGAAGCCGCCGGTCTGAAGGCGTTCATAAAGGAATTCGCAGCAATCCATGACGCTTTGATAGAGGTCCACATCGATATGAGCGAAGGCAAATCGCTCTCCCTCCATCCCCATAAAGGTATCGGGAATCCAACCCTTCCGATACTCCAGGGACGGGGAAGTACCGACGACGCGCTGAACTTCTGCCAGGGAGGTATCGGATAAGTCGCCAATTTTATGTCGATCGTTCGCTGCATTGACCCTGAGCATCCCCTCGAAGGAGTCAAGGATATAAAATTTTCTGCTGTTGGGTGATACACGCTCAAG
>Ga0302324_100013204_pt1 | contig 16775 bp, 22 predicted proteins | sample Palsa_T0_1_FD_201949 | JGI IMG/M metagenome (GOLD analysis project Ga0302324, IMG submission 201949) | Peat permafrost microbial communities from Stordalen Mire near Abisko, Sweden - Palsa_T0_1 | ecosystem: Environmental > Terrestrial > Soil > Palsa > Peat permafrost | place: Sweden: Abisko...
GAGCAAGACCGCTCGAATCGAGTTCGCTTCGGCGAACTCCCGCCGGCCCGGCGGAACGAGCAACGTCGCATCGAGGTCGACCGTGAGGCCGGCCCCAGAGAGATGACGGCCACCGCCTTCGGGCGGGACAGAATCCGGCGTACAGGCGTCCTCCGCGCTTTCGCCTTGCATACCGCGGGCGCTCAACGGGCACCGCCCACGTCGTGGAACCTACCCGATCGCGCTCCGGCGAGCGCGGATTCACGCTGATCGAGTTGATGGTCGTGGTGGCGATCATCGCGATCCTGGCCGGGATCCTGATCCCGAACTTCGTCAACGCACGCGCCCAGGCACAGACCGCGGCTTGCGAGTCGAACCTGCGCTCGATCGCGACCTCACTCGAACTGTACTACACCGACAACCAAGTCTATCCGACCGCCTCGGGCGCGAGCGTTCAACCATCGCTGCTCACCGCCAACGGCGTCGCCTATCTCGACAACACGCCAAAGGATCCCGCCGCGCAGACGTCAACGGCGACCTACTCGCTCACCACGACGCAGGCGGCCGGCGGGAACCCGGCGACGTACACGATCACCTGCCCCGGCATCCACGTCGGCTCGACGCTAGCGAAGATCCCGGTCAGTGGGGGGACGAGCGGAACGGTCTGCGGAACGGGCTGCGCCGCGACGACGATTCTGTACGTCGCCGGCGAAGGACTGCAGGTCACGCCGTGACCGACGTCGTCAGCGCCGCGTTGCGCGCCGCGCCGGCCGGCGAGGCCTTCGCCTATCCGTTGGCGTTTGCCGCCGGCGTCGTGACGAGCGTCGGCCCGTGCGTCGCCCCGCGCTACGTCGCGCTCGCCGCCCTGGTCCAGTCCACCGCGCGTCCGTGGCGCGTCGCCGGCGCCTATCTCGTCGGCCTCGTCGCCGCGATGGTCGCGATCGGTCTGGCCGTCGACGCGCTGAACGCGCTGCGCGCCGCTTCGATGGTGCTGAATCTCGCGCTGGCGACGACCCTGGCCGTGGTCGGCGTGGTGACGCTGGCGCGCGGTGGTCGTACCGTGCATGGGCACGCCGGAGAGTGCGCGCCGCTCGGCGTCGGCGGCATCGCGCTGCTCGGAGCCTCGGGCGCGCTCATCGTCTCGCCGTGCTGCACGCCGATCCTGGCCGCGATCGCCGGCCTCACCGTCACCGCGGGCCGGTTCGGCAGCGGCACCGCGTTGCTCGCCGTCTATGCGCTCGGCCACGCGTGGCCATTGCTGCTCACGACGGCGGCCGGGACGCCGCTCGCCGCCGGTTTCGCGCGCCTGGCGGGAAGCGACGCGCCGGCGACCGTCAGCGGGACGCTGATGCTGGCGCTAGCCTCGTACTACGGGTTGCTCGCGTGAGCGCGCTCTCGCGTCCGCGCCGCTTTGCCGTCGCCGCTGCCGCGCTCGCCTGCGCGGCGGTCCTCTTTCGCGGTGAGGTCGCCACGGCGCTGGTCACCCGTGGCGACGACTCGCTGCGCGCCGGCGACGTCGATGCGGCCGTGCGCGCATACACGCGCGCGGTGACGATCGACCCGCGCTCGGCGACGGCCGCCGACCGGTTGGCCTTCTTCTTGCTCATGCGTCGTCGCGAGGGAGACGCGCGGCGCGCGCTCGCGACCGCCGTCGGCGCGTTGCGCGCACGACCTGACGACCCCGCCTTGCTCGCCGATCGCGGCTTCGCCGCGCAGCGACTCGGGCGATGGCGTGAGGCCGAGCGAAGCTTTGCGGCGGCGGCGATCGCAGCGCGCGATCCACGCTACGCGCACTTCGCCGCCCGCATGGCGCAGCGCGCGCACGACCCGGTCGAAGCCCGCCGCCAGTTCCTGGCCGCGCTGGCGCTCGATCCGGCCTACGGACCGGCGCGCGCCGCACTCCGCGGCTCCGCGCGGTGACCATCGCCGCACCGGCGGCGATCGCCGTCGCCGGCACGTTCGTCGCGGCGGCGACCGACGTGCGGACCGGGCTGATCCCCGACCCGCTCACCCTCGCGACCGTCACGCTCGCGCTTGCAGCAGCGGCCGGAACCGGGACGATACCGGCGGCGCTCGGCGGCGGTCTCGCCGCCGGCGGCGCGCTCCTCGCGCTCCATCTTTGCACTCGTCGGCGCGGGCTCGGACTCGGGGACGTGAAACTCGGCGTCGCGGTCGGCGTCGGTCTGGGCGTGTCGGCCGCGCTCGAGGCGCTCGGGGTGGCGTTTGTAGCGGGTGCGCTGGGTGGGGTCGGCCTGCTGGTGGCACGCCGGGCGCACCGGCGCAGCGCCCTCCCGTTCGCGCCGTTTCTCGCGTTGGGGACCGCCATCGCCGCCGTCGCCGGAAGTGCTGCGCGGTGAAGCGCACGCTCCCGCTCGGCGTCGATCTCGGCCGGGCTCGGATCTGCGTCGCCCTCGCCGAACGCGGCCGGGATGGGACGCCGCAGCTGATCGCGGCCGTCTCGCGGCCGACCGGCACGAATGCCGCGACAACGCTCGCCGGCGTGCGCGCCGAGCTCGGCACGCGCGAGCAGCGTTGTGTCCTGGCGCTCGGGGCGCCGGACTCGCTCGCGCGCGAGGTGACCTTTCCGCCACTCGGTCGGCGCGAGCGCGAACGGGCCGCGCGCTTCGAGGCGGCCCGGTTCGTGCCGTATCCGCTCGACGAGATGGTGGTTCGGTTGCTTCCGCTCGCCGCCGACCGCCACGCCGTCGCCGTCGCCCGGCGGGCGGCGCTCGAGAGCGCGCTGCAGGTCGCGCGGCGCGCTCGACTGCGGACGATCGCCGTCGACGACGCGGCGTTCGCACTGCTCCGGGCGTTCGACGCCGACGTGATCGTCGACATCGGTCTCACTACCGGCACCTGCGTGGTGCGCGACGAGCCGTTGCCGGCCGTACGCGTCCTGACGCTCGGCGGGCAGGCGCTGACCGACGCGATCGTCGCCGCGCTCGGCATCGACGACCTGACGGCCGAACAGCGCAAGCGCGGCGTCGGTCTCGCCGGCGCCGGCGAATCGGTGCGCGACGCCTTGGTCGACCAGATCGCCGCGGCGCTCGTCGCGGCGCGTACAGCGATCTCCCACGAGCTCACCGGCGTCGTCCTTACCGGCAACGGTGCGCGTCTGCCGGGCTTGGCCGCGACCGTCGAGCGCGCGATCGCAATCCCGACCCGACTGGGAACGTTGCCGCCGCACGCCTGCAGAACGCTGCCGGTCGACGTCGTGCGGGCCGCGGCGCCGGATTGGGGGCTCGCCTACGGCTTGGCGCTATGGGACTGCGCGGCGTGAAGCGAGTCAATTACGTCCGTACGCCGAGCGAACGTCTCTTCGGCGTTCCGCTGCAGGTCGATGCGCACGCGCGCGCTCCGCTCGCCGCGCTCGGCGCGGCACTCTTGGTCGTCGCGACCGTCTGGTTCCTCGAGGAGGCACGGCTTGGGGCGGCGCAGCGCGCCGGCCTCGACGCGGCCGCGCGCCTGCGCAGCATCGCGCCGGAATTGGCTCGGGCGCGCGCGCTCGAGGCGGAGATCGCGCGGCTGCGCGAGCTCGACCGGCTGGTCGACGACCTCGCGCGGTCCGGCGCTCGCTCCGCCAGCCGGCTCGCGCTGCTCGGGAACCGCCTGCCGCCCGAGGCCTGGCTGACGACGATTCGCGTCCAGGGCCGCGACATCGCCCTCGAAGGTCGCGGCGCCCGGCTCGCCACCGTCGGGAACGCATTAGCGACGCTACAGCGGCTACCCGATTATGCCTCGGCGCGGCTCGTTAGCGTTCGGCGCGATGCGCTGCGCGCCGACGTCGTCTATGCGATCGCGCTCGAGGCGTCGCGATGAACGCATCGCGCGATGCGGTCTCGCGCGGGCTCGCGCTTGCCGCGCTGACGGTGCTCGTGAGCGGCTACGCGATCGGCGCGCGCGGCGAAGAACAGCGCATCGCCTCGCAACTCAACCAGAACGGATCGGCCGCGGAGCGCGCGGACGGAGCGCTGCGCTCGTTGTCGGAGCGTCCCGCGCTGGAGACGGAGCGACGCCGGCTCCGCCAACGCCTCCGTCGTACCGACCTTGGCGAAGACGCGGCGCGTTTGGTCGCGCGTTTTCTGCGTGGCGCCGCGGCCGCAGCCGAGCGGCACGGCGCCGCCGTCGTTTCGGTCGAGGCCGGTGATGTGGCGCACCCGCTCGACCCGCGACGCGATGCGATTCCGCTCGCGCTCGAGCTGGAGGGGAGCTATCGCGCGCTGCTGGCCGCCATCACCGACCTCTCCCGCCTCGGCGTCCCCGCCTCCGTCGACGTCGTCTCGCTCGCACGCACGCACGCGGACGGCCCCGACCGCACGCTCACCGCCGCGCTGCACGTCTCGCTCCTGCGTCTCGCCGCCGAGGATCAGCCCGGTGCCCGCGCTGAACCCCGTTAGCCGCGCCCTGCTCGCGCTCGGCGGGATCATCGCCTTGGCGGCGGCCTTCGCCGGCACACCGCTCGTCGCACGCGGCGGCGCGCGCGTCGTCCCGCTCATCGCCGCGCCTGTGCCCGATCCGCCGCGCGCACCGGCGTACGCGGTGACCGTGCCGAATCGCGATCCGTTCGCCGGTGGCGACGACGAGAGCCCCGCGACGCCGACCGGGCGCGCGTCGCTCCCACCGATCCCACCGCTCCCGGCGCTGCCACCGAACGCGGGCGCAGCCGGCGTCGCATTCGTGGCGCCAGGCCCGCGACTGGCCGCCGTCGCGACCGGCTCGCATCCGTACGCGCTCGTCGCCGACGGCGACTCGATCCGCATCGTGAGTGTCGGGGAGCCGCTCGCTAGCAGCGTCGTCACGTCGATCGACGCCGGCGGCCTGCGTCTCGCCGACGGAACCCGCATGACGCTCGATCGCGACGCCGACCGGGGTCGCTCGCCGTGAATCGCGTGGCCTGCGCGTTCCTGCTCCTCGTGCTCGCCGCTGCTCCCGCCCGCGCGCAGAGCGAGCGCTTCACCGTCGATGCGCGCGACGTGCAACTCGCCGACGTGATCCGCCTCCTCGGCGCGCGCGCCGGGCAGAACGTCCTGGCGGACGGGTCGGTGAAGGTGCTGCGCGTCACCGTGCGCCTGACGAACGTCACCTTCGACGAAGCGCTGGCCGCCCTCGCCGCATCCTACGGTTTGCAGACGCACCGCGAGGGGAGGGTCGTCATCGTCGGCGACGCCGCTTCGATGAGCCGTCGCTTCGCCGACGACGCCGGCGACGCCGGAACCCGCACGCAACGCTTCGTGCTCGGCCACGGGCGGCCGGACGAGGTCGCCGCGGAGCTCCAGCCGGCGCTCCCCCAGGGGACGGTCGTGGTCGCCGACAAGCGCACCGGCGCGGTCCTGGTCAGCGGTAGCCCGGCGACGCTCTCCCGCGCGCGCGACATCGTCGCCGCGTTGGACGCGCCGGCGAACGGGGCCGACGGGCCGGCCGCAGCTGAGACGATCCAACTCCACAACCTCCGCGCCAGCGAAGCCGTCAAGGCGCTCAAGGGAACGACGCCCGACAACGCGCTCTTCGCCGACGACCGGCAGAACGTGGTCGTCGTCACCGGCAACCTCGAACTGCGGACGACTGTTCGGACCCTGCTCGCCGATTTGGACGCGCCGGGCCGGCAGGTGATGTTCGAGGTCAAGGTCGCCGACGTTCAGCCGATCAACGACAGCAGCAACGTCGGGTTCGAGTTCGGCGGAAGCGGCTTCGGCAGCGGGGCGCTCGGCGCGCTCCCCTACACGCTCACCAAGAGCTCGATCGTCGTCAACGCCCAGATCGACACGCTCATCCAGCACGGTCGCGCCTCGATCCTCGCGCAACCAAAGATCGCGACGCTCAACAACCACGAAGCCTCGTTGCTCGTCGGCGAGCAATACCCGGTCGTCACGGTCAATCAGCAGACCGGCTATCCGAGCGTCCAGACGATCGACGTCGGTGTCCGGCTACGCCTTACCCCGACCATCGGCGACGACGGTGCGATCACCGCGGAGCTGCATCCCGAGTATTCGCAGATCATCGGCTTCAACTCCAGCTTCCCGATCATCGCGAACCGGAAAGTCGATGCGACGATCCGGGTGCGCGACGGCGAGACGATCGTGCTGGGCGGCCTGTTCGAAGACGTCGACTCGGAGACCGTCACCAAGTTCCCGCTGCTCGGCGATCTGCCGATCCTGGGCGCCTTCTTCCGCAACCGCCAGACCTCGCGCAACAAGGACGAGGTCGTCTTCTTCATCACGCCGCACATCCTCTGAGGCGCCGCCTTCAGACCACCGCGGCACCCAGCGACGGGCGGCGCGGCGGCAATAGCCCGTCGCGCCGCCCCGTGAAGTAGCGCGCCGCGATCTCGTCGGGCGTCGGGAGCGTCACCTCGGCGAAGCGCATCCCCGTCAGCAGCAACTGCAGCTCCTCGGGCGTCGTGCGCGTCAGCCACGGCTCGCCGAGAGCCGCGGCGGCTTCCTCGATCCGCGCGTCGGGTGCGCGCGGGCCGGTGTAGCTGAAGGCGATCTCGCTGCCGGGCGGCAGGGCGGCGACGGCGCGGAAGACGACCTCGACGGCCTCGCGCCGCAGGTACATCATGACGCCCAGCCACGAGAAGAACGCGGGCTGGGTGACGTCGATCGCCTCGGCCAACGCCGCGGCGATCGGCGTGTGCTCGAAGTCGACCGGGACGAACGCGACGTTAGGCGGGATCGCGATGCCGGCGGCGGCGAGCCGTTCGCGCTTGGCGCGCTGCGTCGCGGGCGCGTCGATCTCGACGATCCGCAGCGCACGCGCCCACGGCGGCTGGCGGTAGGCGAAGGTGTCGTAGCCGGCGCCCAGGCTGACCGCCTGCCTGACGCCGCGCGCAGCGGCGGCAGCCAACCGGTCCTCGGCGAAGCGGCTGCGCGCGACGACCTGCGCGCGCAGCGCGACCCGGTCGTCGCGCTGCCAGCGCGCCGGATCGCGCTCCAGCTCGGCCATCAGCTCGGGCGGCACGAGGCGGACCGCGATCGGGTCGTCGAGGATCTTCGGGTCAGCGTCGTAGCGCTGGTGCACCGCGCGCAGCGCGGCGACCGACAAGGCCGTCCGGCTCGGGCCGCGTTCCTCCATCCACGCCCGCGTTCGTCGCCGCCGGAGAAGCGACCCTCAGCGCCGTAAGCGTCGCGTAAGCCGCACGGACTTGAATCGGAGTCAGGGGGAAACGTCCATGTCGCTTCGCCGCGCCGCGATCACCTGCGCCATCCTTGCCATCTTCGGGCTCGCCTCGCCCGCGACGACGCTTGCCACGCCCGTCCGCGGGTCGATCCCGTGGGACTTCATCGCCTGCAAGTTCTCCGACACGACGACCGTGCCGTACCCGATGTCGTACTTGCAGACGAAGCTGTTGGGCAAGGGCGTCGGCAGCCTCGCGGATTGGATCTCCACCGTCTCGTACGGACTCGCGAATCTGAACGACGTCACGATCCACGGGTATTACACGATCACCTCCGAGACGGGCGCGCAGGCCGTGGCGGCCGAAAAGCAGACTCGCGGCATCGTCTACGCGTCGTGTAAGCAGGCCGCCGCGAACGGCAGCGGTGCCCCCGCCTTCACGCCGTCGGGGAATCGCGGCCTCTCCGTCATCACCTGGCCGGAAGTCGACACGTACGGTGCCGTCGGGCGCTCGATGGACGATGCGTCGCAACCGGTGGGCGAGTTCGCGCACGAGTTCGGACACGGACTCGGCCTCAATCACTCCTGGTCGAACGACTACAACTTCTACCAGCCGCCGGGTGCCGGCGGCGACTACAACAATCAGTGGGACGAGATGAGCTACGGCGACGTGCACCGGGCCACGACGGCGCCCGATAGTACGTACGGCAGCGGTCCCGGGCTCGACGGCTATCACCTCGAGGCATTAGGCTGGATTCCGATGACGCGCGTCGTCAGCTTCGGCGCGGACGGCGTGCAATCGAAGGTCGTCACCCTCGCGCCGCTCAACCACCCCGAGGTCACGGGCAACCTGCTCGTTCGGGTCCCGATCGATCCGAGCAACCCGCTGCACTACTTCACCGTCGAATACGTCACGCCGGACGGCTACTATTCCGGCGTACCCGGTCAGCAGATCCTGATCAACGAGGTCGTCCAGCCGAACGTCGCCGAAGCGCGCGCGTTCCCGACCTACACGAAGGGATGGCCGACCTACTACACCAGCTACCTACAGCGCGAGCTGGGCAGCTTTCTCGGAACGGGCGACGGACCGCCGTTGCAGACCGTCACGGGTCCGAAATTCGCGATCACCTTTCAAAGCATCGTCGGCCAGCAGGCGAAAGTGCTCATCACCGATACGGCCGTCACCCAGGCTCAGGCCCAGGCCGTCTACGGACCGAACACCTGCGTCGAGGGCTACGTCTGGCGCGTCGCCGACGCGAGCGACTACGTCTGCGTTACGCCGGCCGTGCGACTGCAGACGATCGCCGACAACGCCGCTGCCGGCGCGCGTCACCAGAGCGGCTCCGCCGCGTGCAAGGCCGGCTTGGTTTGGCGCGGCGCCTTCCCGAACGATCAGGTCTGCGTAACGCCGGCGACCAGGAGCCAAGCACTGCAAGACAACGCCAACACCGGCTCGCGCTACGTCATCCCGCTCAACTCGAATACCTGAAGGTGATGCCTCTCATGAATACGCGTACACTTGCCTGGACACTGCCGGCGCTGATCGCGCTGCTCGCGGCGCCCGCCTTCGGGCAGATGGCCGGTGGCTCGACGCTCCACCGGCTTACCCTCAGCGGAGACGACAGCGAACCGAGCGTCGGCCCGATGTCCCAGGGAGTCGCGCTCGAGCGCCTACGCCTGAGGGGCTATACCGCGTCGGGCAAGCTGGTGCGCAGCGGGACCGCCTGGGTCCTGATCGACGCGAAGACGGGAAAGCGCGTGCAGATCGATGCGCTCAGCGGCGCCGTGACCGTCCTGCCGAAGCGATAGCCCCGACCCGCGGCTACTGCGGCAGGGTGGGCGGAGTGAGCATCGCCGATCCGAACGGACCGTCGCCTTTCAGGTTCGTCGTATCGACGAGACTGTAGTAGGTGTCGCTGCGGTCCGGCGCGGCGTAGATCGTGAGGATCGCCTCCCAAGGCACGCCGCGCTCGTCGGTGATGCTGAACGAGGCGGAACCGGCATGGGCGCCGACGGTCGAGTCGAGCTGGTGCCAGTTGGCCGCGGTCATCTGCGCCGTGAACGCCTGGATCAACGTCGCGATCGAATCCTTCGACACGAGCTTTGCTCCGCTCGCGCCGAAGCGGTACGGGAGCGGACTGCTCGTCATCGCCACACCGTCCGGTGCGACGAGCGTCGGCAACGGTCCGCGCATCTGCCCCAAGAACGCGAGCGGCCCGTTGGTGCTCGCGCAGAGGGCCTCGTGCGGTGCGATCGAGACCTCAAAGCTTCCGTTTCGCTCCGGCGACGAGATGGTAACCCCGGGCTGACCCGCCGGCCCGCACAGCACGACGGGGACCTCCGCGTTCGCCGAGAAGCCGCCATGGAAAGCCTCGAGCGTTGAATTCGACGTCCAGCCGGCGGCCACCAGACGCGACGTATAGGCGGTGATCACCGCTTTCCCGCTGTCCGGAAGGTCGTAGTAGATGCGCAGGTTCGCACCGCGCCGAACGCTCCCGACGATCGTCGCGCCTGCCGGCAGCGGAACGGGTGTGGTCCAGTCCTTGGGCAGAGCACCGACGTAGATCCGGGCTCCGTCTGAACCCGCCAACCGAATCGCGAGCTTCTGCAGACCCGATTCGTTGGCCGGCGCGGAGACGACCACGGACCCTCCGACCGTACCGGCGCGCTGACACGTCGCGTGGCTCGTTACCTTCCATGGCTCGGCCGGTGCGCCGGCCACCTCGAAGGTCCGATCGAAGTGGCCCGCATCGATCCGTCGGTAGGTCATCCGCTTTTGTCGCGACCGCGTCACATCCGCGACCGTCCCAACAAAGCTCAGCGTGTCGCCCTGCCAGCCCGTACTGGTCGCGATGAACGCCCCGTCGCCTTCGCGGGTCGTGACGACGAACGTCCCGGCTTTTTCCACATAGGTCTCGTAGAACTGACCGAGATTACCATCGCCCGACACATAACCATTCGCGAGCGCGAGCGTCGCCCCGTCGTTGGTGAGGCCATACGCCATGGCCGACACCGAACGTCCGTCAGTGGTGCAGTTCCAGGTGCCGAGAAAGTATCTCGCGATGGACGGCGTCTGCGCCGCGGCTGGAAGAGCGGGCACGGCCCACGAACCTGCAACGACCAATGCCACCAAGAAACGGACGACCTTCACTCCCGGGCTCCTTTCACGAAGGCGCACATCAAGCGTATCGTTCACGCAACTCGGCCGCCATTCTCGGAGCGGACTCGCTGCCCCTCGACGTTACCAGACGTTTCGCTCCTGACGATCGTGTTCTCACGGAACTTTAAGCCCGCGGCAGGGTGACGGCGAAGCGCGCGCCGCCGAGCGGCGAGTCCGCGACGACGACCCGTCCGCCCGCGCGTTCGACCATCAACCGCACGAGGGCCAGCCCGATGCCGCTGCCCGCGCTGGCCGTTCCGCGCGAGCGCAGCGCGAAGATCCGCTCGCGTTCGGCCCGCGCCACGCCGGGTCCGTCGTCGTCGACCAGCAGCCGCGGCATCGGCGAATCCGCATCGGCTACGCTGACGACGACCCGCCCGCCCTGCCGGCCGTGCGCGATCGCGTTTTCCACTAGGTTCAGCAGCACCAGCGTCAGCCGGTCGGTGTCGAGCGCGACGGTCCCGGTCGGCTCCATCGGCAGTTCGACGCGCGTCGAGCGTGCGGCGGCGGCGGCCGCGGTCGCATCCCCCACGGCGCCCAGCGCCGCGGCCAGCGAGCCACCGGCGCGGGCGGGCGCGGCGCCGTCGAGGTCGAGCAGCGAGATCTCGAACATCCCCTCGACCAGCCGGCTCATCCGCAGCGACTCGCGATAGGCGATCCGCACGAAGCGCCGCTGTTCGTCGGGGTCGCCGCCCTCGTCGAGCAGCGTCTCGAGGTAGCCACGAATCGCGGCCAGCGGCGTACGCAGTTCGTGGCCGAGCGTCGAGAAGAACGCGTAGCGCTCGCGCTCCTGCGCCCCGCGCACCAACGCCCGCTCGACCAGCGTCGTCAGCGGGGGGAGTGGTGCGTGCGGCTCGAGCGTCGTCCAGCCGCCCTCGACGCTCCCGCGCAGGGCCGCTTGCATCGTCAGCGTGATGCGCGCCAGCGCCGCCCGCGCGTCGGCCGGGACGCCGTGCTCCTCGCGGGTCGGCGCCAAGAGCGCGCACAGGAAGACGTCGCTGCCACGGTCGTGCGCGACCAAGTCCGCCGCGCGCAGCACCCGCGCCACCGCCGTCCCGAACGCGCCGATCGCCCGTCGCTCGGCCAGTCGCGCCGCGCGCATCCCGCTTCGCCATGCGATGCGCTCGAGTTCCGGCAGGCGGACCGCGAGGACTGGGACGCTGCCGCGCGCCGGCGCACCGGCCAACCGCGCGAGGAAGGTCTCGCTGCGGGGCAGCGGTACGTGCCGCTCACGCGCGCGCAAACTTGTAGCCGAAGCCGTGGACGGTCTGCAGCAGCGGGCCGAGCCGCGCGCGCTCTTCGAGGGTCAAGCGCAGCCGCCGCACGTGGACGTCGACCGTCCGCTGGTCGCCCTCGAAGTCGTACCCCCAGACGTGTTCGAGCAGCGCGGTCCGCGAGAGCGCGACGCCGGCGTTCGACGCCAGCTCGAGCAGCAGCGCGAACTCGCGCGGCTTGAGCCCCACGTCGACGCCGTCGACCCGCGCCTCGCGCGCCGCCTCATCGATCTCGAGCCGGTCGAAGGTCAGCAGGACGGGCCCGCGCGGGGCGGCGGCGCCGCTACGGCGCCCGATCGCCTTCACGCGCGCGACGACCTCGCGCGGGGAGAACGGCTTGGTGACGTAGTCGTCGGCACCCAGCTCGAGCCCGACGACCCGGTCGACCTCCTCGTTGCGCGCCGTCAGGACCAGGATCGGCAACGCGCGGCCTTCGCGCCGCAACAGCCGCACGATCTCGAACCCGTCGACCGCCGGCAGCCCCAAATCGAGCACGAGCAGGTCGGCACCGGAACGCGCGAGCCGCAGCGCCGTCGGTCCGTCGGACGCCTCCTCGCAGCGAAAGCCTTCGCGCCGCAGGTGGTGGACGAGCAGCTCGCGGATCGCGGCGTCGTCTTCCGCCACGACGATTCGGCTGAGCCCCATACCGCGCGCGGTGCCCGGATTCTCGCGCCGCAAGTCGAATCGCATCACGATGTGCGCCCGCTACACGCTCAGCGATCCCGGCCGTATCGGCGACCGCTGGCCGGGCGCCGGGAAGCGCCGCCTGCTGTGGCCGCCCCGCTACAACGTCGCGCCGACGCAGGACGTCCCCGCGCTGCGCCGCGCCCGCGAGCTGGTCACGCTGCGCTGGGGCCTGGTCCCCGCCTGGGCCGCCGATCCCTCGGGCGCGCAGAAGCTGATCAACGCGCGCCTCGAGACGCTAGCCGAGAAGCCGGCCTTCCGTGGCGCGCTGGCGCAGCGTCGCTGCGCGATCCTGGCCGACGGGTTCTACGAGTGGTCGGGACCGGCTGGGCACCGCCAGCCACACCGCATCACGGTCGACGCTGGCGCACCGTTCGCGTTCGCCGGCCTATGGGAGCGCTGGCAGCGCGGCGAGACGACGCTGGAGAGCTGCACGATCGTCACCTGCCCGGCGAACGCGCTGGTCGCGCCGCTGCACGATCGCATGCCGGCGATCTTGGCCGACGACGCGGCACTCGAAGCGTGGCTGGAGGGCGAGGTCGCGGACGCCCTCGAGGTCGTCGCGCCGTTTGACGCCGCGCGCACCACGGTCGTCGCGGTGAGTGCCGCCGTCAACCGCGCGACCTTCGACGATCCCTCGTGCATCGTCCCAATCGCCGCGCCGCCGGCGCCGCTCACGCTCGATCTGGGGATGTAGGCTCCAGCGTCGGGCGTGCGTCGAGCACGAGGAACGCCGGACGAGCGCGCAGCCGCGCGGCCAACTCGGGATCGAGCGCATCGGCCTCGAGCGTCGGACGCACTTCTTCGAACTCGCCCAGGGTGAAACCGCCGCCGGCAAGCTCGCCCAGGATGCGCGCCAGCGAGCGGTGGTAAAAGCGCACCGGGACCGGCGCGTCGCCGAACCCCGTCCAGCCTTCTTCGACCAGCGTTACCGTGTCGTAGTCCTCGACCAGATCGACGGTCAGGAACGGGTGGTGCGTCGAGAGCACGAGCCGGCCGGGCCGGCGCAGGACGCGAGCGAACTCGCGCAGCGTCGGCACCCAATCGGCGAGGTAGTGGAGCGTCAACGAGCAGGCGACGAGGTCGAAGGCACCGTCGTCGAACGGCAGCGGCCGGCTGAGATCGGCTTGCTCCACCTGCGCCGTCGCGCCGAGCCGCGCGCGCGCCAACGCCACCATCGCGGCGCTGGCGTCGAGGGCGACGACCCGCGCGCCGTGCGCGACCAGCCAGGCCGCGTGATCGCCGGCAGCGCAGCCGGCGTCGAGGACGTCGAACCCGGCGACCGCGCCGAGTCGTGCGCGCAGCGCCGGGCGTTCGTACGCGGCGTTGCAGACGTTGCCCGTCGTGACGCGCGCGTACGCGGCGGCGAGCTGCGGGTCGTCGTAAAGCGGGTTGTTCAGTTCACACCGAAGGCGGGCCCATCGACCAGGTACTGCTGGGCCTGCGCGATGTCGTCGTCGTCCCAATCGAGTACGACCTCGGCCCGCGCGCCCTCGCCGCGCGCGACGAGCAACGCCGCCGCGACGACGCGCCCGACGTCGGGATCCGAGGAACGCAGGGCGTAGCCGATCGCTAGATCGTCGAGGCTGCGAATCGCCCCGTGGTACGCTTCGGCGAGCTGCTCGGGGATCTCGGGCGCGTCCTCGCGCGTCAGCCGCACGATCTCGATCCAGGCCGGCAGGTGCAGGAAGTCGAGCGGGATCTCGTGCGCGTCGTCGGCGACGATCGACGAACCGATCGTGACCAAGTGCGGCAGCGCGGCGTAGGAGGCCGGATAGACGTCGCCTTGATGCGCTAGGCCCGACCACAAGTGGAACCACGTGTTCCCTTCGACGGCCTCGCTGGGTTCGAAGGGCGACTCCGCCAACACGCGCAGTCGCGCCGCGACCGGCAACCCCGACCCGTATGCGTCGGGATAGTGATCCCAGGCCGGATCGGAGAGCGGCAGCATCGTCGTCGGGTTCACCGCTCGTCCTTCTGCAGCACCGCGATGCCCTCGACGACGACGTCACCCCGTTGGTTCGCGATCGTAGTGCGCGCGCGCAGGCGCCGGCGCGCGGGCAGCACCTCGACGACCTCGGCGCTGGCGGTCAACGTATCGCCGATGAAGACGGGTCTGCGGAAATGCAGCGTCTGCTCGACGAAGATCCCGCCCGGACGCTGCAAGAGCAGTCCGTTGACGGTCGAGATCAGACTGGCGGTGAGCATCCCATGCGCCGCGCGCTGTCCGAAGCGCGTGTCGCGCGCGTACTCGGCGTCGACGTGCAACGGATACTGGTCGCCGCTCACGCCTGCGAAGAGCAGGATGTCGGCGTCGGTGATCGTCTTGGAGAACTCGGCCCGGTCGCCGACGGCGAACGCCTCGAAGGGTTTGGTCCCGTAGGCGGTCATTGCGCCGTGGTGCCCGCGCCCGCCGCGAGCGCCGCGAGCCCAGCCTGCGCGCATTGCAGGTCTTGGTCGCTCGTCCCGCTGCTGACGCCGACCCCGCCGACGACGACCCCGTCGACCACGATCGGCAGCCCGCCCGCAATCCCGGTCACCCGGTCGGCCGCCAGCGCCAAGCGGATCGTGATCATCGGGTCGCCGCCGCCCTCATCGCCGGTCGGCCGCTTGCGGGTCGCAGCCGAGATCGCCTTGGTCTGCGCGATCGAGACCGAGCCGACCCGCGCGCCGTCGACGCGACCGAAGGCCAGCAGGTGCCCGCCTGAATCGACGACCGCCACGCACTGCGGGACGCCCATCCGCACCGCTTCGGCCAGCGCGGCGTCGAGGACAGTCCGCGCCCCGGCGGCGGTTAGGAACGGAGCGGTACCCACATACGTTGTTCGCGAAGAGTTCGACACGATGAGGCCGCCTTTGTGATTCCCGCCGACGTCGCCTTCCGCCAGGCCGCCAATGCCGCTGCCGCGGCCTTCGCGCACGCGCCACCTTACCTCGCCTACCGCACCGAGGTCGTCGTCGACGTCCCCTCGCTGCGGCGCCACAAGGTGATCGCACGGCAGGTCGAGACGCGGACCGCCGACGACTTCGCCGCCCTGCAGGACCTGCCGCGGGGGCAGTACCAGTACGCGCACAGTTTTCCGCTCATCCCGACCTTCGACGCACTCTCGTACTTCCACGTCACGTTCAACGGGATGCAGCGCGACGCGCTGAGCTACGTCGAGCAGGTCCAGCCGATCGCCTTCACCGATCCGCACGCTACCTCGCATGCCGACGTCGTCGTCATCTCGCTGAAGTACTACCACGCCAGCTACGGGGACGACTCGACCGACGCGATCGCCCACATCGTGATGGATCCGCTGCCGACGCTCACCACCAACAACTCGTCCGACTTCTACTTGCACGACGTGTTCGTCGACACCGCGACGAATCTCCCGACGCGCATCTCGTACGTCGGCCCGCGCTCATCGATGAGCCTGGACTACACGACGGTCGGAGACCACTGGCTGGTCCGCCACATCACGTGGTCGGAGACAGTCTACGGTCCGCTGCGGATCGGCCGCGTGACGTTCACCGCCGAGGCGACGAACTCGGACTTCAAGTTTCCCGATCCACCGTCGGATCCACACCTGATCGCACCGGCCACACCCATCCCGTCGCCGACAGCAACGCCGTCATAGACGAAGGAGCGGCCTCGGTGGCTCGCTCCTTCGCGTTCGTGGCGGAGAGGGAGAGATTCGAACTCTCGAGACGCTATTAACGTCTGCCCGCTTTCGAGGCGGGTGCCTTTAACCACTCGACCACCTCTCCGTGGTCACCGCCGCCGCGCGAAAAACTCGCGCAACTGGGCGGCCGTTTCCTCCGCGAGCACCCCGTCGACGACCTCGACCCGATGGTTCACGGCGGCCGATCCGAGTATATCGATGGCCGAACCCGCCGCCCCTCCCTTGGGATCGCGGCAACCGTAAATCAATCGTTCGATTCGCGCTCCGGCGAGCGCGCCGGCGCACATCGGACACGGCTCCTTGGTGACGTAGAGCGAACCGCCGATCCGCCAGCGGCCCAGTGCCTCGGCGGCGGCGCGGATCGCCAGCAGCTCGGCGTGCGCGGTCGGATCGGAGCGCTGCTCCTTCTCGTTGTGCGCCTCGAAGATGCGTCCGTCGACGACCAGCACAGCCCCGATCGGGACGTCACCGGCGGCCGCAGCCTGGTCGGCCAGCGCCATGGCGCGGCGCACATATGCTTCCTCCGACGCGGCGTCGGCGCGGGGAACGCGCTCCCGGCCCGGCTCGAACGGGCAACCTTCGCCTTCGGAGGGCGACACTCTATCCAATTGAGCTACGGGAGCACGTGGCCGGGCGCGGGGAGCGCTTATGGCTGGCGGCCGCCTTCGGTCGGAGTGGTTGGGCCGGCGGGGCCTTGCTGGGTCGGGATGTGCTTGAAGAGGTCGAGCTTGTGCTCGACCAGCCCACGATAGAACTTGCGGACGCAATCCGGATGGCCGAAGAAATACGTCCGTGCGTACGCCAGATCGTCCCCCGAGCTGTCCGGCACGTAATGGCTGATTTCGATCTCTTCCATTTGCGCCCGGTCGACCGGGTGCGGGCAGAAATCGCAGGGGATCG
>Ga0302324_100013206_pt1 | contig 16774 bp, 12 predicted proteins | sample Palsa_T0_1_FD_201949 | JGI IMG/M metagenome (GOLD analysis project Ga0302324, IMG submission 201949) | Peat permafrost microbial communities from Stordalen Mire near Abisko, Sweden - Palsa_T0_1 | ecosystem: Environmental > Terrestrial > Soil > Palsa > Peat permafrost | place: Sweden: Abisko...
TCGCCGCAAATCCTCTCGCGTCGCGTGTCCCTTGCGCTGTTGCATCTTCAACTGATTAACATTTGATCACGAAAACCGTGAGAAAAAAGCTCGCCCTCTTGACAACGCACAGGCCATATCAGCGACGATATTAGCTTGGGACTTCCCCGTTAGGACACTACCGATGGCCGCAGTTCTTTGATATGCGCATCACCGGGTTGAATATCAAGTTGCCGTTCGGCATCGCCATGCGTGAGGACATGAGCTGCCGCGCCGTCAACGCCAGCGAGTCCCGCGTCAGCTACCGGTGCGAATTTCGCATGCCGGCGGGCTGGCGCGGAGTGTTCGTGCGCCTGCTACTGCGCCAGCAGTTCGATGCGGGTCCGGCAGACTCGCTCGCGCGCCTCGCACGTGCGGCGGAACGCGAGTTCGCGCATACGCGTTAGCGCTGCGCGAGCGCGGCAACCCCGCCCGCCTGGGAAAATGCGCGCATGCCGCGCGCACGCAGTTCGCTTGCCGCCGCAAGGCTTCTTTGCCCGGCAGCGCACACGAGCAGGTATTTGCCGTCGACGTCGAGCGCCGCATCGCCGTACAAGAGCGTACGCATGGGGATATGCCGCGCCGTACGGCACGGCGTCGGCCAGGCTTCCAGTTCCTGCGGTTCGCGCACGTCGACGACGACAAAACCCTGCGCGGCGGCGTCATCGAGCGAGGCAAAGGCGACTTCGAGCGATTCTTCATCCACGGGTGAATCCTCCTGGTGTTTCTTCAAGTGCACGCACGCACGGCCGCGGCACTCGGCGGCGCGCTGCGTGCGCAGCTTGGTGCTCGACAGGGTAAGGAGATTGACGATGAGCACTTCGTCGCCGAGCTGGCCGGGCAGATCCAGTATGAGCTTCAAAGCCTCGAGCGCCTGCAGGGAACCCAAGACTCCGGGAACCGGCCCGAGGACGCCCGCCTGTGCGCAGTTGCCGATCAGGCCGTCGCGTGTGGCCTCGGGCCATACGCAGCGCAGACAGGCGGCGTCGGGATGCGCGCGCACCACCTGCAGCTGGCCTTCGTATTGATAGACGCTCGCGAGGATCACCGGCTTATTGAGTTCATGGCCCAGATCGTTCAGGAGAAAGCGAGTGGCAAAATTGTCGCTGCAATCGATGACGAGGTCGTAGGGCGCAATGACGGTGGCGGCATTTGCGGCGTCGAGGCGCATGACGTAGGCGCGTGCCGCAACTTCCGGGTTCAATGCGGCGACGCGCGCCGCGGCGAGTTCCGCCTTGGGCGCACCCACGTCGGCGAGCGCGTACAGCGTCTGGCGGTGCAGATTGGATGCTTCGAGCCGATCGGCATCGAGGAGGCCCAAATGGCCCACGCCAGCGCCTGCGAGATAGTTGATGACCGGCACGCCGAGGCCCCCGCAGCCGACCACGAGCACGCGGCTCGCTGCCAGCCGCGCCTGTCCTGCCGCGCCGACTTCTTTGAGTGCCATTTGGCGCGAGTAGTCCATGCGCGGCGCGACGCTGTGTCCGTGCGCAGGCGCATGCGACTCGTGCGCAGCCGGCGCGCAGCGCTCGCAGTTCACCCAGCCGGTGTCGCCGCTTGCGTAGTGCTCCTTCTTCCAGATCGGCAGCCGGTGTTTGACCTCATCAATGATGTAGCGGCAGGCGCGAAATGCCTCATCGCGATGGCGCGCGCTCACGCCCACCCATACGGCAAGCTCGCCCACGGCAAGCCTGCCCACTCGATGGACACACGCCGCATGATCGACGCCGAAGCGCTCGGCTGCTGCGCCGAGGATGCGCTCGGCCTCCTTGTTCGCAAGCGGCGCGAAGGCCTCGTATTCCAGCGCCGTCACGGGCTTGCCCTCATTGAGATTGCGCACCCAGCCTTCGAAGGAAGCATAGCCGCCGCTGGCGGGATCGAGTAGCCGGGCGCGCAACTGCGGCACGTCAATGGGCTCGCTTGAGAGTTCAAAGCTCAGCATCGCAGCCGTGCCTACCCGCCCGCCACCGGCGGAATGAACACGACCCGGTCCCCGTCGGCAAGCTCTTGCGACCAGTCGCCGAACTCGTCGTTGACGGCCACGCGCAGCATCGCCGACGGCAGCGAAAACGGATGCCGGGCCTGCAATTCCTCAAACAGCGCGCGCGGCGTTGCGGCCCGCGTGACGACGGCTTCCTCGCTGCGACCGGCCTCTTCGCGCAGCAGCGCGTAATACTGGATGCGAATCTGCTTCACGGGGGCGCCTGCTGTCATGAGCGCACTGACAGCCGCGTCATATTCAGCTGGCGTATTGACGTTGTCGAGCGCGCGCGGGTCGGGCGCTGCAATGAGATGCGCGTTCGCCTGCTGCAGGAATTTGCGCGGACATTGGCGCCCCTCCTTGAGGTACGCCGCAAGCTGCGCCCGGCTTGCTGGTTCATAGATGGCGCACAGCGGTTCCGGCAGGCCGTCATGGCTTGACAGATAGGCGGTGGCAGCACGCGCCGGATCGCGCGCGCGCAGCAGGTGCTCGAGGGTCGCCGCATTGAGAAACGGCAGGTCACAGGCGAGCACGAGCCAGGCGACATGGGGAAACTCTTCCTGCGCGGCCATGATGCCGGCAATGGGGCCCAGATTCTCGCGGCGGTCGATGATCTGCGCAAAGCCTGCGCGCAGCGGGTCGCTCACCTGGTCGGCGCGCACCGAGACGAAGGCGCGCGCCGTGAGCGGCGCGACGAGCCGCATCGCCTCCACGAGTTGCGCGCGGCCGTGATAGGCTAGCGCCGCCTTGTCGGCGTGCATGCGCGAACTCCTGCCGCCGGCGAGCACCAGGGCGTAGACGGGCGCGCTCATCGGCGCTTCACCGTGCGCTTGCCCCCCGACTTCTCGAGCAGGCGGACGCTCGTGATCTCGATGTCGTGCGACAGCGCCTTGCACATGTCGTAGACGGTGAGCGCGGCGACGGTCGCCCCTGTGAGCGCCTCCATCTCAACTCCGGTGCGGTGATGCACCGCGACGCGGCAGGCAATGCGCAAGCCACCGCGCACGGCGGCGATTTCGATGCTGCAGTCATCGAGCGCGAGCGGATGGCAGAAGGGCAGGAGGTCATGCGTGCGCTTCGCAGCCATCACGCCGGCGATGATCGCGGTGTCAAACACCGGTCCCTTCTTGGTGCGATGGCCGCTCTTCTGCAAGGCGAGCGCGACCGCTCGCGGCAGGCGCATGCGCACCTCGGCCCGCGCCGTGCGCGCGGTGACGGGCTTCGCGCCGACATCGACCATGCGCGGCCGCCGGTCGCGATCCAGGTGTGAGAGCTTGCCTGCCACGTCAGCCGCCGATGTAATACATTTCGACTTTCGGCTGTGCCGCCGTCTCGCGCAGGCGGGCGCGCAACTCGCTGTAACGGTCGGTGCGGTCGAGCCAAACGGCGCGGATGCGCTCGAGCAGCTGCTCATCGCTCGCGCCGCCGCGCAGCGCATCGCGCAGGCTCGTGCCGGCGGTGGCGAACAGGCAGGTATAGAGGACACCGTCAGAGGACAGGCGCGCCCGCGAGCAGTTCCCGCAGAAGGGCTGTGTGACGGATGAGATGAAGCCGATCTCGCCCTGGCCATCGGCGAAGGCGTAGCGCTCCGCGACTTCTGCGCGGTAGTTGCGCTCCAGCGCCGCGAGCGGCCAGCGCGCGCTGATGCGCGCGAGGAGCTCCTTCGACGGCACGACTAGCTCTGGCCGCCAGTCATTGCGATTGCCGACGTCCATGTACTCGATGAAGCGCACGATGACATCCGTGCCGCGGAAGCGCTCCACGAGATCAAGCGCAGTCGAATCATTGACGCCGCGCTGGATCACCGTATTCACCTTGATGGGCGCAAGACCGGCGCGGCGCGCATGCGCAATGCCATTAAGTACCTCCTCCACACTGCCCAGATCGCCGCTCATTTTGGCGAACGTGGCGGGGTCCAGGCTGTCGAGGCTCACGGTGACGCGCTTCAGGCCCGCGGCTTTCAGCTCCGCGGCATGCTGCGACAGGAGCACGCCGTTGGTCGTCAGCGCCACATCCTCGATGCCCGGGATCGCGGTCAGGTCGCCGATGAGATCGGCGAGGTTCGCGCGCAGCAGCGGCTCGCCGCCGGTGAGGCGCAGCTTGCGCACCCCGAGCTGCACGAAAAGCCGCGCGACGCGCACGATTTCTTCGAAGGAGAGCCGCTCCGCGGACCCGAGGAAGCGGTACTTCGCATGGAAGGTCTCGCGCGGCATGCAGTACGGGCAGCGAAAGTTGCAGCGGTCCATGACGGAGATCCGCAGGTCGCGAATCGGCCGGCCAAAGGTATCGCGCGGCCGGCGCAGCTCATCCAGCGGAATGACCGTCTCTGTGTGGGGCATAGCCCCTAAGCTCTTACCATCGGTGGAGGCGGGTGACAAATCCTTTGGGATAGCTGTTGGGTCCGGGCGGCAGCTCGACGAAACCGTCGCTGCCGGCAAGCGCAGTGAAGTCCCCGGAGCCGTTCGTCGGGCGCGGCATGGCCCAGGGGCGGCCCGAATCGTCGATCTCGATGCGCACGGGCATGAACAGGGCGAGCGGCGGCCTGACCGTGACCGGCGCTCCCAGCGCTATTTTTGCAGGCTCGCGCGGTGCGGCGCCCATCATGGCAAAGAGCGCCGGCAGCACGTAGCGCGCGACGCACACGAGAGTGGAGACGGGATTTCCGGGCAGCGCGAACACGGCCGCCCCGGAGGCGGCCACCCCGAACCACAACGGCAGGCCGGGCCGCTGCGCGACCTTATGGAAAACGGTGCGCACCTTGAGGGCCGCCAGCGCCTGCGGCACGAGATCAAGCCGGCCCATCGACACGCCTCCGCTCAGCACCAGCACGTCATGCGTGTCCAGATGGAACTCGAAGCGCGCCGTGAGCTCCTTGAGGTCATCGCGCACGTGATCGTCGGCGACGCGCCCGAAGCCCTGGCCCTTGAGAGCCGCGACGATGGCGTAGGCATTGGAGCGTCGCACCTGATGCGGCAGCACCGGCTCGCCCGGCTCGATGAGTTCATTGCCGGTGGAAATCACGGCAAGCGCCGGCTGGCTTGCCACCCGGATGCGAGCCATGCCCGCCGAGGCGGCAATCGCAATTTCGGGTGCACCCAGACGCACGCCTGAATTCAGCACCAGCGTGCCCTGGCGAGTGTCCGTGCCGCGGCGGTGAACATTCTGCCACGGCTCAATCGCAAGATCGGCCGCAATCTGCGCCTCGGTGCCGCGGACACTGATCTGTTCCACCGGGACGACGGCATCGCAGCCCTCCGGCAGCACCGCGCCCGTCATGACCTCGATGCAAGCGCCGGTCGATTCGAGCCTTTGCGGCGGATCACCCGCCGGCTGCATTCCCTGGATGCGAAACGTACGCGCACTCGCGCCGATGGCCCGGCTATCGAGCGCGATGCCATCCATCGCCACGCGGTCAAAGGGCGGCTGATCGCGCTCCGCGTAGATGGGCTCGCGCAGCACGGCTCCCGCACACTGCTGCAGCGGCAGGGATTCTACGGGCAGGGCAGCGAGGTTCCGCCCAATGAGATCCTGTGCTTCAGCGGGTGTCAGCATCGCTCGATGCCTGCACGCCGCGCGCGGCTAGCCTTTGGGAGCTGCCGGCCTTGCCTTGAAGATTCGTATCTGTTCGTTGAAGCGGTCCGCGAGCGCCTGATCCTCATCAACGGCGGCATTATTCTTCTGCGCCTGCTGCGCCTCGATGGCCTTCTTCTGCTCGGCGGTCAGTTTGTCGCCTTTGAGCTGTGCGTCTTCCTCGAGCTTGATGCAGGCCGTGTAGGCGTTGATCTGCTCATCGAACTGCTTGACAGCCTTTTGGGCCGCGACCATCTCGGCAAGAGTCGCGGTCGCTCCGTCAGGAATTTTCGTAGGCGCGGTCGGATAGCTGCAGGCGGCATGCACGGGCGCGGCAAGGAGCGCGATGGCCACAAGGCTGAACAGAGCTTTCATGAGTGATCCTCGTTTTTCTACCCCATATCTTAGTGGCGCGCCGCGGCGCCTGCTACTTCTGTGCCGCACGGCCTCTTTTTCCCGCGGCGTCTGCGCGCGACTTACATGGCAGCGGTGCCCGCGGGCTCATGGGAGGTGGCGCTCGCGGTTTTCAGTAACGCCGCGTCCCAGCCGCCGCCCAGCGCCTGGATGAGCGCCACGCTTGCCGTCAGACGGCTCTGGCGAATGGTGAGCAGGGTCTGGGCATCCGCGAGCGCGGTGGCCTGAGCTGTCACGACCGATGTGTAGGCGACGGTCCCGGCCTTGTATTCATTGATCGTAAGCCGTACGGCCTCATTGGCCGACTTGACGGTGCGGTCCTGCACCGCGTACTGCTGCTCGAGGATGCGCAGGGCGACGAGTTGATCCTCGACCTGTTGGAACGCGGTGAGCACGGCCTGGCGGTAATTGGCGACGGCGACATCGTAGGCGGCGCGCGCCTGCCGAACCGCCGCGGAGCGCGCGCCGAAGTCGAGCACGGTGTCCGCGACAGTTCCGCCGAAAGACCAGATATTGTTCGGCGCCCTGATCAGCCCCGGGAGCACGCTGCTGCTAAACCCGTAAGAGCCCGTCAGCGTCAGATCCGGAAAATAGGCGGCGATCGCAACGCCGATCTGCGCGTTGGCCGAAGCCATGGTGCGTTCGGCGGCGGCAACGTCCGGCCGGCGTTCGAGCAGCGCCGACGGGATCCCCGTGGGGGCGACCGGGACAGCGGTGCCGAAGGTTGCGGGTTCGATCGCAAAGTCGGCCGGTGGCTTGCCGACCAGCACCGCGATCGCGTGCTCGAGCTGGCCGCGCATGACTCCGACGCTGATCTCCTGCGACTGCGCGCCTTCGAGCTGCGTTTCGGCGGTGATCACGTCGGCCTTCGCGACGATGCCAGACTTGTACTGGTTCTGGGTGATGTCGAGCGAGCGCTGATAGGCCTCGACGGTCTGATCGAGAAGCTGCTTCATCTCGTCGGTGACGCGCAGCTCGATGTAGTCGGTCGCGAGCGTCCCCTGCGCCGAGAGTCGCGCAGCGGCGAGGTCGGCGTCACTCGCCTGCGCGCTCGCTACATCGCTTTCGATGGTGCGGCGGATCTTGCCCCAGATATCAGGAGCCCAGGAGGCATCGGCAGTGGCATTGAAATTGTTGAAGGGGCGCGAGCTCGTGGGGATGATGGCGGTTGTCGTGCCCCCGCCCGTCGTCGTGGTGCCGCCCCCCGTTCCCGTGCCCGTGCCGGTGGTCGTCGTGCCGCCGACCGTCGTCCCAAGACCCTTGGTTCGCGTGGCATCGCCGCTCACCCCCAGGGTCGGAAAGAGTTCGGCCTTCGCACCGCTCACCACCGCTTCGGCCTCGCGCCACGATGCCTCGGATGCTTTCAGCGTCTGGTTAGAAATGTCGATCTGCTTTTCCAGCCCGTCGAGCACCGAGTCGCTGTACACCGACCACCAGTCGGTTCCGCTCGCGGCCTCTTTGGGTTCGGCAGGCTTCCAGCCGTCCGCCTCTTTGAAGCGCTGCGGCACCGGCGCCGATGGACGCTGATAGTTGGGACCGACCGCGCAGCCGGCGAGCGCGGCGGCGGCGAGGAGCCACAATGCCTGGCGCGTGCTCACAGGGGCTGCGCCGGCGCCGCGGGGCCGCGCGCGTGCGGGTACGGAAACAGACGCGACCACACACGGCTGCACCACGCACCGAAGCGGTCGAGGTACAGGTACATGACCGGAGTGGTATAGAGAGTGAGCACCTGACTCACGAGCAGCCCCCCGACGATGGAAATGCCGAGCGGTTGGCGCATCTCCGCGCCATCGCCGGTGCTGAGGGCGAGCGGCAGCGCCCCCAGCATCGCCGCCATGGTGGTCATCATGATCGGGCGGAAGCGCATCATGGAAGCGGTATAGATGGCGTCGCGCGGATTCTCGCCGCGGTGGCGCTGCGCCTCGAGCGCGAAGTCAATCATCATGATGGCGTTCTTCTTGACGATCCCGATGAGCAGGATGACGCCGATCAGCGCAATGATGCTGAACTCGGAGTTGAACACGAGGAGTGCGAGCACCGCGCCCACGCCGGCGGAAGGGAGCGTTGAGAGAATGGTCACCGGGTGGATGAGACTCTCATACAGAATTCCCAGCACGATGTAGACGGCCGCGAGCGCCGCCAGGATCAGCACCGGCTCATTGGCCAACGACTGCTCGAAGGTTCGCGCCGTTCCCTGGAAGCTGCCGTGAATCGTCGCCGGCATGCCGATTTCGTCGGTGGCGTGGCGGATCGCCGCGGTTGCGTCGCTGAGCGATACGTTGGGTGCCAGGTTGAAGGAGATCGTGGTCGCGACAAACGTGCCTTGATGGTTGACCGCGAGCGGCGTATTGCCCGGCGCGTAGTGGCTGAAGACTGCGAGCGGCACCATCTGCTCGGCCGCCGTGCTGTCGGCCGAGCCGGTCGACACGGTGCTGCGTCCGGTGCTGGCGAGGCTGTTGGTGGCTTGGTTCAACGCCGTATCGGTCGCAAGGGAAGCGGCGGTGTTGTTGGCGGCGGTTTGCGTCGAGGTCACGGTTCCTGCGACCGCATTGGTCGACTGCGTGCCGCTTACCGTGCCGCCGGCGGTGCTGACCCACAGATCCTTCAGCGTCTCCGGGCTCTGCCAGAACCGCGGCGCCACTTCCATCACCACGTGATACTGGTTCAAGGCGTTGTAGATGGTCGACACGTCGCGCTGCCCGAACGCATCGTAGAGCGTGTTGTCAACGTCGGCCGGGTTCAGCTGCAGCCGTGCCGCGCTGTCGCGATCGACGGCGAGATCGATCTCGAGCCCATTCTGCTGCTGGTCGGAATTGACGTCGGTCAGCTGCGGCACACGTCCGAGCGCATCGGAGAGCTTGGGCGCCCACTTGTAGAGCTCCGCCACACTGTCGGCCTGCAGCGTATATTGATATTGGGCATTGCTCTGCCGGCCGCCGACGCGGATATCCTGCACCGATTGCAGGAACAAGCGTGCGCCCGCAACCTGGTTCAGCTTGGGCCGCAGTCGTCCGATCACCTCATCGGCGGATAGCTTGCGTTGCGATTTGGGCTTAAGCGCAACGAAGATCGAGCCGCTGTTGGTTTGCGCGCCGCCCGCCGAGCCGCCGCCCGTGAAGCCGACGACCGTGTCGACCGCCGGATCCTGCTTCACGATTTTCATGAACTGCACGAGCTTCTTTGACATCGACTGGAAGGATATCGCCTGGTCCGCCTGGATCCCGCCGTTCAACCGTCCGGTGTCCTGCTGCGGGAAGAATCCCTTGGGTATGACGGTGTAGAGATAGATGTTGAAGACCACCGTGGCTCCGAGCAGCACCATCACGAATCCGCGATTGCGCAGCGCCCAGTTGAGGCTGCGGCCGTAACCGCGCAGCATCGCCTCGAACACGCGCTCGCTCTGCTGAAACAGGCGCCCCTGGCGCGCCGGGTCGTTATGGCGGATCAGGAGCGAGCACATCATGGGCGTCGTTGTGAGCGATGCCAGCAGCGACACCAGCACAGCCACCGAGAGCGTGATGGAGAATTCACGGAACAGGCGCCCGACGATACCGCCCATCAGGAGGATGGGAATGAATACGGCGACGAGCGACAGGCTCATCGACAGCACGGTGAAGCCCACCTCGCGGGCACCTTGAATCGCGGCCTGGAATCGCGGCATGCCGGCCTCGACATGGCGCGTGATGTTCTCGAGCACGACGATGGCGTCGTCGACGACGAAACCGGTCGCGATGATGAGCGCCATCAGCGATAGATTGTCGAGACTGTAGCCGAGGAGGTACATCGCGCCGAACGTACCGAGGAGTGAAATCGGCACGGCCACGGCCGGCACCAGAGTCGCCCGACCATTGCGCAGAAACAGAAACACCACGAGCACCACGAGCGCGATGGCTACCAGCAGCGTGCGTTCGACGTCGTGCAGCGAGGCGCGAATGGTCGTGGTGCGGTCATTGGCGACGATCACCTGGATGTCGGTGGGAATGGAGGCTTTGAGCGCCGGAACGAGCGCGAGCACCCGGTCGACTGTTTCGATGATGTTGGCGCCCGGCTGCCGGAACAGGATGACGAGCACCGCCGGGTTGCCGTCCGAGAGGCCGAGATTGCGCACGTTCTCGACCGAATCGAGGATCTCGGCAACGTCCGACAGGCGCACCGGGGCGCCGTTGCGGTAGGCAATCACGAGGTTGCGGTATTCGGCCGCCTTGCTTGCCTGATCGTTGGTGTAGATCTGGAAGCGCTGGCCGCCGACGTCCATCGAGCCTTTGGGCGTATTGGCGTTGGCCGCGGCCAGCGCCGCGCGCACATCCTCAAGGCCAATACCGTATTTGAAGAGCGCGCTGGGATTGAGCTCGACGCGCACGGCCGGCAGCGAGCTGCCGCCAATCGTGACCTGGCCAATACCGCTCACCTGCGAGAGCTTCTGCGACAGAATCGTATCCGCCGCGTCATAGAGCTGGCCCGCGGTGAGCGTCTCGGAGGTGAGCGCGAGAATCATGATCGGCGCGTCGGCCGGATTCACCTTGTGGTAGGTCGGATTGCTGCGCAGCGCGGTCGGCAGATCGGCGCGCGCCGCATTGATCGCCGCCTCGACGTCGCGGGCGGCGCCATCGATGTCGCGGTCGAGCCCGAACTGCAGGGTGATACGGGTCGAGCCCGCTGAACTTGACGAGGTCATCTCGGTGACGTCCGCAATCTGGCCGAGATGCCGCTCGAGCGGCGTCGCCACGGTCGCGGCCATCACATCAGGACTCGCGCCCGCCATCTGCGCCTGCACCGAGATGGTGGGCATATCAACCTGCGGCAGCGGCGATACCGGCAGCTTGAAATAGGCGATGCCGCCTGCGAGCGCAAGGCCCAGCGTCAGGAGCGTGGTCGCAACAGGCCGGCGGATGAAAGGCTCGGAGAGATTCACTGCGCAGGCGCTCCGCTTGCCATCGGCGCGCCGCGCCAGCCTGCGAGCCGGCGCTCCAGGCGATCGAAGTACAGGTAGATGACCGGTGTGGTGAAGAGCGTCAGCAACTGACTCAGGATGAGACCTCCGACGATGGTGATGCCGAGCGGGTGGCGCAGCTCGGAGCCCGTGCCGGTACCGAGCATCAGCGGCAGCGCGCTCAAGAGCGCCGCCATCGTCGTCATCAGGATGGGCCGGAATCGCAGGAGCGATGCGTGATAGATCGCATCGCGGGGACTCATGCCCTGCTGGCGCTCGGCGACGAGCGCGAAGTCGATCATCATGATCGCGTTCTTCTTCACGATGCCGATCAGGAGGATGATCCCGATGATCCCGATGACGCCGAGATCACTGCCGGCAAACAGCAGCGCCAGGAGCGCGCCCACTCCGGCCGACGGCAAAGTTGAGAGGATGGTGATCGGATGGATGAAGCTCTCATACAGCACGCCGAGCACGATGTAGACCGTGATGATCGCGGCCATGATGAGAAAGAGCTCGTTGCCGAGCGTCGCCTGGAAGGCGAGCGCCGCGCCCTGAAAGCTCGTCATCACGCTCTCCGGCATGCCGATGTCGGTTTCTGCTTTCTTGATCGCATCGACCGCATCGCCCAATGCCGCGCCCTGCGCCAGGTTGAAGGACACCGTGGTCGCGGGGAACTGGCCGAGATGATCTATGGACAGCGGCGCGGTGCGCTCCGAGACCTTCACCAGAGCCGACAGCGGCACCTGCCCGCCCACTGCGGTCGCAGAGGGCAGATAGATGGTTCCCAGAGAATCGAGCGACGCCATGAGCGAGGAGTCCGCCTGCAGGATCACGCGGTACTGGTTCGACTGAGTGAAAATCGTCGACACGATGCGCTGGCCGAACGCATCGTAGAGCGCGTTGTCGACGGTGGCCGGGGTGATGCCAAAGCGGCCGGCGGTGTCACGGTCGATGGTCACGTAGGCGGCGAGGCCCTGATTCTCCTGGTCGCTCGCGACGTCTTCGATCTGCGGCAACTGCTGCAGGCGATCGACGAGCTTCGGTATCCAGATGTTGAATTCGTCGGGGTTGGCATCCTCAAGCGCGAACTGATACTGCGTGCGGCTCACCGTGTCGTCGATGGACAGATCCTGTACCGGCTGCATGTAGACGGAGATGCCGGTCACATCCTGAGTCTCCCTCTGCAGGCGGCGGATGATCTGGCTTGCGGACGCAGAGCGGTCATCGACGGGCTTCAAGTTGATGAGCATGCGGCCGCTGTTGAGCGTGATGTTGGAACCATCCACGCCAATGAAGGAGGAGAGGCTGACGACGTCGGGATCCTTCAAGATGGCCGCGGCCATCTTCTCCTGGCGCTGGGCCATGTCGGCATAGGAAACCGATTGCGGCGCCTCGGTGATCGCCTGGATGACTCCGGTGTCCTGCACCGGGAAGAACCCCTTGGGGATGAAGACGTACAGCAGGATGGTGACAACGAGGGTTGCGACGGCGACGATGAGAGTCATCGTTTGCCGCTCGAGCACCCAGTTGAGCGCCTGACCGTAGCGGTCAATGAGGGCTTGAAAGCGCTCATTCGACCAGCGTGCGATGCCGGTCTCCTCCTCCGGAGGTCGATGCCGCAGGAGCCTTGCGCACATCATGGGAACGAGCGTCAGTGACACGACGGCGGAGATGATGATGGTCACGGCGAGCGTAATGGCAAATTCGTGGAACAGCCGGCCGACGACATCGCCCATGAAGAGGAGCGGAATCAGCACCGCGATGAGCGATACGGTCAGCGACACGATGGTAAAGCCGATTTCCCCGGCGCCGCGCAATGCGGCCGCCAGCGGCTCCATGCCCTGTTCGACGTAGCGCGAGATGTTCTCGATCATCACGATGGCGTCATCGACCACGAAGCCGGTGGCAATCGTGAGCGCCATCAACGACAGGTTGTTCAGACTGAAACCGAACAGATACATCGCGGCGAGCGTGCCGACCAGCGACAGCGGCACGCTCAGGCTCGGGATGATGGTCGCCGAGACACTGCGCAGAAACAGAAAGATCACGAGCACTACGAGGATCACCGCGAGGGTGAGCTCGAATTCCACATCGTGCACGGAGGCACGGATGGTGTTGGTGCGGTCGGTGAGGATTGACACTTCCGCCGCGGCCGGCAGCGAGCTCGACAGGCCCGGCAGGAGCTGCTTGACCCTATCGACGACCTGAATGACATTGGCGCCCGGCTGGCGCTGGATATTGAGGATGATGCCCGGCGCGCTGTTGACCCAGCCGGCAAGATAAATATTTTCGGCTCCCTGTTTGACCTCGGCGACGTCGGAGAGCCGCACGGGATGGCCATTCTTGTAGGCGACGATGATGGTCTTGTAAGCATCCGGGCTCTCGATCTGATCGTTGGCGTTCAACGTCCAGGAGCGCGCCGGCCCATCGAGTGTCCCCTTGGGAGAATTGACGTTGGCGTTGGCGATCGTCGTGCGCAGATCGTCAATATTGAGTCCGTAGGCTGCGAGTGCCAGGACGTTGGCGACGACGCGCACCGAGGGCCGCTGGCCGCCGCTCACGCTCACGAGGCCGACTCCTTCGACCTGCGAGATCTTCTGTGCCAGCCGCGTGTCGGCCAGATCCTCAAGCTGGGTGAGCGGCAGCGTCTTGGAAGTGATGCCGAGGGTCAGGATCGGGGCATCGGCGGGATTCACCTTGGCGTAGATCGGGGGCGCCGGCAGGTCCGAGGGCAAGAGGTTGCCGGCGGCGTTGATTGCTGCCTGCACTTCCTGCTCGGCGACGTCGAGGCTCAGATTCAAGCTGAATTGCAGCGTGATCACTGAGGAGCCGCCGGAGCTGGTCGAGGACATCTGGTTGAGTCCGGGCATCTGTCCGAACTGCACTTCAAGCGGCGCCGTGACCGCCGAGGTCATGACCTCGGGGCTTGCTCCGGGATAGAAGGTTTGCACCTGGATGGTGGGGTAGTCGACCTCGGGCAGCGCCGAGAGCGGCAGAAAGCCGTAGGCGACAAGCCCAACCAAGAGGATGGCCAGCATCAGAAGCGAAGTGCCGACGGGCCGCAGTATGAAGATGCGGGACGGGCTCATCCGGTGGGTCTACTGCGCGGCGGGATTGGTGCCGTGGTCCGCCGCCGCGCCCTGATCGCCGTGCCGGTGGTGTTTCTGCGCCGGCGCCGCGGCCGCAGGATTGGGCCTGCTTTGGCGTAGCAGCACCTTGGCGCCGTCCTTCAACTTGTCGGCGCCGTCAACCACCACCATTTCGCCCGGCTTCAGTCCCTGAGTGATCACGACGTTGGTGGCATCCCCAGGGCCGAGCGTCACCTTGCGAACGCTGACCGCCTGTTGAGCATCAACGATGTAGACATAGGTCCCCGGTGCGCCGCGTTGCACGCCGGACTGCGGGATCAAAGTCGCACTGTGCAGCGTATCGAGCAGCAGCGCGACGTTGACGAACTGGTTCGGGAACAAGGTTTCGTCGTCATTGGGAAAGATCGCTTTCAGCTTGACCGTGCCCGTCGTCGGGTCGATTTGATTGTCAATGGTCTGCAGAGAGCCGCTCGCAAGCTTGGTCGTGTTGCTCCGATCGTAGGCCGTGACCGACAGTGTCTTGCCGGCGTGCAGCTGCGCCTGCAGCGCCGGTATTTGATCCTCGGGCAGCGTAAACACGACGGTGATGGGCTTCAGCTGCGTGACCACGACCAGCCCGTTCGGCTCGGCCGGCGTCACGTAGTTACCGAGATTGATCTGCTGCAGTCCGACGCGGCCGCTGATCGGCGAGACAATGTGGCAGTACACGAGATTGAGCTTGGCCGCATCGATCTGGCCCTGATCGGTTTTCACGTTGCCCTCATCCTGCACGACGAGAGATCGCTGGGTGGCGAGCGTCTGTTCGGCGACCGAATCCTGCTTGAACAGCGTCTCGTAGCGCGCGAGATCGACCTTGGCATTGGCGAGCAGGGCCTTGTCGCGCACCAGAGCGCCCTCCGCCTGCTCGAGCGCGACCTGGTAAGGGCGCGGATCAATCAGAATGAGCGGATCACCGGGCTTGACCGTCTGGCCCTCTTTGAACGGGATTTGCGTGATCTGGCCGCTGATCTGGCTTTGCACAGTGACCGTGGCGATGGGCGTCACGGCGCCAAGTCCATTCAATACGATCGGCATGTCGCCGGTGCGCGCCGGGGCGCCGATGACCGGCATCGGGCCGGTGAGTCCGAAGCGCCCGGTCGGAGATTTCGTGCCCTTCGGCGTGACAAGCCACGCCAGCAGCACCATCGCCAGGAGTACTGCAAGGATGAGGAGGAGCTGGCGCCCGGCGAAGTGCCGACGCCACCGCGCCTCGCTATGCACGCCGATGGCGTCGGTGGGCTCGGTACTGCTTCGGTTGACGTCGTTCATGAGCCGGTAGGGTACGGTCCCAGCGTCCAGTTACTGCACTGCAACATCGATCAAGAACTCTCCGCAGCCCATGACGGCCAAGTTCACGATCGCCAGCGACCGTGACCCTAGCAAGACCGCATCTTGCACGAAAGATTCAGGAAAGAGCGTCAAGATTATAAAAGGAGGGGCCTTGCGTCTCGAGTTTGCCGCGCATCGCCGCCGATCGTGCAGGAGAGGCGGCGGTCTTTGCGCATCGGCAGTCCGCCATCCGACTCGCTAAGGGCTCAAGCTTGGCCGGTCCGCAACGATCAATGCACTTGCCTCACGCGCGATGGGCCCCAACGGGATGGGTCGTCCGTCAAGCGCACGCACCGGCCATACCCCGATCAGGGCGTTGGTGAGAAAGATCTCGCGTGCCGCCGTCAGTTCAGCCGGCTGCATATCCCGAATGAGTGTCGACTGGCCGCTCGCCCGCCAGGCGTCGAGCAGCAGGGCACGCATGACGCCCGCGACACCGCAACGCACGATCGACGGCGTACAGATCACGCCGTCGATGACTGCATAGACATTGGTCATCGTCCCTGCGATGAGTCGCCCCTCCGCATCGAGCATGAGGCCTTCCGCGATCGACTCCGCTCTCCACTCCTGCCGCGCGCGAACCTGCAATTGACGGTCGAGGAGCTTGAGGCCGGCGAGCCGCGGTTCAATCCGCAGGCGGGTGCGGCAGGTCATGATGGACACGCCGTCGCGCGCCCACTCGGCGGGCCGCAGCCGCGGCGGCTCGGCATGCACGCTCCAGTGGGTATCGGCAGCAGAATCTGCGGCCGGGCTCTTGGCCACGATGCATTTGACGACCCCCGTGCCGGGGATGGCCGCTTGCTTCATGATCTCGGCGGCGAGCACATCTTCCGGCGGCTCGCTGAGGCCGAGCCGCCGGCAACCTTCCAGCAGCCGCGCGAGGTGCCGCCGCAGCAGGCGCGGCTTTGCGTTGAGGACAGCCAGCGTCTCAAATACGCCCGTCTGGATCGCCGGGTCGCTACTCGCGCGCATCGCTCAAGCCGCGCAGCAGTCCGCGCGCCTTCGCGCGCGTCTCCTCGAGCTCGCGCGGCGGATCCGAGTCGGCGACGATCCCTGCGCCGGTCCGAAACGTCAGCTCATCCCCGGCGAGCGTCGCGGTGCGGATGAGGATATTGAGATCGAGGCTGCCATCAAGACCGAGATAGCCGCACGAGCCGGTATAAGCGCCGCGCGCTTCACCCTCGAGTGCCGCGATGATCTGCATGCATTTCACCTTCGGGCAGCCCGTGATGGTGCCGCCGGGGAATACGGCGCGGATCACATCGATCGGCGATACGCCGGGGCGCAGACGGGCGCGCACGTTCGATACCAGGTGATGCACGTGCGCATAACTTTCGACGATGGCGTACTCGTCGACTTCGACGCTGCCTGCCACGGCGATGCGCCCGAGATCACTGCGTT
>Ga0302324_100013207_pt1 | contig 16772 bp, 15 predicted proteins | sample Palsa_T0_1_FD_201949 | JGI IMG/M metagenome (GOLD analysis project Ga0302324, IMG submission 201949) | Peat permafrost microbial communities from Stordalen Mire near Abisko, Sweden - Palsa_T0_1 | ecosystem: Environmental > Terrestrial > Soil > Palsa > Peat permafrost | place: Sweden: Abisko...
CACCCTGACGTAGGCCAACATGTCCTTCACCTCTCGCCGGTCGTAGAACTTGGCCCCGCCCACCACCTTGTAGGGGATGCCGGTGAAGATGAAGGAGTCCTCAAAGGCGCGGCTCTGCGCGTTGGTGCGATAGAAGATCGCCACATCACCCCAGGCGATGTGCTCCGCGGCGCGCAGCCGGAGGATCTCTCCCGACACCCATGACGCCTCGTCCCGCTCGTCTTCGGCCCGGTACCGCACGATCGGGTCGCCGGACTCCCCAACGGTGAAGAGTGCCTTGGCCGGCCGTCCCAGATTGTTGGCGATCACCGCATTTGCCGCGCTGAGGATGGTCCCGGTCGAGCGGAAGTTCTGCTCCAAAAGAATGGTGGTGGCATTGGGGAAGGCCCGCTCGAACTCCAAGATGTTCCGGATGTCCGCCCCGCGCCACTTGTAGACGGACTGGTCGGAGTCACCCACCACGCAGACGTTGCCGTGGGATTGGCCCAGCAACTGCACGATCTCGTTCTGGGCCCGGTTGGTGTCCTGAAACTCGTCCACCAGAATGTGGCGGAAGCGTTCCTGATAGGCCTCCCGCACGTCATCGCAGGCCTGGAGCAGGTTCGCCGTCACCATGAGCAGGTCGTCGAAATCCAGCGCGTTGGCGGCCAGGAGGCGCTGCTGGTACTCGACATAGACGTCAGCGATCCGGCGTCGGAATGGGTCCGGCTCGCTGCGTGCCGTCTGGCGGAACGTCTCGAAGTCGATCAGCTCGGCCTTGGCCTGGCCGATGACGGCGGCGACGGCACGAGGGGGGAGGCGCTTCGCATCGAGCCCCATTTCCGCCACAATCATCTCAATGAGGCGGCGGGAATCGGTGTCGTCATAAATGGTGAACGATGGGCGGTAGCCGAGACGGTCGGCGTGGCTGCGCAATATCCGCAGGCAGGACGAGTGGAAGGTCGAGACCCACATCTTCTCGCCGCGCTCGCCGAGGAGGTCCACCACCCGGCTGCGCATCTCTCCCGCCGCCTTGTTGGTGAACGTGATGGCCAGCACTCCCCACGGTGGTGCATCCCCGGTCGCCACCAGATGGGCCAGCCGCCGGGTCAGCACCCGGGTCTTGCCCGAGCCCGCCCCGGCCACCACCAGCAACGGGCCGCCACGGTGCTCCACCGCGGCGCGCTGGGGCAGCGTCAGGTCGTCCAGCAGCGAGAGCGGCGTGGGGACGCCCGCACCCGGCGTCACTCCCATTCGATGGTGCCGGGCGGCTTCGACGTGACGTCGAGGGCCACCCGGTTGACTCCCTCGACCTCGTTGATGATGCGCGAGGCGATGCGCTCCACCAGGTCGTATGGCAGCCGGGCCCAATCTGCGGTCATGGCGTCGTCACTGGTGACGGCCCGGATCACAATGGGATAGGCGTAGGTGCGGCCGTCACCCATGACGCCGACGGTGCGGACGGCCGGCATGACGGCGAAGCTCTGCCACAACTCGCGGTAGAGACCGGCCCGCCGGATCTCCTCAATCACGACGGCATCGGCGTTGCGCAGGATCTCGGCCCGCTCCGGCGTCACCTCGCCGATGATGCGCACGCCCAGTCCCGGGCCGGGGAACGGCTGGCGCCACACGATGTCATGGGGCAGCCCGAGCTCTTCACCGACGGCGCGCACCTCGTCCTTGAAGAGGAGGCGCAGCGGTTCGACCAGATCGAAGGCCAGGTCGTCCGGCAACCCGCCGACGTTGTGGTGGGACTTGATGTTGGCCGCCGTGGCGCTCCCCGACTCAATGACGTCGGGGTAGAGCGTGCCCTGCACCAAGAACTTCGGCCCCTCTATGCCCTCGCCCTCCACGGCGGTGCCGGCACCCAGGTCGCGCGCCACCTCTTCGAATATGCGGATGAAGAGCTCACCGATGATCTTGCGCTTGCGCTCCGGATCGGTCACGCCGGCCAGTGCGTCGAAGTACCGGTCGGCTGCCTTCACGTGGATCAGGTCGATGTTGAATTGGCGGCGGAAGGTCTCTTCCACCTGGTCCGCCTCACCCGACCGCATGAGACCGGTATCGACGAAGACGCAGGTGAGCTGCGCACCGATGGCCTTGTGGACCAGTGCGGCGGCCACGGCGGAGTCGACCCCGCCACTCAGGGCACACAGCACGCGGTCGGTCCCGACCTGGGACTGCACGGCGGCCACCTGCTGCTCAATGATGGAGACGTGGGTCCAGCTGGGGAGGCAGCCGCAGGCGTCCAGTAAGAAGCGCTCGAACACCTCGCTGCCCCGTTCGGTGTGGACCACTTCGGGGTGGAACTGCACACCGAAAATACGCCGCTCGGCGTCGTGCAGTGCGGCCACCGGTGCGCCCGGGCTGGTGGCGGTGGCGACAAATCCGGGCGGGGGCTCGGTAATTGCATCGCCGTGGCTCATCCACACCTGTGACTGCGTCGGCCAGTCGACGCACAGTGGCGAGCGACCGGTCAGTGACAGCACCGTGCGGCCGTACTCACCTTGACCGGTGCGCGACACGGTCCCACCCAGCTGCAGGGCGATCAACTGGGCCCCGTAACAGAGGCCGAGTATCGGTATGCCCAGGTCGTAAATGGCCGGGTCGATGGTGGGCGCCGGTGTCTCGTAGACCGACTTCGGCCCGCCCGAGAAGATGATGCCCTTGGGTCTGCGGGCCAGGATCTCCTCCATGGAAATGGTGCAGGGGACAATTTCCGAATAGACATGCGCCTCGCGCACCCTGCGGGCAATGAGTCGGGCGTACTGGGCCCCGAAATCGACGACGAGAACGGTGTCGGTCACCGAAGAGGGCTCAATGGCCCATGCCCACTCCCTGCGTCCGCTGGAAGAACTTTCCTTCGGTCTGCAGCGAGGGAGCGACCATCACTTCGGCCTTCTGGAACTCCTTGACCGTTTCGTACCCGCACGTGGCCATGGCGGTGCGCAGCGCACCGAACAGATTCATGCGCCCGTCGTTCTCATGGGCCGGGCCGAGAAGGATTTCGCGCAGGCTGCCACGCACGGAGGTCCGGACCCGGGCGCCGCGGGGCAGCGTCGGGTGGAAGGTCGCCATACCCCAATGGAAGCCGCGAGCCGGTGCCTCGAAGGCAGACGAAAGGGGCGAGCCCAACATGACCGCATCGGCCCCGCAGGCAATGGCTTTCGCGATATCACCGCCCTTGGACATGCCGCCGTCGGCGATGACATGGACGTAGACGCCCGTCTCGTCGAGGTGGCGCATGCGGGCACCGGCCACGTCGGCAATGGCGGTGGCCTGGGGCACTCCGAGCCCGAGGACACCACGGGTGGTGCAGGCGTTGCCCGGTCCGATGCCGACCAGCACGCCGACGGCGCCGGTGCGCATCAGGTGCAGGCCGGCTTGATACGACGCGCACCCGCCGACAATGACCGGAATGTCGAATTCACGGATGAACTTCTTGAGATTGAGGGGCTCTACCGTTTTGGACACGTGCTCGGCGGAGACCACGGTGCCCTGAATCACCAGCAGGTCCAGCCCGGCGGCCAGACACGCGGGAGCCAGGGCCTCGGTGCGCTGGGGGGTGACCGAGGCTGCCGTGGTGATGCCGGCCTCCTTCATCTGCCGGATCCGCTCGGTGACCAATTCGGGAATGATCGGCTCCTGATACATCTGCTGCATGCGCGGGGTGGCCTTCTCGTCGTCGAGCTCCCGGATCTCGTCGAAAAGGTTCGTCGGGTCTTCGTAGCGAGTCCAGAGACCTTCCAGGTTGAGGACGCCCAATCCACCGAGTTTTCCCAGTTCAATGGCGGTTTGCGGGCTCATGACGCCATCCATGGCCGAGCCGAGTAGGGGCAGTTCGAACTTGTAGGCATCGATCTGCCAGGAAATGTCGACATCCTCAGGGTCCCGGGTACGACGGCTCGGCACAATGGCGATGTCGTCCAATCCGTAGGCCTGCCGCCCGGATTTGAAAATGCCGATCTCAATCTCAGCCACGTGTTCGCCCTCCGGCATTCGTGAGGCCGGTACGGCTCACGGTCCACACCGGCAGGTCAATAGCGAACGCCGGGCCGACACCCCGACGATTCTCCACATTACTCCCTCAGCCCTGTCCGCCGAGACACTCCCGCGGCACATTCCCCAGGAAAACCATCGGCCCAGTGGACGACGCAGTGAACGTGGCGCGGCGACATGCTCGTCTCCTTGGGGAATACGAGTTGGACCCGGTGCAGCGACTCAGGTTGTGGTGAGCGAAAGGGTCCGGGTCGCGCTCTGTTTGGGGCTTTCAGAATCTGTCACCTTTACGGTGAAGGTCTTTGCCTGTGAGAGGAGCGGAGTACCCGAGATAACACCGGCGGACGAGAGTGACAGTCCTTCCGGGAGTGCTCCCGATTCCAGCGTCCACGTGTACGGCGGGTCGCCTCCGGCGGCAAGGAGGGTGGTCGAATACTTGGATCCGATCTTCCCGTTTGGAAGTGACGCCGTCGACACTTCGAGCGGGTTGACGGTAAGCGTGACATTTGTTGTGTTGTAGGTAACCGAGTAGTTCTCGGACCCAAAGGAGGTCGCGGAAAACTGCCCACGTACATCGCTGGACGTGAGGACCGCGAGGTCCTGTCCAGGCTGCACAGGCGAATCGTAAGTTGGGCACGACCGACGTGGAATCGGTATGTCACTCCTGGGGTCCACGGGCCGAAACGCGTGTCAACCACGTCCGTACCTGAGAAAACAGCTCATCCGCTGTCAATTGCCGATTCTTGTTCCCTCACCTCAGTGCAACAGCACAATACTGAGCAGTTCATGGATCATGCGCGCCGTGGCTCCCCAGATCATTTCGCCCTCGACTTCGAAGAACCAGACGGCAAAGGAATTGTCGGGACTGCCGGGAATCTCCCTTCCCGGAATGCTCCAGCGCTCTTCATGAAATATCTCCGGGTCGGCCAGCTCCGAGAGCGCCACGTCGAAGATGCGCTCCACCTCGTCCGGGCTGGCCCGTAACTCCGGTCGGGACGGGACGGTGGCCACCACCGGCATGATGAGCGACCCCGAGACCATGGTCAGAACAGGGTGGATCCAGCCGACCACGGTGGTGTCGGCCGAACGGAGGGCAACCTCCTCGTGCGCCTCGCGTAGAGCGGCTGACGTCGGATCTTCCCCGGAGTCCAGTCGACCTCCGGGGAAACTGACTTCACCCCTGTGCGATCGCAACGACGTTGAACGGCGGGTAAACACGAGACGGGCTTCACCGTCCTCCTCAAAAAGGACCGCCAACACGGCTGCGTTGATGAATCGCAACGCCGGTCCCTGAGTCTCATTGACCAGAATGGAGGGGCCCAGGACCCGGTCGGAGGCGATGTCGCCGGGTATCGCCCCGGACTGACCCTGCGCCTCCAATGCTGCCAGCACACGGTCAACGGTGATGCCCTGACGCTCCGCCGACGGAAGATGCGCCCAGGGCGCCGGCTCGCCGGGACGCCAGGTGGTCGGGCGGGGAATTACCTGTGGTGGAACCGCTCGGGGCACCTCCCTCACCCTAGGGCGAGCACCTCGGGAGTTGAAGCTGCCATGCTTTCGCCATGTCCGACCTCTACGGTCCGTTGGTCCCGGCCGACGAGACCCTCACCCATCAGATTGTCGACACTTTCGCTTCGGTGGCGCATTCCGATCCTTCCTGGACCGAGAAGATCTGGGCCATCGCCCACGCCCGCGACGGCTCACTGCAAGTGGTGTTCGGCATCGGCAAATACACCAACCGGGGCGTGTTCGACGGCGCGGGTGGGGTGGCCAGGGGAACAGACCAATGGACGGTCAGGGGCAGCCGCCGACTGTCCAATGACCCAGGCAGCCTTTCGGTCGGTCCCCTGCACTACGAGGTGGTCACGCCGCTGGAGTCAGTCCGTTGCGTGCTCGAACCCACCGAACACGCCGCCATTTCATTCGACATCACCTGGAACGGCCTCTTCCCGCCTGCCATGGAAGACCGGTGGCCCGACCGCAGCCCCGATGGTTACCGGGTCAATCATGACGTCCTGCGCTATCACCAGGTGGGGACGGCAGAAGGGTGGGTTGATCTGGAAGGCGCCCGTACCGAGGTGACGGCGGAGAATTGGGTCTCCATCCGCGACCACTCGTGGGGAATTCGACCGGGCGTCGGACTCCCCATTCCCGGTCTTCCCCGCGGGCAGCGACAGCAGCAGACACTGCTCACCTGGTTTCCCATGCTGATGGAGCGAGCCGATGGATCGCGCTACTCACTCTTTGCCTTCTACGAGCACAAGGTCGGAGAGGGATTCGAGAGCACCCGTTCCCAAGCCGAGGAACAGGTGCCCGGTGGGACGAACCACAGGTTTGCCTCGGTGAGCCAGGACCTGGCCTTTCATGATGCCAACCGTCGGCTGAGGGGTGGCACGGTGACCCTCAGGGATTCCGATGGCTCTACCCGTCCTCTCCGTATCACGCCCGTTTCCGACACCGGCTTCCACCTCGGCACCGGTGGCTATTTCGGGTGGAAGGGCCGGTTGCTGGGACAGTGGGCAGGAGACCTGGTCATCGACGGCGAGCATGTCGCCGGGGTGGACACTCCTGAGGTGGCCCGGGAAGTGCACCAACTCCGCGACGTGTTGGTCCGGGTGGAGGACCCCGTCGGGGGCGGTAGCGGTCTGGGCAACATCGAGACGCTGGCGGTCGGCGCCATCTCTGAATTGGGACTGACAGCCGAGGCATCGTTCCTCTAAGAGGGCCGACAGTCTGGTGTAACAGAGCAGTGGCCGGGTCCGAAGACCCGGCCACTGCGTGAACCAATCGCCTGAGCGAAAGGCGGGAGTTACATCATCCCGCCCATGCCACCCATACCGCCCATGCCACCCATGGCAGCAGCGGCCGCAGCGGCATCGCCACTCTTCTCGGGCTTGTCTGCCACGAGTGCCTCGGTGGTGAGGAGAAGAGCCGCAATGGAAGCCGCGTTCTGCAGGGCAGAGCGGGTCACCTTGGCCGGGTCGATGATGCCGGCCTTGACCAGGTCCTCAAGCTCACCGGTGGCGGCATTGAGGCCAATGGCGCCCTTGGCGTTCTCCACCAGGCTGACCAGCACCGCACCCTCAAGTCCGGCGTTGGTGGCGATGCAGCGCAGTGGCGCCTCAAGCGCCCGGGCCACAATGTTGGCACCGGTGGCCTCATCGCCTTCAAGCGTCGCGGCCAACTCGGTCACGGCCTTGCGGGAGCGCAGGAGTGCGGTTCCACCGCCGGCCACAATGCCCTCCTCCACCGCAGCGCGGGTGGCGGACAATGCGTCCTCAATGCGGTGCTTCTTCTCCTTGAGCTCCACCTCAGTGGCGGCGCCGACCTTGACCACTGCCACGCCACCGGCCAGCTTGGCCAGGCGCTCCTGCAGCTTCTCGCGGTCCCAGTCCGAGTCGGTGTCCTCAATGGCACGCTTGATCTGCGCCACGCGGCCCTTGACGTCGTCCTTGCTGCCTCCACCCTCAACGATGGTGGTGTCGTCCTTGGTCACGATGACCCGGCGGGCAGAGCCCAGCAGGTCGAGCGTCGCGCTCTCCAGCTTGAGGCCGATCTCCTCGCTGATGACCTGGGCGCCGGTGAGGACGGCCATGTCCTGCAGCATCTCCTTGCGGCGCTCACCGAACCCGGGAGCCTTGACGGCTACCGAGGTGAACGTGCCACGGATCTTGTTGACCACCAGGGTGGCCAGCGCTTCACCGTCGACGTCCTCGGCGATGATCAAGAGGGGCTTGCCGGTCTGCATGACCTTTTCGAGCACCGGGACCAGGTCGTGGACCGCACTCACCTTCGAGTTGTAGAAGAGGATGACGGGATCGTCCAGCACCGCTTCTTGACGCTCAGGGTCGGTCACGAAGTACGGGGACAGGTAACCCTTGTCGAACTGCATGCCCTCGGTCAGCTCAAGCTCAATGCCGAAGGTGTTCGACTCTTCCACGGTCACCGTGCCGTCCTTGCCCACCTTGTCGATGGCCTCGGCCAGCACGTCACCGATAGCCGGGTCAGCGGCGGAAATGGATGCCACCTGGGCGATCTCCGTCTTGCCGCCAACTTCCTTCGACTGCTTGGCCAGGGACGCAACGGCAGCCTTGACGGCCTTCTCAATCCCCTTCTTCAACCCGGTGGGGCTGGCGCCAGCGGCCACATTGCGCAGGCCTTCGGTGATGAGCGCCTGAGCCAGGACCGTGGCCGTCGTGGTGCCGTCACCGGCCACGTCGTTGGTCTTGGTGGCAACTTCCTTCACCAGCTGGGCGCCCATGTTCTCGAACGGGTCATCCAGCTCGACTTCCCGGGCGATAGAGACGCCGTCGTTCGTGATGGTGGGGGCACCGAACTTCTTCTCAATCACCACGTTGCGACCTTTCGGTCCCAGGGTGACCTTGACGGTGTCGGCCAGCTTGTTCACACCGGCTTCCAGCCCACGACGGGCGGATTCGTCAAACTTCAGGATCTTGGGCATGACTGTGTCGAACTCCTCTCGAGTCCTTGTAATTCAGCGGATGGGTGACCCGCTGCGAGCTGGACAAACATCCAGCTCGCAGCGGTGTCGGTGTTGCTAGACCAGCTTGGCCAGTACGTCACGGCCGGAGAGAATGAGGAGGTCCTCACCTTCAACTGTGATCTCCGTGCCTCCGTACTTGGAGTACACGACGGTGTCGCCGGCAGCGACGTCCATCGGGATCAGTTCGCCGGTGTCGTCGGAACGACGGCCGGGGCCCACGGCGAGGACTTCGCCCTGCTGGGGCTTCTCTTTGGCTGTGTCGGGGATCACTAGACCGGACGCGGTGGTCTCTTCAGACTCGCCAGGCCGGACGACGATCCGGTCATCGAGCGGATGCAACTTCATCTGAACGGGCCTCCTTGGCACTCATTAGCACTCTCGGGTTGAGAGTGCCAAAGATAGCGGTCCCCGGCCCGAAGGGCAAGGGCGGGTCACCTCCTGCTGGAGGTTCATCCGCCTAGGGTGTCGCATTAGCCCAGGTTGGGATACCCGTGCGGGGCTCCCGGGAGGATGCATGCACACGTGGAATCTACGTCGCTACGGCGCCCCGGCCCGGGTCACCAGCGCCGCGGCGACCATTATCTGCCTCACATTGGCGCTTCTGGCGGGAGTGGCCAGTGCCAGCAGGTCTGCCGAGGAGAACGTGGCCAAAAGGGCGTTGTTGGTGTTGGCCGACATGCCCAAGGGCTGGACCCAGAGCAGGAGTACGGGGAATGGTGGAGGGACGTTCCCGGGAGCGTCGAACCTGGCCGGCTGTATCGGGGTCTCCGCCAGAGCCATCACCCTCAATCCGCCTTCGGCGAACAGCAATGAATTCGACAGCGCCAATGAGAGCCTGTCCGTCGACGACAGCGTCTCCGCCTTCCCATCGCGAAGTATCGCCAATGAGCAGTACTCGGCCATTTCCAATCCCAAGACCCCTGCCTGCATGACTACTCTCCTCAACGGTCCGCTGAAATCACTGCTTCTCTCGTCGGCCGGGTCCGGAGCCGAAGTGGGCTCCATCAGCGTGACCAAGGAACCGTCATCACGCTTCGCCCGTCACGCAACCGCCCTCACGGTCGCCTTCTCGCTCACTGAACGAGGGGAGACCGTCCGGGTGCAAACCACCGAGGTCTTCTTTGTCAGGGGAAAGGAGGGTCAGCAGATCACGTTCACCGCGATCGCCACCTCGTTTCCACGCACGCTGGCTCACCGCCTCACCGGTTTGGCCATGACCCGCCTCTGAGCGGACGCCGTGTCTGAAGTGGGAAGAACGACCACCGGTCGGTACGCTCCTGGGCCGACGAGCCTGGAAGGGAACCGATGACTGCGCCAAAGAGCAAAAGGAACCCAACCTCACCCAACCCGACCAGGCGACCACGAACTTCGCCCCGCTCGGGCACTCGGACGCCGACCGCGGCTTCTGCCACACGGCGAGCCCCGTTGGCCGCCCGTCGCCGGGCGCACGGTCCGGAATCGTCGACACCTGACACCGGCGTCGTGATCACCGGAGGTGGCTCAGGTATCGGCCAGGCCACCGCCGTCATGTTGGCCGAGGCCGGTCGCCCGGTAGCGATATGGGATCGCGATGGAGCGGCAGCGCGGCGCGTAGCCCGCCGCTGTGTTGAGGAATTCGGGGTGCGGTCGATCGGCCTGAAGATCGACGTGACCAATACCGCCGGACTCAAGGCAGCCGTCAAGAAGTCCCGAACGGAACTGGGATCCATTGGTGGACTGGTGCATGCCGCCGGCATCGGCGGCCCCATGCCGGTGACGGGCATTTCCGACGAAGGTTGGGACGAGGTGCTCGACGTGAACCTCCGGGCCGGGGCGATGATCACCCGGGATCTTCATACTTCGTTGCGCGACGCCAACCCCGGCTCGGCCATCGTCTATATCTCGTCCATTGAAGGGTGGGTGGGCAATGCCTTCCTCCCGGCCTATTGCGCCTCAAAAGCCGGAGTGCTCGGACTGACACGCTCGGCATGCGCCCTCCTCGGACCCGATGGCATACGGGTCAATGCCGTGTGCCCCGGAGCAGTGGAGACCCCGCTCATCGCTCCCCTCCTTGAGCTCCCGGGAGCACGGGAGAATCTGATCAACCATACGCCGCTCGGCCGATTGGCCCAACCCGAGGACATCGCTTCGGTGGTGCGCTTCCTCTTGTCGGACGACGCGGCATACATAACTGGATCGAGCATCATCGTCGATGGCGGCATGACCGCAGTGGGAGTGTTCTGATGTCCGCAGCAACCGACCCTGACCGCTGGTGGCATGCCGGCGTCTTTTACCAGATCTACCCCCGTTCGTACGCTGACTCCAACAACGACGGCATCGGTGACCTGCCCGGCATCATCAGCCGGCTGGATTACTTGGCCGAACTGGGAATCCGCGGCATCTGGCTCTCGCCCGTCACCGTCTCTCCGAATCGCGACTGGGGGTACGACGTTTCGGACTACTGCGACATCGATCCTGACTTCGGCACGCTGGACGACCTGGCCACACTGGTCCGTGAGGGTCGGGCCCGAGACATCTCCATACTGCTCGACCTAGTACCCAACCACACCAGCGACCAGCATCCGTGGTTCGTCGACGCACTCGCTGGCCCCGACGCGGCCCACCGCGACTATTACGTCTGGTCAGATCCGGGAGAGAATGGGGGCCCGCCGAACAACTGGGTCAGCATCTTCGGCGGCTCAGCCTGGGAGCTCGATGCTGCGAGTGGCCAGTACTACCTGCATAACTTCGAGGCGCAACAGCCCGATCTCAACTGGTGGAGTGACGACGTGAGGGGTGCCTTCGACGACATTGTGCGCTTCTGGTGGGACCGTGGCATTGCCGGATTTCGCATTGACGTCTGCAACATGATGATCAAGGACGCCGAGCTACGCGACAACCCACCGGCCACCAAGGATGACCCGCTGGACCAACAACTCATGGGAGTCAAGGCGGTCTACAACAGCGATCGCCCCGAGGCTCACGACATCCTGCGACGGTGGCGGGCGATCTCGGACGGGTACGACCCGGGACGCCTGCTCATTGGCGAGACCAATGTCGAACAGCTGCCGGCACTGGCGCAGTTCTACGGGGACGGGCACAACGAGTTGCACGGTGGGTTCAACTTCGTCTTTATCAATTCAGCCTTCGAGGCGAATGCCTTGCGCACCGTCGTCGAGGACACTGAGGCGGCACTCCCGCCAGGGGCCTGGCCCATCTGGACCGGATCCAACCACGACGTGTCGAGGCTGGCCACCCGCTGGGCGGCCGGTGATCCGGCCAAGGTGCGCTGTGCGCTCCTCATCCTTCTCACGCTGAGGGGAACGCCATTCCTCTACCAGGGCGACGAGATCGGGCTGACCGACGGCCCGATTGAGCAATCGGACCTGCTCGACGCCGTCGGCATCCGCTACTGGCCGTACTACAAGGGACGCGATCCTGAACGGACACCGATGCCGTGGAGCAACACCCCCGGCGGCGGCTTTACCGGCTCCGGCGTGCGCCCGTGGCTCCCGATGGCCGATCCGGCCGAGTGCAACGTGGCCGACCAGGAGGTGGATCTTGACTCGGTACTGGCCTTCACCCGCCGCGCCATCGCCTGTCGCACCAGCAGTGACGATCTGGCCGTGGGTTCGTACCGGTCACTCCCTTGCGCTGAAGGCACATGGGCCTTTGCCCGGGGCGAGCGCACGACGGTGATTCTCAACATGACCGATGTCACCGAGGGAATTGACGTCCCGGATGGAACGATCTCGTTGGCGACCGTGCGCCACTTGGAAGGAACGACGACTGAGGGTGGGCTCACGCTGCCACCGTGGAGTGGCTTGGTCATCACGTCATGACGGCGCGGCGGTTCGTGCTCTGCTCCACGCCGGCGCAGGGACACACGGCACCGCTGCTGGCCCTATCGGGGCGCCTGGTATCAGACGGACACGATGTGGTGTTCTTCACCACCGCGCACTACCGCGACAAAGTGACCGCCACCGGAGCACGCTTCGTGCCTTTCGCTCCGCACTACGACGCCCACGACCTCATGGTGGCCAACCCGGCACGCGAGAGTTCGTCCAAGCGGGGCGTCCGTGGCGTGAAGGACGACCTACGTCGAATCTTCATCGGCCCCCTGCCAGGGCAGTTCGCCGATCTGGCGAAGATTCTGGCCGAGTTCCCGGCCGACGCCGTCGTCATGGACACCATGTTTTTCGGCGCTCTGCCCCTGGCACTCGGGCCGCGCTCCGATAGGCCGGCCCTGGCCTGCATCGGGGTGATGCCGTTGGCCAACACCAGCCGGGACACCGCTCCGTTCGGCGTGGCCCTGCAGCCCGGATCCAGCGTGTGGCATCGACTGCGGAACATGACACTGAACTGGGCCACCGAGCATGTCGTGCTGCGGGATATTCAGCGCCTGGCGCAGCGTTGCCTGGCTGAAGCCGGAGCACCCAGATTCCGTGGTTACTTCATCGACCTGCCGCCGAAAGTGGTCGACGTGTATCTGCAGGCCTGTGTTGAAAGCTTCGAATACCCGCGCACCGACCTGGCCCGTTCGATCCGCTTTGTCGGACCGATTCTTCCCCTTCCCACCGCCTCTTTCGAACCCCCTTCCTGGTGGCCCGAGCTCAGTGAGGAAAGGCCGGTGGTCCACGTCACCCAGGGCACCTTGGACAACGCCGACCTGGACCGCCTGCTTGTTCCCACCATGGAAGCCCTGGCGGCGAGCGACGTCCTGGTGATCGCCACCACAGGAGGGCCTCATCCCGATCCGCTCCGATCAGCGCTCCCGGCCAACGTCAGGCTCGAGCGCTTCATCCCTCATGATCTCCTCCTGCCCCATGTCGACGTCATGGTCACCAACGGAGGTTACGGAGGAGTGCAGCAGGCCCTGGCCAATGGCGTACCGCTCGTCGTGGCCGGTGACAGCGAAGACAAGCCCGAGGTGGCCGCCCGGGTGCGTTGGTCCGGCACCGGAATCGATCTGCGCACCGGCAAGCCGTCACCGGCCAACGTGGCGGCGGCCGTTCGGCGCGTCCTGTCCGAGCCAACGTTTCGACAACGGGCGCAGGAACTCCAGTCAGAGATCGCTCAGAGCAATCCCCTGGACACCATCACCGAGGTTCTGGTCAAGCTCAGCGACATGCAGCACTCACGAGAGCAGGAGAACGAGTAGCCCTTCCTAGACCCCAGGGGTGGGCCATCTCCTCGGAGTTCGTTCGTCGTACGTGGACAGCCACATCAGCCTGTTCTTGGCAACCATGCCGGTCTTGACTCACTCGGCGTCATCGCCCAGCAACAAGACCAGGCCACCCAGGCGGCGGATGACTACCTGCGGTCCCTGACCGGCGACTCGAAGTTCGTCCCCGCCCTGTACAACCTCGCCATCCTCGAAACGTCCAGGAACCCGAAGGCTGCCATCACGCTGTACCAAAAGGCGATCGATGTTCAACCCAAAGACGCTGCCGCCCACCTCAACCTTGGCTTCGTGTTTGAGACACTGGGGCAGACCACTGCCGGCGAGGAACAAATCCTCAAGGCCATAGCTCTTGATCCATCCCTGAACTCGGGGGCGCCGCATGGCGCAAATTCAGGCACATAGCTCCTCCGACAACTGTGTCGAATCAGAACGCTCGAGAGCAGCTCACCCGATGACGAGGGTGAGGCCCTGTCACGGCGGGACCCTGCCCCAAGTGCGAGAGTATCCGGCCACCGCGCTGACGGAGGTAACACCATTGAGGTGACTCAAGGGCTCCACATGCAACTGAGCTTCACCCGTTGACCGGCGTCATGTCGGCGTAGCGGTCGCCCTGGGCGGCACCGATCTCGTCCAGGCTCGCCACGTCGTCCTTGCTCAATGCAATATCGAGCGCGCCGACGTTGTCTTCAAGGTAGGTGCGGCGCTTCGTCCCCGGAATCGGGGCCAGGTCGCTTCCTTGCGCGTGGACCCAGGCCAGCGCGATCTGGGCCGGTGTGCACTCGTTGGAGGCGGCAAGCGCGTCGATCTTCTCGACGATGGCGATGTTGGCGGCCAGGTTGTCACCGTGGAAGCGGGGCTGGAAACGTCGGAAGTCGTCCTCGTCGAGATCGTCCACTGAGCGGACGGCCCCCGTAAGGAATCCCCGCCCGAGTGGGCTGTACGGAACAAAACCGATCCCGAGTTCACGGATGGTGGGCAGAATCTCGACCTCCGGGTCGCGTGACCACACCGAGTATTCCGTCTGCAGCGCGGTGATCGGATGTACCGCATGGGCACGACGGATGGTGGCGGGTGCCGCTTCGGAAAGACCGAGATACCGGACCTTGCCTTGCGTCACCAGCTCCCCCATGGCGCCGACTGTCTCTTCAATCGGCGTGTCGGGGTCGACGCGGTGTTGGTAGTAGAGGTCGATGTACTCGACACCGAGCCGGGACAGCGAATCCTCACACGCCTGCCTGACATACTCCGGCCTGCCGTTGATAGAACGCTTGGTCGGGTAGTCGGCGTCACGCACAATGCCGAACTTGGTCGCAATGATCGCTTCAGATCGTCGTGCGCCGAGGGCCCGCCCGAGCAGCACCTCGTTGGTGTGGGGACCGTACATGTCGGCCGTGTCGAAAAAAGTGAGGCCCAGGTCGAGCGCCCTATGGATGGTGGCAACGGACTCGACATCGTCGGTCGTGCCGTAGAAATCAGACATGCCCATACATCCGAGTCCCTGGCGCGAAACGGTGAGTCCTTGGTTGCCTAGCGCGATGTACTCCATCAGTGCGAGATCCTTTCCTTGTAGAGCGCGATTTTGGCGTCAATAGCACGAAGGTTCCGAGCTGACTCCGTCAATTGCCGCTGGACGAGATGGCGATGATCTTCCAAAAGCTGCAGACGCTCGGCCTCATTCCCGGTACCGACCCGGACGAGTTCGGCGTAACGACGAACCATGCGAATTGGCATGCCGGTTGAGCGCAGCTTGGTAAGAAAGACAACCCAGTCGATTTCGGCGTCCGAAAACCGTCGATGGGTCGAGGCAGCACGGGTAATCGGGTCGAGCATCAGTCCGGCACGTTCGTAATACCGAAGCGTGTGGGTGCTCAGACCCGTGGCTTGGGCCGCTTCGGAAATGCTCCGTGCCTCGGCGACAACCATGGATCCACCTTAAGTCTTAGAGCGCGCTCTAAGTCAAGCGGTTCCCATTGGCGATGAATGATGCCCACACGGTTGATTTTCTCAGGTAAAACTCAGGTATGACGACAATTTCGGCGTGCCGGGCGCGATATTGCTCCTGTGGCTCATCTCGACCCTTCGTTTATGCCTGACGTCGTCTCGTCTGCCCCTCGCAGAAGGGTCGAAAGAGCCATGATCGGGTTGCTCATCACGTCCTTCTTGGCCATTGGCCTTCTCGGCGTGGGTCGCTACGTGTGGACCTTCTGGCTCTACCGCGGTTATGCCGCCCCGAGCCGTCCCGCCCACGTGACCCTCGGCAGCGGGCTCTCGGCTCGAAAGGTGGCGGTGCTCGCGGGATCCGTGCACCATCTGGAGATCAAGAGTCCAGCCTTGGGGGGCAGGCGGATATCAACATTTGTCTACCTACCTCCGGGGTATTCCTCACACAATCAGGAGCGCTACCCGGTGCTCTATCTGCTCCATGGCAATCCCGGCGACCCAAATGCCTTCCTCACCGTGGGTGACGTGGCCGACACGGAGGACACGTTGGTGGCCGAAGACAAAATGCGACCGCTGGTGCTCGTGATGCCGGACGGGTCGGTGAGCTATCTGGTCGACGAGGAGTGGGCCAACGGCATCAGGCGCAGAAGTGCGTGGGAAACCTTCGTCGCCCGAGACCTGGTGAACACCATCGACAACCGCTATCGCGTCATCACAACCGGATCCGGACGAGCGATCGGCGGACTCTCAGAAGGTGGGTACGGCGCCCTCAACATCGGGTTGCAGCACATCGGAGAGTTCCGTGTGCTTGAAAGTTGGTCGGGCTACATGGAGGCCGATCCCATACCGGCGATATTTGGCAAGAGCGCTTCTGCCCTCAGACGGAACAGTCCAGCGCTAGAGGTCGCCAAAGACGTTGCCCGAGTGCGTGCGGCCCACACCTATATCTGGTTCTACTGCGGGACCGACGACTTCACCGTGCCGCAGAATCGGCAATTCAATGCCGAACTCAGCCGTCTCGAAGTCCCCCATTGGTTTGCCATTCGTCCCGGTCAGCACACCTGGCGCCTGTGGCGATCCATGATGCCGGCATCCTTGGAAACGGCTTCAGCCCACTTGAGCCATGCCTAGGACAGTGCATCGCTCGTTCAATTTCATTGCACGGTCCGCCGCACTCGCCTGCAT
>Ga0302324_100013209_pt1 | contig 16771 bp, 11 predicted proteins | sample Palsa_T0_1_FD_201949 | JGI IMG/M metagenome (GOLD analysis project Ga0302324, IMG submission 201949) | Peat permafrost microbial communities from Stordalen Mire near Abisko, Sweden - Palsa_T0_1 | ecosystem: Environmental > Terrestrial > Soil > Palsa > Peat permafrost | place: Sweden: Abisko...
GTCGCCGCGGGCGACTCTTTCGAGGCCTTCGCAGCTGGTGCCCCGGCCGGCGCCGCAGGCGGATTTTTCCGCGTCGCCGCGGGCGCGGGGCTTGCCGCTTTGGCGGGCGCCGCCTTCTTATCCGGGACTGCCTTCGTATCCGCTGCCGCCTCGCCCTGCTCCGACGTCACGATGGCAATGACCGAGCCCGAGGAGACCTCCTGGCCTTTTTTCACCGCAATCGACTGGACGGTGCCGGCCGCGGTGGACGGAATATCCATGGAGGCCTTCTCGCTCTCGAGCGTGATCAGGGGATCGTCCACCCCGATCTGCGCACCGACCGAGATAAGCACCTCGACGACCGTGGCTGCCTTGGCGTCGCCAAGGTCCGGAACGCGAACTTCGACCTCGCTCACAACAATGCCTGCACTTCGCCGAGCGTCTGACTCAGGAACACGACGAATCGCGCAGCCATGGCTCCGTCGATGACGCGATGATCGTAGGAGAGCGACAGCGGCAGCATCAGTCGCGGGACGAACGCGCCCTTCTGAAAGACTGGCTTATGCACGGAGCGCGACACCCCCAGAATGGCCACTTCCGGAGCGTTGATGATGGGGGTGAACGCGGTGCCGCCGATGCCGCCGAGACTCGAGACTGTGAACGAGCCGCCCTGCATCTCGGCGGCCGACAGCTTGCCGGCACGTGCCTTCTCCGAGAGCGTCGCGAGCGCGCCGGCGAGCTCGAAGAGATTCAATCGATCGGCGTCGTGAATCACCGGCACGAGCAGCCCGTTCGGAGTATCGGCCGCGAACCCGATGTGAAAATACTTCTTCAGAACAAGGTTCTTGCCGGAAGCGTCCAGCGATGCATTGAAGCGCGGAAATTTTTTGAGCGCGACCACGCAGGCCCGGATGATGAACGCGAGCGGTGTCAACGGCACGCCTTCCTGCTTAGCCTTGGGCTTGAGAGCTACGCGCGCGATGTCCAAATCGGTGATGTCGGCATCGTCATGCTGCGTGACGTGAGGCAGGTTGATCCAGCTCGCCTGCAGGCGCGCGCCTGAAATGAGCTGGATTCGGGAAAGCGGCACAGATTCCACCGCGCCGAACAGCGCGAAGTCGATTTCCGGCACCTTCGGCAGACCGCCCGCGGCGGCCGGCGGCGCACTGAGCAGCTTTTTTACGTACGCCTTAACATCCTCGTGAGTGATGCGGCCCTTGGGTCCCGTGCCTTTGACCTTGCCAAGATCGGTGCCCAGCTCGCGCGCGAACTTACGTACCGAGGGGCTGGCGTAGGCCGTGGAGAACGCTTTCTCGTCGATCGGCGGCGTGCCGCCCGGCGAGGCGGCGCGCGGCAGCGATGGCGCCGCAGAGGCCGGCTTGGGCTCCTCGGCTGAGCGCGGCGGCGCCGGGCTCTTCGGCTCCGAGCCCTTCGGCGTCACGGCTTGCTGCCGGCTCGAATCCGTCGCGGCACCGTCCGAGGACTTGTCGTCCGGCGCATCCTTGGAGGCGTCCTCCGGGTTCTCTCCGGACGTGTCTCGCGCGCTATCGCCGTTCGCCGCCGCGGCGGCCGAGGCCTGGCTCTTCGCGGCTGCGCCGTCGGGAGCAGCGGCTGCTGATTCCTGGTCCGCCGCCTGGTCCGCCGGCTTGTCCGAGCCGGCCGCGCTCTGCGCCGTACTCTCGAGCAAAAGAATCACGCTGCCTTCGGAGACCTTGTCGCCCTTCTTGACCTTGACCTCGGCGATGCGGCCCGCCACCGGGGCCGGCACATCCATCGCCGCCTTCTCGGTCTCGATCGTGACCATCGGGGTCTCTTTGTCGATCTGCTCGCCGGCCTTCACCAGCACATCGATGACCTCCACATCCTTGAAGCCGCCGATGTCCGGCACCAGCACTTGCGTCGTACTAGCCATGATTCAGACCGACAGCGGATTGGGTTTGTCGGGATCGATGCCGAAAGCCTGCATGGCTTTGGTCACCGTGCGCGCATCGAGCTTGCCGTCGTCGGCAAGACACTTCAGCGCGGCGATCACGACGTAGTGGCGATTGACCTCGAAGAAGCGGCGCAGCTCCGCGCGCGAGTCGCTGCGCCCGAAGCCGTCGGTGCCGAGCACCGCGTAGCGGCCGGGCACCCACTGGCGGATCTGATCGGGGACGGTCTTGATGTAGTCGGTCGCGGCGATAAAGGGACCCGTGCTATCCCGCAGCGCCTCACGCACGTAGGGTAGGCGCGCGGTTTCGGTCGGGTGCAGCAGATTCCAGCGCTCGACATCCAGGGCGTTGCGCCGCAGCTCCGAAAAGCTCGTGACCGAGAACACATCGGCCGGGACACTGAAATCCTTCTCGAGCAGCTCCGCAGCCGCGAGCACCTCGCGCAGGATCGTGCCCGAGCCGAACAGCGTGACCCGTACTTTGCCCTTGCCGCCGCTCTTCACCAGGTACATGCCTCGCAGGATCCCCTGCGGAGCACCCTCGGGCATGGCCGGATGGGCGTAGTTCTCGTTCATGCAGGTGATGTAGTAGAAAATGCTCTCCTGCTCCTGGTACATGCGGCGTAATCCGTCCTGAATGATCACCGCCAGCTCGTACGCATAGGCCGGATCGTAGGCGACGCAGTTCGGAATCGCAGTCATCACCAGCTGACTGTGCCCGTCCTGATGCTGCAGTCCCTCGCCCGCGAGCGTCGTGCGTCCGGCCGTGCCGCCGATCAAGAAGCCGCGGGCCCGACTGTCGCCGGCGGCCCACATGAAATCTCCGACTCGCTGGAACCCGAACATCGAGTAGTAGATGTAGAACGGGATCATGCTCACGCCGTGGTTCGAATACGCGGTGGCGGCGGCGATCCACGAGCACAGGCTCCCCGCTTCGTTGATGCCTTCCTCCAGGATCTGTCCCTGGCGATCCTCACGGTAGAACATGAGCTGATCGGCATCCTGCGGCGTGTACAGCTGTCCCACCGAGGAATAAATACCGACCTGGCGGAACATGCCCTCCATGCCGAACGTGCGTGCCTCGTCGGGTATGATCGGCACCACGTGCTTGCCGATGCTCTTGTCCCGCACCAGGGTCGAGAGAATCCGCACCAGCGCCATGGTGGTCGAGATCTCGCGCTCTTGCGTTCCCTCGAGAAGCGCGCTGAAGGATTCGAGCGGCGGCGCCGGCAGAGGCGGCGCCGACGAGTAACGCTCGGGCAAATAGCCGCCGAGCGCGGCGCGGCGCTCCTGCAGATAGAGGATCTCCTCGCTGTCAGTGGCGGGCTTGCGAAACGAAAGCCCGGCAATCTCCTCATCCGAGATCGGGATGTTGAATCGATCGCGCACCGCCTTGAGATCCTCCTCGCCGAGCTTCTTCTGCTGGTGCGCGACATTGAGTCCCTCGGCGGTCTTGCCGAGCCCGAAGCCCTTGACGGTCTTGGCGAGGATGACGGTGGGCGAGCCTTTGTTGGCGACGGCGGATGCGTAGGCCGCATACACCTTCACCGGATCGTGACCGCCGCGGTTCAAGCGCCAGATCTCATCGTCCGACATGTTGGCGACCATCTCCTTGAGCTCGGGATACTTGCCGAAAAAATGCTCGCGCGTGTATGCGCCGCCCTTCGATTTAAAGTTCTGATACTCCCCGTCCACGCATTCCTCCATCAAGCGCTTCAGCAGTCCCTTGTGATCGCGCTCGAGTAGAGGGTCCCAGCGGGATCCCCACAGCACCTTGATGACGTTCCAGCCGGCGCCGAGAAACGCGGCCTCGAGCTCCTGGATGATCTTGCCGTTGCCGCGTACCGGCCCGTCGAGACGCTGCAGGTTGCAATTGATGACGAAGACGAGGTTATCGAGCTTCTCGCGCACCGGCATCGTGAGGGCGCCCATCGACTCGGGCTCGTCCATCTCGCCGTCGCCCAGGAAGGCCCAGACCTTGCGATCCGACGCCGGCACGATCCCGCGATTCTCGAGATAGCGCAGGAATCGGGCTTGGAATATGGCCATCATGGGACCCAAGCCCATGGACACCGTGGGGTACTGCCAGAAGTCGGGCATCAGCCACGGATGCGGGTACGAGGACAATCCGCCGCCGCGCACCTCCTGACGAAAGCGCTGCAGCTGCCCCTCGTCGAGCCGCCCCTCGAGATAGGCGCGGGCATAGATGCCCGGACTCGAGTGGCCTTGCATATAGATCATGTCGCCCGGATGGGCGGCGCTGCGCGCGCGCCAGAAGTGATTGAAGCCGACCTCGTAGAGCGTGGCGGCGGAGGCGTAGCTCGCGATGTGCCCACCATACTCCGAGCTCGCATGATTGGCCTGCACCACCATGGCGAGCGCGTTCCAGCGCATATAGGCCTCGTTGCGGCGCTCGAGCGAGCGATCGCCCGGATAATCGGGCTCCTGGGCCCGCGATATCGTGTTGAGGTAGGCGGTGTTGGGCTTGAACGGCAAATAGGCGCCGGAGCGGCGGGTGAAGTCGACCAATTTCTCGAGCAGGAAATGCGCCCGCTCTGGCCCTTGGGCACGCATGACGGACTCGATTGATTCGAGCCATTCCTGGGTTTCCGTGGGGTCGATGTCTTCGAACGGTGATTGCTGCGTCATAGGAGAAAAACCTTGCGGGCCGGCACGAGCTCATGCACGCGCCCAAGCGTCCTGTTAAGATGGTGAGCACGTTACAGCGCCCCTGCGCGAACTGCCGCTTTTACGCTATCTTCGGGGTTTGGTTTTTCACGGTCAAGCAAGGGGTCGGCTGGCAGGATGCTCGAAAGACACCGGCGGAAGGTGGGCACCGGCCTCGCCAGAGCCCGCAAGCCTTGAGCCGCGCAGATCAGCGAGCTCCATCCACAGATATGTCCATTCGTTTTCCCTTTCGCACACTAACCGTTCCCGTGCGCCAGATCGCGCCGCGGGTCACGGCATCGAGGCTTGCGGATTACTCCGCGGCCGTCGTGCTCCTGCCGCTCAAGCCCTCGGCGGCGGACTGGGCCGCGGTGCCTCACGGCGCGTTATTACGCGAGCTGTACACGCGCAAGGTGCAGAAGGAAGGCGACTCCTGCCAGCTGCGCGTGGGCGCGCGCGCCGAGACCCTGCTCGTGGCCGCGTGCCCGCCTGTGCACGCGAGCACCTTCGAGCGGCTGCAAGTCGCCGCTAAACTCGCCCGCGCGGCGATGGAGCCGGACCCCACATCGCTCCTGCTGTGGCAACAGGGATGCGACCGCGAGGCCGCGCGCGCCTCTCTCATGGCGGCGCTGGCCGCATTCGAGGCGGCGGCATTTCGTTTCGCGAGCTTCAAGAGCAAGCCGAAGGCGCGCCCCGCCCTCGCGCGCATCGACATCGCGGCCACCGGACTCGCCGATCTCGCTTTCACCCTGGCCTCATCGGCCGGCAACAACCTCGCCCGCTGGCTCACCGCGCTGCCGCCGAATACGCTCGACGCCGCGGGCTACCGGCGCCTGGTAAAAGAGCTCGCCGCTCATCTGGGTCTCGAATACCGGTTTTACGGAGAGAGCCAGCTGCGGCGCCTCGGCGCGGGCGCGTTCCTCGCCGTCGCGCAAGGCAATGCGACACGCGACGCGGGAATCGTGCGCCTGTCCTATCGGCCGCGCGGCGCCTGCGCCCCGCAGGTGAGCCTGGTGGGCAAGGGCATCTGCTTCGACACCGGCGGCACCAACTTGAAACCGCACAAGAGCATGCTCGACATGCACACCGACATGGAGGGAAGCGCCGTCGCGCTCGGGAGCCTGTACGCGCTGCACTCGCTCGAGTCGGAGCTCGCCGTCGATTGCTGGCTCGCGATCACGGAGAATCGCATCGGTCCAAGCGCCTACAAGCCGCAGGATGTGGTGCGAGCGCAGAACGGCACCACGATTCAAGTCATCCACACCGATGCGGAAGGCCGCATGGTGCTCGCGGACGCCTTATGCCTCGCCGCACGCGAGAAACCGGGGGCCATCATCGACTACGCGACACTCACCGGCGCGTGCGTCTACGCGCTGACCGAGCGCTACAGCGGTGCGTTCACCAATCGCCCCGAGGCGCGCGCGGTGATCGAGGCGGCCGGCGCATCGAGCGGTGAGCGCGTCTGGGTATTTCCCATGGATAAGGATTTCGAGACGGACATCGAGAGCAGCATCGCCGATGTGCTGCAGTGCTCGACGGAGTCGAAGGGCGATCACATCCTGGCGGCGTGTTTCTTGAACCGCTTCGTGCCGAAGTCGATCCCCTGGCTGCATCTCGACCTCGCGGCCGGAACGCGCCATGGCGGCCTCGGGCATATCGCCACGGAAATCACGGGGTTCGGCGTGCGCTACACGCTCGAGCTTTTGCGCCGTGGTTGGCCGGATTCGTGAACGTTCTGACCATCCGCCGTCCCGACGACTGGCACCTGCACCTGCGCGACGGTGCGGCGCTCGCCTCCGTCGTGAAGTTCACCGCCGAACGCTTCGGGCGTGCGATCGTCATGCCGAACCTGAAGCCGCCGGTCGCGACGACGGCCGCGGCGACTGCATACCAGCAGCGCGTGCTCGCGGCGCTGCCGAAGGCGAGCACCTTCGTCCCGCTCATGACGCTTTACTTGACCGACAGCACCGTGCCCGAGGAGATCGATCGCGCCGTTGCCGCGCGCTGCGTGCACGGCGTGAAGCTCTACCCCGCGGGCGCGACCACGCATTCGGATGCGGGCGTCACGGATATCCGCAAGACCTATGCCGTGCTCGAGCGCATGCAGGAGCGCGGCATGCCGCTGCTGGTGCACGGCGAGGCCGCGCGCCCGGACGTCGACGTGTTCGACCGCGAGTCGGTGTTCATCGACGAGACGCTCGCGCCGCTGATCGAGCGCTTCCCACGCTTGAAAGTGGTGTTCGAGCACATCACCACGGCGCGCGCGGTCGAGTTCGTGACCGCGGCGCGCGCACGGGTCGCCGCCACCATCACCCCGCAGCATCTCTTGCACAATCGCAACGCGATCTTCGCAGGCGGCATCCGGCCGCACTACTACTGTCTGCCGATCTTGAAACGCGAGCGTGACCGCATCGCTCTGGTGCAGGCCGCCGTCAGCGGCAACCCGCGCTTCTTCCTCGGGACCGACAGCGCGCCGCACGAGCGCTCGACCAAGGAGACATCCTGCGGCTGTGCCGGGATGTTCACGGCGCATGCGGCGATCGAGCTCTACGCGGAAGTATTCGAGGAGAGCGGCCGCCTCGATCGGCTGGAGGCGTTCGCGAGTCACTTCGGGGCAGATTTCTACGGGCTGCCGCGCCACGACGAGCACATCACCCTCGAGCGCGAGCCCTGGGTGGTGCCGGAGCGCTATCCCTTCGGCGGCGGGACGGTCGTGCCTTACCGCGCGGGCGAAACCATCGCATGGCGCCTGGCGCCGGCCGAGCGGGCATGACCGCGCCACCGCCCATCACGTTCGCCACGCGTTTTCGCGGCTTCTTGCCCGTCGTCATGGATCTGGAGACCGGCGGATTCAACTCGAAGACCGATGCGCTCCTCGAAATCGCGGCGGTACTGCTCGAGATGCGCTCGGACGGCACCCTGGCGCGCGGTGAGACGCACCGCTATCACGTCATTCCCTTCCCCGGATCGAACCTCGAGCCCGCCTCGCTCGCGGTCACCGGCATCGATCCGCACCATCCGCTGCGTCCGGCGATCTCCGAGGAAGATGCATTGCAACGCATCTTCCGCGAGGTGCGCACCGCCGTGCGCAATGCGGAATGCACGCGTGCCATTCTGGTGGGCCACAACGCGTCCTTCGACTTGAATTTCCTGAACGCCGCGGTCGGCCGCACCCAGATCAAGCGCAATCCCTTCCATCCGTTCTCGTGCTTCGACACCGCCACCCTGGGCGGGGTCGCTTACGGTCAGACGGTGCTGATGCGCGCGACGCTGGCCGCCGGGCTCGAATGGGATACGGGCTCCGCGCACTCGGCATCTTACGATGCCGAACGCTCCGCGGATCTGTTCTGCACCGTATGCAATCAATTCCAAGGGGTGTTCGAGGCGAGCCGGCGGCGCCTCGCGGCCATGGGGCCTCTGGAAATCGACCCCGAGCCTTCGTCGGAGCCGCCTGCCGATGTCGGCCCTTAGGGCACCGCGCGGGCGGCCTGGGCCGCGACCGGTCTAGGCACGCCCGGCCAAGGCGCCGCTCGCCCCTTAGGCGGGGACCGCGGCCCCTTAGGCGGGGACCGCGCCCGCTTCCGCCAGAAGCTGCCGCAGCTCGCCGCTCTTGTACATCTCGATCGCGATGTCGCAGCCGCCGATGAGCTCGCCGTTGACGTAGAGCTGCGGGAAAGTCGGCCAGTTTGAGTAGGTCTTGAGCGCCTCGCGCACTTCTGGATCCTCGAAGATGTTCACGTGGGCGAACTTCGCCTTGCAGGCGCGCAGCGCGCCGACCGTCTGCGCCGAGAAACCACACTGCGGGAAGTCGGGTGTACCCTTCATGTAGAGCACCACAGGATCCGAGGCCAGCTGATTCTTGATACGATCAATCGCGTTCATGTCCATCTCCAAAAAATGATCATTCCGGTCGTGGGGCGCACCTGTCGCGGCGCGCGGCCAGGCGGTCGAGCACCGTCCGCTGCTCGGCGGCACTCATGTTGCCCCACCTGGCAATCTCGTCAATTGTACGATAACAGCCCTGGCAATACCCGTGGGCATCCAGGACGCAGACCTGGATGCAGGGGGATTGGGGAGGCTGCGCCAGGCTCATCGTTGAAGTATTGGGGCGCGTTGCCTATTCTTCCAGGCTTTTGGCGCCGAAGGATGGTCATCCAGTGAGTTCCGTGCCGATTCCGCCCGACCTGCCCCGGCAAGTCAGGCGGGCGCTCGAGGAAGACGTCGGCGGCGCCGATCTGACGGCAGCCCTGATTCCGGCGGCCACGGACGGCTGGGCCGCGGTAATCACCCGGGAAAGCGCCATTCTCTGCGGCGCTCCCTACGTGGACGGCACGTTCGCGCAGCTCGACCCGAAGGTGCGCATTCACTGGAAGGTCCCCGAGGGTGCACCGGTCGAGGCCAACCAGACCCTGTTCGAGATTCAGGGACCCGCTCGATCGCTGCTCACGGGTGAGCGCACGGCGCTCAATTTCTTGCAGCTGCTCTCCGGGACCGCCACGGCCGCGCATGCCTTTGCCGAGCGCCTCAAAGGCACCGCCTGCCGCTTGCTCGATACCCGCAAGACCATCCCCGGTCTACGCACCGCACAGAAATACGCGGTCCGGGTGGGCGGCGGCCACAACCACCGTATGGGGCTCTTCGACGGCATCCTGATCAAGGAAAACCACATCATGGCGGCGGGCTCCGTCGTTCGCGCCGTGGCGGCAGCGAAGTCCTCCGGCACCAAGGTGCCTGTGGAAGTCGAGGTGGAGAGCCTGGAGGAGCTGGAGCAGGCGATCGCCGCGGGCGCCGACATTGCATTGCTCGATGACTTCTCGCTCGAGGACATGGCCGAAGCCGTGGCCGTCAACCGCCGCGCCGCGCACCCCTTGAAGCTCGAGGCCTCGGGCGGCGTGACGCTCGAGACCATTCGCGGCATCGCGGAGACCGGCGTCGATTACGTGTCGGTGGGCAGCATCACCAAGCATGTTCGCGCCATCGATTTGTCTATGCGCTTCGACTGGCAACCGTGACCGGCGGATCGAGCCCGGCGTCGGCCTGCGCAGCGCGCCGGCGGTCCGCAGGCACATCGAGCGAGCGGCACGCCGCGACATAGACGAGCGCGGCCACCGGCAAGCCGACCAGCATCGCAAGATCCGCGCCGCCCAGCCGGCGCGCGACGGGCCCCATGTAGATGTCCGTGCTGAAAAACGGAATCATCGCGACGAATCCCACGCCATAAGCGAGCAGCCCCCGCCAGTTCCAGCGGCCGTACATACCGTGGGGGTTGAAGATCTCGCGCACCGAATAATGACCCTTGCGCACCCAGTAAAAGTCCACCAGGTTGATGGCAGTCCAAGGCGTGAACAGATACAGCAGGACCGACAGGAACGAGCCGAACCTGGCGACGAAGTTCTCGGTCGACGCGGCGGCCAGCGCGCTCGCAGCGACAGCCGCGGCGATGAGCGTGAGCACACGCTTGGCAGGCGTCGGGCGGCGCGGGCGAAAGCAATCGAGCACGCTCAACAGCGTGAGCGAGGCACCGTAGAAATTGAGCGAGGTGATGGTCACGAGTCCCAACAAGGAACAAAGCAACAGTGGCGTGCCGAATCCGGGCAGGAACGAGTCGGCCGCGGCCTTCATCGCCGCAGCGACCTCCTCGGTCGGGTAAAGCGCCGCGGCGACCGTGCCCACCAGCATGGTCCAGGACCCGCCGACGGAGGCACCCAGATAGGTCCACCAGAACGAGGCGCTCACCCCGACCTCGCGCGGCAGATAGCGCGAATAGTCGGACACGTAGATGGACCAGGCAATCTGGTAGGAGGCGGCCGCGAAGAATTGCGCGAGAAAAGGCACCGCGCGAAAGTCGCCCGCCGCGGGCATGAACGACAGCGGGGCCTTCACGGCCACTGCCGCGGTGAATATCAGCAGCGCGGCGATGAGCAGGTAGGCGAGATAGCGCTGCGCGATATGAATCAAGTCGTAGCCCGCGACCGCGAGCACGAGCGACAGCAGCGTGAACCCGAGCAACGTCGGTCCCGGCGGCACGCCGTAGAGCGCGTGCATGGTCTGTGCGGCCAATACCTGATTGAACGAGTTGAATCCGATGTACGCGATCAGCGCGACGCCCCACACCAGCAATGCGCCGAGGTAGCCGAATTGCGGCCGCGACTGGATCATCTGCGGCAGGCCGAGCTGCGGCCCTTGAGTCGAGTGAAAAGCCATGAAGAACGTGCCGAACGCGCTCCCGAGGATCACCGCGAGCACCATCCACGCGAAGTTGCCGCCGAGCGCGATCCCGACGCTGCCCGTCGCGACGGTGGCGAGGTGGGCGTCGCCGGAGAACCAAACGGGCCAGAGATGCCAGACTTTCCCGTGACGCTCGGCCAGCGGTACGTAATCGATCGAGTGTTGCTCGATGAATCGGTGAGTTTCGGTCATCCTGACGCTACGATCATAAATTCTTCCTGTACTGGAGCATGACCGTGAATGGCTGCAACGTCGCCACCTGCGGAATGATGCTGCCGGACGCATTGTACTGGGCGTAGCCGACGTAGCCGATGTCTCCCAGGTTGGGCTTGGCGTTGGTCAGGTTGTGCAGGTTGAGTGAAATTTCGGACTTGCCGAAATCCACGCCGAAACGCGCGTCCACCAACGAGAACGAGGGGCGGGTCGCCTCGGTGCCGCCGCCGCCGTTCAGCAGTGACACACTGTCGCCGGTGAAGCTGTAGTCTGCCGACACGAAGCCATCCAGCGCGGGGGTGATCGGAGTGGTATAGACCGCGCCGGCGGTCGCCGTCCACGCCGGCGTGCCGAGGATGCGTGAGTTCACGCCCACCCCGACGATGCCGAGTGCGCCCGGATCGGTGATCTTGGTGTCTTCGTAGCCTGCGCCGATACGCACCGTGAGTTCCGGCAGCACGTGTCCGGCGACCTCGAATTCCGCGCCATTGATCGTCGCGTGTCCACCGTTGATGTCGAAATACGAGCCGCAGGGCAGCGCCACCTGCTGCTGTGGATCGGTCCAATCGATGTGGAAGCCGGCGAGCGACAGCAGCAACCCCGGATGCGGCAGCTGCATCTTGGCGCCGATTTCAGAGCTCCACAAGGTGTCGGACTTGAGCTGGGTGATGTCGCTGACCGGCAAATTCGGCAGGGCGCAGAACGGCAGCGATGCTTGTGCTCCGCCGGCGCGGAAGCCCTTCGACGCCGTGGCATACACCATGAGGTCGCTATCGATCTGATAGGACAACCCGAACTTCGGATCCAGGCCCGATTGGTGATTGTGTTGTGGATCGCTCAGCGTCGGGCCGAAGTTCATGAAGCCATCGGCGGTGAAATCGGCCTTCTGTTCCAGCCAGTAGTATCGCAGGCCCAACGTCGCCGTAGCTCCGAAGAACTTGTAGTACAGCTCGCCGAACAGCGACTTGTCCTCCTGCGAGGCCGGATTGTTCTGCGTCCACAGCTCATCGTTGGGCCACGGTCCGACCACCGTGTTGTCGGCGGTGGCTGCCACCAGACCATTGGCATAGATCGGCGGAATGTTGAACTTGGTGTCCGTGTGCGAGAAGTAGAATCCGGCCGTGCCGCTCAGGTTGTACCACGGGTCCCAGGAAATTCTCGCTTCTTCGGTGATCTGATTATGGTAATGCTCGCCATCCCACAGGTAGGGCTGCGCCGGCAAACCGGACACCTGATAGTAGGACGCGAAGATCTGCTGCGTGCCATACGTGGAGTCCTCCAGATCGCGCGTATGGCGATAGAAATAACTGGTGGAGGAGATCGCCGACCAACCGTCGCCTTGATATTTCAAGTCCAACGAGGGCAGCGCCCATTTGTCCCAAGCCTTGGGTTGCACGTCGAAGGCACGGTTCAAGGTGTATTGCGGCGTGAAGTCCGGGAGCGGTGCAAAGGCCGCCGGAAAACCATTGTCATCGGTGTCCTGAAACATGACCCGCAGGCGCGCCTCGAAATTGTCGGCGGGCTTGAAGCGAAACGCCAGCGAACCACCGTACGTGGTTTGCGCGCCTTGATTGCCGACGCTGGTGCGCGGGGCTGCGAGAAACGGATCCGTCGTCGCGGCGCTGCTGGGATCGGGAAAGGTACGAGTCAGATAGCCGGCATCATGCTGCGCGAACAGCACGACGCGGGCGGCCAGCATGTCGGGCACCAGCACCAGATTGCCGATGATGTTCGCGCCGCCGTCGACGCCTGCCGCACCGGAAGTGCCGCCGGCTTGCGCCATGTAGCCAATGCCGCTTTCGTTGAGATCAGCCTTCTTGGTGATCAACCGCACGTTGCCACCGAGCGAGCTCGCACCGAACAACGTGCCTTGCGGCCCTTTAAGGACTTCGATGTTGTCGATGTCCAGCACTCGCGGGTCGACCGAGCCCGGCACCGGCGTGTCGTCAATGTAGAAGCCGGTGGCGCCCGCGGTGCCGTAGAGGTTTTGTCCCGTGATGCCGCGCACGGCAATCGAGCGCGCATCGGCGATGCCGGTGGGGCCGCCGCCGTAGGAGAACGAGATATTGGGCGTCTTGGTGGCGTAATCGGTGAATGACTGAATGTTGTAATCGGCCAGCGTCTGACCGGTAAACACCGTGATGCTCTCCGGCACGTTGGCGAGCGACTCATCGCGCTTGCGGGCGGTCACGATGACCGTATCGAGCGTGGTGCTGTCGGCGGCCGGTGCCGCGGTCGTGTCCTGCGCGCACGCGCCGCCCCCGTGCAGCGCGGCCCCGCAAGCGGCCGAGAGACCTAACAAGTGAGCGAAGAAACTGCGGCGGGGCATGGGCTTGTCTCCTGGAGTGGCACGAGAACTGCTGGGCGGCTGGGTCGGGGTATCGCCTTTGGTATGCCCGTCGGGGGCCGAGCCGCTCGGCGAGGCGGGCGGCGCAGGCGGAGCCGGCTTCGGCTCGGGCCCGACGATGGTGATGGTGTGCGGGTTGACGAATTCGTAACGCAGGCCCGTATTGCTGAGCAGCTGCTGCAGCGCCTGGGTGGGGGTCAATGAGCCTTTGACCTCGGGGCTGCGCAGGCTCGCCACGAGCTCGGAGGCAAACATCACCTGAAGTCCCGACTGCTGCGCCAAGTCGTTGAGCGCATTGGCCAAAGGTTCTGCCGGAATGCTCAGATCCTTGATGCTGCTTGCACCGGGCGACTGCCCTGCCGCGCTCGCCCAGAGCATGACGGCTCCTACCGCCAGCAGCGGCGGCGCGTGTGTGCTCATGAATCCACCATCCCGACGTGGCAATTGTTTCTTCTCGCCGGCATCTACGCGCCGGGCCTGTAACATATGTGTGTTCAGGGAGCCAAACCCGGTAGTCGAATTCTACCTACCGGGTTTCGCATCGAAACAACACTATATAGACAGATGATTCCAGAGCGTTCCGAATCCGCCTCGAGTCTCGCCGGAGCCGCCTATCGCGACCACGGGGACGCGCTGCAGCGTTTCCTCGCGCGCCGCGTTGGGTCTGCGCAGGATGCGGACGATCTCGCGCAGGAAGTCTTTGCCCGGTTGCTGCGCGTGCGCGACGCGGATCTCGTGCGCAATCCGCTGTCCTATCTCCTCGGCATCGCCACGCACGTGGTACGCGAATTCCGGCAACGCAGGCAGCATGAGCGCGTGCTGTTCGACTCCGACCTCGCGGACGATCGGTGCGAGCAGCCGGATGAGCTGGCGCCCGCGAGCATGGCCGAACAAATCGAGCTCAAGCAGCGGCTCGACAAGGCGCTCAAAAAGCTTCCTGCGGCGCACCAGCTGGTGTTGCTCTTGGTGAAGCGCGACGGCTTGTCCTATAGCGAGGCCGCTGCCGCCGCGGGCCTGTCCGTTCACACCATCGAGAAGTACGTCGTCGAGGCGCGCGCGCGGCTCCGGGTGCTGCTCGCGGAGACGCGTTGAGCACCCGCATGGATCCCAAAGCCCGCCAACTCGAAGCGCTCTACGCCCAGCAAGCATCCGGCTGGGTCGAGACCATGCGCCAGGCAGGCCCGGGCGACGACCGGCGATTCGTCGCGTGGTTGAAGGAATCGCCGCGCAATGTGCGCGATTTTCTCCTCATGCTCTCGCTCGACCGGGCACTCGGCGAAATCGATGCGCGACGTCTGGTGAGCATCGAGTCCTTGATCGCCGAGGTGGACGCAAGCCCCTTCGCCGCCCGGCACGGAGCGCCCGCCCGCGCCGGCCGACGCAGGTGGAGGCGACTCGCCGCTGCCGCGGCGGCCCTGTTACTCGCGGCAGGCGGCGGCTGGGGCTGGCTGCTGCACAGCCGCGGCGACTGGCAGGAATTCGCCACCGCCACTGGCGAGCAGCGCACCTTCGAGCTCGAGGACGGCTCGGTCGTCTACCTGAACACTCACTCGCGCGTGCGCATCCGGCTCGCCGCGCACAGCCGCGACGTCAGGTTGCTGAGCGGAGAGGCGCTGTTCCATGTGCATCACGATGCTGCGCGGCCTTTTCTCGTATCCACGGACGATGCCGTCGTGCAGGCCGTGGGCACGCAATTCGACGTCTATCGTCGCGACGACGACACCGTCGTTTCCGTGCTCGAGGGTCGAGTCAGCGTGACGCCCGCAACGTCGCGCAATCCGTCGGGGGGCCTGGAGGCTCACCCGGACAGACCGGGGACCGGTTCGACCGCCGCGCCCCGCAGGCTCGATGCGAGCGAGGAAGCGCGGGTGAGTCACGCGGGATCTGTGAGCGTTCGCGAGGTGAATAACGTGTCGGACATTGTGGCCTGGCGGGAGCGCCGCCTGATATTTCGGGATCAGACGCTCGAGCAGATCGTGGCGGAATTCAATCGCTATCGGGCGACGCCGATTCGCCTTGGGAGCGCCGGGGTGGGCGAGCGGGTGTACACGGGTGTATTCGACGCCGACGACGCCGATTCGCTCCTACAGGTGCTGGCGCGCGATGCGGCCCTCGAGGTGGACCGCTCCGGCGAGTCGATCATCGTTCGATTGCGCTAACGCCGCGCCGGGCCGAGTGCCCGGCCGACCGCACCCACCGGCTGCGCCGGAGCGCGCCGTCAGCTGATATTGGCGGCCTTCAAGACGCGCTGCGGCTGCGACACGCCGTAGCCCTGGGCGTAGTCGACGCCGAGACTGCGCAGCATGTTGATGATTTCCACATTCTCGGCAAACTCGGCGATGGTCTGCTTGCCGGTCAGGTGGCCGATCTCGTTGATCGAGCGCACCATCTCGCGATCGATCGGGTCGTGCAGGATCTCTTTGACGAAGCTGCCGTCGATCTTCAGGAAATCCACCGGGAAGTGCTTCAAGTAGCCGAACGACGAGAGTCCGGTGCCGAAATCGTCCAGCGCGAACTTGCAGCCGAGCTCCTTCAGGGCCTGGATGAAGCGGTTCGCCTGAGAGAAGCTCGCGATCGCGGAAGTCTCGGTGATCTCGAAGCAGATCTTGGTGGCATCGAGACCGCTGCGATGGAATTGATCGATCACATACGGCAGGAATTTGTCGTCGCCCAAGCTCTGGCCGGATAGATTGATCGAGCACATCGAGAGTCGCGCTCTTTCATCCGCCTCCGACACGAGCCAGCGGAACGCATTCTCGATGACCCAGCGGTCGATGCTCGGCGTGATGCCGTAGCGCTCGGCGGCGGTGATGAAGTTATCCGGCGCAACGATCTTTCCGGTCTCATCGCGCATGCGCAGCAGGAGCTCGTAGTGCGCCCCCTCCTCCGCGCGCTGCAACGGCAGGATGGTCTGGCGGAACAGCTCGAAGCGCCCCTCCTCGAGCGCGTTGTTGATACGCGCGGCCCACTGCATCTCGCGGCGGCGGCGCATGAGATCGATGTCGTTTTCCTCGAAGCTATGCACCCGGTTGCGGCCAGCCTCCTTGGCGGCCTGGCAGGCGCTGTCGGCCGCCGAGAGTACCGAGGCGACGTCCGCGTTCTCGGCGGCGATCGGGACCACGCCGATGCTCGCGCCCAGGCGGAACGTGCGCTCCTCCCAGGTGAACTTGAAGTTGCGCACGGCCTCGCGCAGCGATTCCGCGGTGCGCATCGCCTCATCGAGCGAGCAGCTCTCGAGCAGAATCCCGAACTCATCGCCGCCGAGGCGCGCGAGCGTGTCGCGCCAGCGCACCTTCGACTTGAGCAGCGCGCCGACTTGACCCAGCAGCGCATCGCCCGCGCTGTGGCCGCAGGTGTCGTTGACGATCTTGAACTGATCGAGATCGAGGCAGCAGAGCGCGTAGGAG
>Ga0302324_100013212_pt1 | contig 16770 bp, 15 predicted proteins | sample Palsa_T0_1_FD_201949 | JGI IMG/M metagenome (GOLD analysis project Ga0302324, IMG submission 201949) | Peat permafrost microbial communities from Stordalen Mire near Abisko, Sweden - Palsa_T0_1 | ecosystem: Environmental > Terrestrial > Soil > Palsa > Peat permafrost | place: Sweden: Abisko...
TGCCCGTCGCGCCGCTGCCGGAAGTTGACTTCCCGACGATTTCCGTCAGCTCCAGCTTGCCGGGAGCCAGCGCCGACATTATGGCGTCTTCCGTCGCCACTCCCCTCGAGCGGCAGTTCGGCCATATCGCGGGCGTGACGGAGATGACCTCGGCCAGCACGCTCGGCGGCACATCGATCACCATTCAGTTTGACCTGAGCCGCGATATCGACGGCGCGGCGCGCGATGTGGAGTCCGCCATCAATGCCGCGCGCACTTATTTGCCCTCGAACCTGCCGGGCAATCCCACCTATCGCAAAGTAAATCCCGCCGACGCGCCGATCATGATCCTGGGCCTCACTTCCGACAAATTCGGCCCCGATAAACTCTATGACGAAGCGTCCACGGTCATCGAACAGAAGCTGTCGCAGATTCAGGGCGTTGGGCAGGTCGTTCCCGGAGGAGGCGCGTTGCCGTCCGTGCGTGTGGACGCAAATCCCACGCAACTGGCCAGCTTCGGGCTTACCCTGGCGAAGTTGCAATCCGTGCTGAGCCTGCAGAATTCCGATTTGGCAAAAGGCCAAATCACCGATGGCGCCGTGACCGCGGACATCCTGGATAATGACCAGATCTCGCACGCGGAGGACTACAAACCGCTCGTCGTCGGCTATAAAAACGGTGCGGCGATTCACCTGTCCGATGTCGCGACGGTGACGGACTCCGTGCAAAACGTCCGCGCCGCCGGCTATTTGAACGGCAAGCGCGCGGTCACGATCATCATCTTCCGCCAGCCTGGCGCCAACATCATCGAGACGGTTGACCGCATCCGCGCGCAACTTCCGTCCATCCAGGCCACCATCCCGCTCGGCATCGATACCACCATCGTTTTGGACCGCACCATCACCATCCGCGCCTCGGTCACCGACGTCGAGAGGACCCTGCTCATTTCCATCGCTCTGGTCATCGCCGTGGTGTTCGTCTTTCTGCGCAACGGGCGCGCCACGCTCATCCCCGGCATCGCCGTGCCGGTCTCGCTCATCGGTACCTTCGCAGTTATGTACATGTTCGGATATAGCCTGGACAATCTTTCGCTCATGGCGATCACTATTTCCACGGGATTCGTGGTCGATGACGCCATCGTGGTGATGGAAAATATCGCCCGCCATCTCGAAAACGGCATGGAGCCGATTGCCGCGGCGCTGAAAGGCGCGGAGGAAATCGGTTTCACCGTCTTTACCATCAGCATTTCCCTCATCGCCGTCTTCATTCCTCTTCTGATGATGGGCGGCATCGTCGGCCGCCTCTTCCGCGAATTCGCCGTCACCCTCTCGACGTCCATTGTCGTGTCCATGGCGGTCTCCCTGACCACCACGCCGATGATGTGCGCTTACTTATTGCGCAACGAGCGAGCGGCAAAGCACGGGCGAATCTACATGGCCAGCGAAAGATTTTTCGACTGGGTGCTGTCGATGTATCGCGCCACCCTGCGTTGGGTGCTGGACAATCCAATTCCGACCCTCATCGTCCTCTTCCTTACCATCGCGCTCAATGTGCTTTTGATCGTCAAAATTCCCAAGGGCTTTTTCCCGGTCGAGGACACGGGAGCGCTTTCCGGCGCGGTGCAAGGCCCGCAGGATTCTTCTTTCCCGGCGATGAACAACGCCATTCAGCAGATCGGCGCAGTGATCCACAAGGACCCTGCCGTCGCCAATGTGATTTCGTTTGCCGGCGGCAATGGAGCCACAAATACCGCCAACCTGTACGTGGCGCTCAAGCCGCTTTCGGCGCGCAATGCGAGCGCGAGCCAGATCTTCAACCGCCTGCGCCCTCAATTTAACCGCCTGCCCGTGGCTTCCGCGTTCCTGCAAGCCGTGCAGGATCTGCGCATCGGCGGGCGATCCTCGAATGCCATGTATCAGTACACGATCCAAACCGACAATCCCCAGGACCTCGTCAAGTGGGGGCCGGCCATCCTGGCCGCGATGAAGAAACTGCCCGGCTTGCAGGACGTGAGTTCTGACCAGCAAAATGGCGGCCTCGATGAGCTGCTCAACTACGATCGCGTAACGGCGGCAAAACTAGGCCTGACCGCTCAGTCCCTGGATTCGGCGCTGTACGGCGCATTCGGGCAGTCGGAAGTGTCCATCATCTACACGCAGTTGAACCAATATTACGTGGTGCTGGAAGTCGCTCCCCAATATTGGCAAAGCCCGGAGGGATTGAAGGACATTTACCTCGCGACATCCAGCGGCAAAAACATTCCGCTACTCACGGTGGCCAAGGGGCAAGCCAACACCACGCCGCTGGCCGTCAATCACACCGGGCTATTCCCCTCGGTCACCGTCTCTTTTAATCTTGCGCCCAATGTGTCTTTGAGCCAGGCCACTTTGAGCATCAACCAGATGCAGAAGCGAATTGGCGCGCCTTCCACTCTGACAGGTTTTTTTGCCGGCACGCTGCTGGCCTACCAGCAATCCCTGGGCACCGAGCCCGTGCTGATTCTGACGGCACTCCTTGCGGTGTATATCGTTCTCGGTATTTTGTATGAAAGCCTGGTCCACCCGCTGACGATCATCTCCACTCTGCCATCCGCGAGCGTGGGCGCGATGCTCGCACTGATGCTCTTCAAGGAGGATTTGAACGTCATCTCCATCATCGGGATCGTGCTGCTGATCGGCATCGTAAAAAAGAACGCCATCATGATGATCGACTTCGCTCTCCAGGAAGAGCGCCAGGAGGGAAAGAGCCCGCACGATGCGATATTTGAAGCGTGTATGTTGCGCTTCCGCCCCATCTTGATGACCACGATGGCCGCCTTACTGGGCGCTCTGCCGCTCGCGCTGGGGACGGGCACAGGTTACGAACTCCGCCGGCCCCTGGGCATTACGATCGTGGGAGGGCTTATCTTGAGCCAGATGCTGACGCTGTATACTACGCCGGTCGTCTATTTGACGTTCGATCGGATGCGCCTGCGGATGCAAGGGAAGCGCCGAAGCATCTTTCGCAGTGAGCCCGGAACAGCCCCGAGCGCCGCGGATTAATTCGCGCGGCCGGCCCGAGGCAGCGCAAACCGGCCTTCGGACACTTCTGTAGTACAGGACATTTTGACTTTGCCAGGTTGTGGAAAAAGTAGCTGATTTTGTCATTCCGAGCGAAGCCAGGAATCTCTCTTTCTTTTTCGTGGGCGCAAATCCAGGAGAGATTCCTGGCTTCGCTCGGAATGACAAAATGGCTGGAAGATTTTTTCCGCAGCCTGTTTGCGGCTGGCGCGCCATGCTGAAAATTAAGAAAATCCTTCTTCCGGTTGATTTCCCGAATCCCTCGCTGGGAGCGATTCATCAGGCTGCGACCTTGGCCCGCCATTTCCATTCCGAGATCGTGATGCTGCACGTTGTGACGGTGCTGAGCCATGCCGCCGGCGTCCCGCAGGCCGGCCGGGATCTGCTTGCGGAGATAATTAAGGCAGCCCAGAAGGAAATGGACCAGACTCTCGGGGCAGAGCTGGACGGCCTTGCCGTCCAACTCGTGCTGGCAAGAGGCGGCGCGTCCGAGGCCATCGTGCAAACCGCGCAGGAGCAAGAAGCGGACTTGATCCTGATGCCGTCCCACGGCCACACCTTCAATCAATTCCTTCTGGGCACCACGACTGCAAAAGCGCTGCATGGGTCCGAGTGTCCGGTCTGGACCGGTGCGCGCCTCGAGCAATCGCCCGCGCAAAAGTTTGCGATCCGCAACGTGCTGTGCGCCGTCGAATTCAACCCCCAGGATCGCAAAGCCGTCGAGTGGGCCGCGTACATTTCCGCCGAATTCGGCGCCCGCCTCACCCTCGCCCACGTCACTGCGGCAGTAGAGTTTTGGGGCCCCGGCGGCAGTTACGTGAATACGAAGTGGAAAGAGGCGCTCGTCAAGAGCGCGACCCGGCAGATCGAGGAGCTTCAACAATTCATGGGCATCAAGGCAGAGGTATTCATCGGCAGCGGAGACGTGCCCAAGGTTCTATGCCAAGCCGCCAAGCAAACCAAGGCGGACTTGCTGATAACCGGCTGCCGTCCCTATGGCGGCCGCCTGCGAACCCACGGCTATGCAATCATTTGCGCGGTCCCGATCCCAATACTAAACGTGTAAGTAGTAGGATCAAAATATAAAGAGCGCATTCCGCACGGTGCCCAGCGGAGTTTGGGGGGCGCGAGAAAAAGAGGCGACAGCAATAAATCAGCGGTTTGGAATTTCCACTACCACATAACCTCCCGGCTTTGCTGCGTTCACCGCGGCCGCAACTCTGTCCGCGTACAGCCGGATAACTGGCCATTGTGGATGGCTCAGCACGACTATGGCGATGGTACGCTCGGCAAGATTCTGCTGGTAGCGAATATTCTTGTCCGTTGTAAGCAAGATTTCAAACCCGGCACTCTCAGTTGCAACCAACAAGTCGCCGTTACTTAATATGTCCCATCCCATTTCTTTCGCGTTTTTGACGGAATGTCCGGTGAGAAGCGGAGCCAGCGGCAAAGGAGTGCCGTGATCGAATAAGATAAGCATCAGCGAGGAGAAGGAACTAGCAAGCTGCGCGCCGCGAAATCCAATACGGAAGTGACTTGCTCGCGGCTTACGTCGAACCACTCCATAATGTTCTCGATGGTTGCCCCCGCTTCGAGGTTTTCGAAGACGATGGCCACCGGCATTCGAGTGCCGCGAAACACCCATGCCCCGCTCAATCTCTCAGGAACGCTCTCGACCGCGGGGCATTGCGACCAGTCAATCGCCGCCATCGTGAATCTCCGTACTGGCATTTTAACATGGCGCCAGGAATCTCTGTGCCCTCGGTTTTCTCCGTGCCCTCTGTGTTGAGATTTCCCCGCGAGCTTCAACACCGCACGGGCGGGCGTGTGGCCACGCGCTCCATGCGCCCAAACTTGACGGTGCCTCATCGCGGGGCTAGTATCATCGCTTAACGGGCGCGTTCTTCACGGCTTCCTGAGCAGCGCATCCTTTGTTCAGCCACATGAAAATCGCCTACTTGGATTGCTTTTCCGGAATCAGCGGAGACATGACCCTGGGAGCGCTGGTGGATGCGGGATGCAGCCTCGCGGAAATAGAGGCCCATCTGCGCCGGCTGCCGGTCCCGGGTTGGAACATTTCGGCCGAAAAAGTGGTGCGGCGAGGTTTCGTTGCAACGCAGGTGAAGGTCGAGTCAAACGATCCCCAGCGGCACCGCTCGCTTAGCGAGATTTTGCAAATGATCGAGCGTGCGGAACTGCCGCCCGCGATTTCCGAAAGAGCGTCCAGTATTTTCCGGCGGCTCGGAGAAGCCGAAGCGCAGGTTCATGGCGTGGCGATTGAGAAGGTGCACTTTCACGAAGTCGGAGCAGTCGACGCTATCGTGGACATTGTGGGCTCGGCGGCCGGTTTCGCGCAATTGGGCATCGAGGAATTTTTCTGCTCACCGCTGAATGTGGGCGGCGGCCGCGTGGACACGCAGCACGGCAATTTGCCGGTGCCGGCTCCCGCGACCGCGGAGCTGTTGCGCGGCGCGCCGACGTATTCCAATGGAATTCAGCGCGAGCTCGTGACGCCGACCGGTGCGGCGATTGTGGCCACGGTAACATCGCGGTTCGGTCCGCAGCCGGCGATGACTGTGAACACCATTGGCCTCGGCGCCGGCAGCGCTCAGCTCGCCGAGCAACCGAACGTGATTCGTTTATTTGTCGGGGAGTCCGTGTCGCAACTCGACAACGCGACATTGAAAAACGCTGCGTTTAGCGATACAGCGCTGGAGGAAAACATCCTCGTGCTCGAAGCCAATTTGGACGACATGAGCCCTCAGGTCTACGGCTATTTCGCCGAGCGCGCGCTGGAAGCCGGGGCGCTGGATGTTTTCTCGATCCCCGTGCAAATGAAAAAGAATCGCCCGGGGCAGCTTGTCACGGTGCTCTGCAAACCCGCGGACCGGGAAAAATTCTCGGACCTGCTGTTCCGCGAGACGACCACGCTGGGCGTAAGGCAATCGCACGTTATGCGGCGCGCATTGCAGCGGGAAAGCATCGCCGTGGAAACTTCGCTCGGATCGATTCGCATGAAGATCGCGCGCCTCCACGGCCATATCCTGAACGCGGCGCCCGAATACGAGGATTGCCAAAAAATCGCGGCCGAACGCGGAGTCCCGCTCAAGCAGGTCCTGGCCGAAGCCGCTTTCCAATTTCAGAAATTGAACGGGGCGATGAAAAAGTAGATGGAGAACGAAATGGAAATCCAGGGAACCCGGAAGGATTTTGCGAGCCTTCCGATTGATCCGGGCGAAAAACAGGAAAAACTAAAGGGCCGTCTTCGTGAACTCGGTTCCGCCGTGGTGGCTTTTTCCGGCGGCGCGGATTCGGCTTACCTGGCCTGGATGGCGCATCAAGCGCTGGGCGAACGCGCCCTGGCTGTAACAGCGCTCTCTCCAAGTTTTTCCGCGCACGACCGCGAGCAAGCGGAAACGTTCGCGCGAAGAGAAAACCTGCGCCACGAATTCGTCGAGACGCACGAATTTGAGAATCCCCTTTACGTGATGAATCAGGCGGACCGCTGCTACCATTGCAAGACGGAACTTTTCGGCGTGCTGGCCAAGGTGCGCGCAGAGCGGGGATTTGGCGCCGTCACCTACGGTATGAACGCCGATGACAGGAAGGATTTTCGCCCAGGCCACCGCGCCGCATCCGAATTCGGCGTGGTGGCCCCCTTGCTAGACGCGGGTCTAACCAAGGCCGAAATCCGCGAACTGTCCCGGCGCGCCGGACTGGCGACGTGGGACCGGCCCGCGTCGGCCTGCCTGTCGTCGCGCGTTCCCTACGGGATGCCAGTCACGGTGGAAAACTTGTCGCGCGTCGAACAGGCGGAAAATGCCTTGCGGGAATTCGGCTTCCGCCAAGTCCGCGTACGCTCGCACGGCGAACTTGCCCGCATCGAAATCGCGCCGGACGAGCTGCCGCGCGCTCTCCAAGCCGATATGGCCGAAACGCTGGCCGCGCGCATCCGGGAAACCGGCTTCACGTACGTTACGTTGGACTTGGAAGGATACCGGCAAGGATCGTTGAACGCCGCCCTGAAAAAGAGATAGGCCCGCCCCGCTCAGGAAAAATGGACAAACAACACATTCAAAGGCTGCTGGAAAACGTGCGAGCGGGAGAGCTTTCCGTGGCGCTTGCCGTCGAGCAATTGCGCCACATGCCGTTCGAGGATCTCGGGTTCGCCAAAATCGATCACCACCGCGGGCTGCGGCAGGGCTTTGCCGAGGTGATTTATGCGAAAGGAAAAACTCCCCAGCAAATCGTGGCCATCGCACGCGGCATGCTGCGCCCGCGGTCAACGCACAACATCCTGATCACGCGCGCCGACAGAGGGATCTTCCGCGCCATCCGCCGCCTGAGCCGCCACGCCGAATTTCATCCCCTTTCCGGAGTCATCGCCATTCGCCGCAACCGGGAAATCGTTGGCCAGGGCGCCATCCTGGTAGTCGCGGCCGGCACGAGCGACATTCCCGTGGCCGAGGAAGCGGCCGTCACCGCAGAAATCATGGGCAACAGGGTGGAAACTGTGTACGACGTTGGCGTCGCCGGCCTGCATCGTCTGCTCGAACACCGCGAAAAGATCTCCGCGGCACGCGTCATCGTCTGCGTCGCGGGGATGGAGGGAGCGCTACCCAGCGTCGTCGCCGGTTTGGTGGCCGCGCCGGTAATCGCCGTGCCCACCAGCGTGGGCTACGGCGCGAGTTTCGGCGGCCTGGCCGCGCTCTTGGCCATGTTGAATAGCTGCGCTTCGAACGTGTCCGTGGTCAATATCGACAATGGTTTTGGCGGAGGCTACGTCGCTAGCGCGATCAATCGGCAGTAACATTCGCTCAGTTGATGGAATGCTGCCCTCGATGGACGGAGGACCCTGGGGTGTTAGGGGTTGAGTGTCCGCGGAGGAAACGACGCGAAAGCTTTCAAATCGCAGGAATAGCTCAACGGTTGACGGCGCAAATATAGACAACCAGAACGAAAACCACCGAAACAAGAATGACGATCCAAGGCAAATAGCCGAAAGATTCTTCCCTTGTGGCAGCCATCGTAACCTTCCTCCCGCGCAAGCTTAGAGCAATTCAGGGACCCAAAATCAACCCCGGCGCCAGGGATTAGCACCCTGTGAACGTAATGCCAGGCCAATCAATAAATTAGGACGATTCTGCGTTCCGCGTGCAAGGAAGCAACGATTCCATCTGGCCGAAAAACGAGCAGCCTGATGCGCTCGGGTGTCTCCTGATGGAGACACCTTTTCTCTTTTGTCGGTAGACTCGCTGGCCGCTTCGCCAACGCTTATGCGCCGGGCGGGCGTCGGGGACTTATCGGCCAAAAAGCCGATCCATCGAAGGAAGCGTCTCGCGGCACCCGACGTTCAGATGAATCGGAAAGATCGCGCCATCTCAAATGTGCTCATGGCTGACGTTCACCGCAGTTGAGACCGGCTCACTGACATGCACGACCGGAGACCAATGCGGAAATTTAGCGAGCCATTTTGCGGATTGGCCTTGGAACCACTTCCAGCTCCGCGTGAGATCTTCGGGGTCAACAAAGTTGATATACGTTGCCACGGCCATCCATTCAAAGAGCGGGATGTTCATGGCATATTCGATTCCCAAATGCAGGCATATGCCCGCCAGCAACACCGGGTAGCGGGTTTCCTTAAACCATATGAGCACGCCCAAGGCGAACTCGATGGCTAGCGTGGACCAGGTGAGCGTCCTGATTAAATACATATTGTGGAGCGGCGGGATCGGGAACCGTTGAAAATCCTGCAAATGCAAAGCGTAGTAGACGGCCGTCCCGTTGATCCACAAAATGCCCATCGATTTCCAGTAGAACGTCGAAAGATAGACAACCGCCGTCTGGATCTGAAGCATGCGCTGGGCCCAGGGACTGCATGGCTGGACGACGCCGGCGGTCTCTTTCCCCCGCCGGATCCGCAGCCACCGGTCCACCGAGAAAGCGGCACCGGACGGAGCGAACATTAGGAAGAACCCGCAAACCAGAATCAGGGTATCGCCACTGTTCAGGATGAACCCGTTCCGCATCTGAATCGAACCCATGCAAAGGTAAACAGCGACGGCGCTAAGTCGGGTCATGAACCCGGCGGTCAGGAACACCGTGAAGAGCAGAAACACCCAAAAGAAAATGTTGATGGCCAGGTCGGTCTGCGGGATAACCTTGAACAAGCTCATGCTGGGCCCGTGATTGAGCCGACCCAGCGTGTCGAGGCTCATGAAGGCGTGAGGACCGTACCATCTGAGCCACTCCGGCCGGAGAAGAAGCAGATCGGCCATGCAGATCAGGCCGTAAAATATTCGAAATAAACACACCGGAGTTGGCGATTGCTCTGCGAAGAAAAACTCGTTCCAAGCTTGAATCAACCGGCGTATGCTCATTGGAGGTCTCCTGCCTTCACCGTGTACTTATAAATCTCCTTGCGAACCCAGGGTTGCGGCGCTTGCGAGCCCGGGGGAGCGATTTTCGACCGGTACGAAACAAGCGTCAGCGTCGCCGGAGGATTATCTATTATGTTATTATTTAGTCTTACGATATAACGGGCCGCATCCGGCCGGAGAAGCGCGAACTTATCGTTTAGAAGCGAATCGAAGCTAAACTTGTGGATGCGTTCCATCGAGTACCTTTTGGCGTACCCGTAGTCTTGCGGAAGGGGGAATTTCCACAATCCTTTTTGGCCGTCGCGATACGTGATTTCGGCCTCCACGCGGGTATTCAGGGCCAGCGGGTTGGGGGCAAACAGATTCCAGCCCTGCGCGAGGCCCGACCAGCCCATGTAGGGTGCAATGAGCGGTCTCGCGATAGTGACGAGCCGTGAATTCAGCGGCATGCTCCAGCACAGGATCGTCGCCAAGTGAAAGATCAGAAACAAGTTAATTGCAATTCGTTTCATCGTTGTTGGCCTCTGGCGCGGGTGTCCTGAGTCTTTGGGCCGCGCGGTCCGATGGGGGTATAGCACGTCGGTCGCCAAGCACTTCAAAGATAACTAGCTTAGAATGTGATAGATACATTGCGATCCGGATCGAGCCAAATAAAGATTGTCTACGTTCGGTGACTCTTAACTGGCATCCATCCCTTGCAACGGTGACAACCTAACCCCCTAGCAGCCTAGCGTTGGAGGGCGGCCCAGGTAGTATGGATATATATGTGCTCCAAGGACCTTTTCATAATTTCCGGCCAGGGAAGCGGAAAATGCCGTCCCGGCATAAAATGAGTCAGCCCTAGCCGAATTTCGAGCGACCATGCCTAAACGCTGTGTCAAAAGGTTCTCAGTCTAGCTAAGACTTCCGAGATAGGTCGAAGGCGCCTAGCGTGGACAGTGCAAACAAAAGGCAACCTCTGCTGTGGATCGGTCTCTGCTGCATCCTTGCCGTATACCTGGTCTTCGTCTTTCGATTCAATCCGGTGGACTTATTTGGAAGAACGCACGACGACTCCCTCTACTTCAGCTTCGCCAGGGCCATCGCGAACCATCAGGGCTATATTTTGCCGAGCGTGCCAGGCGGGCCGGCGGCGACAAAATACCCGATTCTCTATCCTTGGATTCTCTCTTGGGTCTGGCGTTGGAATCCGTCGTTTCCTTCCAACCTAATTGGTGCTGTCGTGTTAACCGCCGCCTTCGGCGTCATTTTCCTTACGTCCACTTTTCTCTTCCTGCGGCGGCTGAAGGGGATTGGGGACAACGCAGCTTTGCTGCTCACACTCCTGATTGCCCTCCATCCGGTTGTCCTGTTTCTCAGCGCAAGCGTCCTGTCCGACATCCCGTTTGCCGCGCTTGCGCTTGCGGCCATGCTTACGGCCGATCGAACCATGCGGCCCAATGCCAGCGCCGCAGAAACGGCTGGTTGCGCCTTATTGACGGGGCTAGCGGCCTTGCTGCGCATTTTCGGAGTTCCAGTCGCAGCAGGCATCTTGGCCGCCGCGGTGGCGCGGCGCGCATGGCGCCAGATCGCGGTTTTCTCGGCCGTTTTGGTTCCTTTCGGCTGCGTGATTGCCTGGCCGCTGCTATTTGCCCGACGGATGGTCCCGCCGGGTTTGGATGGGGCGGCGCTGGAACCCGGCTTTGTGGGCGCTTGGACCTACTACACCAGTTATTTGGGATTCTGGAAACTCAGCGTCCCGAACGCTCACATTCTCTGGGCCATGCTGAAAGATAACGCCATTCTCATTCTTCGTGCGCCGTCCAATTATTTTCTCGCTCCGCTGCTTACGAACGGGAGCATAGCGAGTACGGCTCTTATGCTGCTGGTGACGGTAGCCATTGTCGCGGGAGTGTTGCGGCTGTCCCGCAATCACGATCGGGATTCTCTATATTGGACTATTTCGTTTTACGCGGCTCTCATCCTGATCTGGAACTATCCCCTCACCGATCGCTTTTGTATTCCCTTCTTGCCGCTCTTCGCAGGCGCATTGTGGCTCGAGGCCAAGCAATCTCTCAAGAATCTGTACGCAACAATCACCAAGAATCCACTTCGAAGCCAAAGGACCGCTGCAGGGATTCTTTTTCTTGGGGCAGTGGCTTTGATCTGCGGGCTCGCCTGGAACTATGCTTTTGGGGCGAGGGCCACTTTGGCCAAAATCGCTGGAAATCGCTCAAGGATCCTGCCGGAAAAACGGGAGGCTTACGAATGGCTCTCCTGCTGTACATCCCGAGAGGTTGTGGTGATCGCCTACGAGGATGCTGCCCTATATCTCTATAGCGGCAGGCAAGGCATGCGGCCTGTTGCATTCCCCACTTCGGGGGCTTTCGATGAGATGTACATTCGGGATGCGGTGGCACATCTCACAGATGTCGGGCGCGCTCTGGGCGCCCGATATTGGCTTATTGCGGACGATGATTTCGGCATGGAATCGGAGTCGGCCATATCCCTTGGGCGCGCACGAGAAACGGAACTTGCGCAACGGCTGCCAATGGTATTTCAAAGCCGCAATGGACACGTTCGGATTTACAAGATTGGGTGCGATGCGGCCTCTAACTACCTGCCGTGCCCTTGAACCCACTTTCGCGCCTTTCCCACGGACCGAATAGGCCCAAATAAGTTTCATCCTCCGCAACTAAATGCAGCCATGAGTGATCATGCAGGAAATCATGCCAGTTCATCCAGAGCGGCGAAAAATTGTTTTAAATCTTCAGCGGTCATCGGAACGAAAATTGCTTCCTAACAGGGCAGGTACTGGAAACTCCAAGGTCCGCAGAGTGAAAGGTCCTGTATCCAGCGCCAAGGCTTACGGGAATTTGTGATGGTAAGTGATTGAATTTCAGTTGATTGGTGGATAAGCCGAGCTCGAGCCTAGAAACGGCACTGGGGCAAAGACTGGGGAGAATGTCTTCAAAAGGAGACTCGGAGATCATCCCCATGTCTCCTTTTATACTTTGAGGATGTCCGCAAATTGCAGGATAGGCGACATGCTTTCCAGCGGAGCATCATGGCCTGTTGCGTGCATCAGCCTACTGGCGAGTCGTTCGGCCGACCATGGACAGAGGGCGGGAGAAGGAATGATAAATCGTAGAAGCGAAGCGGGACAAGCGCTGGCACTTGTAGCTCTTGGCATTGTGGGTCTACTGGCAGCTGCCGGCCTGGCGGTGGACATGGGTTATTTGCGCTATGAAAAACGGCTGATGCAGACGGCCGCGGACAGCGCCGCCCTTGCCGCCGCAAACGACGCGAACCCTGGCGCGCTTTACGGGGCGTCAGGCGATGCCATCACGGATGCCTACGCCGTCGCCCTGGCCAACGGGTTTCAGAACGATGCGAGCACTACCGTGAACGTCACCGCCGATGGCGGAATTAGCCCTGGCACCGCCGTTCAGGTTCAAATCACGAAAACATTGCCCACTTTCTTCATGCAAATCGTGGGCTTGACTACATCCACCATATCCGCAACCGGAGTAGCTACTCTAGGAACCTCGCCCGGTTGCATCTATGCCCTGCAGAATGGTCTGACAGTGACAGGAGTGAATGGGATCTCCGCGCCCAATTGCGATGTGGTCGTTAACGGTCCGCTGACCGGAGCTGGGACGCTCAGTGCAGCGTCGGTTGGGGTGTTCCCTGGGCCCGGCGACGATAATACGGGTCCTACCACTCCCGTATCGATTGCCCAACCGCCTCAAGACCCGCTGGCATATGTGAACCAGAATCCCCCGACCCCCTCCGGAACTTGCGCTGCGGTGGCTATGCCGATCACCACGACACCGGCAACGCCTTTACTGCCGGGCACATATTGCGGTGGAATCACCATCACCGGGGGAACTGTCACCTTCAGCCCTGGCCTTTACATTCTGACCGGACCCGCAGACGTAGGATTGCAAATCTCGGGAACGGGAAGCGCCCAAGTCCAACTCCCCGGAGGCGTGACTTTTTACTTGGCGGACACGGCTGGCTCGTTCACGTTTAATAGCACTGGGACAATTACGCTTATAGCCTCCGAGCCTGCGCAAGTCGACGGCCGCTACGGAAGCGTCCCGGCAGGCGTGCTCATTTATCAAAATCCAATGAATTCGAATCTTGCCGACGTCAGCAACTTTTCAAACGCTGGTACCGAAACCCTGACGGGAATCCTCTATTTTCCGGGGGCGGGGGTAATCGTCGCCGGCCCTTCGATGCCGGGGGGAAATACGCCGGTGGTCGCCCAGGGCATTCAGGTTGTGGGAGGCATTGCGGTGAATGCTGATACAACTTCAACCGCGGCGTTCCCTGGCGGATCTCCATTGCAAAATGTCTCTTTGGTGGAATGAACATGAAAATGAGCTGCTGTTCAAAACTGAATGTTCGTTGCGGCAGAAATAGGCAGAGCGCCGCACAGCGGGTCCGGCCTGAATCCTCTAAGGAGAAAGGCCAGGCGATGATGGAGTTTGCTTTGCTCCTGCCGGTTCTTTTGATCCTCCTTCTCGGGATCATTGAATTTGGCCGGGCAGCTTACTACGCTATTGAGGTCGCCGACGCGGCCCGGGCCGGGGCCCAATACGGCTCGCAGAGCTTAGCCGATGCGGCGAACCCGGGAAACATAGCGGCAGCCGCACAAAATAACGCTCAAGACATGGGCGGGGCCTTAACGGTGAATGCACCGCAAACGGCCTGCGTGTGTCCCGGTGGCGGAGTGGCCGGTTCCTGCGAGGCGGCGCTCGCGGGCTGCTATCCACTTGTCTACTTAACAGTTACTACGACCTACAATTTTACCCCCCTGTTCAATTATCCCGGGCTGCCTACCACTTACAATTTGACGGGCTCTTCCACCCTGCCGGTGCAAGTCCAATGAGCGCCCCGCGCGAATTCGGAGGGGATATGGCTATTGAAAACAAAAACGCATCTGCTCAACTCCTGCCGCTGCGGGGCTCACGCAAGTCGGGCGAGCGCGGGGCCACCATGGTCGAATTCGCCTTTACCTTCGTGGTTTTATTTATCCTGCTCTTCGGCATGATCGATTTCGCCCGCGCCTTGTATGCCTACCATTTCATTTCGGAAGCGGCGCGGGAGGCGACGCGCTTTGCAAGTGTCAGGGGCGATCTTTGCAGCGCCTCTGTTAACGATTGCCCAGCTTCAGGCGGTGAAATCAGGACATTCGTTGACGGGCTTGTGCCGCCAGGGATTAGCGCCAGCCCAGCCGTGCTGCATGTCATACCCACTTGGACGAATCCAAATACCCTGCCCATTTGCGGGTCGCAACAGAAATACCCGGGATGCGGGGTCCAAGTAAAAGTGATTTATGATTTTAATTTCATTTTCCCCATTGATTTTTACAACTCGTCGCCCGTAAATTTCTCGGCCACCACGATCCCAATGAGCAGCACTTCTGAAATGGTTATCGCGCGCTAACCGCAAGTTCCGTCATTCCGAGCGAAGCGAGGAATCTCTCTTTCTTTTCATGGGCGCACACCCAGGAGAGATTCCTCGCTTCGCTCGGAATGACAGAATTTGCGGTTTATTCCGCGGCCCGTGCGGCCTGAGCCGCGAAAAGAAATCAAGTACGCGTGGCCAGATAGCGGTCCGGATGGCGGCTTTTGAGCAGATGGCGCAGGCGGTCGCAGGCCTGTTCGAGGGAGTCGTACAGCTCGTCCACGCCCTTGATTTCGAAGGAAACTTTTCCCGCGTCCAGATCGGCGACCAGTTCGTGACACAGGTTGTTCGTGCGGCGCACACGGTCGGCCACGAGCATGGAAATGATTTCGCTCTCATCCCGGCCGCGCAGTTGTACTTCCCGCAGTTGTTGAACTGCCAGGGCCGTGGTGCGCAGCGCATCGACCGTGTCGCGGAATTCGTTAAGCAGGCGGAAGTCGATCCCCTCGGCCTGGAGCGCTTTTTCGAGCTTTTGCAATTCGACGCTGGTCTTCTTGACTTGCAGATTCACTCCCCAAAACGATTCACTGGGAGTAATCAATTCGACGATGATGCCGTGGGACACGCCTTCCCTCGAATTCGGCGTAGCCAGCACTCGAGCTTCTGCTGATTCCGCGGAAAGAAAATTCGTCAGCGTGATCCGGCCGCCCACGCTGGGATACTGCGTCATTTCCAGGAAGCCGCCATTAGCATTTACCTGCTTTGCCACCGCCTGCACTTGAACGGGAACTCCTTCCGGAGTGCGCCAACTTGCTTCGATTGGCACAGCGACCAGAAAGCGAGCGCTTTTTCTGCGTTCCGCCTTCGATCCGTCGGGCGTGGTTCCCCGCCCGCTCATAATCGACGATTTCCTGCGATCCATGAAACCTTCTCTTCCCCAGCTGGTTTGGGCCGGCAGCAAAAAACGATTGCACTATTCCCTCGCAGAATAATCGCACGCACTGGAAATTACTACTGGCCGGAAGGACAGTAGTGAAAGGCTGGAAATTCTCGATTCGGCCCCGAACGCGAGGGGAAGGATGCCAAGCAGGCCTGGCGCGACGGGTTCACAAAACCTATTGCTCGGGCGCGGCAGCGTCCATGGTGCTGACGCGAGCGGGTATGGGGCGATATCCGCTGCGCGTGCGGATGCGGTATTTCTTGTATTTCGGGTTGGTCAGTTTCACGGAAATGGCGCGCCAGCCGCGATTGGGATTGGGTTGGGGGTAATAGCTCATAAAGTATAGATGCGCAAGGTCATCGCGGATGGAAGCGAAGGCATCGCGCTGGTCCTTCCAGCTTTTCGCGAAGTACGCTTCGCCGCCCGTGCTGGCCGTCATGCGCGCAAAAACGGCTGCGGAAGCGGGGTCGAGCTTGGCTTCCCGCGTGCTAATCATATAGATCGGGACGCCTTCGGACTGCGCCAGTTCGTCAACGTCTTCCGGAGAAACCATGCTGGAATTATCCGGGCCGTTGGAGAAAACGACCACGACTTTCCTGCCGGAATATTGGGCGGCATCCTTCAGGGTCAAGAGCAGCGCGTTATAGAGCGCGGAATCGTCGCCGTTTACGGTGGCACGCACGCCGCGCAACACCTGGGTGCGGTCCGTGGTGAGGGACGAGGCACGATAAAAATCCCGGCTATAGGAATAAAAGGCCACCTGATAGGGATGGTCGAGCGAACGGACGAACTCCGCGATGGAATCCTGTGCGAACACAAAGCCCCGGCCGCGGAACATGTAATTGCTGGTGTCAAATAAGATGAAAACGTTGGAGCCGCTCACCGTCGAGGCGATACCCTCGAGGGAGCCCGGGGGGGCGCCCGCAGGATCCTTTCGCCGATGCCCGGGTGCCGCCGCGTCTCCCGGGTCCTTGGGCGTGCTGGAATCTTGCGAGGGGTCGAGCAGATTTTGCGGGCT
>Ga0302324_100013213_pt1 | contig 16770 bp, 11 predicted proteins | sample Palsa_T0_1_FD_201949 | JGI IMG/M metagenome (GOLD analysis project Ga0302324, IMG submission 201949) | Peat permafrost microbial communities from Stordalen Mire near Abisko, Sweden - Palsa_T0_1 | ecosystem: Environmental > Terrestrial > Soil > Palsa > Peat permafrost | place: Sweden: Abisko...
AAGTCAACGGCATTTGCGGTAACGACGACGTGGGCCAGATGTCTGCCTGGTACGTTATCAGCGCTCTTGGCTTCTACCCCGTCTGCCCCGGAGACAACATCTATGTTTTGGGCAGCCCACTCTTCGGCAAGGCGGTCATTCACCTCGACTCCAAATGGCATAAAGGTACGACTTTCGTCATCATCGCGCACGGAAACTCTTCCGCGAACTGCTATGTGCAATCGGCAAAGTTGAACGGGAAACCTCTAGAGCGGGCTTGGATTACCCATGCGGAGATTACGTCAGGTGGAATGTTGGAGTTCGTTATGGGGTCGGAGCCGAACTTCAAATGGGGAACATCAGCGAGGGTTCCTTCAGGGGTGCTTTCTTCGGTCTAAGGAAATTGCCTTCGTTGAAAACAGCGATTCGGGCTTGTTCCTGCGGACCCATGGCTGCATCCGTTTGACAAGATAGTTTGCGAGATCAGGTGCTTATTCCAGAATCCTTATTATTCTTGGGCTGCGATGTTTCGTGACAAAAGCGGAACGGCTCCCATAAACACCGCATTGTTCCCAAGTTCGGCGGCGCGAACCACAACCTTGCCCCACGGTGTCCACGCATACTTGTGCACGTATGACTCGATGTAAGGAGATAACGTCTGCGCTCTTCATTACACCACCGCCGATCAAAATTATCTCCGGATCGTAGGTATGAACCAAGCCGACGGCATTGGCCGCCCAGACATTCAAACAGCGGTCGCGGACCGCAACGGCGGCCCTGTCTCCACGTGCAGCTTCTTCAAAAAGCTCCATACTTGCACCGGCAGCGCCGAGCAGACAACCGAGCAGGCACAAGGGAAATCATAATAGAGCGCTTTACCACGCGCGAATCTACTCCAATTCGAATGAAGCCGGGGCAAAGGGGCTGAGTGCGAACTCAAATGAGCCGGCTTGGACTGCAATTAGCGGACCTAGCGGATCCCCACGTAGGTCCACCGGTCTGGCGATGCGTGCCGGTGATCCGGAAGGAAGGTGCACAGCTACTTTACCGGATTCTCCCGCGAGTTCCCATAAGCGCAAGAAGGTCATTCTACCTTTCGACTCCTGCATGAGCGCAGTGACGACCACGCCTGGACGCGACACGCTGATCCCAGCCTGGCTTGAGGGCAGTGTTCCTCGCGCTCCGGAGCCCGCAGAAGCCACTAGTGGCAGCATAGTCTCTAACGCAGGTACGGCGAGTTGATCGCCAAACCAAACGCGTACTCGTGAACTCCAACTGCCTGAATACCAATATCGGTAATTTGTGTTCCATTGGTTGTTGTAAAGATTGAGGAAGACCACTGGCTTCTTGGGAACAAAATCCAAAGAGAACTTCCAGATCCCTGGCGTATCGAGACTGACCAAGGGGTGGTCCATTGGGCAAAGTGAGACGCTCGCCCCATCGCTGCCCATGATTGTGATTCCGGCGCCCACCGCATACATATGACGATTCGAGCCGGACAAAATATCGCATGACGGGTCCATGACTCCGAGCGTGCGGGCTACGCGGAACTGCGGAGAGCTCAATCGGAATGGTAAGCAAAGCCAGTCGGCCTCTGGCCAGTTGTCCTTCGCTTTATCCATGATTGTCAGTTCGACATCGAGATAGGCGGTATCCTCGTGAATGGTCACGCGCAAGGAAGTTGCCGGCAGATGGTTATTCAAATCACCCGGCATCTCCAGAATGCCAGACAGCATTTCACCGCGTTTGACGAGACGCATTGAGCCGTTCCTGCCCGAAGCGCGACGGTAGCGTACCTCAGCGGGAAGGCCAGGCTTGTACATTCCTGGATGAAGATGCATGCCCCATCTGCCTTGTTGATACGCTCGGCAGTAGTCCTCTGTCTGCGAACTTTCAAACCGCTCGTTGAGATATTGTCCCAGGCCGAATTCAGCCGATTCGTCAATCCACTCGCGGCCGGAGCGCTTCTCGACAAGCGACGAGATTACGCCGCGGGCTGGATCCAGCGTTACCTTTATGAATTCGTTTTCCAGTGTGTTGCCGGAGAGTGCCTTCGAAGATATAGCGGGCGGAGGAGCAAACGTTCTGTAGCCGAGTGCCGGAATATCCTTCGCAAGGAATGAGGTGCCATCGACCTCGACTATCCCCGAACGCGGCCAAGGCAGCGGATTGTAGATCACGAGTCTAGATCCCTCAGCGTCAACTGCCCGGGCGAGAGCGCACAGCGCAGCGGCCAACAACGATGAAGTAATGGTTGCCGCCTTTCGGATATAGTTGGTCTTATCCTCCCAGGAGGCTTCAAGTTGACGATAGCTGGCAGGAGCCAGGTCTCTAAAAGCTTTCCCGTAAACGTCAACAGATTGTCCAAGTCCCCAAGTATGCTCACTGTATAGCAAGCTTTGTTCAAATGCTTTCTCGACTTCCTCATAATGGGCTTCATCTTGCACACCCCACTGGCACAACTGGGTATGTAAGACTTCAACAGCCGGAATCAGTGGACGCACATTGCGGGCATGTCTCATTCCTGCGGGATCCGACATGCTTCCGTGAATCCACGTGTCTGGTGTTTCACCGCGAACAACAGCCAATTCGGGTTTCTCTGCTAGGATAGCGCCGGCGACATCATCCAAGGTCCCCATTCGAACCCTCACGTCGGGAAACTTTTCGCGGGCTTCAGCAAACAGCGACCGGACGGCTTCTAGAGTTGGTGGTCCTGAATTGTCCGAAGTAACAATGATGGCGGGCCAGGTTTTGTATGGCCAGTCATGCGGAGGGAGCAGGTTATGTCCGATGTAATGATCCCCCTCCCCTCCCCACGGCCACAGTGCTGTACAGGTTCCATAGATAGTGGAATACATCGTCAGCACACATGAACCGTCCGGACCCTCCCACCAAAACAGCGGCGGAAGATCGTGAACATACCCGGATGGCCAGTTGCATCCAATGTGCATGAATCTGATTCCGCCGCGGGCCAGGGAGGTAGCCAAGGCTCTCGAGTGCGAAGGCACGTCTGATGTTTTTGCAGCTCGCGGTATCGGCTTGCCATAGCGTTGGCACGAGCGATCAGCAAATACGTAACCACGTGCGAATTCTTCCGGCCACATCAATTCGCTTTCAATACTGAAGGGCAGTGCGTGAGCAACAAGTCGACCACTCTTTACAGCGCGATCCAGCCGTTGACGACGTTCGGATGTCTGTCCGGGCCAGTCCTGAACAATCCAATCAAAAACCCAACCGGGGCAAGTCCATGTGAACTGCTCTTCCTCCGGTAATTCCTTCGATCGATCGATGAGATCGAGCGCACGATCAATCATTGCAGTACGGTAGTAAGTCAATACATCCTCTACTCGGTCCGAATATCCGATGTCGAAATGTGTCTTGCACACTACAATGATTTCGCTTACCTGGCTCACGGAGGGTTGAGAGCAGTGAACCGGCGAACTCGCCGTTTTCTGCCCCAAGAGTATGGCGGGAGCTCCAGCCAGCAATCGTATTGCGCTGCGTCGAGTGAGACTCATGTGCTGCTCTCTCGTAGGGATGTTTCGGTGATGTCCGATACGACCTCAGTGGTGACTCCACTCTGGTGATCACAGAGCTCAGCGTTGTCGAAAGGTAAGCGCAATTTCAGAACCGTGAAATGGGCCGGAGTGCGCCAGGTTATATGAAGGCGTACGCGGGTGCCGTGTTCAAAGCAGCTTTCCTGCTTACCCGTGCACACGCTGGGCGAGGAAAATAAGCTGCAATGGTGACATTTAGGTAAGGTGCCTCGGGACTAGCCGGGAGCATGAAGCGCCTCGCACCAGCTGTGGAAGCGCCATAGGACACGACTTTGAAAATGCATATGCGTTGCCGGTGGAAGATGGAAAAACCTGCCAATCCCGCTCCCAGATTTGCACGAGTACGGATAAATGAACCTCGTCGGTGAACACCAGTTGGTGGGTCACGATGGAATTGCCTTTTGACAGCACCTGTGTTCTCAGATCTATGATTCAACAACGCGCTCTCCCGGCGCTCAAAAACTCAAGTGAAGGCCGAATTGGATCTCGCGCGGTGGAAGCACGTTATAAGTAATCTGTCCTGCTCCGGCAGCACCAATCAGCGTATTGGGCACGCCGTAGTTTTGAATGTTGAAAATGTTGAAGAATTCCGCCCGGAAGGAAATGAGATATCTTTCACCAATCGGAAAATTCTTGAATACCGAGAAATCCGCGTTATACACGGCTGGCGACCGCAAGACGTTTCGTCCAAAATCTCCATAGGAGCCTACCGGTACCGCGAAGGCATTCGGGTTGAACCACTCACCTACCGTCGGGTGTCCCGGGTTGGGATCTCCCACGATGTTTGGCCGGGCATAGTCCCAAAACGAATTGGTGTTCCCAATATTGGCTACGTCGCCTGATACCGCCAGGTTATAGGGTTGGCCGGAACGCAACTGCACCAAACCGTTTACCTGCCAATTGCCGACAACTTGATTTGCGACACCATGGTTGAGATATCTCTTGCCCCTCCCGAAGGGAAGATCCCAAATCCCAGTCATCGAAAGAAACTGGGGAATATTGTAGGCTGAGACTCCTCGGCTGCCTTGCGGATCGTAGTAGTTTTGCAGGTTCGAATCTCCTCCGGCACCCGGACCGTTCTCCACGTCGAAAAACCCGCTACTGCCTAGATCGATGGACTTCGACCAGGTATAGGACACCAGGTACTGAAAGCTCCTGGCAAACCTGTGCTCCAGCTTCACCTGCAACGCATTGTATTCAGCATTTCCGGTGGAAGTGCTATAGAACGGAGTTCCTTGATACCAGGGGAACGGCGGTGTTCCGCCAGGGCTGGTCGCAGTGTTCCATAAGCCAGTTGAGGAAACTCGAGTGTTGTGACTGCCGATATATCCTACGGAAAGTGCGAGGTTCGCGCCCATCTGTCGCTGGATTTCGAGGTTCCACTGTTGCGACCGCGGATCCTTCTGGTGGGGATCGAAGAACCAGTTATCCTGGGTCCAGGGAGAGGGACCGGGCAGAGCAAGTGACGCTGCTTGACCGAAGGTTTGCTCGACGGTGGTCAAGGGTTGCCCTAGCTGATTGAGGGGGACATTGTTGAATACCCCGCCCGTAGCTGGCCACGAATTGGCGATGCCTTTCCAATCCTGCTCGAAGCCCATCAGCGAGTCGTAGACAATGCCGTATCCGGCACGGACAACCGTCTTGTCGTCCACCTGCCATGCCAAGCCGAGCCGCGGCCCCCAGTCGCTCCAGTCGGGGCCCGGTCCCCAGGCCTTGCCATAGGGCGAAAGCTGAATGAAATTTCCGCTAGGAATGCTCGCTAACGTGCCGCCGCCGGGGATACAAGGCGGTACCACTCCAGACTGGCTACATGGCGGCGGGAGTTGGTCCAGGCCGATCCACCAGTGACCGTCGGTATTCGGGCCGCTGACGACGGTTCCGGCTTCGGGGTCAAAGGGACGGCGATGCTCAAAACGAAGGCCATAATTTAATGTCACATTCCTTCGGATCTTCCACCCATCCTGAAAGTAGGCAGCCCAGGTCGAAACCCGGTTGCCAAGGGAGACGCTGTTAGTGTCGTCCGTCTGCGAAGGAAGCGCTAGCAGAGCCGATGCTAGAGACGAACCCGTCGTGCCGACCTGCTCAGGATTCCCGGTAGTATCGTTGGTAAAAGTATATGCGTTGTAAGGTGGGCTGCCCGAGTTGTTGCCCTGTTTAAAATACTGAAAGCCGAATTTGAACTGGTGCACTCCATGGATCCAGGTCAAGCCGTTAGAGTAGCTGGTAACCGGACTCTCGATGGTGTTAGGTTTATTTACCCCAGGGTTTGCGGTGAGCGGTCCGCCACCGAAAGGAGGTTGGAGACTGAGTGTGGTTCCTCCCGGACTGGTGAATCCCAACGCGATCATCGGGGCGATCCCGGCCGCATCGGTCTGACCGCGCGAAAAGGGCCGCTGCGCGCGTCCAATGTGATTTTCCATCAACAGCGAGGCGCTGAACGCGTGCGTCCACCCGACTCCGATATTGAGGGCCGGCACGGAGTTAGCGGCAGCTCCCGAAACGTCAAAAGGCAGTACATCAAACACGTTGAGGCGATCGTAGCGGAAGAACACGTTATCCTTGCTGCCGATCTGCTCGTCAATGCGAAAGTTATAGTGATCAGAAGTGTCTACGTGGGGAGCCGTCGCGATGGCGTTTAGCACTCCAGTGCCCCCGGGGAAGTTAGGCCGCGCATAGTAGGTCTGGATGAACTTCAGCATGGTGGCGTCGATCCGGTTCGTCGGGATCATGTTTGGGCAGCCAGCGGCGAAAGTGCAAGCGGAGTTGTAATTGCTAGCGGTTGGATCTGATGAGGAGACGAACTGGGTGCGGGTATACATCCCTGGGTTGGCTGGGTCAGGCGTGGTGGTCGCCGGGTCATAGATGGGATTGGTCAGGGTGGAGTCTGTAAAGTCACCAGCGAGTTCCGCATTGGTGGGCACAGTGTACTGCACCTGAGACGCCTGACTGAACCGCCAGCCCTCGTAGGCAAAGGTGAAGAATGTGCGGTTGCGTCCGTTATACAGCTTGGGAAGCAGCACCGGCCCGCTGAAGATTCCGCCGAACTGGTTTTGCCGGAACTTGGCCGGCGCTGCTGGCGAACCGTTAGCATTGACATCCTTGAAATAGTCGCGCGCGTCCAGGACGTTATTGCGGAGGAACTCCCAGGCGCTCCCATGAATTTGGTTACCTCCGCTGCGGGTCACTACATTGACGACTCCGCCGAGCACGCTGCCAAACTCCGCCTGATCATCGTGCGACTGCACTTTGAACTCTTGGATCGAGTCAATAATGGGCGGGATACTGTAGACACCGGTAGTCAACTCAGTGTCAACCACGCCGTCCAGTAAATACAGGTTGGACCGGTTGAATTGACCCTGAATTGACGGCTGAGCGACACTCGCCGTGGGCACGCCCAACATCCCCAGGTCGTTTACGGCGACGCTATTGCTCTGTGCCGTGCTGATCGGCGTTGCCCCCGGAGTGAGGGTCAGCAATTGGCTAAAATTGCGTCCGTCCAGCGGCAAGTCGTGGACGGCTTTCTGTGATATTACCGTGCCAAGGTCAGAGGTGGTACTTTGCACCAGTTCCTCCCCAGCTTGTGCGGTCACCGTAACTGACTCTGCCGTGGATCCCACCTGCAATACGAAATTTCGTGAAAGATTGTCCTGCACATCCAGGGTCACGCCTGTGACCGAGACCGCACGAAAACCCTGCTTGGTTATGGTCATCACGTAGTTGCCAGGGTTGAGTGATGGAATTACATAAATGCCTTCGGAGTTCGTCTTCATCGAGGTCACAATATTGGTATCTGTGTTCCTTATCCGAACGTCTACATCCGACACTACGGCATTGTTCTGGTCGGTGACACGGCCGGACACGGACGCCTTCTCGGTCTGCGCGAACGAAAGCTGCGCTCCGAAACCAAGTGTCAGAAGTGCTATCACCAACAGAGCGACACAGCATGTCCGTAGGCGAACACAGAGTTCATCGTTCACGCGGGTTCCTCCTCGTTCGCCAAGTATTCCTGTGGTTTGTACGATTTGTCCCAAGCGATCAAGGATATTTCCGACAAGATCACGATTTCTTCGCAGAAGGGCGATAGAAGAAGCGCATCAGTACGGCAGCTTCCGGTGGGGAACGAACTAGTTTAGGGATGGTTCGGCTGGCCGCGCAGATAGGCATACATCAGGCTCGAACCTTCCGGATGCGACGGATCGCTATCCGGCCGGCCGAAAGTGACGAAGACAGAATCAATTTCCCGAAGAATCTTCGGGTCGTCGCACTTAAAAACCCAACGACGCTGGGCCTGATCATCCGAGTAGAAGATACCCAACCGTTGGGCTTGCCGGTTCGGTCCTTCCTTCTTCGCCCAAACCTGGTATTGATAATTGGCCTTCTGCATCTTTGCTTCGTTCAAGTCGTAGGCGTAGAAGATGAGGGACTTGCCCTCGGTGAAGAAGATCCGGCCAAAAGCGGGGCGGGCTTTCCCTCGTCCATCCGTATCCACGACATCCACGATGTGGAGATTGCGCGCGCCCATCAGGTCCGTAACATCACGGCCCAGACCGAGCAGCTGGCGTTCCTGGTCGAGGGCGGCGGATGTTTCTTTTAAACCTTGATCGAGATTTTGAAGCTTCACTTCATCGCCAATCAGCGTCGCCTCCAAATTACCCGCACGGCGGCTTTGTGTCCTGGCTTCCTCAAGCGCGTTCGCGGCCGCAACTTTGGACTTCGCGAATTCTTGTTGAAGCTGTTCCAGCTGCATCTCAAGGGAGACGCGATCAGAGGCAAGCCGACGGCGATCTTGGAAGGTCGTTTTCAGATCGGTCTCGCTCGCAATCAATTGATCGTCGGCCTTGCGCAGTTCACCACGCAGGCGGTCGACCTGAAGCTGGAGCTTCGCATTTGCGGCCGACAACTGAGCGACAACATCGGCGGCCGCGACTGGAGTCTCTGTCTTCGGGGCATTGTTATGTTGTGGTTCCAAGGCAATCCGGTTGCGATTCCATGAATCTCTCCAGTGCAAGTAACCAGGCGATACCACCGTGATGAGAAGTAGTGCAACCGCCATTGCCGTTGCTGTCGCCTGCCAAAAACCCGGCCGCGGGAAGGCGAAGGGAAGAGGTGCTGGCAGCGTAATCTGCTGGTCTATCTCGGACGAGAAAACGATCCCTTCCTGTTCAGCACGATGAAAGAACCGGCGGGTGAAAAGTTCCGAGTTCAGGCATTCCTGAGCTTCTTGCGGGGATAGAGTCGGATCTTGCTTCGCTGCCACGAATTCGTGCGCCGCAACGTCCAAGTAATCGAAATAGGCTTGGCCGCAGGCAGCACATTCCGCGACGTGCTGTTCCAGCTCAAGGAGTTCCTCCCCCGACGCTTGTCCAATGCTGGCGGCGGCGCAAAGTTCTTCAAAGTGTTCGTGTTTCAACAAGTCTTGCCTCTTTCAAGGGACAAAGGCTGCTCTCGCTCTTCCCGTTTGCTGGTCAGCTCGATGTACGAGCGAAGCTGTTGGAGACCCCTGTAATAATGGTGGCGCACATTTGAAAATTTCTCATTTCTTCGGCGCGCTATCTCTTTGAAATCCAACCCTTCGAAAAAGAACATCTTTATGGTTTGCCTTTGCGCCTCCGATAGCGCCTCCAAGGCTTGTGCCGTGAGCCGGCTCGTCTCCTGCGGCTGAAGGCGCGTCGGCGACCAAAAGCTGTTCGCCTCATCAATGGCGCTCACTTCAGTCTTGCTGTACGCATGCCTCACCAACAGGTAGTTCAGGTGATTGGTGCTCCGGCTATACGCGTATTGGAGAAGCCATACTTTAAGAGTCCCTCTGGCGGAGTCAAATTGTCCCGCCTTGCGATAAATTTCCAGGAAAACCGATTGAGTGACGTCCTCCGCTTCCGCCGCATCTCGCAAAATGTGCAGTGCAGTCACATGAACCAGGCGATGGTACCTCTTAAAAACCACCGCGAATGCATCCGTATTCCCCCTTTGAAGCTGCTGCATCACACGCTCGTCGTCGAGCGCCAGGAGATCCGTATACGAAATGCGGTCGTGGCAATCGTAGGAACTCATGTGTCAAGATGCAGAGGAGCTATGGGATGGGTTGTGTATACCACAGAAAAGATGCGAAAGAGCACGCCATAAAATTTATTTTCTGGGTGGGACAAGATGTCTTTCCCAGCGGTATACCAGAAATGAGTACCGCGCGAGCGACGTTTAGGTTCTCCAATCGCTAGCCCATGCCAGGCGACCCATGAAACTGTTTGCGATGAAAGCTCGCATGACGCTATTGCACTTAGTCGCCGTACTGGTTTGTTCGGAATTGCTCGCGGCCGAACAATCCCCGCTCGAGAGAGCGCGGGAACTGGTCGCAAAGGGCTCGCTCACGGAAGCGGAGGTGACGTTGCGCCACATCATCGCAGCCGATCCGAACAGCGCCGACGCGCGGATCTTGCTGGGAACCACTTTGGTCCTGGAAGGGGTTCGTGGTGAATCGGTGGAACAGCTTACCGAGGCCGTGCGCCTGCGTCCGAACTCGGCGAATGCACACAACAAACTTGGCATGGCGTTTAGCCGGTTTCTCGAGGTCAAACCAGCCCGCGAGGAGTTTGAGAAGGCTCTTGAGCTCGATCCCGATCTAGCAGAGGCTCACGTTAACCTGTCGCTGATCCTTGCCCAAGCCGGCGAACTTGGTCCAGCCGGTGAACACCTTGATCGTGCCGTCGAATTGCAGGGCAACACTCGAGCGGCGGCCTATGCCCACTACCTGCGGGCAAAGGTCTGGGGTGCGCAGGACCAGAATGAAAGGTCAATCGCCGAATTTCAGAAGGCCGTCCAGTTACGGCCTGATTATGCCGAAGCCTGGTCGGATCTGGGCGGAATGCGGCGTCTCGCCCTCGATCCTGTTGGCGCCATGCAGGCGTTGGAGAGGGCGGTCGCGCTGAAGCCGGACGACGCGTTGGCCCAATATCGCCTGGGTCAGTTGTACCTGCAAGAGGGAAGGGCACTGAAGGCTGTCGAGCATCTGAAGCAGGCTTTGTCCTATGCTCCCGAGGATCGTGCCACACTTTATAACCTGATGCTTGCGTTGCGGAAGACGGGGCAGTTAGAGGAGGCAAAACCGATCGAGGCGCGAATGGCTGAACTGCAACATCAAAGTGACCGGGCCTCCGAAGTAGGACTAGCCGCCACCGGTCTGAACAGCGAAGGGGTACAACTTGAACAATCAGGGGACATCCGTGCAGCTCTCGCCAAGTACCGGGCCGCTCTCGATCTGGATCCTACCGGATTCGGCTTCCGATTAAATTATGCGCTCGCACTATGCCGGCTTGGCCGGTGGCAAGACGGAGTGGTCGAACTGCGCGAAGTGTTGCGACTCGATCCGGACAATGCAGATGCCGCTAAGGCGCTGTATATTGCAAGGGAACAGGCAAAGGCGCAGCTAGCAGACGTTCGCAAGCGTCCCTAAGAAACTGTAACAAAACCTATCCTGTTGCACGTTGCGTGGTTGTTTAGAACAACGCTTTCAGCGGAACGGAGTTCTTGTGGGCCACGCCTATTCTTCCCGACGCCCTGCGGGATCTGATCGAACCGCTTCTCCCAACCCCGGAGTCCAAACCTCAAGGTGGAAGACCACGCCTGTCAGATCGCGCTTGCCTTCAGTGGCGTCTTGTTCGTTGAGGTCGCACCACCTTGGGCTCTGGCAACTGTGACGACTGTCCAAAATCGTCCCTACCCTCCCGATAACGCGAAGTTGACCAGTATATCCGTATCCACTTCGACCGGTTCACCGTGCAGAAGATAGGGCTTGTACTTCCACTGCTTCACGGCTGCGGTGGCAGCGGGCACCAGCATGGGGTGCCCGCTCACGAGCGTGAGACTTTCGATTGAGCCGTCCAAGCCGATGGTCGCCCTCAATACAACGCTTCCCTGGATGCGTGCCTGGCGAGCGAGCGGGGGGTAGTCGGGTTGCACGCGCGACAGCACCATTGCTTCGGATACGGTTTGGGCTATGCGGACGCGTTGCGCTGCGGCATCGCCGGGCGCGACTGCTGGAGTGGAACTGATAGTGCCGTCGATCGCACCACCCATCGGACCGCCGGGAACGCCTCCTGGAGCGCCAGCCACAGCGCCACTCACGCTCGGCAGCGGCAAGGTCGCGGGGGAGTGGGCAAGCTGCAATGAGGTGGACTTCATGTCGCCGCGCGCCTTGTCCTGCGCAGGCTTATACTTCTCGGGCGGCAAAAATGCGGGTACCCAATCGGGGGGAGCTTCCACCGCAATGGTTTTTCCACTCTGACCTGAGGGTGTTGGGATTTCGTGTTGCTTTCCTTTTTCCAGGCCCGCCTTCATCTGTGCCATTCCGTCCCGGCACAACATGTCGTCCTCTTTACGCAGCGGCGCGGTTTTCTTCTCCAGGGTAATCGCGTTGTCCACGATAACAGCGATGACTTCATCCGATTGCGCTCTCAAATAAGTCAGTGCGGGACCGCCGATCTTCATAAGTTGCTCAGCGCGGTGTGCTGGAGCGCTCTGGTCTTCGCATTTAGCGCCATCGATCTGGATTAGCTCGAACGTGTATAGAGTGAGCATGACTGCGGTGAGGCGAGAGTCTTTGTTGGGGTCTGGCTCCTTTACGTTGATGCCAACCCTCCATGTGGCCCTGACGGCATCAAATCCAAGGAGTGAAGGGCCGCCGGCAGGAAGTCGCGAACGCAGCCATTCCAACTTCCTCATGAATGGTTCACCATCCTTTGCCTGCGACAGGGCGGTTGACAACCCACCCCAGTTTTGCGCTGCCACCAGTGCATCAAGCTCGGCGTCGGAAGGCAGGGTGTTTACCGGTGCTGGCGTCTGGGCTTGCGCGAGGCCCGGATTGGCGTTGGCATCGGCCTGGGCGGCGAGCATCGGCTGCACTGCCTCAACGTGGCCTTGCTGCGATGCCACGCCCAACGCGGTGGCGCCATCGCTCCGTTTGGTGTTCACATTCACATCGGATCCGACGGCAAGCAACGCCCTGACAGGGGGTAAATCACCGTTGCTGGACGCCATGATGAGATCGTTCCCTTGCGCGTTGGCGCATGCGCCTGCCAGAGCGCAGGCCAACACCGCCACGACACCACAAATCAACGGGTGTTTCCGGAGGCGTGTCGTTTCAACTGGTTCACCGTCAGTGGAGGGGGTTGCGCCGAGGCGCTGGCCCCGGGCTGTGATGGGGAAGGGGAGAAGCTTGGAAAAGCGGGAATGTGAGGCAGCGAGTGAGCATACTTCCTCCAGCTCTGAGGAAGAATTGTAAATCGTTCGAGCGGGAGGCTGGAAAAATCATTATGAGAGGCTTGGACGAAAATGAGTCTTGTTACAGGCTCTAATTCCTTCGGTGCTCGCTTTCGGGCAACCCACTCTGCCGCGGCCGACTTGTGTAAGCAGTCTCTACATAGGCAGACAGGCCGGTCCTATAGGTTCAAAAGACTTATAGGTGAGCACAAACTCCTGATGTCCGAGGCTCTCAGAACAACTCTGCACACCCGATGCTATTTCCAATACCTTGCCATAGATCTCTTTTCCGACTTCGTCCACGCTGGCTTCCAGGCGCAAGATTCGTCCGGCATTAACGTCCATGTCATCGCTCATGCGCTCGTAAGTTTCGGGATTGGCGCAAATCTTGATTACAGGAGAAATCGCTGAGCCCACCACCGAACCACGACCCGTTGTGAACAGAATTACATGGGAGCCACAGGCGATCAGTTCCGCGATTTCTGCGTTGTCATTGATATTGGGGAATCCAAAACGCGGCTCGCCATCCGGCACCACGTCCAGCAGATACAAACCGCCCTTTCGGGGAACGTCACCCGGCTTAATGAGCCCCGAGATTGGCGAATCACCACTCTTGCAATACGCTCCGATCGATTTCTCTTCAATGGTGGTCAGTCCGCCCTCGGCGTTTCCTGGAGCAAAACTGGCGTGGCCCATCTTTTTGTAGTAAAACGCTGCCTTTTCGACGGACGCTTTCAACTCGTGGCCGAGCTCCGGCGTGACCGCTCGGGCGGACATGACTTCTTCCAATCCGATCATTTCTCCGGTTTCCTCGAAGATCGTGGCCGCGCCCTGGTTCACCAGCATGTCGAAGGCGCGTCCCACCGCGGGATTGGCGGAGATTCCGCTGGTCGCATCAGAACCGCCGCACACGGTTCCCACCACCAGTTCATTGACTGGCAAGGGGACTCGCGGCACTTCCGCAATCTGCTTCAGAGCCTGTTCGACCCACTTCGTACCCTCGGCGATAGACTTCCTTGTTCCGCCGCTTTGCTGGATCACCACGGTGCTCACGGGCCGGCCGGTCTTCGCAATCTCTTCCGCGAGGCGATGCCGATTGAAACTCTCGCATCCCAGGGAGAGCAGCAGCGCACCGCCGACATTGGGATGCGTGCACAGCTTATTCATCATCCGGTCGGCATAAGCATTGGGATAACAACCGCCAAAGCCGATTAGATGCACGGGCTGACCTTTGAAAGAATCCACAATCTCGCGGGCTACGTGGTGAGCGCATTCCACAAGGTAGGCGACCACGATGCAGTTTCGGATTCCTTTTCTTCCATCAGAGCGAAGAAAGCCCTCGAGTGTGGGCGAGTTATTTGACGAAGACATTATCTTTATCCAGGGTGTAAGTAGCGATGTAGTCACTCTTCAGATTATGCAGATGCATGTGAGCCCCAGCAGGAATCATCTGTTTTGCAGAGCCAATCGGTACACCACACTTGTACACCTTTTCTCCCGCCTTGATGTCGCGGGCCGCGACCTTGTGGCCGATGGCAATCTCTTGTGTGAACACGACTTCGTGGCCATCCACTAAGTCTCGGTCACCTGGGCGTACCGGGGAAACAACAATCAGCACATTGTCGTCGCCATGGATGCGCAACAGCTTCCGTGATTTGCCTTGGGGTTGCATCAGAATTTCCCATACTGCAAGTAAGCCGCGACCGGGTCGACCCCCTCGAGAATTGCCCTACGAACCAGATTTTCAGTGCGTAAGACTTCCTCGGCCTGCTGGACGACTTGGGAGACGATCGCCGCCGGAATGATTACGATTCCGTCGCGATCCGCAAGCGCATAGTCGCCGGTGCGGACTGTGACTTCACCAATCTGAATCGGCTCGCCGAACGCCGTAGCCGCCCATTTGCCGACTACATCCACGGGGGTGAAATATTTGCAAAACACCGGAAATCCCAAAGCCTCGATAAATGCCGAATCGCGGCAACCCCCATCCACGATATAGCCTAGTACCTTCTTGTACATCAGCGTCTCCGAAGACAGTTCTCCCATATGCGCGAGGGTGTGGTCGTTGGGCTGAGAAACGAGCACCGTATTGGCCGGCGCCTTGGACAAGACCTCACACCACTTGAGTAGACTCTGATGGGCATCCAAAGAATCGTCGCGCTTGCCCTGGATTGTGAAAATAGGGCCGGCGAGTTTGTGCTGTAAATTCAGAGGTCGAATGTAATTGGGAAGCGTCTGCTGGACATAGCCCTTCGCCCTCAACACGTCAAAGACGGCTCCGCTGTAGCAACTTCTCAAGCGGTCGACGAGCGTGACGGTTGGCGTCATGGCGGTTTCACCCTACTTCGGTTGCAGGTGCTCCCGGAACTTTGAAGCGTCTCGATACCGCACCGTCTGTAGATGTTCGCAATAAAGAACCAGATCTCCGGGCACTTTGAACACTTCGTAAGAGACCTTCACCATCCCCATCTCGGCGTACTTGGGCCATTTGTCAAGCTGCGTGCGAATGGTGTAAATCGTGTCGCCCACGAACACCGGCTTAATGAAGCGTAACTTGTCGTATCCGTAGCTGAAGGTGTGAATATTGTTGTGCGCCATCAGGCCCAGCCCCAGGCTGAATACCATAGCCCCCGCTACCAGGCGTTTCTTGAAGACTCCTTCTTCCTTGGCGAAGACATCATCCGCCACGTAGGGATGCATGTCGAGGACGATAGCATTGAACAACATGCTTTCGCCTTCGGAAATCGTGCGGCGAATCGATCGCGCACGCTTACCCACTTCGAAGTCTTCATATAACCAATCCTCAGCATTCCATATGGAGATTTCTTTGTGTTTAACGGGATCGGGATTTGGATTCTTCACGGGGGCTCTCCTTTTCTCGTTACGCGATTTGGCGTGCCGCAACCCGCTGCCTGGCATAGTGGTCGTTCATCCATTGGATCAGGCCGGCGTCCTTCAATTCTCCACGCAAGCAGCGATTGATCTGGAGGCCCGCGGCTTCGAAGAAACGAACAAAGCCGTCGAAGCGCGGCCGCACATAGGCTGTCTGCAGGGTTGGCAGCGTGCCGGAGAAGAAGCCATCGGACATGGCGCTAACCGACGCGTCCGTCCATGCCGCCAAGCTGGCAGGCTGGCCTCCTTCGCGAAAATAGGTACCTCGCTGGTGTTCGGGGCTCACGAGCCATTTGGCATAGGTGATGGCTTCCAATGGATGCGAACTGAGCTTGCTGATTGCAATCCCCGCTCCCCCCAGCATCGTCCCGCTGTACCCGCGATCGCCGGCAGCCGGAGCATTCGTGAACTTCAATCGGACGGAGTTGCCAACTCGCGAGTAGTTGGAGTAACCAAAGCCGTACGGACAGTAGACCGCGTCGCCAGTTCTGATCATGAAATCGTAAACCTGGATCGGGTTCCACTCCGCAGACCGAGGATGCGCGACTGCGATCAGGGCGTGCAAGCGGTCCAACACCTCCGCGGCGACTGAGTCGTCCACAAAAAGGTCACGTTCTTCAGGGATGGGGTATCCGAGATTTGCGCTCAGCGTGAAGAAGAGACTGATCGCATCCGTCGGACAGGCAGGCACGACGACATATTTCCCGGACTTGCGCGCTTTCTCTCCCAGTTCTAAAACATCGTCGAAGGTGTCGGGAACAGCGGGAGACAGCCCGAGTAAAAGATCTGGCCGATACGACGCGACCTGGGTGGCGGCGTCGATGGGGAGAGCCCAAAGGCCTCCGCCGTACCAGTAGGATTGCCAGGAGGGACCCACAGAGTCTGCAGCAAAACGAAGCTTCTCCGCTTCGCTGACGAAGGGAGCTAGGTCCACTAACACTCTATGAGCTGCGGCGAAGCCAACGAAGGGGTGATCCACGACGAGGAGATCGTAACGATCGACATATTGCTCGATGGGAGTTTCGCCAAATTCGCGCAGGGTTCGCCGGTCCCACTGGATTCTAATTTCTGGATTTTGCCCTTCATATTC
>Ga0302324_100013215_pt1 | contig 16769 bp, 17 predicted proteins | sample Palsa_T0_1_FD_201949 | JGI IMG/M metagenome (GOLD analysis project Ga0302324, IMG submission 201949) | Peat permafrost microbial communities from Stordalen Mire near Abisko, Sweden - Palsa_T0_1 | ecosystem: Environmental > Terrestrial > Soil > Palsa > Peat permafrost | place: Sweden: Abisko...
GTCTCGACGGAATCAAGGAAATGACCCTTCGCGACATCTCCAAATACCCGGAGGCCAAACTCGACGATGCGCGCCTGGTCACGATCCAGAAGGACCTGGACGCCGCCCACGGGCACTAAAGGGCCGCTTCAGCAGAACTCCTCCCTAGGCGGTCCACCAGCGGTCCGGCTTGGTGCGGAAGGCGGCGGCCTTCTCCAGCGCGGCGGCGAGGGAGAAGATGGTCGCCTCGTCGAGGGCGCGGCCGATCACCTGCAGGCCTAGCGGCAGGCCGGAGGCGTCGAGGCCCCCTGGGACGCTGATCGCCGGCAGGCCGGCGAGGTTCACTGTGACCGTGAATATGTCGTTGAGATACATGGCGATAGGATCGGAAGTTCGCTCGCCTAGGCCGAAGGCGGCGCAAGGGGCGGTGGGGGTCAAGAGGGCGTCGACGCGTTCGAAGGCCTCGTCGAAGTCGTCGGCGATCCGACGGCGGACCTTCAGCGCCTTCAGGTAGTAAGCATCGTAATAGCCGGCCGAGAGGACATAGGTTCCGATCAGGACCCGGCGCTTGACCTCCTCGCCGAAACCGGCGGCCCTTGTCTCCTCGTAGACGTCGCGCAGGGTCGGGCCATCGACGCGCAGGCCGTAGCGAATGCCATCGTAGCGGGCCAGGTTGGACGAGGCCTCGGCCGGGGCGATGATGTAGTAGACCGGCAGGGCGTACCGCGTGTGGGGCAGCGAAACCTCGACGATCTCGCAGCCGGCGTCCTTCAGCCAGGCGACGCCCCGCTCCCATAGGGCCTCGATCGCCGCCGGCATGTTCTCGACCCGGTACTCCATGGGCACACCGACCCGCAGACCCTTGACCGACTTTCCGACAAAGGACGGGAAATCAGGTACATCGGCCGACAAGCTGGTGGAGTCCTTGACATCGTGACCGCTCATCGACCGAAGCAGGATGGCGGCGTCCTCCACCGACTTGGCCAGGGGGCCGGCCTGGTCGAGGGAGGTGGCGAAGGCGACGATCCCCCATCTCGAACACCGCCCGTAGGTCGGCTTGACCCCCACCGTGCCGGTCAGCGCCGCTGGCTGGCGGATCGAGCCGCCGGTGTCGGTGGCGGTCGCGCCGAGGACGAGGTCGGCTGCGACCGCGGCGGCCGAACCTCCGGAGGAGCCTCCGGGGCTCAGCGCCTTGTTCGAGGCCCGCGAGCGCCAGGGATTGACGACCGGGCCAAAGGCGCTCGTCTCGTTGGACGAACCCATGGCGAACTCGTCCATGTTGAGCTTGCCCAGCATCACCGCCCCGTCGCGCCAGAGGTTGGCGGTGACGGTGGATTCGTAAGGCGGGACGAAGTTCTCCAGGATCCGCGAGCCGGCGGTGGAGGCGACGCCACGGGTGCAGAAGAGATCCTTGATCCCGATTGGCGCGCCCTCGAGCGGGCCCGCCTCGCCGGCGGCCAGCCGCGCGTCGGCCCGTGCGGCCATTTCCAGCGCCTTTTCCGGGGTTTCCAGGACGAAGGCGTTCAGCGGCCTAGCCGCCTCGATGGCGGCGATGTGGGCGGCGGTGACCTCGACGGACGAAAAGCGTCTCGCCCGCAGGCCCTCGATCGCGCCTGCGAGGGTCAGGGTGGTGAGATCGCTCATTCGACGACCTTGGGGGCGACGAAGAAGCCGTCTCTGGTCCTTGGGGCGTTGGCCAGGATGGCGGCGGCGTCGCCGCCGTCGGTGACGACGTCCTCGCGCATCGGCAGAGCCACGGCGACCACCGAGGTCATGGGCTCGACGCCGGAAGTCTCGACCTCGGCGAGCTCTTCGACCCAAGCGATGATCCCCGAGAGCTCTTCGGCCATCGGCGCTAGCCGCTGCTCCTCGACGGCGATGCGGGCGAGGTTCGCGACCTTGCGGACGGTGTCGGCGTCGATCGCCATCAAAGCTTTCCCGAAACTGCCCGGCGAGGGGTTAGCCATCCCCCTTCCGGTTTGACAAGGGCGCGAGGCGGTGGAAAGCCGCGAGCCATGGCCGTCGTCGCCCTTTCCGATATGCCGGCGGCGCTCGGCCCACGAGGGGCGCTCTTCGGCCTCGACCTTGGCGAGAAGACGATCGGGGTCGCCGCGTCGGACCCCTCGCGCGCCATAGCCACGCCGATCACCACCCTGGCGCGGACGAAGTTCACCGCCGACGCTGCAAAGCTCTTCGCCCTGATGGCCGAGCGCGAAGCCGGCGGACTGGTGATCGGCCTGCCGCTCAACATGGACGGCACCGAAGGCGGGCGCTGCCAGTCGACGCGGGCCTTCGCGAGCAACCTGCTGCAGCTGCGCGACCTGCCGATCGCCTTCTGGGACGAGCGGCTCTCGACCGCGGCGGTGAACCGGACCCTGATCGAGGAGGGGGACCTCTCCCGGGCGCGTCGGGCGCGGATCGTCGATCGGGCCGCGGCCGCCTGGATCCTCCAGGGCGCGCTCGATCTGTTGCGGGGGGGAGAGGCTCGCCCTACAACCGCCTTTTGATGGAAAACACCGCTCCAGGCGTCCGCATCCACGAGGCGCCGCGCCCGATCTTCCCGTTCCCGAGTCGGCATTTCCTTTCCATCACCGATCTCGATCCGCCGTCGGCCAAGGCGCTGCTCGATCTGGCCGAGGGCTTCGTGTCGCTGAACCGCGAGCGGGCCAAGAAGCTCGACCTGCTCAAGGGCCGGACCCTGATCAACCTCTTCTTCGAGCCCTCGACCCGAACCCAGAGCTCCTTCGAGCTGGCGGGCAAGCGCCTGGGCGCCGATGTCGTCAACATGAGCCCGCGCGCCTCCTCGGTCACCAAGGGCGAGACCCTGATCGACACGGCCGCGACCTTGAACGCCATGCAGCCGGACATCCTGGTGATCCGCCACGAGGCCTCGGGCGCGGCCTCGCTGCTGTCGCAGAAGGTCACCTGCAGCGTCGTCAACGCCGGCGACGGCCGTCACGAGCACCCGTCCCAGGCGATGCTCGACGCCCTTTCGATGCGGCGGGCGTTCGGCCGCGTCGATGGCCTGACGGTCGCGATCTGCGGCGACATCCTCCACAGCCGCGTCGCCCGCTCCAATGTCGCCCTGCTCACCATGCTCGGGGCGCGGGTTCGGCTGGTGGGGCCGCCGACCCTGATGCCTGTAGGCGTCGAGCGCTGGGGGCTGGAGGTGCGCCACGACCTCGAGGAAGGCGTCGCCGGCGCGGACGTGGTGATGATGCTGCGCCTGCAGACCGAGCGGATGCAGGGAACGTTCGTGCCCTCGAGCCGCGAATATTTCCACCTCTGGGGCCTTGACCGCGCCAAGCTCGCCGGCGCCTCGCCAAGGGTCAGGGTCATGCACCCGGGGCCGATGAACCGCGGCGTCGAGATCGACTCCGACGTCGCCGACGATCCGGAGATCAGCCTGATCCAGGACCAAGTGGAGATGGGAGTCGCGGTGCGGATGGCCATACTCGCTTCCCTCGCCGCCCGGCTCGACAACCGGTGAGCGTCCGCCCGATCGCCTTCGTGGGAGCGCGGCTGGTCGATCCGCAGAGCGGCTACGACGGACCTGGGGCCCTGGTCACCGAGAAGGGTCGGATCGGCGAGATGATCCGGGGAGAAGGCGCGCCGGATCTGGCCGACGATTTTCGCATCGTCGACTGCGGCGGGGCCCTGCTCTGCCCCGGGATCGTCGATCTTCGGGTCAAGACCGGCGAGCCGGGCGCCGAGCCCAAGGAGACGCTGGAATCGGCGGCGCGGGCGGCGGCGGCCGGCGGCGTCACCACCATTGTCGTCCAGCCGGACACCGACCCGGTGATCGACGATCCCTCGGTGGTCGACTTCATCCTGCGCCGGGCGCGCGACATTGGCCTCGTCCACGTCTATCCGGCCGGCGCGGCGACCAAGGGGCTTGGGGGCCGGGCCATGGCCGAGATCGGCCTGATGCGGGAGGCCGGCTGCGTCTACGTCACCGACGCCGACCGGCCGATCGTCGATTCCCGCCTGATGCGCCGGCTGCTGGCCTACGCCGGAGGCCTGGGCGTCCTGGTCGCCCACCGGCCGGCCGATCCGTGGCTGATGGACGGCGCCTCGGCCACCGAAGGCGAATTCGCCGCCCGCCTGGGTCTTCCCGCCGCGCCGGCGGCGGCCGAGGCGATCATGCTCGAGCGCGACATCGCCCTGGTGGCCCTGACCGGCGCGTCGCTGCTCGTCGACCAGGTGAGCGCCGCGGGGGCGCTGGAGAGCCTGGCGCGGGCCAAGGCCGGCGGCCTGCCGATCCTCGCCACCGCCTCGATCAACCATCTGTCGTTCAACGAGCTCGACATCGGCGACTATCGGACCTTCTGCAAGTTGATCCCGCCGCTGCGCGCCGAGGAGGACCGGCTGGCTCTGGTCGAGGCGCTGGCTTCCGGGCTCGTCGACATCGTCGTCTCGGCCCACGCGCCGGCCCCGCCGGAGGAGAAGCGCCTGCCCTTCGAGGAGGCGGCGCCGGGGTCGGTAGGGCTCGAGACGCTTCTGGCGGCCCTGCTCACGCTGCATCACGAGCGCCAGGTTCCGCTCGGGCGGCTGATCGCGGCGGTGACCCTCGCGCCGGCGCTTGCGATCGGGCTCGAGGCCGGAAAGCTTGCCAGGGGCGCCCCGGCCGACCTGGTGCTGGCCGACATCGAGACGCCTCGGATCGTAGACGCCGCGGCGCTGACGTCGAGGTCGCGCAACTCGGCGTTCGATGGGCGCCGCCTCCAGGGCGCCGTGCGGATGACGCTCGTCGATGGGCGGGTGGTTCACGAGGCCGCGTGAACTGTTCGCGGAAGCGGGAATTGGTTCTAGAGGTGGGGGATGGCGGTTGACGTGCACCTGCTGCCCCCTCTCCTTGGCTGCGCGGCCGGAGGGTATCTGATCGGGTCGATCCCGTTTGGCGTCATCGCGACGCGGCTTGGCGGGGCCGGGGATATCCGCACGGTCGGGTCGGGCAACATCGGGGCGACCAACGTGCTGCGGACCGGCCGGCGGGACCTGGCCCTGATCACGCTCGTCGGCGACGCCGGCAAGGGGGCGGCGGCGGTGCTGCTGGCCGGCGCGCTGGTCTCCCCGGTCGGGGCGGCGATCGCCGGAGGGGCGGCGTTCCTGGGCCACCTGTTCCCCGCCTGGCTGGGCTTTCGCGGCGGCAAGGGGGTCGCGATCTTCTTTGGGATCCTGTTCGCGGTCGCCTGGCCGGTGGGGCTCGGCGCGGGCCTGGTCTGGATCGCAATGGCGGCGATCTTCCGCTTCTCCTCGCTGGCGGGCCTGGCGGCGGCCGGCTTCGCACCCGTGATCCTGGTCCTGACGCGGCGCGAGACGACGGCGAATCTCGCACTTCTCGTCTTCCTGGCGCTTGCGATCTTCTTTCGCCATCGGGAGAACATCGGCCGGCTGATCCGGGGCCAGGAGCCGCGGATCGGCGCCCACTAACGATGAAGAGCCTCGATAGCGCCGGGCGGCGGGACTGGCTGCGGCTGGCCCGAGCCGAGTCGGTGGGGCCGGTGACCTTCGCCCATCTGATCGGCCGCTACCGCGAGGCGGGCGCGGCGCTGGCCGCCCTCCCCGACCTGGCGCGGCGGGGCGGGCGGACCCAAGCGCCAAGGATTCCGACCATCGCCGAGGCCGAGAAGGAGCTGGCGGCCGGCGCGGCCCTGGGCGCGCGGCTCATCGCCGGCTGCGAAATCGAGTTTCCAAAGGCCCTGGCGGTGCTCGATCCTCCGCCGCCGCTGATCTGGGTCCTGGGAGACGTCGGCCTTATCAGCAGGCGGCTGGTGGCGATCGTCGGGGCCCGGAACGCCTCGGCGGTCGGAGCGCGCTTCGCCCGCAGCCTTGCCGGCGAGCTTGGGGCGGCCGGCTACGGCGTCGTCGCCGGCCTGGCGCGCGGCATCGACGCGGCCGCCCACCAGGGAGCGCTGGAATCGGGCACGGTCGCGGTGATGGCCGGCGGCGTCGACGACATCTATCCCCCCGACAACGCCGGGCTGTACCGGGCGATCGCAGAGAAGGGCGCGATCGTCTCGGAGCGCGCGATCGGCCATGGGGCGCGGGCCGCCGACTTTCCCCGCCGCAACCGGATCATCTCCGGGCTCTGCCTCGGGGTGATCGTGGTCGAGGCGGAGGTGAGGTCCGGCTCGCTGATCACCGCGCGGCTCGCCGCCGAACAGGGACGCGAGGTCTTCGCGGTGCCTGGATCGCCGCTGGATCCGAGGGCCAGGGGCGCCAACAGCCTGCTGCGCCAGGGCGCGAATTTCGTCGAGGAGGCGCAGGACGTGCTCGACGTGCTGGACGCCCAGGCGACGATCGCCGAACCGGAGGGTCGGGACTGGGACGCCGGCGAATCCGCGGACGATGCGGAAGACCAGACGTTGCCCGCGGCGGTGCTGGAGCTGCTCTCGCCGACCCCGGTCGCCATCGACGAGATCGCCCGCGCCGCCGGAGTCCCGACCGCCGCGGTGCTGGCGGCGATCGTCGAGCTGGCGCTGGCCGGCCACGCCGAAATGATCGGCGGTGGGATGGTGCAAAGGATATGACTCACTCCAGTCCCGGCGCCTTCGGGCCGAGGCCTGCAACGCGGGGCGTTGCGGCTGGAGAGCCGGTGGGGTTCTAGTCTTGAAAGCAATATGGCGGAGGGAGTGCTCATGGGATCGATGGTGGTGGCCTGCTATAAGCCGAGGCCCGGGCAGGAAGAGGCGCTCGTCGCGCTGGTGAGGGGGCATCTGCCGCCGCTGCGGGAGGCAGGGCTGGTCACGGACCGGGCGCCGATCGTGATGCGGACGGCCGAGGGGGTGATCGTCGAGGTCTTCGAATGGATCTCGCAGGAGGCGATCGCGGCGGCCCACCAGCATCCGGCGGTGCTCGATCTGTGGAAGAAGTTCGAGGCGGTGTGCTGGTACGAGACGCCGGCCAACCTTCCCGAATTCAAGAACATGTTCTCGCACTTCGAGCCGCTCTGACCTCGAGCCCGTTGACAGAGGCCGCGGCACAACCCCACTTACCGCGCCCTTTGGCGAGCCCGTTCGCCGCCCCCGGACATCCGCTGTAAAATGAACGTCGTCGTCGTCGAAAGTCCGGCCAAGGCCAAGACCATCAACCGCTATCTGGGACCGGGGTACACGGTGCTGGCCTCCTATGGCCACGTCCGCGACCTGCCGTCCCGGGACGGATCGGTCAGGCCCGACGAGGACTTCGCCATGGACTGGGAGGTGAGCGGCAAGTCGGCCAAGCGGCTCGGCGACATCGTCCAGGCGATGAAGGGTGCGGACCGACTGATCCTGGCCACCGACCCCGACCGCGAGGGCGAGGCGATCAGCTGGCACGTGCTCGAGGACCTGAAGCGCCGCAGGGCCCTGAAGGGCGCGAGCGTCGAGCGCGTGGTCTTCAACGCCATCACCCGCTCGGCGGTGAACGCAGCGATGAAGGCGCCGCGCGACATCGATATGGAGCTGGTCGAGGCCTACCTCGCCCGCCGCGCGCTCGACTATCTGGTCGGGTTCACGCTTTCGCCCGTCCTCTGGCGCAAGCTTCCCGGGGCGCGGTCGGCGGGGCGGGTGCAGTCGGTGGCGCTGCGGCTGATCGTCGACCGCGAGATCGAGATCGAGGCCTTCAGGACCCAGGAATTCTGGACCCTGGCGGCGCAGGTCAGCGCCGATTCCGACCCCTTCACCGCGCGGCTGGTCAAACACCAGGGCAAGCGCCTTGCCAAGTTCGATCTCCCCGACGAGACGGCGGCCAAGGCGGCGCGCGTCGCCGTCGAAGCGGCGACGTTCAAGATCGAGGCGGTCGAGAAGAAGCCGGCTCGGCGATCGCCGCCGCCGCCCTTCACCACCTCGACCCTCCAGCAGGAGGCGTCGCGCAAGCTCGGCTTCTCGGCCGACCGGACCATGCGGACGGCGCAGAAGCTCTACGAGGGCGTCGACATCGACGGCGAGACCGTGGGCCTGATCACCTACATGCGCACCGACGGGGTCGCCTCGGCGCCAGAGGCGCTAGAGGAGACGCGCAAGGTGATCGGCGCCCTCTACGGCCCCGAGTACGTGCCGGCGAGCGTGCGCCACTACAGCGTCAAGGCCAAGAACGCCCAGGAGGCGCACGAGGCGATCCGGCCGACGAGCGTGGAGCGCAACCCCGGGCGGCTGCGGCTCGAGAGCGATCTTGGCCGGCTCTACGAGCTGATCTGGAAGCGGATGGTCGCCTCGCAGATGGAGCAGGCGCGGATCGAGCGGACGACGATCGACATCGAGAGCACCGACGGCGAGACGGGGCTTCGCGCCACCGGCCAGGTGGTGCTCTTCCCAGGCTACCTCGCGATCTACGAGGAGGGCCGGGACGACGACGGCGACGAGGACGGCGGGCGCCTGCCGCAGGTCGCGGCCGGGGTGGCGGCCAGGATCAATTCCACCGCCATCGACCAGCACTTCACCGAGCCGCCGCCGCGCTACTCTGAGGCCAGCCTGGTCAAGAAGATGGAGGAGCTGGGGATCGGCCGCCCCTCGACCTACGCCTCGATCCTCTCGGTGCTGCGCGACCGCGCTTATGTGCGGATGGAGAAGAACCGGTTCGTTCCCGAGGACGCCGGGCGCCTGGTCACCGCCTTCCTCGAGCAGTTCTTCCTTCGCTATGTCGAATACGATTTCACCGCCGGCCTCGAGGAGAAGCTCGACCTGGTCTCGGCCGGGGAACTGGACTGGAAGGCGCTGCTGGCCGAGTTCTGGAAGGACTTCCACGCCGCCGTCGGCGAGATCGGCGAACTGCGGATGGGTCAGGTGCTGGAGGCGCTGAACGAGGCGCTGGGTCCCCACATGTTCCCCGACAAGGGCGACGGCGCCGACCCGCGCGCCTGTCCCACCTGCGGAACCGGCCGCCTGGCGCTGAAGACCGGACGGTACGGCGCCTTCATCGGCTGTTCGAACTATCCGGAGTGTCGGTTCACCCGTCCGATCGCGGCGGCGAGCGCCGAGGGGGAGACGGCAGAGAGCGGCGATCGCGAGCTCGGCGTGGACCCGGCGACCGGCGCCAAGGTGTGGCTGAAGACCGGACGCTTTGGGCCCTATGTCGAGGCGGCGGGCGAGAAGCCGAAGCGCGCGAGCCTTCCCAAGGACTGGCCGCCGGCGGCGATCGACCTGGAAAAGGCGCTGCGGCTGCTGCGCCTGCCCCGCGAGGTCGGCAAGCACCCTGAAGGCGGGGCGATGATCCTGGCCGGGATCGGCCGCTATGGGCCTTACGTCCAGCACGGCGGGGCCTACGCCAATCTTTCCTCGACCGACGAGGTGTTCGACGTTGGCTTGAACCGGGCGGTCGCGGTGCTGGCCGAGAAGGCGGCCGGCGGCGCCAGGGGTGGACGGGCGGCGTCGCAGGAGCTGCGGGCGCTGGGAAACCACCCGGCGACCGGCAAGCCGGTGCGGCTGCTGGCGGGGCGTTATGGGCCATATGTGAAACACGAGGCGGTCAACGCCAACCTCCCCAGAGGCGCCGATCCGAAGGACCTGACCCTGGAGGCGGCGGTGGCGCTGCTCGCCGCCCGCGAAGGCGCGCCGTCCAAGCGGGGCGGGTTCCGGGGGGCGACGGCGAAGGCGACCGGGGCCAAGCGGGCGAAACCGGCGAAGGCGAATACCGCGAAGGCGAATGCGCCGAAGGGGAAGGCGAAGCCCGCCGCCAGGCGCAAGGCCGCTTCGTAGGCATGTGGTGTCGAGGCTGGCGGCGCCTCCTCCGCGAGAGAACAGGATGCCCCGGCGAACGCGCCTAAGCGGGAAGCAGCGGTGAGGCGGCCTCCTCCCCGGCGTCGCGCGCGAGGCGGGGTCGCGAAGACCCGTGGGCTGCCGCCGGTCGGGGTCGCGGACGTGGTCGAGCGGGACGCGGACGGGGATCTGTTCGTGAAGATGGCGGGGGCCGCCGAGGACGGAGCGCTGATCCGGCTGGCGCCCTCCCCCACCGAGGCGGCGGCCGGGGCGCCGGGACTGGGCGACAAGGTCTTGGTGCGCCTGGCGGCGCTGGAGACCGGGGAGTTCGAGGCGCGGCTGATCAAGCGCCTGGGCCAGAGCGCCCACCGCATCCTGGGCGTCGTCCGCAAGGGCGGGCGCGAGAGCCGGGTCGAGCCGGTGGACCGGCGATCGCGCGAGAGCCTGCTGATCCACGCCGGCGATGCGCGGGACTTGCGCGACGGGGATCTGGTGCTGGCGCAGGTCAGCCCCCAGCCCAACCGCGCCTACGGACCCAAGCACGGCAAGGTGCTGGAGACCGTCGGCCGCATCGACGAGCCGCGCGCCGCCTCGCTGATCGCGATCCACGCCCACGGCCTGCCGACCGGCTTTTCGCCGGAAGCGGAGGCCGAGGCGATGGTCGCCGGACCGCCGGACCGCGCCGGGCGCGAGGACCTGACCGCCCTGCCGCTGGTCACCATCGACCCGCCCGACGCCCGCGACCACGACGACGCGGTCCATGCCGAGGCGGACGCCGACCCTTCGAACCGCGGCGGCTGGATCGTCTGGGTCGCGATCGCCGACGTCGCGGCCTACGTGCGGCCGGGCTCGGCGCTCGACCGCGACGCCAGGAACAAGGCCAACAGCACCTATTTTCCCGACCGGGTCGAACCGATGCTCCCCGAGCACCTCTCGGCCGGCCTCTGCTCGCTGGGCGAAGGCGAGGCGCGCGCCTGCCTGGCGGTGCGGATGGTGTTCGACGCCAACGGCGCCAAGCGCGCGCACCGGTTCCACCGCGGCCTGATGCGATCGGCCGCCAGCCTCTCCTACGAGGAGGCGCAGGCCGCGATCGACGGGGCGCCTGGGGCGCGCGCCGGATCGTTGCTGGAGAACGTCATCAGGCCCCTCTGGGCCGCCTATGGGGCGCTGAAGAAGGGTCGAGACCGTCGCCAGCCCCTGGCCATCGAATCGATCGAGCGCCAGATCGTGCTCGGCCCCGACGGCAAGGTCGCCTCGATCAAGCCGCGCCAATCCCTCGAAGCCCACCGGCTGATCGAGGAATACATGATCCAGGCCAATGTCTGCGCCGCCGAGACCCTCGGGCAGCGCAGATCGCCGTTGATCTACCGGGTGCACGAGACCCCTACCTTGGAGAAGATGCACGCCCTGGCCGAATTCCTGGAGACCCTGGCCCTGCCGTGGGCCAAGGGCGAGGCGCCGCGGACCGAGCGCTTCAACCGGCTTCTAGAGGCGGTCCGCGGCGGTCCGCACGCCGAGATGGTCAACGAGGTGGTGCTGCGCACCCAGATGCAGGCGCACTATTCCACCGAGAATATCGGACACTTCGGCCTGAACCTCGCCCGGTACGCGCACTTCACCTCGCCGATCCGGCGCTATGCCGACCTCGTCGTCCACCGTGGCCTGATCGGGGCCCTGGGGCTGGGCGCGGACGGCCTCTCGGGCGAGGATATCGCCAGGATGAGGGACACCGCCGACCACATCACCCTCTGCGAGCGCCGCTCGATGGCCGCCGAGCGCGACGCCAACGACCGCTACGTCGCCGCCTTCCTGGAGAGCGAGGTGGGGGCGGAATTCAGCGGCCGGATCACCGGGGTGACGCGCTTCGGCCTCTTCGTGCGGCTGGCCGAGACCGGCGCCGACGGCCTGATCCCGGTCTCGAGCCTAGGCGGCGAATACTTCGTTCACGAGGAGGCCGACCACACCCTGGTGGGCCAGCGCACCGGCGGCGTCTGGCGCCTGGGCCGGACGGTGGAGGTGCGCCTGCGGGAGGCGAACGCCATCACCGGCGGGCTGCTGCTGGAAATGCTGAGCGAGCCGGAGCCGCCGGCGCCGGGGGCGAAGCGGCCGAAGGCGGTCGCGGGTGGACGAGGAGGAGATTTTCGGCCCCGCGGGCGTCCTCCGAGCCGGAGGCGGTAGGCGACAGCCCCTCCTCGGCCGGCGCCAGGCGGAAATTTCCGCGACCGGCGAGGGATGCAGGAACGAGGGCGCCCGTTCGTCGTTGTGGGCGCAGGCGGATCATCGCCACGGGAGATTAGTTACATGGCAGACGCCGTTCACCAGGATGCTATCGCACTTCTGAAGGCGGACCATCGCGCGGTCGAGGGGCTGTTCGCGCAATTCGAGAAAGCAACGGGATCGAGCGGCAAGCTAAAGCTAGCCCAGAAGATCTGCCTGGAGCTCAAGGTCCACACAATCATCGAGGAAGAGATCTTCTATCCAGCCTGCGAGGGCAAGGTCGAGGAGGATCTCCTGAAGGAAGCCTACGTCGAGCACGACTCGGCCAAGGTGCTGATCGGCGAGATCGAGGAGAGCACGCCGCACGACAAATTCTATGACGCCAAGGTCAAGGTTCTCTCCGAGGAGATCGAACATCACGTCGAGGAGGAGGAAAAGCGCCTCGAAGGGCTCTTCGCGCAGGCGCGGAAGGCGGGACTCGACATGAAGGCGCTCGGCGAGGAGATGGCGGCGCGAAAGGCGCGGCTGATGAGCGAAGACAAGGCCGGCCGGGAGCTTCCGACGCAGATGAGCACCATGCCCGACCAGCCGGCGCCCTGACATCGGCGTTCGGCCGACGGGCGGGGCTTCGGGCCATGGATCAGGGGTCTTTGGAGGTCGCGTAGCGGCGGCAATGCTCGAGGTAGGCGCCTTCGCGGCTCGCGAGCAGGTCGACGGCGCCGGTCCATAGCCACGAGGGCGCGTCGAGCCGGACGTAGGCGTGGGCCGAGCGGGCCATCTTGCGCTGGCGGGTCGCGACGAGGGTTGCCTGGCGATCCTTCGATGTTGTCATACGTCCGTGTGCGGCAGGATTTCGCCCGGCGCAACGCTGCTCAGGGTCTCGCGTGACGAGGCTGGTAGAGGCCCAGAGCGCCGCCGCCGGGGAGCCTGATCCGGGTCAGACGACCCCAGGACTGCTGGGTTGCCGGCTCGCAGGCGGCGCCCGCCCTCTCCAGCGCCGCCATCTCCCGGTCGAGATCGTCGGTCATCAGGAAGAATTCGTGCAGGCCGTTCTCGTCGGAGGGATGAACGGCGACCTCCGATGGCGGAAGCTTGAAGATCAGCCAGCCCCCGCCGGCGTCCGCGTGGCTGAACTTCAGCACATCCCTGATGAAGGCCTTATCGGCTTCGGCGTCCTTCGAATAGATGATGACGTGCCCGCCATCGATCATTGGACTGCTCCTGATGGCCCCCCCGGCGACTAGATCACCGACGGGTCTGCTTGACAAATCTGTCGGCGCCGCTTGATTTCGACAAGGGAGGCCGCGACGTTCCCAGGCGGCGGCCCGCGCGCCGCTTGACGCGGGGGGCGGGAAGACCCGAGGATCAGGAGAGTCCGCGGCCGCCGTCACGAAATGGCCGCTATTAGACTGATGCTCGACCGCTTCGTCGACGAACTCGAGGGAGATTTCGATGAGACTCAAATCCAGTGTCTGGTTGGTTGGCGCCATCGTGGTGGGGGCCGCGGGGCTGAGCGGCTGCGCCACCAAGGGCTATGTGAACCAGCAGGTGGGCGCTGAAGACCAGAAGGTCGGCGCCGTCGACCAGAAGGCGATGACAGCCCAGACCCGGCTCGACCAGGACGACACCCACCTGGCGGACCTGGACAAGACCTCCCGCGACGCGCTCGAGCGGGCCCAGGCGGCCGGCAAGCTCGCCGAGGGCAAGTTCCTCTATTCGATGGTGCTGTCGGACGATTCGGTGAAGTTCCCGGTGAACGGCGCCGAGCTTTCGCCCGAAGCCCAGACCCGGTTGATGGACTTCGCTCAGAAGCTGAAGACCGACAACCGCAACGTCTATCTGGAGATCCAGGGCCACACCGACGCCACCGGACCGAAGCCCGTGAACATGCGCCTGGGCGAGGAGCGGGCCGAGGCGGTGCGCCTGTTCATGAACCGCCAGGGCGTGCCGCTGAACCGGATGTCGACCATCTCCTACGGCGACGAGGCGCCGGTCGCGCCCAACAACACCCGCGCCGGCCGGGCCCAGAACCGGCGGGTGATGCTGATCGTGATGGCATAGGGGGCGAGATCCGGACAGGCCCTCCGGTCCGGGGTCGGAATCTCCCTCTCCTCAGCGCGCCTCCGAGTTCCGGAGCATGTCGGACCAGCGCCAGGCGCCTGAGCCCATCGCCAGACGGGGGCCGGCGGCGTCGTTGAGAGAGAGTAGCACCGTGCCGCGCACGCTCCTCGAGCGGCAGGCCGGCGGGGCGAAGGCGATCTCCCAGACGATGGCTTCGCGGACGGCGGCCAGGCCCTTGCCGTCCTCGCCGTCGCTCTGAACCCAGTCGCCGTTCCAGACGAGGATCGACCCGCCACCGCCGGCCCGGGCCATGGCGGCCTGGACGAGCGGATCCCTGCGAAGCGCGGCGCGCAGGCGCGCGGCCATGTCGCAGGCGCCGCCGCCCGGCGCGCCGGCGCCTTCCGCGGCCCCGCCGGCGAGGCGCGCATAGCCGGGCTCCATCGTCGCCCCCTCGCCTGCCCCGGCGCCGGCGGCCGGCGCCTGGACGGCGGCGCGGGGGGCGGCCTGCGCCGGCGCGGCGACGGGACTGGGAAGGCTCGAGACTTCGCGCGGCGGTGGCTGGGCGGCGCGCACTGGCCGGGGCGGGGCAGGCGAAGGCGCCGGCGCGGACGGCGTCGCCGGCGATGGCGCGGCCGCCTTGGCGACTGCCGGGGCCGGAGCAGCGGCTGGGGCCGGGACCGGCCAATCCACTAGCGTCACTTCAACCGGGGCCGGCTCGACCGGCGCCGGCGCGCTTTTCCATGCTCCGAAGAGGGCCACCAGGATCGAAACGTGAGCGGCGACGCTCAGCCCCCCGGCGAGCCATCGATCGCGTCCGCGCCCCGGGGCTGGTTGGACCGGTTGCGGGCGCATCGGAACTCCAGGCTGGCCGCGTGGCGACCCACGACATGACGACCACGCCTCCGCGTCAGGATCGTGGCGCCGGCGAAACCTCGCCCCCTGGGCGTTAAGGAGCCGTTGCGTCCGGCGTCCGGCCCGAGGCGTGGCGGCTCGGCCCAGGGGCGCTATAGTCCCTGTCGATGGAAGCCGAGGCGGTCTCGATAAGGGTCGATGGGGCGGGGACGGTGTCCGGCCTCTGGATGGCGCCGCCAGGGGCAAGCGCGGTGCTGGCGCTGGCGCACGGGGCCGGGGCGGGGATGACGCACAGATCGATGGCCGGGATCGCCGTAGGCCTCGCCGAACGGGGAGTCGCGAGCCTGCGCTACCAGTTCCCGTACATGGAGCGGGGCGGCAGGCGGGTCGATCCGCCGGCCATCGCCCACGCGACGGTGCGGGCGGCGGTGGGCGAGGCGCGGCGTCGCGCCGGAGCCTTGCCGCTCTTCGCGGGCGGGAGGTCGTTCGGCGGCCGGATGACCTCGCAGGCCCAGGCCCTGGCGCCGCTCGAAGGCGTCCTGGGCCTGATCTTCTTCGCCTTCCCGCTGCATCCGGCCGGGAAACCGTCGCAGGAGCGCGCCGCCCACCTCTCGTCGATCGCGATACCGATGCTGTTCCTGCAGGGCGACAAGGACACGCTGGCCGAGGTGGATTTGTTGCGGGACACCGTCGCGGGGCTCGCGGACCGCGCGAGCCTGACCCTCGTCGACGAGGCCGACCACGCCTTCCACGTCCCGGCCAAGAGCGGGCGCAAGGACGCCGAGGTGCTGGCGCAGATTCTCGATGCGGCGGCGGCGTGGATGGCGGCGCGGTCCTGATCGGCTCGGACGGCCGGCGCCCGAGCCCGCCCGTTTCACCGATGGCCGCGATTATGCACGCGCGGGAGCAGATCGGAGCGCAAGTCGATGAACTCACGGCCAAGCGGCCTGGCATGGATGGGCGGCGCCTTCGCGGCGACCGCGGCCGCGGCGGCCGTGGTGCTCGTCTGGCGGGGCGCGGGGCCGGCCGGGACGCATGTCGCTCTGCGGGTGACGGCGAGGCTGGCGTTCCTCTTCTTCTGGCCAGGCTACGTCGGCGGCGCGCTCACAACGCTCTTCGGCGACGCCTTCCGGCCGGCGAAGATCCGCGCCCGGGCGCTGGGCCTGGCCTTCGCCGCCGCGCTCGCGGTCCACCTGGGCCTGGTGAGCTGGCTGTGCTGGATCGGCTCGCCGCCGGCGGCGCGGACCTTCGAGATCTTCGGCGCCGGGGTCGCGTGGACGGCGATGCTGGCGCTGCTCTCGATCGAGCCGCTCGGCGCGGCGGCGCAGGGCCGGTTCTGGCGCACGATGCGGAGCCTCGCCGTCCATTATCTGGCGTTTCTCTTCATCCTCGATTTCGTGAGGCTGGCGCCAAACCAGGGCCCGGCGGAGCTCGCCCAATACCTGCCGTTCGCGGCCCTCGCGGTCCTGGGCCCATTGCTCAGGTTCGCGGCGTGGCTGAAGTTGGTCTGGCGCCAGAAGCTCGCCGGTCTCGCGGCCGGAGAATCCTAGCGCGTCTCCAGGAAGTGGAGGACGTCGCGGTTGAACTGGTCAGGGTCCCGGAGAGAGGCAAGGTGGCTGACCCGCGGCTCGACGAGGAGGCCGGCGCCGGGAATCCTTCCAGCCATGGCGAGCGGCTGGCGCCTCACTCGAGGTCGTGGGCCGGATGCAGTCGCCACGGCCCCGACATCGGCGCCGGCGCGGCCTCATCGCCAAGGATGGGCCTTGGGCTTGGCTGGTGGAACGGCGAGAAGCGGGGCCGGGTGGGCGTCTCTTCGTAGGCCCATCCCTCGCCGGCCCAGCGGCTCCAGTCGGGCGTAAGCCCCAGATCCTTGCAAAGGCGCTCGACCGTCTGGCGCACGGGTCGCTGGCCGGCTTCGTCATAGGCCTCGTCGTAGTCCAGACGTTCCTGGAGGGCTTCTTCGATATCGTCGAAGGCCTCGAG
>Ga0302324_100013220_pt1 | contig 16766 bp, 12 predicted proteins | sample Palsa_T0_1_FD_201949 | JGI IMG/M metagenome (GOLD analysis project Ga0302324, IMG submission 201949) | Peat permafrost microbial communities from Stordalen Mire near Abisko, Sweden - Palsa_T0_1 | ecosystem: Environmental > Terrestrial > Soil > Palsa > Peat permafrost | place: Sweden: Abisko...
CTTTCCTGAAGTCGCCGACGAATGGCAGACACGCAAAGGAGAGGCACCTTCGAGCTCGGAGAACCACTGATCGAGGCTGCTGGCCCGACCCGCTTTCACCCCCGAGAGATCGTGGGTTGTGAACTGTGCCATCCATTCGGTCAGCGATTGGAAATCACCACCCTCGAGCCACGACAACCTGTACGACTTGTAGATCCCAGACGGATACAGCAGGGCCGCGCCGTCCTCAAGGGCTCTGATCTGATCGACGCCGGCTTGACTTGCCAGCCGCCCCAGCATTGTCACCTTCGGAGCCAGGGACTCAAAACGACGCCGCAACGTTTCCAGTTGCAGATTGGCAATGTCCGCATACGGAACGGAGAACATCTCTCCTGCCGTGGAAAAGAGTGTCCGCGGATCGTCACCCAATAGACAGGCGTCGTCACGGACACCCCCGGCCAGTGCCTCCACTCCTTCACTGCGACGCTCTCCGGGCTCGTCCATCCATCCCCCATTCGGTTGAGCCATCCAGCCCAGGGAGACTCTAAGGAGATAGCGCTGCACTGTCAAGCAAGCACTAACCCGCTTTTCTGATTCGGCGAACCTTCACCAGACCCGGCGGACACCGGGCGAAACAGCGCCGGTGGCAGAACGAACGGCAGGTCGAGATGCGTCCTTATGCGGCTCTTCGGATCTAAGCGGGGTGTGGAGTCTTTGACGGATCCCTGAGATTGAGCGGGGGCTCTGCCAGTCTGACGGTTCCTAACGCCAACAGACCGGAGAGCCCCCGTGGAAACAGACCCTACGCGCATGTGCGAGCTTTTGGTGGGCTTGCCCGATGTGCACATCTTGGGCGTCGACGATGATGTCAACGGATTCGTCTGCATCTACATCGAGTCTCGGGCGCAGCGGCCAGGATGTGCGCACTGTGGCGTCTTCGCCCAGGTCAAGGATCGCTCGCCCGTTGAGCTGGTCGACCTGCCGTGTTTCGGGCGTCCGGCCCGGCTCATCTGGCACAAGTGCCGCTGGCGCTGCCCCGAGCCCTCGTGTCCGGTCGGGTCGTGGACCGAAGAAGACCCTCGCATCGGAGCTCCGCGCATGGCGATGAGCGACCGGGCCGGGCGATGGGTCACCGAGCAGATCGGTCGCTATGCCCGCAGCGTGAACGAGATCGCCCTCGAGCTCGGGTGCGATTGGCACACGGTCAACGACACCGTCATCGCCTATGGCACCGCGTTGGTCGACGATGACCCCAAACGGTTCGGCGTGGTGCGCGCCCTCGGGCTCGACGAGGTGCTCTTCGTCCGGGTCGGCCCCTTTCGCCGCCAGGAGTACTCCACCCAGATGGTCGACGTCGGAGCGGGCCAGCTCTTAGACGTCGTCCCTGGTCGCAGCGGTGTTGAACCCACCGCGTGGCTCGAGCGGCAGGGAAAGGAGTGGCGGGACAAGGTTCGTTACGCCACGTTGGATATGTCGAGCTCCTATCGTTTGGTGTTCACCACCATGGTGCCCGACGCGGTCCAGGTGGCCGATCCGTTTCATGTCGTAAAGCTCGCCAACACCAAGCTCGTTCTTTTGTAGTCGGGGGAGGCATCCACCACACGCGAGAGGCGGCAAGATCCAGTGTGGCGGAAGGGATCTCTTGACGTAGCTGTCACACCCACCACCTACGTTGGCCGGCCATGGAGTTCTGGGCCCAGCGGACGGAGTCGCCGGTCGACGGCCGGGTTGGTTGGACGGTGGTCGACGATGCCTACGTTGAGCACGACCGGGCGGCCGCATGGTTGCGTGCGCTTCTCGACGCGGACGGCCGTTCGGTCGGCACAGCGCGTACCTATGCAGGACGGCTTTCTCTCTACCTAACGTGGGCGTCGTCTGTCGGCGTCGACTCGGTGGCGCCCCAAGTCGAGGAACTCGCAGCATTCGCCCGATGGCTCGAGCGCACACCGTCTCGCAAGCACCGGCCAGGCAAGGAACGGAGGCGTGCGGTCCAGCCCACTGTGGTGGTGCTTGGCACGGCCCGCTCGGCCGCAACGGTGGAGGGGATCTTGGCGGCGGTCGTTGAGTTCGTGCGCTTCGGTGCCTCCCGTGGATGGTGCGCACCGGCGGTCGCCCAACGGCTGAGTTCGCGGACCGAGCTGCGGTTCGCCCCGCGTCGGTGGGATCGCGGCGAGCGAGCTGACCGGCCCGTTGTCGAGCGCCGACGTGTGCGGCGGCGTCGGGTCGAGCTGGCTCCTGCCACCTTGTCGCGAGAACAGGTCGGCGTCTTGGTGAATGCCAGCGCGAATATCCGTGACCGCTTCGTCATCGAGACCCTGTACGCGACCGGAATGCGCGTCTCCGAGATCTGCGGGCTGCACCTCAGCGACCTCCACCTGCTGCCGTCAGCTGCCCACCTCGGCTGCGCGGTGAGTGGTGCCCATCTCCACGTCGTTCGACGCGAGGACAACCAGAACGGCGCCCTCGCCAAGTCGATCTGGCCCCGCGTGCTGCCGGTCACCAAGGCCCTCGTCGTTTGCCACGATGCCTATCGATTCGAACGCGACGCTGTGCCCGCCGCCGGCGAGAGCGACTACCTGCTGGTCAACCTATGGCGGCCGCCGTTGGGACGGGCGCTGTCTCCCGATGGCGTGGAGCGCATGTTCATCCGCCTCTCGAAGAAAGTCGGCTTCCGAGCGCGCCCGCACATGCTTCGGCACAGCTTCGCCTCGGAGGTTGCCGCGGCGACAAAGGATCCGGCGATTGTGAAAGAGCTCCTGGGTCACGCCTCGGTCAGCTCCAGTGACGTCTATCTGCACGCCCGTTGGGAGGACATGCGCGCCGCAGTCGACGGTCACGGCTCGGGTGGCGCATTGCGATGACGCGAGCACCGCTGCGTGCAGCGACGCAGGAGGCGCCTGCGACCCTTCGTCCTCCGGAGAACCCGCGCCTCAGGTTGATGGCGTCCCTCGTGGAGAAGATTGACCTGGGCGACGAATGGGACCCCGAACGCCTGGTCGTCATACCCAGGCCAGGTGGGCTCCTCACCGGGCGGGGTCGCTGTGCGGCGACCGGCTGCCCGAAACGGCGGTGCGGCGCTGGTTCGCTGTGCGACTCGCACCAAGCTCAGTTCGCCCGCTCGGGCTCGGGTGACCTCGAGACCTGGCTGGTGGAAGGGCCACGTCCGCTCGGGGTATATCTCTCGCTCGAGCGCTGCGTCATCGACGACGATGCAGGCAATCGCTGCGGAAGGCCCGTCGGCGACCCTCAGGGTCTGTGCGACACGCACTCGCAGGTCTGGCACGTCTCCCGGCGCAAAGGGGGATCGTTCGAGGAGTTCCTCTCGAGGGCTCGGCCGCTTGAGGCCATCGGACCTTGCGTCGCGGCGTCGTGTTTCCTCGAGGCGACCTACAAGGAGCACCAGCTCTGTCGGGTCCACTACGTCGGCTGGATTGCCCAAGGACGTCCCACCGGTCGGCGGTTAGAAGTCTGGGCGAGGCGGGTCCGCCAGCCGGCGAGCGGCCAGATTCTCTCCCTGCGAGGCCTGCACGAATTGACCCGTCTGGAGCTGCTCTACGGCATCGGCTGCAGGGTCGGCGAGCACATGGCCACCGAGCCCTGGCATCTGCGTCGATTCGTCGACCTCTTGCGTGCCGATGACGTCGCCTCGGTGACCGAGGTCGACATCGGCCGCCTCGACGGCTACAACGCCTATGCGCGCTTCGTGATCGACCGGGTCCGCCTGGCCTATGCCGACCCTGTTGCCGAACGCATGTCGGACCGCTGGGACCTGCGGGTCTTGGGGCACCGCGGCACCCTCGACTTCACCGGGATCCGCCAGGCTTGGTTACGCCAGGCCGTGAAGGGCTGGGCGGCCGGTTCCCTGGCCGGTGGGCGCTCGGCCAGCGGCGCCGCCAGCCGCGTTGACTCGATGCGGATGCTCTCTGCGGTGCTCGCCAGCGGCCCCGGCGGCGGCGAGGACCCGGCCGCCCTCGGGCGTGCCGACATGGAGCGATTCTTGGCACGCACCTCGTCGTTCAAGACGAGACGTGGCCAGCCCTACAGCGCCCAGCGGCTCGCTGGGATCGTCGAGGACGTGGCCCTGGTCCTGCGCGAGGCGAGGGAGGCCGAGCTCGTGGCCGATCTTCCTGCCACCTTCGTCGTCCGGCGGGGCGATCTTCGTCGTCGACCCGAGCACGAGCCCGGCCGGGCACTCCCCGGGCAGGTCGTCGCCACGTTGGACGCGCATGTCGACCTGCTGCGAGCCGTCCCCGGTTCTTGGCCGATGACGGCTCGCCGGGTGCTCGGCGATCGCGCCGGGGAGATGGGCGTGCTTGTCTACCTGTTGCTCAAGAACACCGGTCGGCGCCGCGGGGAGATCGCCAGCCTGCATCTCGAGTGTCTCGATGTCGATGAGGCTGGACGGCCAGTCCTCGTCTACGACAACCACAAGCGCCAACGCATGGGTCGGCGCCTGCCCATCTCGGACCCCGCTCTCGTTCAGGCGATTCGCGACCAGCAGGGGTGGGTCAGCCAGCGTTTCCCCGACACCCCGTCACAGGAGCTGTGGCTGCTACCACGCCCGAGCCGCAACAGCGACGGCCGAGCGCACCTGAGCGCCCATCAGGTCTGGTCGTGGATCACGACGTGGATCGAGCGCATCCCGAGCATCGACGTGGCGTCGCCCGGCGCCGACGACCCGATCCCCGTCGATCGCTCGACGATCCATCCCCACGCCTTCCGGCACACTTACGCCCAGACCTTGGCCGACCAAGGCGTGCCGGCACCGGTGTTGCGCGACCTCATGGATCACCGCAGCATCGACACGACCATGGGCTACTACGACGTCGGGGAATCACGGAAGAGGGAGGCGATGGAGCTGCTCGCCTTCTATAGCATCGATAATCACGGCAAGACCCGTCCGCTCGTCTCCGAGCCCTCTGCCACCACCGACCTCGCCGAGCAACTCTCATGGGTGGCCGTCCCGATGGGCAAGTGCTCGGAGCCCACCAACGTGCGCGCCGGTGGTCAAGCCTGCCCGATCCGATACCAATGCGCCGGCTGTTCGCACTTCGAGTCCGACCCCTCCTACCTGCCGGAGCTGCGTGCCTACGCGGACGAATTGCGCCGCGAGCGCGAGGCAATGATCGCCGCTGGAGCAGCGGAGTGGGCCATCGAGCACGTGGCGCGCCAAGTCGAGATCGTGGTTGGCCATATCCGCACCCACGAGACTCTGCTGGAGCGGATCGCCTACGACCAGCGGGCAGCGATCGAGGACGCCTCGCAGACGCTACGCAAGGCCCGTCAGTCCGTCCCCGTCGCCTTCGGGCGCCGCATCCGCCGTGACTGACAACAGCGCGGCCCTGCGACGCGCCCGCCGCAACGACAGCCGCACCAAGCGCCAGCGAGCCGCCGAGATCCTCGGCGAGATGGAACAAAGCGGTGAGCCCATCACGTTTCCGGCTGTGGCTCGACGTGCCGGGGTTTCCGTGTCGCTTCTCTACGCTGACACCACCCTCAGCGCGCGCATCGCGACCGCCCGTGACCGCCAGCGTCAGGTAGGTACCGAGCGAGCATGGCGAACGCCCAGCCGCTCGCTGCTCACCGAACAGAGTCTGCGCGCCGAACTTGCCAACACCAAAGACCGGGCGCGCCGGCTCGCCGAGGAGGTGGCCTTGCTGCGGCAACGGCTCAGCAGGCATCTCGGTGCCGACGCCGAAGCCGCCCGTGAGGAGGACCACCGGCCACTCCTCGACCAACTCGAGCAGCGCGCCGCCGAGCTCGAAGCCGACAACCATCGCCAACGCCAGCAGATCGCAGAGCTGCAGAACGACGTCTCGGAGCTGACCGAGACGCTGGATGCGGCTCGTTCGACGAACCGTGAACTGATGACCGAGCTGAACCGGAGTGACGCCCGCGGGGACCGGAAATCCCGGCGCGGTCACGCGGGCTCTGTGTGACCTACGTCCGTCACACAGCAGACGGCCTCCCACCTGCGCTCTCGCGATCGACTACAAGAGAAAGCTCGACGAATGCCGCCGGCGGGTGCAAAACGAGACCATGGGGCACCGTGGTCGCAAGGAAGATCCCCTCTATCGGTGCCATCGCCTTCTCACCAAGGCCGAAGAGCGACTGGGCGAAGCGGGCAAAGAGAAGCTCCTCGGCCTCCTGCGTGCCGGTGACCCCCGCGGTGACGTGGCCACCATGTGGGAAGCCAAAGAAGCCGTCCGCGAGCTCTACACCCACGGTGACCCTGCGCTCGCGTTGGAGTGGGTCGAGCAACTCGGGGCCGACCTCCAAGACGCCGACTACCCAAGCGAGGCCCGCTCACTCGGTCGCACCTTGATCCGCTGGAAGCACCAGATCGCCGCCTGGCACAAGGCTCAAGTGAGCAACGGACCGACCGAGGCCGTCAACAATCTGATCAAACGAGTGAAGCGAGCGGCGTTCGGATTCACCAGCTTCCGCAACTACCGAATCCGGTCATTGCTCTACGCCGGCAAGCCCAACTGGAACCTGCTCGCAAAGATCACACCCCGCTGAAATCCGAAGCGCCCCTTATGCCGGGGTCAGCCGCGACGACGGCCGGAAATGCATTGATGGAACTCATCGCGGGCTAGATCCTCCCCTAGTAGCCCTGGGCCGCCGTGGGCTGCTGTGAGATCGTTCGAACTCCAACTTCATGGACCGCACCCCCACCCCCGGCAGCTTGCCGGCATACTTCCCATGCTTCGCCTCCGATATAACGAGCGCCCCAACCAGTTCGAAGGTTGGGTCGTCGACAAAATGGCGGATCGCCATTTGACGGATCGAATCGCAATTTGACCGATCGAACCGAGCCCACTGAGTGACTTGATACGGCGGAAAAGCTTGCCGAACTTCTTGCGCCGACCGGTGAGCGCTCCGACCTCAACCGAAGATCGTGACCGGGCTCGGCACGACCTGCATCGCTCAGCAGCTTGCACCCTACTGGCGTAATTTGTAGGGTGGAAAAGGGTCTCTCAGCAGGTGGCACATCGATCTTCCACTCTTTCGCTTTCCCCTGCGCCCACCTCTCTTTGGAGGTCAGGGCAGCGAATTCCCGCGTCCGGGTTGGATGGTGAGCACTTGCTGGCTACACTCTTACCCCATGGAAACAGACAACATGATCCTGGTCTCGGTTGATGATCACGTGGTTGAGCCTCCCGACCTTTTCGAGAAGTATCTACCCGCCAAGTACCAGACCCTGGATGACGCTCCGCGTGTCGTCCGCAATGCCAACGGGGACGATGTCTGGGTCTACGACGGCTTGGAATTCCCCAACATTGGGCTCAATGCCGTCGCCGGCCGGCCACGATCCGACTACGGCGTGGATCCGACTCGCTTCGACGAAATGCGAAAGGGCTGTTGGGATGTAGACGCCCGAATCGGCGACATGAATGCCAATGGAGTCCTCGGCTCAATGTGTTTCCCCTCCTTTCCTCGCCTTTGCGGTCAAGTCTTCGCCGAGGCGAAAGACGACAAGTTGGCACTCGCCTGCCTTCGGGCCTACAACAATTGGCACCTAGAAAGCTGGTGCGGCAGTCACCTGGGGAGATTCATTCCCCTTGGCCTCGTCCCCTTTTGGGACATCGACCTTACGGTTGCCGAAACCAAGCGAATTGCCGAACGAGGGTTTCATGCTATCTCGTTTTCCGAAAATCCCGCGAAGCTGGGATTGCCGAGTCTTCACTCCAGCCATTGGGATCCGTTCTGGGCCGCCTGCCAGGATCTCGGAATCGTCCCATGTCTTCACATTGGCTCGTCCTCACAGATCATTGTCACCGCAGCCGATGCCCCATTCGACGTCACGGCCACCCTGCAGCCCATGAACATCGTGCAGGCAGCGGCTGATCTCGTATGGTCACCCGTACTGCGCAAATATCCCCGCCTCAAGATCGCCCTCTCTGAGGGCGGAGTGGGCTGGCTTCCCTATTTCTTGGACAAGATTGACCTCGTTTATCGCAAGCAGTCGGAATGGACCGGCCAGGACTATGGCGATTCTCTTCCGAGCGACGTTTTCCGTGAGCAAATCATTACGTGCTCCCTCGATGACCAGGTCACTTCGGATGTGGCGCAGAGAGCCGGCACGGCCAACATGACGTGGGAATGCGATTACCCGCATTCGGACTCCGATTGGCCGGTGTCACCAGAGGTCACCCTAGCGGGCATGATCGAGCTTCACGACCACGTGATCAACCACATCACCCATAAGAACGCGATGCGTCTATTCCATTTCGACCCTTCACGGCACCGCTCCTTAGAAAACTCCACCGTCGCCGCGCTGCGAGCGGAGGCAGCAGCCGCTGGAGTCGATACTGAGTTCAAGAACCTTCGTCAACGTGCGCAGACGATGGGTACCGCTGCCGGAGCACAGCAGGGCCTGCTGACACCCGGACGAGCCTAAGGATTGATGTGAGCGACGCGCGGCAAGAATTAATCTCACTTGTGGCGAGTGATCGACCCTTTGAAGTCGACCGTTCTGCGCTGGAGGCCCTGTGGCTCGGCGCCGTCAATGATCTCCTCGCCGAACGTCGCCAACAGATCCCAGTTCTGAGTCGGGTCGCCGATAGCGCCGGCATCGAAAAGATATCGACGCTCGAGGACCTCGTACCGCTGCTCTTCGCACATTCCGTGTACAAGTCGTATCCCCGTTCGCTTCTCGACAAACGCCGGTGGGACGGGCTCACCAACTGGCTGGACACCGTGGCGGCATCGTCGGTCAAGAACGTCGACCTAAGTGGGGTGGAAACTCAGGACGACTGGGTCGCTGCGCTCGCCAGAAGCGGACACCCGGTCTACGCCAGCAGCGGCACCAGCGGAAAGAGTTCATTTCTACCGGCGACTCCGGGCGATCGTGAGTTCACCATGAGTTGCATCATCCGCGCCGTGCAGTGGCAGCATCAGATCAGATCAGACCGGTCCAACGCGGTGGTTGTTCTCGCGCCATCAGAAGGTTCGAGTCGAGCACTCGAGTACTACAGGCTCTTTGCTGAATCCTACGGTGATCCCAAGCGGACCTACTTTCTCACCGATGAGCCGGCGCTCCTGAGCGACCTCACGCGGATGGCATCGCTGACAAAATCCATCGCCGACGGCACGGCCATGCCTAGCGAACTCACCGCATTCGAGACCGATATGGCTGATCGTCGGCGTCGGATCGATTCAGACTGGGATCGCCTCGCAGACGTTGTCGCCGGAATGGACGGCGAGCGCGTCATCATTCAGGGATTCTGGGCGCAGCAGTGGACGCTTGTTGAACGACTGCGCTCCCGAGGCACCGCGCACCTGGCCCTCCATGAAGGCTCATTGCTCGGAGTGGGTGGCGGAACCAAGGGCGCAAACCTTCCCCCCGACTTTGAGACGCAGATCTTCGAGTTCTATGGACTCAGTGATACACGACAGGCCAGCGGCTACGGCATGTCCGAATTGTCCGCTGCGATGCCTCAGATCGGAGATCGCTATGTCATCCAGCCGTGGATTATCCCCCTCATCCTCTCCGAGGACGGGACGGAACTGATCAATGCCTCCAGCGGTCAACACGAAGGGCGATTTGCTTTCTTCGATACCGCCATTGAAGGTAGGTGGGGTGGGTTGATCAGTGGCGACCGAGTCATCGCCGACTTCGATACACCGAACGTGACTATCGTTGCCGGTAGCGTTGCTCGCTATTCTGACTTGCGGGGAGGCGAAGACGACCGACTGACGTGTGCCGGAACCGTCGACGCCTTCGTCCGTAGCCTGAATGGGGAAGGGACTTGATGACGAAGCTCAATATCGCACACATTGTGAAGGGCGAGGTGGTAGAGGGTAGCGAGCTTGAACGCGGCGCCCTGGTCACTCCGGCACTGGATCTTGACTCCCTCGTGTGGTCCCGTCGTGAACCACTCCCGGCTGCGGATATCAGCCTGGATGACGTTATCGACCTCCTCGTGGAAGTCGGGTCCCGCTTGGACCCCGATACGAATCCCTGGTTGGGTGAAGCGATGGCGTGGGCCGGCGAATCAGGTTCCCTCAGCCCGCGCCTTGTCGAAGAGTCATACCGAGGACTGCCCGGTCTTTTTTCGGCGGAGTCGCTCAGGTTTCAGGTCGAAACCGAGCTCGGCTGGTCAGCTGCAACGGGATGGTCGGAGATCGTCGACCCATGGGGCAGCTCCCACCACGTGCGTGCGTTCCCGCCACGCCTGGTCCACGTCGTTGCGGGAAACACACCGGGAACCGCGGCCGTGACGATCGTGCGCGGGGCCCTGACGCGCGGCGTGAACCTCATGAAACTCGGTTCTGATGACCCTCTCACCGCGTCAGCGATCCTTCGGACAATGGCCGAGGTAGCGCCGGATCATCCCACCCTCCGGTCGTTCTCTGCCGTGTATTGGAAGGGTGGAGATCGCTCCGTCGAGAATGCCCTTTTTCGTCCTCAGTATTTCGACAAACTGGTTGCCTGGGGCGGAGAGGCTGCCATCAGGAATGCCCTTACTTACATTGGCCCAGGGTTCGAACTGGTCGCCTTCGACCCGAAGGTATCGATCTCTCTCCTCGGACACGAAGCGCTAGAATCGAGCGTGACGCTCAAAGAGTCCGCAGCAGCTGCCGCGACCGACATTACGATTTACAATCAAGGCGCCTGCGCCTCCAGTCGGTTCATATACGCCGAAGGAAGCCGCGACGACCTCCGCGGATGGTGCGAGCTCCTGGCCGCCGAAATGGGTCTGGACCGACCGCTTTCGGACGGATCCGACGTCCCAGTTCCAGAAGATGTAAGAACCGAAGTCGAAGGACTTCGGTTCCTTCCCGACGACTACGACGTCTTCGGGAGCTTCAAAACGGGGACCGTGGTGCTCTCGGATGAACCGGTGAGCTTCCACCCGGATGGGAAAGTGGTCAACGTCGTTGCCGTGCCTTCGCTGGATTCGGCATTGGAATACGTCACAGTTGCCACCCAGACGATCGGGATCTATCCGCGTTCAAGGGGTATCCAAATGCGTGATGCCTTGGCATCGTGTGGCATGCAGCGGCTTGTTGCCCTGGGTGAGGTTGCCACAAAAGTGCCCGGCGTTCCGCACGACGGCTTCTTTCCGTTGCAACGTCTGGTGCGTTGGCTTGTCGATGACACTGAAACGCTCTGACGTAAGAATGGAGACAGACCCGATGAGCGACATTGACATCACCTGGGTAAAAGCCGAGGGTGAGCGATTGCGGCGTTGGGGCAAATGGGGAGACGACGGGAAGGGTGCGCTCAATTTCGTTACTCCCGAGCACATTGTTGCCGCGGCCTCGTTGGTACGCGAAGGTCGAGTCGTATCCCTGGCAATGCCCTTCAACTCTGAAGGACCAATGCCCGACGAAGGTCGCTATAACCCCAAGCTGACGATGGTCCACGTCGGCGAACAGCTGCTGCCGGGCGGCTTTCAATATGCTGACGACACGCTCTACATGAGCCTTCAGGCTGCGACCCAATGGGATGCGCTCTCGCACGCTTTCTATGACGGATTCATGTGGAATGGACATCCCGTATCCGGCTCGATCACCTCGGAGGGCGCACAGCTCAATTCGGTCACGACCTTCTCCTCCGGAGTCGTCGGGCGAGGCGTCCTGCTCGACGTGGCCCGCCATCTCAAGGTGGACTGCCTCGACGACTACATGGCGATCACCCCCGAAACACTGGATTCAGTGGCGGATGCGGAAGGCGTCACCATCGGGACCGGCGACATCGTGCTGGTCCGGACCGGCCGCGTGGGACGTGCCATCCGTGAGGGCAACAGCTATTCGTTGGAAGGCTTCACCTACGCGGCCCCGGGACTCTCCGTAAGGTGTGCCGACTGGCTGGTCTCCCACGAGATCGCCGCCGTTGCCGCCGACAATGTAGCGGTCGAGGTCACGAGTCCGGAGGGTGTCGACATGATGATGCCACTCCACATGATCTGTCAGCGGGATGCCGGCATTCCATTCGGTGAACTCTTTGACCTCGAGGCGCTTTCCGAGGCCTGCGCCGAATTGCTCAGATGGGAGTTTCTTCTGGTCGCGCCTCCACTGCCCGTGACCGGTGCCGTCGGGTCACCGGTGAACCCCCTCGCCATCCTGTAATCGCCGTCCGCATCCACCGGCGATCCTTTGATTCGCCACCCCAGGGAGTAGAAACATGCGCCTCACATTCGAAGGCAGAGTAGCAATCGTCACTGGCGCTGGAAGGGGTCTCGGACGAGCGCATGCTCTCGAATTGGGACGACGTGGAGCGAAGGTCGTCGTGAATGATCTCGGCGGCAGCGTGGAGGGTCTCGGTGAATCGTTCACTCCTGCTCGTGATGTCGCCAGCGAGATTGTCGCCGCAGGGGGTCAAGCGGTGGCGAATGGAGACAGTGTCGTGCCTCCCGAAGGCGGAAGGGCAATAGTCGAGTGCGCATTGGAGCACTTCGGTCGACTCGACATCCTTGTGAACAACGCTGGAGTTCTGGACATGGCACCCCTTCTCGAAGCCAGCGACGACCATATTGACCGGACACTGGCAACACACCTGCGAGGGTCCTTCAGCGTCACACGGCCGGCGCTGCGTCTCATGCTCGAACAGGGCTATGGACGGATCGTCAACACCTCTTCGGGCGCCGTACTGGGCAGTCCAGTCGGTGTCGCTTACCAATCCGCCAAGGCGGGAATCATTGGCTTCACTCGAGCCGTCGCTCTCCTAGGTAGGGATTCGAATGTCAAGGCAAATGCCGTGCTGCCCACCGCGTTCACGCGAATGACCGATAGCATTCCCGATCTCGCCTTTCGAGCGTTTATGGAGGAGCGATTCGTCCCAGAACGCGTTGCGGGCGCAGTTGCCCTGATGTGCCACGAGAGCTTCGAGCCCAGCGGCGAGTGTTTCCTCGCCGGCGGCGGGCGCATGGCTCGGCTCTTTCTGGGAGTGGCGCCGGGGTTTATTTCTGAAGACGGATCCGCGGAGGATTTTGCCGAACATCTGGGCGACGTCATGAATGCCGCGGATTTCCTTGTGCCGGGCGACCGGGGCGAAGAGTTCGCCTCCTATTTGCCGAGGCTCGGCTTCGCCTTCTCCGCCACCACGCCGTTAGTCAAAGAGACCTGACCAACCCGACCCACGAGAGGCTCGCCGTGCGCGAAGGTCGCTCCTGTTCGTGTACGTCCACGCGCACGGTGCCTCGGTCACCGTGACCTTCCATCAACTCTGGGACCGCCACGGCCGGTCCGTTGCATACCGACGAGACGAATCGCGTCATCAAGTCGGACAGCTCCCCACCGAACGCCGCCTGAGCCGCCTCGACGGCCAATGCGGCATGGTACGCCCCGTGCAGGATGTTCAACGGGTTCACGGCTAGCCCGGCTACATCGAGCTCTACCCCCGATTCCGTCCTTCGCATCTTCAGATGATCTGAGAGTGGAGGCTCCGCAGTATCGGTGTCATAGTGCCCATACCTGACGCCGATCGGCATTTCAACCGGTACGTCGATGGGTGTGGACAACTCGATGTGCGCGTGATTGACGGAACCGACGGCAATCACGCGATCGCCGTCCCCCTCATCAACGGCTACCACCTGAGCAAGCACTCCTGCCTTACTCGCTCGAACCACGGTCGCATCCGCCCTTGCCGTCCCTCTCCACGCATTCGAAACGACACGAAAATGGAGATCGGTTGTGACGATCCAGCCCGGCCTGGCAGCGGCTCCACACACAACACCAGCAGTCGAGTCGATAAGGAATGCCAGGACGACTGGAGCGATGGCGCCGTTACCCATGAGAAGGTCCCCACGGCGAGGTACCCAGCTTGAGGCGCCAACCTCACTGGTGCGTTCCGACGAGTAGTGCAAGAACTGTGTGTACTCATCTCCGAATTGGGTGGTTGTATCCAAGATTTTTCCCTCATTTGCGGCCGTGTTCAAGTGAGATAGGGGCTAGCGGGGACCTGACGCCCCGTTCCTATGGAGCTCCGTTGTCCACCGCTTCGAGACGAACTCCGATGGCGCTCATCCGAGGGATGCCGACGAACAGGCTCGGCTCCGCGTGATCGACCAACTGATTGGTGTTCGAACCAACTGTGCTGGCATCTGTTCCAAGCGCGTCACCCCAACAGTGTGCCATCGACACAACTCCCCTTCGAAGCTCGGGTCCCTCTCTCGCTTCCGCTTCGACGCTTCCAGCAGCCGAAGTGATGCGAATCCGATCTCCGCTTGCGACGCCGAGGGCAATCAAATCGTCGGGGTGCACGAACGCCGGATTGACGGGTATTTTCTCGCGCAGTGTGCCGATGTCTTGACCCCACGAATTGTGGTACTCCCACATACGCCGGCTGACCAAGTGAAACGGCCAATCGTCGAGGGGCGTCGAAGCGGCACGTTCAAGTTCTTCCATCATGAGCGAATTCCCCAGATCCAACCTGTCACCCGGGTCGCCCGATTCAGCCACGAACTGCGGCTCAATTTCGAGTGCCAGCCCGTGCGGGTGCCGCGCAAGTTCCTCGAGGCTCACACGCCCCCCTGAACAGAGAAGATTCCAGAGGTCCCAGCTCGTGGGTTTCGCCGTCGAGGAGTCGGCCACCGTGTCTCCACTGAAGTTGAGCGGGATCGGAAGGCCTATGCGAGCAGTGAGATCCCAGGGAGTACGCATCCGCGCCGCGAGCCCCCAGAACACCTCCCATTCCTCGACCAATTCTCCCTGAGGCGACACGATCGCCGGCGCATACTGAGCGAATGGCTTCGCGAATCGAAGATCACTTCCGACGGTGGCATCGGCCTTCTCGAGGCTGAGTTTGCAGGCCAACGCATAATGAGCGAGTGCCACGGTTTGCGATTCACGCACATCCAGACAGACGAGCACTTCCAACGATCTGAGCGCTTCGATCACTTCAGGCTGGTTTGGCAGGGCCACCACGGGATTCCCGCCGGACACGATCAGCGCCCTGATCTGCCCTTCCCCGGGAGTCAGTATCTCGGCCGCCATTGCCGACGTGGGCATCTGATCATAGATGGTAGTCAAGCCTCTGACTCGAGGTTGTGGACCTTTGCCCCAGATCTCACGAGGCCCGCGCACTCGGGCCTCCGTTGCGCGGCCATACGTGAGAGTTCCCGGGTTCGGGATACGTTCGCCGCCCCGCCGATACCGGCCACCGACAGTGTTCAGGCAGAGCAACAGATATTCCGCCAATATCGGCGCGGGTCCCATGTTGATGCCCGTGCCGCCCACCGCACATCCGCGTGGACCCGAACCGAAAAGACGCGCCGCGGCGATGATCTCCTCTCTGTCGATTCCTGAAAGGTGAGCGGCCATCGAGGGCGTGATCACGCTCACTGTGGAACGCAATGTGTCGAGCCCCTGGGCATACTGCTGGACGAAGTCATGATCGTAAAGCTCTTCGGCGATCATGACGTGCAACATTGCCCCGATGACCACCGCATCTGAGCCGGGCCGGATCTGCAAATGAACGTCGGCATTTGCGGCCGTTTCCGAGCGACGAGGGTCGATGACGATGACCTTGAGGCCGCGTTCTCGAAACGAGCGCAATTCAGCACGTTCATTAGAGGGCGGCATCCCTATGTAGCTCGAGGAAGCGGACACGAGTGGATTGTTTCCTGCGAAGAGCACGACATTGGAGGAGGCAATGTCCTGGAAGCCCGCAGTCCAACTTCCGTGCAATGCTCGGGCCAGATCTTTTCCCGGCTGATCAATGGTGTAGGTGGAATAGAACATCGGCGATCCGATGCCTCTCAACCACGCAGTGGCAGAGGCGAGAGGAAGTGTCTCGTATCCCCTCGTGCCGACGTAGAGGCCGATCGATCGCGGGCCGTGCTCGTCAATGATCGCGGTCAATCGTTCCACAATTTCATCCAACGCGTGGTCAGCTGACAATGAGGTCTTCGAGCCATCTGCCTCCCGCCGCCAGGAGTGTCGGAGCCGGTCTGGAGCGTGTACCTCCTGGGGCAGGGCTCGTCCTTTCGGACACGTAAACCCTTTCGATGCGGCGTTGTCGGGATCGCCGCGAACACGGAGGACCACCCTTCGGTCGTCACTGACGTCAACCACAATCCCACACAGTGCCGGACATATCCGGCAGTAGGACACCGCTTTGATTACGTTTACGCTCCCCTCCTCAGCAGACATTGTTGCCTCTGGGCGCTAACATGAAGTAAGCGTACACTCCTCAGCCGAGAACTCGCCTGCACAGGCGGTCGAATGAAAGGATGGGGCGAACCGTGCATCAGGATCCGGCTGGAGGGGGCTCGAACAAGCCGGAGTGCCCCAATGTTGCGGCGGTCTTGATGGAGACGGCCGGACGGCGGCCCGACGCCACGGCCCTCATCGCCGATCGCCACATCTCGTACGCTGAGCTCGCCGAACTCGTCGCGCAAGCCGGGTTTCGTCTTTCCTCGCTCGGAGTGCGCCCGGGTGACCGAGTCGCTATTGCTGCCGGGAGTACCGCAGAGCACGTGGCGACCTGGTACGCCGTGCTCGGCCTCGGCGCCATCGCAGTCGAACTCAACTTCCTGTTGGCCGACGCCGAATGGGACCGAATTCTCACGAACTGTGCACCGGCAGTAGTCACAAGCGAGGACCGTTTCCTCTCGCGACTCCGTGCTGTCGCGGCGCCTGATATTCGGGTGGTATCCATTGCCGTTCCAGAAACACAGCCGAACCCCAACCCTTGGTTTCCGAGACCCGTGCAGGGTTCAGATCCTGTAGTAATCGCCTATACCTCTGGTACGACGGGCCTCCCCAAAGGTGTGGTCCACACCCATGCCGCCATTGCCGCCCAGCTCTCGTTACTCCAGCGCGAGATCGGCTAT
>Ga0302324_100013221_pt1 | contig 16766 bp, 13 predicted proteins | sample Palsa_T0_1_FD_201949 | JGI IMG/M metagenome (GOLD analysis project Ga0302324, IMG submission 201949) | Peat permafrost microbial communities from Stordalen Mire near Abisko, Sweden - Palsa_T0_1 | ecosystem: Environmental > Terrestrial > Soil > Palsa > Peat permafrost | place: Sweden: Abisko...
CCCAGGTCATAGTAGGCGCACAAGACCTTGCCCGGTATTTTTTGGGGACCGCCACTATAGCGGCTGTCGTGATAAGGCAAGCCTTTATACTGGCTCAAAAATGATTGGGAAAACGCAGTTGTCGGCAACATCAATCCGGCCACGAAGCAAAAGGAAAATAATCGGCAACTCATTCTTCATCTCTCCTGAGCACCGATTGGAACCATGAACAAGAAATCGGATGCTCTCAGCAGACGGGTGAAACCGACGGCACAAACGCGGTCAGAAGTAGAAGTAAAGAGACAAAAGATTTGACTGGCTCGCAAAGAGAAAAATATACTCGCATGATCGATCAGTTCCCAAGAAAATCGCTGTTTTATTTCGCATGACTTGGAGCGATGGACATGAAACCAAACGACAGACCTGAAGACGGTGGTAACCAGAATCGCCGGGGTTTCCTTAAGACAGGAGCAGCATCGATCGCAGCAGGTCTGTCTGCAGGGGCAATCGCGCCGTACGCGTCTGGCGAGATGAGGTCAACGGAAAATAGTCCAGCTGCGGCAAGGACCATCCAAGACATGATGCCGACGCGCAATCTCGGCAAAACAGGATTTAGGGTCGGAATTTTTGGCCTCGGCGGACAGGGAGCGCTGGAGAAAGCCAATAACGAAAGCCTTGCCCTGCAGATGATCCAACGCGCGCTCGATTTAGGAGTGAATTATTTCGATACCTCCGCCATTTACGGCGGACCTGACAGGTGGAGTGAACGTTATCTTGGAAAGGGCCTTAAGGGCAGCCGGGACCACGTTTTTGTTGCAACCAAGACCAAAGAACGGACCCGCGATGCCGCGCTAAAGAACCTCGACGTGTCTCTCAAGCTGCTGGATACGGATCACATTGATACCTGGCAACTGCATGATGTTGGAATTCAGGAAGACATTGACCAGATATTTGGCAAAGGCGGTGCGATAGAAGCCCTGGTTCAAGCGCGCGATCAGAAAATTGTGCGCCATCTGGGCGTCACCGGCCGCTTCCGTCCCGAAGCGCTCATCGAATGCATACGCCGCTTTCCCTTCGACACTGTCCTGATGGGCGTCAACGCGGCCGACAAATACTATTACAGTTTTGAAAAGGATCTCCTTCCGCTGGCCGTCGAGAAACAGATGGGGATCATCGGGATGAAGGTGATGGCACGGGGCCGCATTCTTTCCAGTTGGACGCCACCGCCGGTGGAGCAGCAAAAGCATTCATGGGAAGGCAGAGGCGCAATCGCCACCACTCCGGGTACGCTGACGAAACAGGAAACCTTCTTCTACACGCTGACATTGCCCATCAGCACGGCAATTATCGGGTGTGACTCAGTCGAGCAGGTTGATGAATGCGTCCAGTTCGCCCGTTCCTTTACCCCACTCAATCAGAGTCAGATGGCTGCGCTGGAGGCAAAAGTGGAACCTGTTGCAAAGCAGGCCCTCTTTTTCCGGCTCATGCCTCGCTGAGGATTGCCTGACTGACAGACCGCCTTTTCCCGTTGCGAACCGCGCGAGGACTTTTACGCTCTTCGCATTCAAGGAGGAACCGAACCTGCAACTCCCGTTCATTTGGTGCGTGAAAGTTCCCCGACAAGATGCTCCACATCCAGAGCCTCAACTCCCCTAGCGATCGCTGGCGTGGGCGTTTGTGAACGAGACTTTCTATGGATCAACAGCAATCGCCCTGACCGTTTTTGCGAAACCCGTTGCAGGGAGGTTAGCGACGAGGCCATTGAAGGTCTCACTGTCTTAGCCGCTTTGGTTTCAACCAGCCACAGTTTCGCGTTGGGGCGCGGTATAAGAAAGTCCACTTCCAAACCTTGCTGATCACGAAAATAGTAGAGTTCTTTGCGCATTCCGCGGTCGGCTTGGCTCTTGAGTATCTCTGCTGCGACGAAGCCTTCGAACAAAGGCCCTAAGAATGGCGATCGCTCGAGCTCGGCTGATGATGTCAGGCCCAGCAGGTAGCAGGCAAGGCCGGAGTCTCCCAGGTACACCTTCGGAGACATAATGAGTCTCTTCCCGAAGTTGTCGAAATACGGGGGCACGAGAATGATCTGGCCTGTCACTTCGAGTATGTGAAGCCAGTCACCAATCGTCGAGACGGTGGCCCCGAGGGGTGCAGCAAGGTCGGTCTTGTTCAGAATCTGTCCGTGACGACTCGCCAGAAGACCGAGAAAACGGCGAAATGTCGCCAAGTCCCGCACGTTGGTAATTGCCCGGACATCTCTCTCCAAGTAGGTTTGCAGGTAGGAGGAAAACCAAAGGCTACGAACCTTGGGCCGGGCGAGTACTTCTGGGAATCCTCCGTGTAGTAGCGTTACTTTCTTGGTTTCCACGAGACTGAAAGGCAGGAGTTGAAGGATGGCTGCACGGCCCGCCATCGATTCGCTAATGCCATGCATGAGCGGAGCTTCCGGGGAGCCCGTGAACAGCCATTGCCCCATTCGGCGCGGGCCTGTGTCGATAATGGTGCGCACATAGGCGAGTAATTCGGGGCATTCTGGATCTCGTCGAAGACGACTGGGGGGCGCAGCGCATCAAGGAATGCGGCGGGGGTCGCTGCGTACGCGTCCCTGAGTCCCTTTGGGTTTAAGCCTGAAAAGTTGGAAACGGCACTTTCTCGGGCCTAACCGACCGGAGCAAGTACGGAGAAGAGCCTAGGCCACCTTAGGGGTACTGGCTCAACGCATCCTCAGAGAATTTGCAAGTTTCATATTGCAAAAATTTCGGAATCATGGCATCCTCAGACATATTCTTCAAGAAAGGACGCCCAAAATTGTCGAATTTACCAAACAAGACGACACGCGGGCAACATCAGCCAATTACTTGGCTGAGTTGCTTCAGGGCGTCGCTCCAGTCGCGCTAGTCGACCTTCAGCGCTCTTCCGCAAAATCAAAACCTTAGCTGGGTGGCGCAGGCCGCGGGTACTTCGACTGTTAATCGACCCACCGCTGCCACTTATTCCCCCAGCCTAACTCACAACGGTCAGTGGTGATTGGCTACGGATACTTCTCTGGGTGAAACGGCCTTCGGGCTGTGAGGTTCGACTCCTCATGGGCGAAAGCCTGCCGTGGCCTCCTGTTCCCTGACCAGAGTGATCTGTTGTATGCAGGAATTGAATCAGTTGCGTTTGACAGTTTCGCCGGTGGTGAAGAGGAGAGATACTTCGCGCCATTGCACGACGCGCAGGGCGGCGGCCCTGCCGGGGATCAGAGTTCCAGGGACGGGGGCGTAGTCCCGAAACACAAGGTACCTGGAACAATCGTGCCCCGAGTCGGCTCTCCTCGTTGGTTCCCCGGTGAGATCTTGAATCGTCGGGTTTGGCCGGTGGCGAAGACTACGGTTACTTCGCCTTGTGAGCGGGAGATGCAGGTTCGAATCCTGCCACGGGAATTTTCCCGTGTAGCTAAATTGGCAAAGCGCCTAATGTTCCGTGGTCGCTGATTCCCCGGCCAAAGGATTCTGCGCAGGCAGCTGTTCAACAAATAACTCCGGCCTGGTGCCGGTTAGAAGAATGATTATGCTTCAAATTCTGAAGGGCGCGTTGAGCGGCCGGAACGAGTTCGCCTCCGGCGGGCTTCTGCTGATGATCATCGGGGGGGTGAGTGTATGGCTGCGAGCTGTGCCAGAAAGCCTTTGGCATTGGATCGTCAGTCAGACCACCATGATGATTACGGTGAAGGACGATGACGCCGCGTTCGTATGGGTGAAGGAATGGTTTCTGGAGCAGAAGTTTCTCAAACGAATTCGGAGGCTTGATCTAGACACGACGCTTCGCAATGAGCGGATCGCCATGATTCCAGCGCCAGGAAAACATTGGTTCTGGTACGGCGGCAGACCTTTTGAGGTGTGGCTCTCGCGCACTGAGAACACTCACGAACGGAGCGGCAGGCGAGTCGAGTCGCTCACGTTCCGAACGCCGGGGAGAAAACGGTTCCTCCTCCAACAGTTTGTGGACGATGTTGTTAAGTGTCATCTCAAGCGACAAGGCGCGCAGTCGCGCTTATACACGTACAACGACGGCTGGGATTACGTGGAAGGGTATTCGCCGCGACTGCTCGAATCAGTGCTTTTGAAACCGGGAGAAAAAGAACACATGCTGCAAGATATGATGCAATTTCGGAGATCGAAGCAACGGTACGAGCGCTTGGGAGTTCCTTACCATCGTGGCTATTTGCTTCACGGGCCGCCGGGAACAGGGAAAACCTCTCTGGTCTCCGCACTGGCGGCGCACTTCGGCCTATCGATCTACATCCTCAATCTGGCGGATTTCAACGATCGCAGTTTGATGGGTGCGGTCAACAACGTCCCGTCGAATTCAATTTTGCTGTTTGAGGACATTGATTGCATGAAGGGCAGTCAATCGCGGATCGAATCGGATTCGGGCAGCGCGCAAACTGGCGGCGCAACGCTCCGCAGCAAAGAGGTTGCTCCCAACCAGAATGGCGTCACGCTCTCTGGGTTGCTGAACGTTCTGGATGGCTTTGCCGCGCCCACCGGCGTCTTGTTTATGATGACAACGAACTATGTTGAGAAACTGGACCCAGCCCTTCTGCGTCCGGGAAGAATTGACTACAAGCTTTTCCTGGGAAAGGCAAGCGATCACCAAAAGGTAGAGCTGTATCTCAGGTTCTTCCCGGAATCTTCGGAAGCCGAAGCGTGGGAATTCGTAGACGCGGGGCGCTCTGCGGAAACGATGGCAGATTTTCAGGGCCTGCTTCTTGCCTTGGAGGTGAAGTCGTTTGAGAGACGAGAAGAAAGCTCGGATGGAGAGGCGGCAAGTCACGGAATCCTTGCATAAGCTTCGCCGGTGGTGAAAACGAGGGTTCCTTCGGACTCCGAAGGTCGCAGGTTCGATTCCTGTCATGGCTTCGCGCCATGTAGCTCAGTGGGAGAGCGTCGGAACAGATACCGTCGTCGACCGATTCTCCGGCGAATCTTCGACCAAGTCGCAGTTTGGCCGCATTTGCCAAGTGCCCATGTGCTAACTGCTACGGCGAAGAACGAATCGGTAAAGCTGCGAGTTGAAAGGAGGCTAGGAATGGCCCGACTGAATCTATTGAATCTAAACTTTGGAGCGCGCACGCACGAGGGCGCTCCCGCGCGAAACGTTTCTCCGGAGCTGCAGCTGCGCCGCTCGGTGCTGGCATGCCTGCTTTGGGAGAGCCAGTTTTATGAGGACGGAGTCGAGATCTCCGGCCGCATTGCCGAACTCGTCCCCAAGGTCGCGGCCGAGAAGGTGGCGGCGCTGGCAGTCGAAGGACGCGAGCGGATGAAGTTGCGTCATGTGCCGCTTCTGCTCGTCCGAGAGATGGCTCGCCACAAGACGCACCGCGCCCTTGTGTCCGAGACGCTTGCCCGCATCATCCAGCGTGCCGACGAGCTCGCCGAGTTCGTCGCCATTTACTGGAAGGATGGGCGGGTGCCGCTTTCCGGTCAGGTGAAGAAGGGTCTGGCGACAGCGTTCCCGAAGTTTGACGAGTATCAGCTCGCCAAGTACGACCGCGGCGGGCCGATCAAGCTGCGGGACGTGCTCTTCCTCTGCCATGCCAAGCCGCGTGATCAGAGGCAGGCCGACGTGTGGAAGAAGCTGGTCTCGGGAAGCCTGACGACGCCGGACACCTGGGAAGTTGCCCTCAGCTCGGGTGCCGACAAGGGCGAAGCTTGGGAGCGTCTGCTTCGCGAACAGAAGCTGGGCGCACTCGCCCTGCTGCGCAACCTTCGCAACATGCGCGAGGCCGGAGTAGACGTGTCGCTCGTGCTCTCAGCGCTTGGTTCGATGAGCACGGCGCGCGTTCTGCCGTTCCGCTTCCTGGCCGCAGCTCGTTACGCTCCGCAGTGGGAGGAAGCGCTTGAGCAGGCTATGCTGAAGTGCGTGGCGGAAACCGAGAAGCTGCCGGGCAAGACCATCGTGCTGGTGGATGTCTCCGGCTCGATGACCGCGCCGCTGTCTCGTCGCTCCGAGATGCAGCGTACTGACGCGGCTTACGGTTTGGCCGTGCTTCTGCGCGAGATCGCGGAGAAGGTGGCGGTGTACAGCTTCTCTGACAATCTGGTTGAGGTGCCGGCGCGTCGTGGCTTCGCCCTGCGCGATGCCATTAACGCTTCCCAGCGCCACAACAGCACCCAGCTTGGGAATGCGGTGGAGAAGCTAAACCGCAGCGAGAAGTGCGACCGCCTGATCGTGATCACCGACGAGCAGGCGCATGACAAGGTACCCGCGCCCAGCGGCAAGGGTTACCTGATCAATGTGGCCAGCTACAAGAACGGCGTCGGCTACGGCAAGTGGATGCACATCGATGGTTGGAGCGAGGCAGTCATCGAATACATCCGTGCGCTGGAGCAGACAACGTAGATCCACTGAAATCGTGCCGGGCGGGCTGCAGTCGCTCGCCCTGCACGAGGTTCGACCATAAGAATTCTGGTGCCAGCGGAGAGATTCGAACTCTCAAACACCTGTTTCTAAGACAGGCTGCTATTCCAATTCGCACACGCTGGCCCTCTGGTGCACAGGGGAGGATTTGAACCTCCGCGTCCCACTCGGGGAAACCGGGTTACGGCCGGTCCGTTTCAGCCGGGCTCACGCACCTGTGCAAACTTGGCGGAAGGTAGACGAATCGAACGCCCATCGTTCATCACGATGCCCTGGTTTTCAGGACCAGTTGCCGGCCATTCAGCAGTACCTTCCGCATGGCGGAGAGTACGGGAGTTGAACCCGTTAGCCTCTTGCGAGAGCCCTTGTTTAGCAAACAAGTGCCTTACCGTCCGGCCCACTCTCCGTTGAATTGTCAAAGAACCAGGGAATTCTGGTGGGCCCGGTGGGATTTGAACCCACAAAAGGCGGCTCTTGAGGCAGCTACGTATGCCAGTTCCGTCACGGGCCTGAAGCTAGAAATTGTGCAGGAGTTAATAACTCAGTCGGGAGGATGGACTGAGTCGTAATGACGATCGGAATGGAAGCAGGCGCTTCACAAGGTCAATGTAGCATGAAGCTGTGGTTGGTTGCAGGCGATTTTCGACGGCCACGACAGCCTTGTGCGACGGCTATATATAAACGTCCCCTGTCTCGTCGGGGACGCCAGACGAATTGTTACAGCCCCAATCTGGATCGCGCATTTCGGATTGCGGCTTCAAGTTTCGGGAAGCGCTTCACCCCGGTCGCGAGTTGATACCTTGCCATCTCGCGCAAGTGACGCAGGCGAGATGTTGTGAGTGTGGCGTACAACGTCTGGCGAGTGCCGTTCGCGAACCACTCTTTGTAGTCCTCTGAACCTAACCCCAAGTCCACTTGCCTCAACGTGTTCATCTCGCTCGCTTCGATCACAATCTTCGCCAGCAGGCAGTAGCCAGGAGAATTCTCCTCGCAGCGAGTGTCGAACGTGGTTTGATACAAGGACCAGCCTCCGTGGAATTGAAAACCATAGCTCCACGCAACTCGCCGTTCGCCGATCATCAAGATGGTCAAAGTCACAATCCCGGTGTCGGAGAATCTACGGGCAAGGTCCTCGAGGAGGAACCGGCGCTCGGGCGAGGAGAGGAAACTGGTGGCCTGTTTAGCCTGGAAGCGCGCTATATGGGCATCGACGAAATCCGGCAAGACAGGCTGAATCTGCGCCCACGACCGAAGATAGGCGCACGTCACCCGCCCCTCACGCTCCATCGCTTTCAGGCACCGGCGGAGTTGTTTCTTGCGCGTCACAGTGATCTTCAACGCTTGGCGTTGTGCTGCGGAACCCAGCTCCACCTGGAGGCACGAGTATGCCGGTCGAATGTAGATGTGAAAACCATATTTCTTTGCTGCAGACCGAAGGGCGGCAGGGGTCGCCGAGTCTGCCGGCAAATTGGCAAGCACCAGCCTGCCCACCCCCAGTTGGTGAAGCTCGGCGAAAACCGCCTCGACGAACTCGGCTCGCCGCTGCGGACGACTCAGGAACTCACAGTAGTCCCCGGTCGTAGCGGTGAGAAAGCTCACAGACTGTTCGCCAAGGTCCGCGGCCAGAGATGCCACTCCCACCAAATCATCACCGTCGTAGCCGAGAAATAGCAAAGGCTTCAGAGAAGCTTGATAAGCAGACTGGACGGCGAGAGCCCACTCGCAGGTGTAGAAAACTTCGGGCCGCTCCATTTGCAGAACCAAGTCATTCCAGCGCCGGAGCAGAGAAGGCTCTTCCGAAATTTTCCTCAGCGGGACTATGCGCAAACTCACTTCCCTCCTGGCTTCTCGGGGAACACAAGACAAGACCACAATACGTTACCCAGGCTTTTTCTTGATTCGGTGCGAACGCAGGCACTCACTGGAGGACGGGTCTCGGCTGAGATGCTCTTTGCATGCCAATCTTGAATGCCGACTCCGAAAACCAATTCAGCAGCTCCCTGGTTCCACGCACAAGAAGATCGAAACGGAAGAAATTTGTAAGGACAACTCGGCACAGATCGACCGCTCTATTGCGGATGATCTCATCAGAAAGTTTCCGAAGAGCTCGGACCAGACCAGCCTTAATCCCTTTTGCCATTTCACTCAGTGAGCAAGACACAGAGCCAAGGTTTTACCGATCCTTCCGTTCCTCATTTTATGGACGAGCTAAAACACACCTGGGATGCTGCCAAATCACCACGCCCTTCCAACCGCCAAAGTACTCAACCTCAAGAGAAGCAGCTTTCGTGAGACGCTTCTCTAGCGCCATCGGATGGGTAGCGTAGACTTTTTTACCTGAGTGCGTCAAATATATTTTTCCTCCATGAAGCCGGGCCCGGCGACTAACAACCGCGTAAAGCCCATGGTCGTGTCTACACTAAGACCGTCGAAAAGTTCCGTTACCGGCTGCATCAAATTGGAACAATCGGCGCAACGGCTTGATGAGATCTCGAACCAGAAAGTCGCTGCAGTTGATGATCCGTTTCGCTGCTGGTAGTACGCGCGCAGGACGACTGGGCAATTGCGCGGGAGTGTTGGAATCTCAAGCGAGGCCAGACATCAGGGCCTGCGGCAGTCGAACCCGTTTGAAACACTTGGGCTTGGTACGCCAACCTTGCTTTCTAAGAGCGGGGAGGTTTCACGGCAGAGTGCGGCCCCGCCGGCGATGCCTGCGTCGGCGCCGTAGTGGGCTGTCACCAGCGGGATTTCCTGGCAATGCAAGTTCACACACCAGCTTGGGAGTCGATCGTGTATCTCTCCAAAGAACGGTTGTAGCATGGACGCTACGCCCCCGCCGACAATCATCACGTCGGGCTCGAGCAAGTCCACGATGTTGCCGAGCCACACAGTGAGGTACATGGCGGTCTCCTGTAAGACCTCTTTCGCCAGCAAATCGCCGGCAACATAGGCACGACCCACCATCTCGCTGGTGATGCGGTCCAGAAGGCCTCCGGCATTTTCCAGGATGCTAGAGAGGCGGCCCGCAGCCATCTTTTCGGAGGCTCGTCGAGCAATCGCGGGCCCGGACGCCAGAGCTTCGATGCAACCCAGCTTGCCGCATCCGCAACGCGGGCCACGATAGTCGATGGTGGTGTGACCGCCCTCGGCTGCGGCTCCGGTGCGGCCGTGATAGATGCGGCCATCGAACACAATGCCGGTGCCAATCCCGGTGCCGATCGTGGCGCAGAAGACGTTTCGATAACCGCGGCCAGCACCCCACAAGGCTTCCGCCAAGGCCGCGGCATTACCGTCATTGTCGACTCGAACGGGCAGGCGATAGGCTTTCGACATTAAGTCGGCCAGAGGAAAATTGCGCCATCCAGGCAGATTCGGAGGATTGATCACAACGCCGGTCCGTGGATCGAGCGGGCCAGGTGCGCAGATCCCGATGCCGGAGATTAAACCCCGCAATTCCGGATTAGCATTCGTCGCCGCGCGGACCGAGTCAATCGCGGAAGTCACAGCAGCTAAACCCGCGGCTGCATCCGCTGCCACCATTGGGACTTGCGTCCGGTGCGTGATTTCGCCGGCAGAGTTTACTAAACCAGCCGCCACTTTCGTGCCGCCGACGTCGACGCCGACGAAGTATCCGTCTGAGACTTGCATCATGCACTTCGCGTACCTGCTGGACAACAAGACTATACAGGACTCAGCCCAGTTGATCTATGGATCCACCCATCCTGGAGTAGAAGGGATACAGGATGACTTTCTTCCTCAGGCCCGAATTGCACTCTGACGCGCTCAACGCTTGAGTTGTATGATTCAGAAATTGTCACCCCAACATACGCCGTGGGCGAGAATGTTGCCTGCGCCTACTCCTATCTGTTCCTATTCGATCGAACTGCTGCAGAGGACGAAGACCATTACGTGCCGGATAACGACAGGATACGCATTCTGGCAATGTCGGTGGCCAACGAGAATCCGGCAGTCAAGCCGGCGCAGCTCCTCTGCGATGTGCTTCCCGCGCTGCGATCGCCGAAGAACTGCAGGCCCGGGAGCCTGCCTTGACTCTCGCCTGCACACCCTACTTATGTTGGAAAAATGAGGCGAAGGCCACGACTCGTAAATTTCTTCAGGATTCGCAGAGCCGCTTGGCCAAAGTTCTCAGGGCGGGCAACTTTGGCGGCGGCCAGACGGGCGAGATGTGTCTTGGCGGACGGGTGTCCTGTGCTGAGAGTGCACCTCTCCTTTGGTTTCGCCCGGCACATCGGGCAACGGACGGCCAATATCTGTCGCAACGTGAGATCTTCGGGCTTCACACGGACATTATTCAACATCGCCTACGTTAGAGATGGTCAATCTTGCTCTCAGGAGTTTCACTCGGCCCCAAAACGGGAATCTAGCTGGAACCGATCAGCCTCCATTTCACTCACGATGTTCAAAAGCACAGTGGGCCTGCCTAACGCATGAGCCCGCGGTGACGTCGTGTTTCATGACGAACTCCCGTTCGCACGGATAACTGCGCACCCATCAGCCTTGACCCCTAACCATCCCACCTCATTTGACCGCTTCGAACTCGCCTGGCGACGCGCCAACCACCCGCGCATCGAGTTCGGCTTTCATCTGGTGCCACGCCTGCCTTGCCTCTTCCACTGAACCTACGTCTTCGATGGTTGTAATGTCGCCAGCATTCCGATCCTGAGTAACGGCCTTCAGTACTCGCCGCATGATTTTGCCACTGCGCGTCTTAGGCAGCGTACCGACAAAGTTCAAATCGCCGATTACAGCAATCGGCCCGAGTTCATGGCGGACTTGTTCCAGCAGAGTTTTCTTCATCTCCTCGGAAGGGAGGAATCCTTGCTTGAGCACAACAAAGGCTGAGATCACTTCTCCGCGGAGCTCGTCTGGGCGCCCCACCACACCCGACTCCGCCACCGCGGGATGAGTGAGAAGAGCCGTCTCCACTTCGATGGTGCCGATGCGGTGTCCGGCAATCGTGAGGATCTCGTCGGCGCGGCCGGCGAACCAGACATAGCCATCCTCGTCGATGTGGGCCGAATCTCCGCTGTAATACACATCGCGAATGATCTGCCAGTAATCGCGGCCATAGCGTTCGGTTTCTCCCCACAGCGCTGGCGTCAAGCCGGGGAAGGGACGCCTGATCACCATGATGCCCTTCTCATTCGCTCCGCAAGGCGTGTCGTCCATTTGCACCACCGCGGCGTCAATCCCCGGCATGGGAATCGTCGCCGAACCAGGTTTGATCGGCAGCATGCCAAGTCCATAGGGATTGCCGAACAGGGGGCCGCTGGTTTCGGTCTGCCACATGTGGTCGATTACCGGAATTCGGTCCTTGAAAATCTTGCTCTGCAGCCATTCCCAAGCCGGAGCGTTGAGGACTTCGCCGGCGCAAAACACCCGTTCCAGGTAATCATGATTGATCGTAAGCAGGGGTGCGTCCCCATATTTCATCAGCATTCGTACTGCCGTGGGCGAAGTAAAAATGCCGGTCACCCGGAACTCCTCGATCGCCGCCCTCCAATTCGTTTCCGGAGCGGGGTAATCAAGCGCGCCTTCGAAGGCGACCGTAGTGGCGCCGACGATCAGCGGGGCGTAGACAATGTAGCTATGACCCACGATCCAACCAATATCGGAGGTCGACCACCAGACATCGGTTGGCTTGAGGGCAAAGAGCCACTTGCCCATGCTGTGGATATGAACCTGATAACCGCCATGGGTGTGGATCACCAGCTTCGGCGTCGCGGTTGTGCCGGAGGTGGCGAGAATAAATGCCGGTTCATTGGCTTCCATCGGAACATAAGCACCGCTCTGGCCGCTGGCGCCGCTAAGGAATTTATCCCAAGCCAAATCGCGTCCCGGGGTCCACGGCGTTTCGGCTGCGGTTCGTTTCAGCACAATGACGTGCTCTACCTCACTCCCGCCTTGTAGCGCTTCATCGACGATCTCTTTAAGGCGGGTGTCCTTACCCTTGCGGTAGGTCACGTCGGCCGTGAAGACCAAGCGCGATCCGCTGGCCCGGACGCGGTCGCCCAGGGCTTTCGCGCCAAAACCGGCAAAGACCACGGAGTGAATGGCCCCAATGCGAACCGTTGCCAGCATCAGGATGATGGCTTCGGGGCAGGTCGGCATGTAGACCGTGAGGCGATCGCCCTTGTTGATGCCCAGGCCGCGCAGTGCCGCCGCTACCCGCTCTACATCGTAAAGCAGTTGGGCATAGGTGAAGACGCGCCGCTCACCGCGTTCATTGAGATAGATCAGTGCCGTATGCCCGCCCCAACCGCGCTTAACGTGATAATCAAGGGCGTTATAGGCCAGGTTCGTCTGTGCTCCGACGAACCACTTGAAGGTCGGCGGAGTCCATTCGAACACTTGGTCCCACTTGCGAAACCACGGCAATTGGTCCGCCGCACGTCCCCAAAAAGCTTCTGGGTCCTGCTTCCCTTCGTCGATCCACTTTTGCACGATCGGATTGACCAGGCGCATGATCTTCTCCTTTTCACCCTCGGGCTAAATTTTCAGTCGGGCCCCGCAAAGCCGCAAGGAAGGCGCTTGGATGTTCATGTGGACCTCCCTGGAGTGCGCTGAACGGCTAACAAGATGGCGTGGATTTTGCTCTGCCTGTGAGTTCTTCGCAGTGATGCCGGTCACAGCATACTGTGTTTTCACCACAAAGAGAAGGCACTAGCGCCTTCGCGTCTGACTGTTTCTCCGGAGCGACTGATGATGCGAGTCACGGTGATCTGTGACCGGCGTCACGGAGTCATCCCCTAAAACAACTAGCGTTGCCGTCCATGTGCTGTGCCAGGGCCTGAGCTGAGCCCGGAACCGCGTGGTTCCAATGCAATCGTCTTGACATCGTTCGCGGAGATGGTTTAGGTTTGCGCCCCGTGTTGTGCCCAAGCCTGAGTTGGGCGGAAAAAAGGAGACACCGTCTATGTTGAATCTGAAAGTGTGGATGTCGAGTCTGTTAGTGCTGGCCATCACGGCTTTGCCCGTCATGGCGGGAAGCAATGATGCGAAAACCGCGAAAGAGAGTTCAACGAACGCCAGCGCGGAAGCCACCCCCGCGGCGGCCAGTCCAAACCTGACCGCGACCCCGGGAGAGGCGAATGTCACGGCATTGCTCGGTGTGCTCGTGATGAAAGGAGTTCTGGCGCCCAACGAAGCGAACGCCATTCGAGATGCCGCACCCAACGCTCAGTTTCAGGCTCTCGTAGAAGCACTCTCGCGCAAAGGACTCGTGAGCGCGGCGGATTTGTCGGCGGCGGCGAGCCCGGCGGCGCAACCTTCAGCGCCGGCGGCGGCGCCGGTGGAGGCTCGGGAGTCTGTGTCGTCGTCGCAGGCGGGTCCGGAAGCCTCGCCGCAGGCCCAAACCCAACAGAAGCCGCAGCCACCTTATCCGTCGCGAGTAGCGGGTGAGGTTAAGCCTCCCCCAGCTTCGGTGGCACCTGCGGTGACTCCGGTCCGGGTGTTCCCGGTCGATGCCCCCAAGAGCGGTACCCTCGCTGGCATAAAAGCGGGCCCGATCACGCTTGCTCCTTACGGCTTTATCAAGGCTACGGTCGTCCACGACAGCAGTGACCCCGATGGTGATGACTTCCCATTCCCCGGTATATGGCTAAATGCCGGGGGTAACTCGACTTTCAACACCGGCCCGACAGAGGATCCCGAAGTCCACGTCAAGGCGCGCTCCACCCGCTTCGGCCTCAACCTCGAATGGCCGGACATTTCGAAGAACCTGACGCTTACCGGCAAGATCGAGGGCGACTTCGAAGGTAACTTCACCGAAGTCGACAACGCCGACGTTACTTCGATACGCAACAACCAACCGAGACTACGGTTGGCCAACGTCCGCCTGGATTACCACGCCGGCGAAAACACTGACCTTTTCTTCGTAGGTGGACAGGACTGGACGCTTTTCGGATCCGGCGCTTTGATGAATATAGTGGAAACCACCTTCAACGGCGCATTTTGGGGCAACACTTACACGCGTTCGCCACAACTGCGGGTCGGCTTCATCCAGACGCTGGAGAAGGGGCACCATGTCAACCTCGAGGGTCAATTCGGGGTGATGATGCCGAGTTCAGGTCAAATCCTGAAGCTCGGGAACGCCGCCGGCAACGGGCTTGCTGCGCAGCTCGGGCAAGCCGAGCGCGAGGGGGCCGACGCCGACCGGCCCGAATATGAGGCCCGAGCGGCCTTGAGTTACCAGATTGATCCGGCCACGGGTGTCGCCCCGGCGCAAATCGCAGTGGCTGGATTCCATTCCCGGCGCACATCAATCGTTCCCAACTCCTCATACTGCCTTACGGCGACTTGCGCCGCAGACACAATTCCCATTCCAGCAAACTATGAAGCGGCCTTTCCGAACGGCTTTCAGTCTTCCAGCACCATGTGGGGCGGCCAAGTCGTGGCGCAATTGCCCACGCGTTGGTTTACCCTAACAGCGACTGCCTACCGCGGAGGCGACTTGCGCTTCTACCTCGGCGGCCAACTCAATACTTTCGCCACCGATACGAGCGGGCTGACGAACATCGTAGGTCCCTTCGAAACTGCCGATGGCGGTCCTCTGGCTGCGGCCGGTGGCGCCGTGCTCGGAACCAACGCAGCCGGTAATGTCGTGGTTGCTCCGCAGCGGCCCATCCGGGCGTTTGGCGGATTTGTCCAGCTCGGATTGCCGCTTTCCCGCTGGTTCAATGCCGACCCGAAAGGCCACAACGCGGGCTGGCAGCTTCACTTCACCCTCGGTAAGGACCAGGTGAATGATCGCGACTTGAATAATCCCGGATTCACCAGCAATGCCAATATTGCGGCACCATTACCACTCCTGATGGGCAAGAGCGCCATCGCAACCTTGTATTACAAACTCAATACTTGGGCCACGTTCGCCTTCGAGCAGTCGATCTACGCCACCCGAGCAGAGGACCACATCCCCCTATACACAATTGAGGGAGTTGGATCCAACGAATGGCAGGATCACCGCACCGAATTCGGGCCGATCTTTACGTTCTGAGGTTTTAGACCGAGCCTCCAATCCCCAGCGGGGCAAAACCGGGCTCGCTGGGGTTTGGGTCGAATGACTGAAATGGCCGGTGAAGATTTAGGCGCTGGCTAGCAAAGACAGGGGGGCGGGCTCCATTCGGGCGATGGCCCGCAGCAAGCCTGTTCTCCCCAGCTTCCTCCAGGAGAGCTATTGTGCTGGACACGCCAGGGGGAGCAAAATGTACCGCAACTGCGAGACCGGCCTCCAGAATCATTCGGGAAAGCCAGGTATGCGGCAGATGCATCCGCAGTATGCAGTATGCAGTATATGGAGGAGTTGGTCTGATGAGTATGCCGAGAATTGCACCTTTGCTTGCGGGTTTCTTGTTGGCGGCCGTGTTAGCGAACGCCGCCCCGCAGAAAGACACGCTTCGGATTACGGTCCTGGATTCTGTAACTCGAGCATTGACCCCTGACAACAACGGCGTTCCCCAGAATTGCGAACAGCTTACTTTCGACGCATATTGCCGTTCCACTACGAACGTGCCACTGCTGAGTACTTTGCTGGTGCAGGAAGACAACCAGCCGCCGTTCCGTATCAGTTGCACTGTCCAATCGAAATACTCCAGGTGCGTTCCGCTGGCCAAAGGAGAGAGCTTCGACGCCAAGAAAGAGAAACACGGCCTCGAGGTGTACTACGTGGACGACAAGGGTAAGACGCGAAAGCAGTTTTACACCTTGGTAGGTAACGGAAATGCCGGTCCGCCGGTGACTGCGGCCGCAGTCGCAACTCAGCCAGCCCCGGCTGCTGCAGCAGTTGCAACTCAGCCAGCCCCAGCTGCAGCCGCGCCCCGGCTAAGTTCTCCGGTGGTTGCACCAGCCTCGCCCACCGTAGCGGCGGAGCAGGTTTCTCCGCAGAAGGTTTCCGAAAAAGTAAAGTGTAATTTCAGTTCGACACCGCCCGGCGCGGAAATCACCGTGGACGGAAACTACCTGGGCAGCACGCCATCGGAGATTCCCCTGAGCACCGGGATGCATGTGGTTATTGTTTCCATGCCGGGCTTCACGCAGTGGAAGCGGGAGCTTACGGTGTTGCCCGGAGCAGAATTGACGGTAGCAGCAGTCTTGCAGAAACAGCAGCCATGACCATTTCTGGGATGGTCGTTGCGCTGAAAAGTTAACCAGCCCATGGGTTGGTTCCGTGCTGTCGGAGTATAGTCCGGGCTGGAGTTTTCCAAGCCGTGTAGTGCCTGAGACTGCAGGTCGAAATGCATGTCCGGGACCAAGAACTTCGCGTAAATGGAGGAAGTTATGGCGAATACTGCAGTGGCGGGAACTGGCAATGCAGAGTACAGCATCTGGAGAGTGATTAGCGCGTCGTCCGTCGGCACCATGAT
>Ga0302324_100013222_pt1 | contig 16766 bp, 12 predicted proteins | sample Palsa_T0_1_FD_201949 | JGI IMG/M metagenome (GOLD analysis project Ga0302324, IMG submission 201949) | Peat permafrost microbial communities from Stordalen Mire near Abisko, Sweden - Palsa_T0_1 | ecosystem: Environmental > Terrestrial > Soil > Palsa > Peat permafrost | place: Sweden: Abisko...
CACGCCAGGATGCTCCGTATATCGCAAGACGCGATCCCGCGAGCCGTCGGTCGAGTTACTTTCGACGATGATGATCTCGATATCGACACCGTCGATCTTCTTCGCGACCAGGCGCTCCATCAATTCATCGAAGGTCGCACGCTCGTTATACACGGGAACGACCACGGAGAGCCGGTGCCGGTCGATGACCTCTCCACGCGTCGCCACCAGCGTAATCCGCTCATCGAGCACGCTGGCACGCGTCTGTGCCCGCACGGCGAATGCCCGCAATCCAACCAGACCGAGCACGCCGGCCATCGCGCGGACGCGCAACGAGCCGGGCCGGGCCGCACCGTCCGTATAGATCGTCGGATTGCGAAAGCCGTGACGCACGAGCAGCGATTGGGCGGTGTCGACGGAGTAGAAGGTCGATGCGCCCGTGCGGAACCCTCGCCACGACGCCCGCGCGTAGCGCGCCGCCGAGCTGCCGACGGAGGGCATGCTGAAGGATGCCGTCGCGCCGGGCTGCAACACCGCCCGAACGCGATCGAGAAAGGTCGCCGCGTCGTCGACGCGATCGAGCGCGTCGATCGAGACGGCGGCGTCGTACGGCGGGTCCGGTGCGCCGCGGAAGATGAAATCGTCGACTGCGACGATGTCCGCCCCCTCGACGCGGCCGTACGCGCCCGGCGGCACCACGCCGAGCACGGTGCGGGGCGTGTGTCCCAGGACTCGCGCGAGGTGCGAGATTTGCTCCCGAACTCGCTCGCTATAATCCGCACGTTGCGGCGCCGCCGAGATGCGCCGTTCGCGCAGGAAGAGGAGCCCACAGTCCGTGCACCGAGAGACGTGGTCGGCATCGACCCGAAATTCGTATTCGAGATGCTGTGACTCACACGACGGGCAGCTCTCCACACTGGTGGGCGTGCTCGCAGGGTTCCGGTGCATGACCCCATAAGGTGGTTTTCGTCGCCCAAAAGTCCTTCCGACGCCGGCCTTCCTTGCGTCGCGTGGAGTGGCCAGTTGCAGTTACGACGAAAGCGTATCGTCATTACCGGAGGGTCGAGCGGAATCGGAGCCGAGCTGGCACGCCAAGTGGCGCGGCTCGGCAACACCGTGGTCTTGGTCGCCAGCGACCAAGAGCGACTGGCAGCGACCGCGCAAGGCCTGCGCGGTGACGGTGCATCGGTCGAGACGCAACAGTGCGACCTCGGTGACCCGGCGCAACTCGACGCGCTGGCAGCGGCTCTTCTCGCGGCGGGCCCGGTGGACGTGCTCGTCAACAACGCGGGATACGGCGTCTACCGTACCTTCGAGTCCGAGGACCCGGCCGAGATCGACCGCCTGCTGGACGTGAATCTGACGGCGCACGTGCGGTTAACGAAGCGCCTCCTCGCTCCGATGGTGCAACGCCGTGCTGGGGCGATCTGCTTCGTCGCGTCGCTCGCCGGGCGGATCCCCATCACGCCGAATGCGACCTACTGCGCGGCCAAGCACGGGATGTTCGGGCTGGCCGAGGCGCTCCGCTACGAGCTCCGGCGCTTCGACATCGAGGTCACGACCGTGTGTCCTGGCCGCGTGGATACCCCATTCTTCGATCATCCGACGTTCCGGGAGCGGAAGCTGGGTCCGGAGAACCGATCGGCAGTCCCGGTCGACCGCGTGGCCGCGGCGACGATCGATGCAATCGAGCGAGCACGCTCCGTCACCTACATTCCAGCCTCGCTCGGGGTTGCCGCCTGGGCCTACGAGGCGTTCCCGGCGCTGACGCGGCCCCTCTACTCCATGCTTATGAAATCTCGTATCGAACGGATCTATGCCGATGGCGATCACTGAGCTCACCACCAGGACGACGGTCGCGTGCCCGATCTGCGGCGTTCCCGCCAAGGTCGCGCAACGCGTGCCACCGGCGGTGTACTACGGATGCCCAGTCTGTGAGACGCTCTTCCAGCATCCGATGCCGACGATCGACCAGATGCGTTCGTACGTCGAGGCCGAGTACGCTCGCGGCGTCTACAACAGCTACGTCGCGGCATCGGACTTGAAAGCACTGACGTTCGCGACGCGCGCCCAGCGCATCGCGAAGCGGGTGAGTGGTGGCCGGCTGTTGGACGTCGGGGCGTCGGCAGGATTCTTCGTCGAGCAGGCGCTGCTGGTCGGATTCGACGCGTACGGCGTGGAGCTCTCCAGCGAAGCCGTGGCGAGCGCGGCGGCGCCGATCCGGGAGCGCCTGACCGTCGGCGACGTGAACGCGCTCGCGCTCGAGGGGACGACGCCCTTCGACGTCGTCACGGCGTTCGATCTGATCGAGCACGTCTTCGACCCGATCGCCTTCCTCGCGGAGGTACGTCGCGTCGCGCGACCCGGTGCGTTGCTGGTGATCACGACCCCGGACGTCGGCCACCTCTTGCGCTACGTGCTGGGAGCCCGCTGGCCGATGTTCCAGCCGATGCAGCACACGGTGCTGTTCTCGCGCCGTGGCCTGCGGCTCGCGCTCACCCAAGCCGGCTACATCGACGTCGAGATCGGTCCGGCGACGAAGACCTTGACCGCCGACTATCTGGCCGGACAAGTCGACATGTATCTCCCCGCTGCCGTCAAGGCCTATCGTGCAGCGTCGAAAGCGATCCCCGCGAAGCTCCGGACCGCCCCGGTGAACGTCAACATCGGCGAGCTGATGGCGTTCGCCCGCGTCCCGCCCGGCCGGTAACGGACCTCCTCTCTCCAGGCCGGCGAATCGGACGGGGTCCGCTGCAGGGCCGGCCGGCGGGATGGGTAAGGACTGCTACCATCGGGGGGCAACGCGATCGTTCTCCGTCCCGAGCCCGTGCATTCGAGCGCCTGCGGAGGCAGCATGAGACAGACCGGTATCGTCGGGACCTACGTGCTCCTCGGCGCGTTGCTCTTGCTTCCCGCGTGCGGCGGCCGGAGTAGCGGCGCCGGCGCCGTCCCGACCGGCCCATCCTCCGCCCTCGCGGCGATGCGCGAATACCCGCAGTCGGTCAACCCGGGCTCGATCCATCCGCCGCCGATGATCCAGACGGCGATCCAGCCGGCCTCGGTGATGACCTCGACCCGCCGCCCGCAGAGCGCGACCGAGCCGCCGGGCTGGACGCAGATCCAAGGCGGCGGCATCTTCGTCGCGGCGGCTCCCGGTGGCTCGTTCTGGGTCCTCTCGAGCTTGGGGAGCGGACCGGACCGCGCGATTTGGCACTACCAAAACGGCACCTGGACGAACATCCCCGGCGCCGCGATGCGCATGGCGGTCGCCCCGACCGGTGCGCTCTGGGTCGTCAACTCCGCCGGCGGCATCTACGAGTACTACAACGGCGCGTGGACGGCCGTCGCCGGCGGCGCGAGCGACATCACGGTCGCCTCAGACAATTCGGTCTACATCATCTCGAACCAAATGAGCACGTACGGCGGCGCGATCTACCACTACGTGGGTGGGACCTGGGTGCAACTGCCCGGCGCCGCCGTGCGGATCGCGGCATCGTGGGACCTGGGCACCTACCCCGGCGGCATCGTGCCGGGCGGCTTCTGGGTCGTCAACTCGGTCTATGCCATCTACTACTACAACCCCTCGACCGGCTTCCAAAATATCCCCGGCGGGGTGGTGCAGATCTCCCCGACGCACACCGGCGGACTCTACGCGCTGGGCTATCAGGCGCAGGGCGGCAACTATCCCATCTACTACGACAACTTGAACGGCACGTGGACCGCAGAGGCGGGCGCCGCCAACAGCATCTCGACCGACGGCATCCACGTCTACGTGACCAATTCCGCCGGCGGCATCTACTCCGCGTCGGTCAGCCAAGTCCCAGCCGGAACGGCCCTCACCGGTCCCGCGTACATGCCGTGCTCCGGCTGCTACGGCGGCTGGGGACCCCCGTCGGTCGCCAGCGCGCTGGAATTCCCGGTGCAAAGCGGGTACGACGGCACCGGCTACACGGTCGCGATCGTCATCGACTCGGACGTCACCTGGAGCGACATCTCGACCTATCTGAGCTACTTCGACATCCCGTCGACGCCGCGCGTGCTCGATTACGCGTTGATCGACGGCGCGTCGACGACCACGACGAGCGATGTCGGCGAAGCGACCCTCGATGTCGAGACGATCGCGGGCCTCGCGCCTGGCGCGAACGTCGTGCTCTACGTCATCCCTTCGCTCACCAGCCAGTATATTACGGACGCCTACGAGCAGATCGTCTCGTACAACCAGGCTTCGATCGTCAGCTCTTCTTTCGGGGGCTGCGAGTCGCCCGGCGCCAGCTCGCAGAGCGGTGAGAGCACGATCTTCGCGCAAGGGGCGAGCCAACAGATCGCCTTCGTCGCCGCCTCGGGCGACCAGGGGAACGAGTGCCACCTGACCATGACCACGTATGAGGTCAGCGTCGAGTACCCCGCGAGCGACCCAAACGTCATCGGCGTCGGAGGGACGGAGACGTACCGGCCCGACGGGTACGCGTTGACGAACACGGTCGCGTGGAACGACACCTTCACCTCAAACAGCTCGCAGGAGGCGAGCGGCGGCGGCGTCTCAGCCTCCTTCGCGTTGCCGTCGTATCAGCAAGGCGTCGCCGGCGAAGCCTCGACGTCGTACCGCAACGTGCCGGACGTCGCCCTGCCCGCGGTCTACGACGGCATCTACCTAAGCGCGGCCTGGGGGATAGAGAATGGGACCTCCTGGGCCACTCCGCAGTTTGCAGCGATGCTCGCGGAAGTCTACGAGTATTGCGGCACCTCCTTCACGACGCCCGCATCGCTGCCGTACTACGCGCTCTCCAAGGCCAGCGGTGACTTCGTCGACATCACCAGCGGCAACAACCAATACGGCAGCTCGACGCCGTACTACAGCGCGCACACCGGCTACGACAACGCGAGCGGCATCGGCGTGCCGCTGGGCATGCCGCTCGCCGAGACGCTCTGCCCCAATCGCGTTCCAGCGGCGGCGGTCCACCGGCGACTGGCTTCGAGCGCCACGGCCGAGCACGGGCCGGCCGTGCCGACGAGCGCAGCCGTCGTGCCGCAGGTACGCGACGTCGTCGATCAGGGCCGGCGCGCAGCGAGCACGCAGACGCGCATTCAACTCGTCCTGCGCCCGACGCCGACGCTCGCCGACGACGAACAGACGGTCATCGGGGTTCTGGGCGCGGCGGGCTTCACGATCGTGAAGACCTTCAGCAACCATCTCGTCGTGGACGCCGTCGGCCGCAGCGACGCCGTCGTGGGGCTCTTCCAGACGCAGATGCACGACGTCGTGCAAGGCCGCTTCGGTGCGCGCTACATGCCGGTGACGCCGGCCGTGATCCCCGCGTCACTCGCGCCGTACGTCGCCGGTATGAGCCTCGACGACGTCGTCACCATGACGGCCGGACCCCATCTCAGCTCGTCGATACGACAGTAGTCCCCTGGTTGTCGAAATCGACGCGGACTTCGGGCAGGCCGCTGTCGCGCATCGCGTGGCGCAGCCGCGTCTTGTCCTCGGTGTAGAACAGCAGAAAGCCTCCGCCGCCGGCACCGATCAGCTTCCCGCCGAGCGCGCCGTTCGCTCGCGCGACCTGATACCAGTGGTCGATCCGCTCGTTCGTCATCCCGGTCGACCGTCGGCGCTTGCGCTCCCAGTGTTCGTGCATGATCTCCGCAAACCGGCGTAGGTCCCCGCTTTCCAGCGCTGCCAGGCTCTCTTTGCCGAGCTCCTTGACGCGGTGGAGCTCTTCGATCATCCCGCGGTCGCTCTTCTTCGTCCGGTCGTCTTGGTCTTTGAGAATCTCGGAAGCCGAGCGCGTGTAGCCGGTGAAGAACAGCATGATGTTGTCCTGCAGGTTCGCTCGCGTCTCCGCATTGAGCCGTGCCGGCACGACGTCGACCGCGCCACCGGGCTGGAACGTCATCGCCGTGATGCCGCCGTAGGCCGCGATGTACTGATCCTGTTTGCCGATCGGTTCGCCGAGCACGTCGATCTCGAGGTGACACGCCTCCTCGGCCAACCGGGCCTTGGTCACGATCTCATGGTTCATCGCGTGCAGCGCGCCAAGCAGCGCGGTGGTAAAGCTGCCCGACGAACCCAACCCCGAGCCCGCGGGGATGTCCGACATGCTGGCGATCTCGAGCGACGTGCACGGCGTCCCGGTCAAGCGCAGCGCCTCACGAATGATCGGGTGGGCTATCTCGTCGATCGTGTGGACTCGCTCCATCTGCGAATACTTGATGATGCACTCGTCGACGAACGTGCGGTGGAGCGTGATGTAGACGTAGCGATTGATCGCGGCGGCAACGAGGAATCCGCCGTGCTCCTCGTAGTACGACGGCAGGTCGGTCCCTCCGCCACCCAGCGAGATCCGTAGCGGCGATCGCGTGATGATCACGAGTTGCTCTGCTCCATCGCGTACAGGCGCTCCACGATCGCAAGCGCGGCGGCAGCGTCTTCGAATCCCGGGGCCGGCGCCCGGTCGAGCCGGATGTCCTCGAGAAACGCGGCGTACTCCGCCTCCCACGAGTCATCCGCCATCGGGTACTCGTAGATCGTGGTCGGTGGCGGTCCGAGCTCGGGCGTCATCGCGTAGTGCGCGAGCCGCTCCACGCCGTAGCTGCCGCCGAGGCCGGTGATCTCGAGCTTCCCGGTGCGACCGAAGATCTCAAACGAGAACAGGTTCTTCCACTCGGTCCAGGACGCGTGGAGCATCGCGACCTGGTCCGTCTGGGTGCGCAGGAGGAAGAACGCGTTGTCTTCGACGGGCGATTCCCAGAAGTAACGCGGCGCGGCTCCCGCGACGACCGAGAAGTCGCCGAGGAACCAGCGCGCGAGATCGACCAGATGCATCCCTTGGTCGATCGCCTCGCCGCCGCCGGAGATCTCGGGTACGAAGCGCCATTCTTTTTCATAACCGAGCCGGCCACCGTGTCCGTAGCGCCCCCGCACGTGCGTCAGCACACCCAGCGCGCCCGCATCGACGATCTCCCGCGCTCGGCGAAACGCGCGGTGGTAGCGATGATTGAAGCCGACCCGGACCTTGGCGCCGGTCCGGGCGACGGCGTCGCGCACGGCGTTCAGCTCGGCGGCCTTGCGCGCGGCGGGCTTCTCGACCAGGACGTCCTTCCCGTTCGCGGCCGCGCGAGCGGTGATCTCGGCCAGCGCGTCGTGCGAGGTGGCGACGATCACGACGTCCACGTCGCGGCGCGCCACGACCGAGAGCCAGTCCGCCGATACCTCCGCGCCGTATGGCGACGCCAACCGCGCCGCACGTTCGAGGTCGGCGTCGCACGCGACGACCAGCGAGCCCGGCGCGAGCACGCGGGCGCGCTTGTTTCCGATCAGACCGCAGCCGACGATCGCAACCCGTGGGCTCACCACGACCACCCGCGATCTTCCGGTACGATGCGGCGCAAGGTATAGACGTCACCGTCGAGGCGTTCCTTCTCCTCGCTGAACCGGCGCCAGGGGTCCCACGGCGCGGAGATCAGCTTCCCGGTGATGCCGTCCGCCGCGCGAGAGGCAAGGAAGACGCACAACTCGGCCCCGATCGCGAGCGGCGTCCCGCCGCTCTCACGCTGTTTGAGGGCGGCACGATAGAACTCCGCACCGACGACGCCGGGGCCGGCGTCGAGAACCTCGCCCAGCAAGCGCGTGTTGAGCGCCCCGGGCGCGACCATGTTGACGTCGATACCCACGTCGTGCAGCTCTTCCGCTAAGGTCTCGCCGAAGCGCACCACGCCGGCCTTCGAGGTCGCGTACGCGCTGATGAAGGGCAGCGGCTTCGTCGCCCCGCCGCCCGAGAGGATGACGATCTTGCCGCGCTCGCTCGCACGCAACGCCGGGAGCGCACGCCGGGTGGTGTACACGACGCCCAACAAGTTGATCCGGATCGCGTCGACCCAGCTCTGCCAGTCGACGTCCTCGATGGCGCCTTTGGGGCCGTACACGCCCGCGTTCGCGACCAGCACGTCCAGACCGCCGAAGGTCGCGACCACATCGTCGAGCAGCGCCTCGACATCCCGCTCGCTGCCCACGTCGGCGACCTGCGCGTGGACGCGCACGGCGGGATAGCGTTCGCGCAACCCGGCTGCGGCGCTCTGCAGCGCGTCCTGCGAGCGCGCGCAGACCGCGACGTCGGCTCCGGCGGCGGCAAAGGCGTCCGCGATCGCCAGGCCGATCCCTTGCGAGGCTCCCGTGACGAGCACCCGCTGGCTCATGGCGCGTCGACCGCCGCCGGCGAGCGCCCGAAGCCCAGATAGCGCACGCCGCTCGCGCCCTTCAGACGATCCTCGAGGAATCGGGCCGGGTCGATGACGACCGGCCGCCGCATCTGCTCGAACAGCGTGCTGGGAAGCTCTCGGAACTCGGGCCACGCCGTCGCGATCACCGCGCCGTCAGCTTGGCGAAGCGCTTCTTCCGCTGAGCCGACGGTCCGCGCGCTGGGTGCCAGCCGCGTGTCGCCGGCCGGGATGGCTGGATCGTACGCGACGACCTCGGTGCCGCGCTCGTGCAACCGTCGCGCGAGGGCGACGGCGGCCGACGCCCGCAGGGTGTCGGTTCCCGGCTTGTAGACGAGCCCGAGAATCGCAATGCGCGGCGCGACGACTCCCTGCGTGACTTCGCCGACGCGTTGGGCGGTCCAGTCGCGATGCTGCTCGTTGCTCGCCGCCGTCGCGCGAAGTTGGGCCAGGGCGAGGCTCTCGCGATCGCCCAGCGCCGCGAGAAAGGCCAGGTCGCGCGCGAGCGTCCCGCCCGCGAACGCTTCCCCGGCACGAACGTAGGCCTTGGGTCCGATGCGCACGTCGCTCTTGAGACCACGTTCGACTTCGCGCGCATCGGCGCCGACGCGCTCGCACACCGCGGCCAATTCGTTCGCGAATGCCACCGACGTTGCCAGGAACGCGTTGATCGCGTGCTTGGTCATCTCCGCAGATTCCACGCTCATCCACACCAGCGGCGCCAAAGAGCCGATGGCGCGCTCGATCGTGCTCCGCGCCCGGGCGCCGCGGACGCCGACGACGAATCGGTCGGGCGCTCGGAAATACGCGATCGCCGAGCCGAGCCGCAGATTCTCCGGGATCGCCGCGAACGCAAAGCGATCGGTGCCGGTCCGGCGCTCGAGTTCGGCGATGCTTCCGACCGGCAATTGCGACGACACCGCGACCGTCGCTTCGCCGCCGAATGCGGCGAGGAAGCGCTGCGCGCGCTCGACGACCGATGCGACGTCGGGGCGATCGTTGTCGTCGACCGGCGTATCGTAGCAGATCCAGATGAGCTCGACGCCGGTCGCGTCCGCCGCCGCGGTGCCGAAGCGCAGGCGGCCGTCACTGCGTTGCGCGGCGATCAGCTCGGCCAGGCCCGGCTCGTCGACCGGCAACCCGCCGGCCTCGATCTGGGCGACGATGGGTGGCTCGTCGATCGCGACGACGTCATGTCCCTCGGCGGCGAGCGCCGCCGCCGTGACGACCCCCAAGTGCCACAAGCCGACGACCGCGATCTTCATTCGCCCGTCTCCACCAGCCACTCGACGGTGCGCACGACGGCCTCTCGGATCGTCATGGTCGGCTTCCAGCCGAGCCCACGGATGCGCGCGCAGTCGAGGAAGATGAAGGGATTGTCGCCGATCCACCCGCGCTCTCCACCGGAGTAGGTGAGCGTCGGCGAGACTCCCATCGCCTCGCAGATCCAGCCGATCGAGTCGACCACGCGACAGTACTCGTCGGTCCCAAGATTGAAGACGTTTACCTTTCCGGTCGGCGCGCGCAGGGCGGTCAACATCGCCTCGATGCAGTCGCCGACATAGAGGTACGATTTCCGCTGGAGCCCGTCTCCGAGCACGTGCAGTCGATCGGGATGCTCGCGTAATTGGCGGACGAAATCGACGACGTGACCGTGCGTGTACCGTTCGCCCAACAGCGAGACGAACCGGAAGATCGTCGCGCGGATGCCGAAACCCTCCGCGTAGGCTTGGATGAATCCTTCGGCGGCGACTTTCGACGCGCCGTAGAGCGAGGTCTGGACCGGCATCGGCGCATCTTCCGGGGTGGGGAAGACCGCCGCCTCGCCATACACCGAGCCGGTCGAAGAGAACAGGAAGTCACGCACGCCGTTGCGCCGTGCCGCCTCCAGCACGTTCACCGTGACGATCGTGTTCTGCTCGAGGTCCCGAGTCGGGTGTTCCGTCCCGTAGCGCACATCCGCATTGGCGGAAAAGTGAAAGATCGCGTCGGCGCCGCGCGAGGCATGCAGCGCAAGTTGCGGTTCACGGAGATCGCCGCGGATCAGCTCGAAGCCGGGCAGCGCGCGCGCACGCTCGATGAAAGCTTCGCGGCCCGTAGAGAAGTCGTCGATACCGGTGACCGCATGTCCATCGGCCAGCAGCCGATCCACGAGCGTGCTAGCAACGAATCCGGCACAGCCGGTGACGACGTATCTCATCGCGTGAGGAGCTTGCCCGCAATCCCATTCATCTGAGCATGCCTAGTGTCACCGTCGGCGGCCCGAATTCCTTGTCGCGGGTCGCGCGGGAACCTCGACTGGGCGCGTGTAACGGGGGCGACATGCTACCGGTAGCGATCCTTTGCGGCGGCAAGGGAACCCGCGTCGCGGACATCGCTGGAGACCTTCCCAAAGCACTGCTTCCGGTCGCCGGCGAACCATTTCTCGCCCACCAACTCCGTTGGCTTCGGCGTGCGGGTGCGACGAACGTCGTTCTGCTCACCGGCTATCGCGGCGAGGCGATCCGCGACTACGTGCAAGATGGTGCTGCGTTCGGTCTCGCGGTGCAGTACAGCGATGACGGCCCCGTGCAGCGCGGCACCGCCGGCGCCCTGAAGCAGGCGTTGCCGCTGCTCGGCGACTCCTTCTTGACGGTCTACGGCGACGCGCTGCTCAGCGCCGATCTGATCGCGGTGGCGGCGGCGCTGGCCACGCCGTACGAAGGCGTCATGACCGTCTTCCGCAACGAAGACCGGGGCATGCGTAGTAACGTCACCGTCGACGGAACGCGGGTCCAGGCGTACGACAAGCGGGCCGCGGCGGGGACGATGACGCACATCGACTACGGAATCAACGCGTTTCGCGCCGCCATTTTCGCCGACGTCGCCGACGATCGGCCCGTCGATCTGGCCGAGGTGCACGGGGCGATGATCGCGCGAGGGAGCTTGCGGGCGTTTCCGGTGGCCGAACGATGGTACGAAATCGGCACGCCGGAGGGCCTCGCCGAGACGGAGCGGTTCATCCTGGGCCGCTCGAAGGGCGAGCGGGCCACCCCGTAACGTTTGCGCCCCGGTGCAGGACTGGGATCGCCGTCCCGTAGAGCGATGCCAACAGGACCAGCGTGTGACCCGCCAGCAGGACGCCGACCACCGCCTGGAGGGACGGGTGCCAGAGGGAGAGCGTCACGATCTCGATACACGCGGCGACGAACATCGCCGGCACGAAGGCGTACTGGTGCAGCCCGAAGTTGTACGCCGCGATGACCGTCGCGATCGACAGCGCCCCGCTGGCGAGGACGTACGGCAGGACGAGTGGGGCAGCCGCTCCGAACGCCCGGCCGGCGACCAGGGTGACGACGAAACGCGGCGCGACGAAGCCGCACAGCGCCGCGAAGGCGACGAGTGCGGCTGCCAGGCCGACCGCCCCCACCAGCAGCGGCAGGGCTGAACGCCCGCCTGCCACGCGCGCCGTCGCCTTGGGCAACACGATCGTCGGGATGAACAAGGATGCGGCGATCACTGCCCGCCCGACCAGTGCGGCCGCCGCGTACAGACCCGCCGAGCGTGCATCGAAGACGTGCTTCACCAGCGGGACGTCGTAGAAGGTCAGCACGGTGAGGGTGCACTGACCCAGTCCCACACCGGTCACGACGCGCATCAGCGTCGAACGATCGAGCGGGACGCGCGCGCGCTCCGGTCCGAACCGGCGCCGAAAGACCAGCAGATTGTAGCCGGCGGCGAGCACGATCCCGACCGCGCTGCCGACCAAGGCGCCCGTCGCGCCCCAGCCGACGACCAAGCTGACGCCGAGCGCGACGCGCGCGATCGCCTCGAGCGCGAGCGAGGCGGAGAATTGCCCGAACAGATGTGCCCCTTGCAAGATCCCGCGCTGGACGTAGGTCACGAAGAAGGCGGCGAGGGCGAACGCCGTCGCGACGACCGGCGCGGCGTCGCTGAGCTTGAAGAACGCGGCGATGGGGGTTCGCGCGACGACGGCGATCAGCACGACGAGAACGCCGGCGAGCGCCGTCACCAGGGTCACGACGTCGGCGAGCCGTCGGAGCGCCGCCCGGTTCCCCGCCGCGTCCAAGTCGGCGGCCAACTTGGCGACGATCAGCTGCCCGACGTTGGCGGGCGCCCCGAGCACGAGCAGAGCCGAGGCCAGCGCGGTGACCTCGCCGTAGACGACGACGCCGGCGACCCGTCCGACCAGCATATAGTAGAGGTAGTTGAAGGCGTTGGCGGCGACGACGCCGCCGAACACGATCGCGCCATGATGCAGCAGGTCGCTCTGCCGAACGCGTGCGATCACAGCCGCAACCCGAAATCCTCGGCGTCGACGTTCCCCTTCTTGCTCCTAGGGGTGGCACCAGGTGAGTCGAACACGTCGTCGATGGCGGCCCGGATGCGGTTCACATGAAGCCGACTGGCTGGAGCTTGCGCGCAGAGATCGCGAAGCTGCAGTGGTACCACCGCCTGCGGATCGGTGACGAGCTGACGCCGGGTCCGCGAGACGTGGACGAACTCTGCCGGTTTCTGCGGCTGCCGGATGACCTGCGCGGGCGACGCGTGCTGGACGTCGGGACGTTCGACGGGGGGCTTGCGTTCGCGTGCGAGGCGCGCGGCGCCGACGAGGTCGTTGCGCTCGACGTCGTCGAGCACGAGACGTTCACCTTCGCGCGCGCCGCGCTCGGCTCTCAGATCCGCTTCGAGCACGGCAATGCGTACGACCTCGACCCGAAGCGGTTCGGCTCCTTCGACCTGGTCATCTTCGCCGGGGTGTTGTACCACTTGCGCTATCCGTTGCTCGGCCTAGACCGGTTGCGCTCGGTCGCCAGCCGTGACGTGCACGTCGAGACGCACACCGCTTGGCTCCCGCTGCGCCGTCCGGCAGCGGTGTTCTACGAACGCGACGACCTCAACGGCGACTATACGAACTGGTTTGGGCCGAACGACCGTGCCGTCCGCGCCTGGTTTCGCTCGGCCGGCTTCACGATCGCGCGGCTGGGGCGCCAGCGCGATCGGGTGAGTTACCTCGCGACGGTCGTCCCCGGACCACCACCGATCTTCGTCCGCGATTGGCCGCAGGTCTACGCGCCGTTCGGCTTCGCGACCGACCCGATGTCGTAGTCTTCCATCGGTGTACGCCACCAGCAAGCCAAGGGAGTCGATCATAGCCGCAACCCGAAATCCTCGGCGTCGACGGTGAGGTTCGGATTGTAGTACGGATCGCGAGCGGCCCACCCGGGCCAGCGCGTGCGGAGCGTCTCGACCTCTTCGGTGGCGCGGGTCACCTTGGCCAGCGTGTCGTCGGTTCCGCGGCTCTTGGACTCGTAGTGGTACAGGCGCGCATCCGCCACGAAGACGTTGCGGTAGCCGGCACGCCGCAGCTTGAGGCACAGATCGACGTCGTTGTACGAGACGGCCAGCGTCTCGTCCAAACCCCCGACTTCCCAGTACTTGCGCGACTCGATCATCATGCACGCGCCGGTCACGGCGAGGTAGTTCGTATCGAGTTGGAGCCCGCAGTGGTAGCCGGGCGCGGTCGCCGGGAGGAACCGGTGCGCGTGCCCGGCGAGCCCCAGGATCCCGAGCACGACGCCGGCGTGCTGCACCGTTCCGTCGCCGTACACCAGCGTCGCGCCGACGGCGCCGATCTGCGGGCGACGGGCCTGCCCCAACATCGCCTCCATCCAGTCCGGCGTCAGGACTTCGGTGTCGTTGTTGAGCAAGACGACGAACGGCGCGCCGGCGGCCCGGACGGCCTCGTTGTTGAGCCGCGGATAGTTGAACGGCGCGGGGTCGCGCAGCACGCGAAAGCGCTCCGGCTGTTCGCGCTCCCAGCGCGCCAGCAGCTCGAGGGTCGCATCCTCGCGACTGCCGTTGTCGACGACGAGCACGTCGAAGTCGCGATAGGCCGTCCGCTCGAACAGCGAGCCGATGCACGGTCCGAGCAAGTCGGCCCGGTCGCGGGTCGGGATCACGACGCAGACGCGCTCGTCGCCCGGCACCGAGAAGCGCACGTCGATCCCGCAGTCGGTCGGCCTAAGCGTGGCCGTCTCGCCGCGCCGCAGCAACGCGGCCTCGACGGCGAGCTTCTGGTCGGTCCGCTCGACCCGGCTTCGCTCGCCGCGATGGCACAGCACTTGCGGGACGTGCGCGACGCGATCGGTATGCTCCGTCACGCGCAAGAGCGCGTCGTACCACTGCGCGCTCTCGAAGACATCCCGCACGCCGCCGGCCCGCTCGAGCAAGTCGCGCCGCATCACGCACAGGGCGCCCACGTAGTCCCGGGTCAACAAGGTCTCCGGTGACCAATCCGGCTTGAACCACGGATCGCGCGGGACGCCACGGTCGTCGAGCCGATCCTCGTCGCAGTAGACGACGTCGGCCTCGTCCTGCAGCGCGAGGGCGAACTCGAAGAGCGCGTGGGGCTCGAGGCGATCCTGCGGCCGCAGACCCCCGATCATGTCGGCGTCGCCGAAGCGGTCGCCGCCGGGCGGAACGAGCACGATCCGCGCGTCGTCGGCGGCCAGCGTGCGCAGGTCATCCGCACCGTCCGCGTCGGCGGCGTCGTCGACCAAGACGTAGGCCGTCCAGTTCTCGTAGACTTGATCGCGCAGCGAGCGCAGCACGCCCAGCGCGTCGTTGCCGCTGCCGCGCGCTTCGATCACGATGCCGAAGCTGATCTGCCGGGGCAAGAAGCGCACCACCCGGCGCATCCGGTCGGCGTCCTCGACGCGCAGCCGGTGGTGCTCGCGAAAGAGCTGATAGGGGTCCCCGAGCGCCGCCAACTCGGCCGCGCGGTCCTCGGTCGAGGGCGCCGGGACCGGATCGGTCGCCGGACCGATCCCGAGCCGGCGCTTGACGGCGAACCACGCGTCGCGCAATTGCCAGAACCGGCTGACCCGCATCGCCTCGATCGTGCGGCGCTGCCGCTGCACCTGCGGGTAGAGGTAGGCGACCTGGGCCAGCAGCGAGTCGCGCGAGCGCCCATCCTCGAGGGCTGCCAGCGCGTCGATCGCGTCGGAGGTCTGCGCCGCCACCCGTTGCCAGCCGCCGGCGGCCGCGAGATACGCCGTCCCGCGGCGCGCGAGCAGCGCGAGCGCGTCGTCGTCGGGCAGTTCGTGCACCGCCGCGGTCCAGCTCTCCGGCGAGACGACGACGCCGCCGCCGGTCGCGCGCACGAGCGCCGCGGCGCCGGGCGCGTTCTCGGCCGCGAGCACGGCTTTGCCGTACGCCCACGCCTCGGCGACCTCCGGGACGAATCCGGCGCCCGCGCCGGTCACCGCGACCGCCCGCGCGCCGGCGAAGAAGGCGGCGCGGTCGCGCTCCTCGACCGCGCTCAGCACGACGACGCGCACGCCGCTCGCGTCGAGCTGCGCACGCGCGAGTGGATCGTCGCCGACGAGCAGCACGTAGTGCTGCCCGCGGGTCAACCGATGCACGCGCTCGGCCGGCAGCTCTTCGGGCGGCACGCGATCGACGCCGAGCCCCAGGATGCGGGTGCGCGCACGCGCCGCGGTTCCGAACAGCTCCCCCAGCAGACTCGCTTCGGCCTCGGTGCTGCACAGGATCATGCGGGCTCGCGCGACCATCTCGGCGACGTCGGGCAACCGCTCCACCGGGCCGTCGTCGAGCAGCGGGACGAGGATCGCGCGCTCCGCCACGTCGGGGAGCGAGCGAACCGTCGTCGGTACGCTGATGTCGAGGAAGAGAAATGCTTCGTAGCGCTGCGCCGCCGCACGCACGTGCGCCAGCAGATCGGGGCTGCGCACGCGTTCGTCGAGCAGCGCCAGGCTCGGACCGCTGCCCGCCGCCAGCACGGCATCCTCGTAGGCGACGCGGTCGGGAGCGTTGACGCCGAAACGCAGCACCGGAAACGGCTCGGTCAGGTCGGTCCCCGGATAGAAAGAGTTCGCGTCCGGCGCCTCGTCCGTGGCGGTCGTCGTCAGCACGTCGAGGTTCAGGCCTTCGAGGGCGAGGTGCGTCGCGAACGCGAACGCGAATCGCTCCTTGCGCCCGCGCAGGTCGCGCCCGAAAAACGGGACCACCAGCGCGATGCGCTGCCGCGAACCGCTCATTGTGCCGGCGTCGCGGTGAACGGATACGTCGCGGCGCGCCGTCGCTCGAACAGGTACCGCGCGGCGATCTCGGCGACCGCGACCCCGGTCACCAGCCAATACGCCGTCGCGACCTTCGGGAAGAAAAAGAGATCGTCCGTCACCTGGTGGATGCAGAGCGCGACGGTCGCGCCCAGCGCGCCGACGACCAATGGACGCCGCACGGCGCTGCGGGCCAAGGTCCAAATCGTCACCGCGAACAGCCCGACCGTGGTCGCGAGGCCGACCAGTCCCTCTTCGGCCAGACTCTGTAAGTAGATGCTGTTGGCGTGCGTGCGCACGCCGAACAACCCGACTTGCGCCAAGTCGAGCTCGTAGTTGCCGGCGCCCACGCCGAACACGGGCGAGGTCCGCCAGAGCGCGATCGCCGCGTGCCACAGCTCGCTGCGATTGCCGAGATGGTCGGCCGACTGCGTCGCCTGGTCGAGCGAAAAGTAGCCGACCGGGACGCCGGCGCGCGCCGCCAGCGCG